>Ga0306926_10005826_pt1 | contig 13196 bp, 6 predicted proteins | sample flu12Cox44000178_FD_203759 | JGI IMG/M metagenome (GOLD analysis project Ga0306926, IMG submission 203759) | Lab enrichment of tropical soil microbial communities from Luquillo Experimental Forest, Puerto Rico - flux8day.12C.oxic.44.000.178 (v2)... | ecosystem: Environmental > Terrestrial > Soil... | reverse complement strand
TTGGCCTGCTGCACCAGATTGCTGGCGTTCGGCACTTTCGCGAGATCGAGCGTCTCGTAGAGGCCATCGTTGGCGTAGAGCCAACCGACGTGCGAGGTCGTGAAGGTAATGTCGCTCTCGGGATTGTCCTTGGCGAGCTTCTCCTTGTTCAGCCGGTCGATCGTGCCGCCGGTGATGTATTCCACCGGCACACCGGTCGCGGCGGTAAATTTCTTGCCGATCAAGTTGTCGACCATATCGCGCCAGCTGCCGCCCCAGACGCTGACGACCAGCTTGTCCTGAGCCGTCGCCGGTATCGGCGCGAGGAGGAGAGCCAAGGCGGCGATGATCATGCAAATCCGTTTCATGCTCTTTAACCTTTCTGGTCTGCTCGACGATCCGCTTGATGCCAGACGGATTTGCAAACGATCGAGCAAGCCCCCTTGACAGTCGGGCCCATGATTATTCGTTGAGACGAGAGGGCTTGTCCAGCGTCGCGAATACGTTGTCGCGGTCGCGCGACGATATCGCCCGACGAGGCTTGGTTGACCCTCCACGTTGAGGCTAGATTGCTGCCCATATCGGAGTGCAATGCGATGGAATCGCGCCTGGAACGGGGCAAAACACCTAAACACAAACCAGCCGGCAATGTCGCGGAGGCTTATTTGGCCCTGCTCGCCGATCGAGGTGTCGACTACTTGTTCGGCAATGCGGGCACCGACTTTGCACCGCTCGTCGAAGCCTATGCGCACGCGGCACGCAGCGGCGTCGCCGTTCCGCGGCCGATGCTGGCAACGCATGAGAATCTCGCCGTCGCCATGGCGCACGGCTACGGCATGGTGTCGCGGCGAATTCCTGCCGTGATGGTGCATGTCAGCGTCGGCACGGCGAACATGATCTGCGCGGCTTTAAATGCCGCGCGAGAGAACGTTGCGATACTGCTCACCGCGGGCAGATCTCCGCTGACCGAAACCGGCCTGTTGGGCTCGCGCGACGGCTACATCCATTGGGCGCAGGAAATGTACGATCAGGCGGGCATGATCCGCGAGATCGTCAAATGGGATTATGAACTGCGAAATGCCGAACAGCTGACGACCGTCGTCGACCGCGCGCTGGCAATCGCAGCCACCGAACCACGCGGCCCGGTGTACCTGTCGCTGCCGCGCGAGGTCATCGCCGCCCCGGCGTCCGAACTTGAGTCCTCGCGGGTTAGCGTGGCGACGCCTCCAGCCCCGGATGCCGCTGCCGTCGCCGCGGCTGCGCGCATGCTCGCGCGGGCACAGCGCCCGCTGATCGTGACGGCGAGCGCCGGAAGGGATCCGGCAGCGTTCGCGGCATTGACGCAATTTGTCGAGCGCTTTGCCATACCGGTCGTGCAGCATCGGCCACGCTATCTGTCGCTTCCCTCCTCGCATCCCATGAATCTCGGGTTCGATCCCGCGGAGCTCGTGCAAAAGGCGGATGTGATTGTGGTGCTCGAAGCCGATGTCCCCTGGATTCCGAGTCGGACCGGGCCGACCCATGATTGCAACGTCATCCACTGCGGACTCGATCCCTTGTTCGAGCGCTATCCAATCCGCGGCTTCCCGTGCGATCTCGCAATTACCGGCAGCAGCGTTGCGATCGTGTCCGCGTTGGGCGCCGCGCTCGACGACAACGTCTCCGCCGACGCGATCGCGGCACGGCGGCGCTGGATCAAGGAGGAGCGCGAGGCGCGGTTGGGTGCCTGGAAGGCGGCACGCGACCGCGGCGCACGCAAGATGCCGCTCGATCCTGCGTGTGTGAGCCATTGCATCGACCGCGCCAAGCATCCGCAAAGCATCGTCGTCAACGAATACACGCTCTTCCTCGAGCAGTGCTCATTCGAGTCTGCGGATCTTTATTTCGGATCGAGCTCGGCGTCGGGACTGGGGTGGGGCGCCGGCGCCGCGCTCGGCGCCAAACTGGCGCGTCCGGATCGCCCGGTCATCGCCGTCCTCGGCGACGGCGCCTACATGTTCTCCAATCCTGCCGCCGTCCACCACGCCTCGGCGTTGCACGAGCTGCCCGTTCTATTTGTCATCATGAACAACGGGATGTGGGGCGCCGTCCAGCGCAGCACGCTGGCGATGTATCCCGGTGGTTTAGCGTCGAAGAGCAATGAGGCGGCTTTCGTCGGGCTGCCAAAGCTGCCCGCATTCGAGAAGATCTGCGAAGCCGCGGGCGGCTATGGCGAACGGGTTGAGGACCCGGCGGCGTTTCCTGCCGCATTGCAACGCGCCCAGTCGGCCGTAACGACCGAAAAACGGCAGGCGCTGTTGAACGTGATTTGCGGACCGGGAGGAACGGCGTGAGCCGGCTCCCCACCCCTGCAAGCGGCTAATACAACCCGCCGGTTCCCGTGCGCACCGCGCGATCGGCTTCGGGCGAAACGCCGAGCGGTTGGCCGGCGGCGTCGCTCACACCGATCACCGAATAGTTGTCAGGCGGCGCGGTGCCTGGCTTGAAGGCTTCCAGAATGACGCGCTGATCGCCGGGCCCGGCGCGCATACCGGATTTGGGATCGATGCGGATGAGCTTGATGCCGGCCGGTACGCGGAACGGCACGGCCGGCTTGTCGGCCAGTGCAACCTTCATGAAATCGCGCACGATCGGAGCGGCGAGCACGCCGCCGGTGGCCCCGCGGCCGAGGTGGCGCGGCTTGTCATAGCCGAGATAGACGCCGACCACGAGATCCGGCGAAAATCCGATAAACCAGGCATCCTTCTCGTCGTTGGTGGTGCCGGTCTTGCCGGCGATCGGCTTGCCGACTTCTTTGACGACGGTTGCCGTTCCCCGCTGCACCACGCCTTCCATGATCGAGGTGATCTGGTAGGCGGTCATCGGGTCGAGCACGCGCTCGCGCTTGTCGATCAATGTCGGCTCGTTTTGGCTCTCCCACTTGCCGGCCTCGCAGCCGCGGCATTCGCGCGCGTCGTGCTTGTAGATGGTGTGGCCGTAGCGGTCCTGGATGCGGTCGATCAAGGTCGGCTGAATCTTTCTGCCGCCGTTGTCGAACATGGCATAGGCACCCACCATGCGAAGCAGCGTGGTTTCGCCCGCGCCGAGCGCAAACGACAGGTAAGGCGGCAAGCTGTCGTAAATGCCGAAGCGCCTGGCGTACTCGCCGATCAGCGGCATGCCGATATCTTGGGCCAGGCGCACGGTCATGACATTGCGTGATTGTTCGATGCCGAAGCGCAGCGTCGATGGTCCGTAGTATTTGCGCGTATAGTTTTCGGGCGCCCAGATGCCCGTGCCGGTATCGATCTCGATGGGCGCATCCAAGACCACGGTCGAGGGCGTGTAGCCATTGTCGAGCGCGGTGGCGTAGACGATCGGCTTGAAGGAGGAGCCCGGCTGGCGCAGCGCCTGGGTGGCGCGGTTGAACTGGCTCTGGTCGTAGGAGAAGCCACCAGCCATCGCCAGAACCCGTCCGGTCTGCGGATCCATCGCGACGATGGCGCCGGAGACTTCGGGCACTTGGTGCAGCCGGAACTGGCCGTCCTTGCCGGCAAACGGCTCCACGTAGACGACATCGCCCGGCGCGAGCACCTGCGAAACCTTACTCGGAGTTTTGCCCCGCATCGGCCCGCTGGTCGGCTTTGCCCACTTCACGCCTTCGAGCGCGATCGTGCCAGTCTCGCGCTGCTTCGCGAGCCCGCCGCCCGGTTCGTGAGCGGGCTGCAATCCGATGCGGGCGGAGGCGTCATCGGCCTCCAACACCACCGCCAACCGCCACGGCGCGACGTCGGTGAGCGCCTTGACGTCGGCGAGCTTGGCCCCCCACTCGCCGGCCAGATCGATCTTATTGACGGGGCCGCGGTAGCCCTGCTGCTCGTCGAAATGCACGAAGCCGTCGACCAGCACCTTGCGCGCCAGCACCTGCATCTTCGGGTCGAGCGTCGTGCGCACCGAGAGCCCGCCCTCGTAGAGCTTCTGCTCGGTGTAATTCTCGTAGATGTAGCGGCGGACCTCCTCGGCGAAGTATTCGGCCGCGAAGATATGCGCGCCGGTCGGCCGCGGAGTGATCTTGAGCGGGTCCTTCTTGGCCTTTTCCGCTTCCTGCGCGGTGATGTAGTGGTCCTCGGCCATGCGCTCGATCACATAGTTGCGCCGCTCGACCGCACGCTCACGTTGACGGAAGGGATGATAATTATTGGGCGCCTTGGGCAGCGCTGCGAGATAGGCTGCTTCGGCAACCGACAATTCGTGCACCGACTTATCGAAGTAAAGAAGCGAGGCCGCAGCCACGCCATAGGCGCCCATGCCGAGATAAATCTCGTTGAGATAGAGTTCGAGGATTTTCTCCTTCGAGAAGGCGCGCTCGATTTTCATTGCCAGCAGCGCTTCCTTGATCTTGCGCGAGAACGACACCTCGTTCGTGAGCAGGAAGTTCTTGGCGACCTGCTGGGTGATGGTGGAGGCGCCCTGGGGGCGACGGCCGCTGCCGTATTGCTGCACGTAGAGCATCGCCGCGCGCGCGATGCCGGCGAAGTCGATACCGCCATGCTCGTAGAAGTTCTTGTCCTCGGCGGCGACGAAGGCGTTGATGACGAGTTTCGGCACCGCCTGAATGGGAATGTAAAGCCGCCGCTCGCGCGCATATTCGGCGAGCAGCGAGCCGTCGGCGGCGTGCACCCGCGTCATGACCGCGGGCTCGTAGTCTTGCAACTGGGAATAATCCGGCAGCGATTGGGAATAGTGCCACAGCAAGCCGGCTGTCGCCGCAACCGCGACCACGAATATGATCGTCCCCGCCGCGAACAACAGGCCGATGAAGCGCAGCAACAGTCTCATGCCCGAAGGCCCCCTGCCTCGAACCGCCGCGGCCGTGCTATCTGCCGATGTATCCCCGCCAGTCGGCGAAGGTCCCCGCCGGCGAGATTTTCCCGCCCCACTCGCCGCCTCCTGCCGCGCTCGGTCCGGCGAACTAAGTCGCTCTGTTTTATGTTGAAACTGAGGCTAAACGGCCACAGTCCAGTCAATTCTGGCCGCTTGTTTGCCCGCTTCCAGCCAAGCGGGGGCGGAAGAACGCGTCCACGGCCTGGACCATCGAATCGGCGGCGCGCTCCCGCCATTCGGCCGAGATCAGCGATTTCAAATCCCCGTTGTTCGAGACATAGCCGAGTTCGACCAGGACGGAGGGCACGTCGGGCGCCTTGAGCACGACGAAGCTCGCGGATTTCAAGGGATGTTGATGCAGCCGCGCGGCGTTTTTGAGCGCGCCGACGAGGTTCTGGGCGAACTGCACCGAAAAAGTCTTGGTCTCGCGCCGGGCGAGATCGAAGAGAATGCCGGCGACGTCCTTCTCCTCGGCGGACAGGTCGAGTCCCGCGATCACGTCGGCTTTGTTCTCGGCTTCGGCGAGGCGCGCCGCGCGCGCGTCCGACGCCCGCTCCGACAGCGTGTAAACGGTCGCCCCCTGCGCGTCACCTTCCCTGCGCCGCAACGCGTCGGCATGGACGGAAATGAACAGCGCCGCCTGGCGCGCGCGCGCGAACTGGACCCGATCGCCGAGTGCGACGAAGGTGTCGTCGGCGCGCGTCATGAGCACGCGGTATTTGCCAGTCTTTTCGAGCTTGTCGCGCAGGAGCAGCGAGAACTCCAAGACGATGGTCTTCTCCATCTCCCCGCTCGCCGCCCTGGTGCCGTTGTCGATGCCGCCATGGCCGGGATCGATCACGATCAGCGGCCGGGAATCCCCATTGGTCTTGGTCTCCGCCGGCGCGTCCGGCTTGCCGCGCTGCGGCGCCCCAGTTTCGAGCGCGAGGCTACGCATGAAGGACTCGCGGTCGGTCGCCGTGAGGTGAAGCACGAGACGGGCGGGCTGGTCATGAATGGGATCGAGTACGAAGGCCATGTCGACCTGCGCCGGGCGAGCGAGATCGATGACCATGCGCGAGCCCCCCTGCATCACGAGGCCAAAACGAAACGCTTTGATCAGGCCGCGGCCCGCCTCCCCCGCTTTGGGCGGAAACTGGAACGTGACCTGCGGCATGTCCATCACGATCCGGTAGGGATTAGCGAGCGTGAAAGTGCGGACCTCGATCTTGCGGTTCAAGTCGACGATCAGCCGCGTCTGCGTATCGTCGCCGCCGAGGCGCACATCGCGCGCCACCGGGAAATCGTCGGTCGCACTCGCCGCCACGCCGGATACGCCCGCACGTTCGGCCGCGGACGCGCCGCCCAGGACCGTTACGCCGAAGAGACAAGCCGAGATCGCCGCCCGCACAAACATGGCCTCGCCGGCTCCTGCAGCACCGTCTTACTCCATTACGGGCGTGCAGTTAACCCAACCCTAAGCTGGATTTACCGCATCAGACACGCGAAGGCGCCGGCTCCCTTGCCATTGCCTGCCGCCAGCCCTAATAAAGGGGTGCTGACGAGTTACAGTTCCGGTCGTGCCACGTTCGGACATCCGGCAGGCCGCAAAGACCGCTCCCTGACACGCGACGGGAGGGGATTTAGCGGGCAAAGTTTGGCTGGCGTCGCATGGGTGCGGCGCTGACGGATCAGCGAAGCCGATGTTCTTGTGGACACCGCCGGCATTGCGGGCGGCATATGCCGCGCACGATCTGAAGCGGCTTATGCTCAAGCCCGCTCTTTCGAGTCGAATATCGTCAGCCAAAAGAACCAGCGGTCGCGCCTACCAGCGCTGCCGCCCATATGGGCCAAAGGTCATGCTACGACCGCGCCTCGAGACTTCAGCCGACCGCTGTCAAGGCACCATGGCGTCCGCAAACGGCGCCATGACCGTTCCGACGATCCGCGCAGGCTCGCTTGCCTGCGACGCGTCGCTCTCGCGCGCGCACAGCGCCCAGCCTTTCAACCACAGTCAGACCGGTTTCCGGTCGCGCCGTCTTGCGCCGTCCATGTGGCGGCGAGCGGTGCGCCAGCCGGTCATCAAGAGATTGGTCAATGTCCAACAAAATGCTCGTCGATGCGACCCACCCGGAGGAGACGCGGGTGGTTGTTCTGCGCGGCCATCGTGTCGAAGAATTCGACTTCGAGTCCGCAAGCCGTAAGCAACTTCGCGGCAATATCTATCTAGCCAAGGTGACGCGCGTCGAGCCGTCGCTGCAAGCCGCCTTCATCGACTACGGCGGGAACCGGCACGGCTTTCTCGCTTTCAGCGAAATTCATCCCGACTACTACCAAATCCCGGTCGCCGACCGGCAGGCGCTGATCGCGGAGGACGAACGCGCCCAGCGCGCTGCCGAGGCCGAGGCCGACCGCCGCGCGGGACGTCGGGCGATGCGTTCGGAGCGCGCCCCCGACCAGATCAAGGGCGCGCCCGTCGCGAGCGAAGGCGAAGCGATGAGCGCGGCCGCCGAGCTGACGGTCCCGCCCGAGGAGCCCACCGAAGAGTTGGCGGCGGATGCGGACTCACCGGCCGCGGTCGCGGCCGAGCCAGTCCCGCTCGAGGAGCCGATCCCGCTCGAGCCGGCTGCGGATGCTCCCACCAGCGCCGTCGCCGCCGAGCCTCCGATCGAACTCGCACAGCTCGAATCAACGAGCGCCTCGGAGCCGCTTCCAACCGGGGAGGCGCATGCGGTCGAGAGCCTCGCCGCCGAAACGGCCGAGGTCGGGGCTGTGCCGGTGACAAGCGAGACGGAAGCGGGCGCGGCGCCCGAGACCGGCGCCAACATCACCGAGGTCAACGGTCATATCGCCGATAGCGAGGAGGAGGTCGTCGAGTCGGTGGGCGGTGCCGACGCTCTGGAAGAGGTGCCCGAGCGCATGCCGCGGGTACGCCGCCAGTACAAGATTCAAGAAGTCATCAAGCGCCGCCAAGTGATGCTGGTGCAGGTGGTTAAGGAGGAGCGCGGCACCAAGGGCGCCGCCCTGACCACCTATCTTTCCCTTGCCGGCCGCTATTCGGTGCTGATGCCGAACACGGCGCGCGGCGGCGGCATCAGCCGCAAGATCACCAGCGCGGAAGACCGCCGGCGTCTCAAGGAAATCGCGCAAGAGCTGCAGGTGCCGGAAGGCATGGGCGTGATCCTGCGCACCGCCGGCGCAAGCCGCACTAAGACCGAAGTCAAACGCGACTTCGAATACCTGTTGCGGCTATGGGAAACCGTGCGCGACCTCACCCTCAAATCGAGCGCCCCGACGCTCGTCTACGAGGAAGGCTCGCTGGTGAAGCGCTCGATCCGCGATCTCTACAACAAGGACATCGACGAGATCCTGGTTGCGGGTGAGGATGCCTACACGGAAGCAAAAGAGTTCATGCGCATGCTCATGCCGAGCCATGCCAAGAACGTGAAGCCCTATCGCGAGACGCTGCCGATCTTCACCCGGCATGGCATCGAGAGTCAGCTCGACGCCATGTTCACGCCGGTGATGCAACTGCGCTCCGGCGGTTACATCGTAATCAATCAGGCCGAGGCGCTGGTCGCGATCGATGTGAATTCAGGGCGCGCCACGCGCGAGCACCACATCGAGGATACTGCGCTCAAGACCAACTTGGAGGCCGCCGAGGAAATCGCCCGGCAATTGCGATTGCGCGATCTCGCCGGGCTGATCGTCATCGATTTCATCGATATGGACGAGAAGCGTAACAACCGCGCCGTCGAACGGCGGTTGAAGGAATGCCTGCGGCACGACCGCGCCCGCATCCAGGTTGGGCACATCTCGCATTTCGGCCTGCTGGAAATGTCGCGCCAACGCATCCGCTCAAGCGTGCTCGAGAGCTCGACGGAGAAATGCCCGCATTGCGGCGGCACCGGCCACGTACGTTCGGTGTCCTCGGTGGCGCTGCAGCTCCTGCGCTCGCTCGAGGAAATGCTGCTCAAGGGAGCAATGCATAATCTGACGGTTCGCACCCGCTCCGATATCGCGCTTTATTTGCTCAATCACAAACGCGCGCATTTGCGCGCGCTCGAGGAGCGCTTCCGCATCGCCATCATGGTCAATGCCGATGCCACCATCGCGGGACAATTGTCCTTCGTCATCGAGAAAGGCGAGCAGGTGTACAGCCTGGAGCAGGCAAAGGCGCTGGCGCTGCAGCCGGCGAGCGCTGTCCCGATCCAGGAGGAGGACGAAGAGGACTACGAGGACGAGGAAGAGCCCGCGTCCGAAGATGCGGAGACCAGCGCGTCGGAAGCGGAGGCGCAGCCGGCGGGCGAGCCGGGTCCGGGCCGCAGGCGCAGGCGCCGTCGGCGCGGCCGCCATGGCGGCGAAGACCGCGCGGCGTTCCAGCAGGAGCGCGAGGAATCCCAGCAAGAACGAGGCGAAGACTTCGCTCTCACAACGGGCGACCACGACATTGGCCGAGCGGAGGAGCCGCATGAGGCCGCCTCAGTGGGTGGCCGCGAACAACCGGAGGAGTCGCACGGCGAGGGCGAGCGCCGCCGTCGTCGCCGCGGCCGGCGCGGTGGACGGCGCAACCGGCGCGGTCGCGAGGGCGAGAACTTCGCGCGGAATGTAGCCGTCGAGCCGGAACTCGGCCGGGCGGATTTCGAGCAGGACTTGGGGGCGGTGGCCGCATCGCCGAGTGCACCGTTCGGCGAGCCAGCACGGCGCGCGATCCCGATCTCCGAGACGCACAGCGACTTGCCGGCGGCGCCCGACGCCGAGCCGCAGGCGGCCCCATCGCCGCAGGCGGCGGAGCCTGACGTTTCCGAACCGACCGTGCCCGAAGCGCCGCGCCGCCGTTCGACTGTGCGCGAGCCTGCGCCGCAAGCGTTGCATGACGAGGCAAATTCTCCGCCGCCGTCCTTCACGCCGCCCGCGCCTTCGATCGAGCCCGTGGTGTCGAGTTCGGAGGAGAGCGAGAGCGGCGATCGCCCGCGGCGTTCCGGCTGGTGGAGTAAGCGCGTGCTCGGCAAGAGCTAACCCCGTGCTTGCCGCAATTGACGCCCGTCTGTCTGCGCCGCGCGGCTGCGCGCGCCGTCTCGGGGTTATCTGACGGAACGCGGGGATGAGAAGCGGCTGGATCGACAGCGAGGCGCAGGCGACGATAGACCGCTATGCGCCTGAGGGAATTGGCCGCGACCTTGCACTGCGCGTCTACACCACGCGCCTGCTCGGCCGCGATCCCAAGCTCGTGCTGCACGGCGGCGGCAACACATCGGTCAAGACCACGATGCCGGACCTTCTCGGCGAGGAGGTCGCAGTCCTGTGCGTCAAAGGTTCCGGCTCCGACATGGCGACGATCGAGCCCGCCGATCTCCCCGCCGTCCGACTCGATCGTTTGCGCAAGCTGCGCGCTCGCACGGTGCTTACCGATGCGGACATGGTGCGCATCCAGCGCGAAAGTCTGCTCGAGCCCGCGGCACCCAACCCTTCGGTTGAGACTCTGCTGCACGCGTTTCTGCCGCACAAATTTATCGATCACACCCACGCCAACGCCATCCTGAGCATCGTCGACCAGCCGGACGGCCGAGCCATCTGCGCGGAACTCTACGACGGACGCGCGAGCGTCGTTCCCTATGTGATGCCTGGCTTCCTGCTGGCGAAGACGGCAGCGGACATTTACGAGGCCAAGCCCACCGTCGAGGGGCTGATCCTGCACAAGCACGGCATCTTCACCTTCGGCGACAGCGCGCGTGAAGCCTATGAGCGCATGATCGCGCTGGTCACGTTGGCCGAGGAGCGGCTGCAAAAGAACCGCAAAGCCGTATTTGTGACTGCACAGCTGCCCCAGGCGGTCGCGCCGGTTACCGCGGTGGCGCCGATTCTGCGCGGCGCCTGCAGCCGCAAGGACCAAAAAATCGAAGGCGCGTGGCGGCGCATGGTTCTCGATTTCCGCACCGGTTCCGCGATCCTCAATTTCGTCAACGGCGGCGAGCTCGCGCGCTATAGCCAGGCGGGCGTGGTGACGCCCGACCATACCATCCGCACCAAGAATTGGCCGCTCGTCACCGCCGCGCCCGAACGCGACCGAATGAATGATTTCAAAGGCGCGGCGCGCACCGTAGTCGCGGCCTTCGTTCAGCGCTACGAAGACTATTTTGCCCGGCAAAATGCCCGCGTCGGAGGAATCAAGCGGCCGCTCGACCCGCTGCCCCGTGTCGCGCTCGTCCCGGGTCTCGGCCTGTTCGGACTTGGACGCTCGAAGAAGGACGCCGCGATCGCCGCCGATCTAGCGCAATGCGCGATCGAAGCCATCACCGATGCCGAGGCGATCGGTCGTTTCGAATCGATTTCGGAAGATGACATGTTCGACATGGAATATTGGTCGCTCGAACAGGCCAAGCTCGGCAAGGCGACGGAGAAGCCGCTCACCGGCGAGATCGCCGTCATCACCGGCGCTGCCGGCGCCATCGGCGCGGCGACCGCGAAGGCATTCGCCGCGGCGGGCGCCGAGATCGCATTGCTGGACCTCGACCACCGCGCTGCCGTGGACGGAGCCAAGGCCATCGGAAGCGCCGCGCTGGCGGTGGAGTGCGACGTCACGCGCGCCGCCTCCGTTAGCGATGCCTTCGCTCGCGTGGTCGAGGCCTTCGGCGGGGTGGATATCGTGGTGTCGAACGCTGGCGCAGCCTGGCAGGGAAGGATTGGCGAGGTCGACGAAGAGCTGCTGCGTAAGAGCTTCGAATTGAACTTCTACGGCCACCAGCGGGTGGCGCAGGCCGCGGTCAAAATCATGCTGGCGCAAGGCACCGGCGGTTGCCTGCTGTTCAACGTCTCGAAACAGGCCGTCAATCCCGGACCGAACTTCGGTCCTTACGGATTGCCCAAGGCGGCGACCTTGTTCCTGGTGCGGCAGTACGCCCTCGATTATGGCGCCGACGGCATCCGCGCCAACGCGGTCAATGCCGACCGCATCCGTTCCGGCTTGCTCACCGATGCGTTCATTGCCGAGCGGGCCAAGGCGCGCGGGGTGAGCGAGAAGGACTATCTCAGCGGCAATCTGCTCGGCCGGGAGGTCACCGCCGAGGACGTGGCACAAGCGTTTCTTCATCAAGCGCTGGAATTGAAGACCACGGGCGACGTCACGACGGTGGACGGCGGCAACATCGCTGCTGCGCTGCGGTGAGACTCGCTTCCAGAGTTTCACACACGACGCCGCCATCCCTCGAGCCGCCCTGGATGCGCTCCACCGCGCCGCCACCGGCAAGTCCATAGCGAAAGCGAATGAAGGGCACTGAACGCGACGCGCGCCGTCGAGTGAGGGAGCAGCGCCACTACCATCGACGGCGGTAGGCGCGCTGCCTGATTGTCGCGAGAGATTTACTGCGCGCGCGCAGCCCTCGCGCTCGCCCAGGCAAAGATCCCGTACATGATGGCGAGCGGAAGTAGCAGGCCCCACACTCCGATCAGCACGTAAGCCAAAGTCCCGACCGCCGTGCCGGCGAGGAAACCGAGCATGATGGGAAAGAGCGCGCCAAAATGAACACGGGCCGCATCGTACGCGGCGCCGAGCGCCGCATCGGCGGGCGCGCGCCGGCGGGCCTGCCAGGCGAGCCACAGCTCCGCCGCATCAATGGCGAGCTGCGTGGTGTTCGTGGTCATCACGTTGGTCGAAGCCACGCCCCTCATCGACAGCCGCACGGTCGCGCTCTGCGTGCCCATGGCGAACAGGCCGAGCAGGCCCGTCGCCGCCACGCCGAACGCGGCAGGATCCGAGAGCGGCGCTCCGGTCAACGCCGTCAGCAGAAAGCCGGTCAGCACCGCGCACTCCAATCCCAAGACCCACGGCAGGGGAGCGCGGCCGCGCCGTTCGAGCATGACGGCGAGAATGGTGGTCGTCACGCCTGCCAGCAGGAACACAGGAATTGCGAGCACCTTGGTCAGCGCACCTTGCTCGTTCGTCACAATTGCCACGGCCGTAAGCACGAAGCTGCCGGTGACCTGCGCAACAAAGGGCCCGAATAGGGCCTGAAACATAAAACTGTCGACAAATACGGCACAAAACCCCAAGAGCGGGGGTATGAGTGGAGGCGGAACCATGGACGCGCCATTTCGGGTAAGCAGCGGGTAAGCAGCCCTCCTAGGGCTGGAACAAAAGGGGAACATCGGGCAGAGCACGGTCGATAGTGGGGAAAAAACCGGCTTCGTTTCTTGTCCTCACACGGGCGTCAGGCTTATCCAATCACTGAGACTCGTATCGTCGATTCGCGTTAGGAGTAGCGAGAAATGCAACAACAGTACCTTGACCGGCGAGGTGTCGTTGCCCGTGCCAATGCACGCGGCATCCCATTGAAGCTCGGCACGTTGGAGAAGGATTGCATGCGCGGCGTCGGGCC
>Ga0306926_10005824_pt1 | contig 13198 bp, 16 predicted proteins | sample flu12Cox44000178_FD_203759 | JGI IMG/M metagenome (GOLD analysis project Ga0306926, IMG submission 203759) | Lab enrichment of tropical soil microbial communities from Luquillo Experimental Forest, Puerto Rico - flux8day.12C.oxic.44.000.178 (v2)... | ecosystem: Environmental > Terrestrial >... | reverse complement strand
GCGCCTTTGTCCTTGACCAGAAAGACGAGGAATTTCGCGGGTTTCGTGTCGCTCGCATTTTTCCCAACGAGGTGAATGCCCTCGGGGCCTTCATAAAACGTGTCCCCGGGATGGAGCGTCACTTTTTCTCCGCCTTTCATCTGCATGATTACTGTTCCTTCGAGCACGTACACAAAAGCGTATGCGTTGTGGCGATGCACAGGGTCAGCCCCACCTGGGGCGTAATCCACCGTAATCATCGTGGCTTCTTTCCCCGGAATGCCGTCCAAGGCTTTGGTCATCAGAGTGGTCACTCGACCCGGCTCAGCGGCAGTATCCGGCTCCAGTGTGTGACACTTGGTTTGATTGACGGATTCCTAAGAATACTTCCGCTCCTATTTCTTTGGCCAATCGCACGGCATACGCCACGGCCAACATGTTTTGTTTGCCTCGGTCAAGCTGCAACACCGGCACGATCAAATCACACGAATCAGTGACCTTCCCAGGTTTAAAGAGCTGGTCAATTACACGAAGAGCAGCGTCTTGGTCGCCGGACTTGGCGTCGTCACAATCTGGATGAGCTTTCCAGTTTAGCCACAGTCGTTTGGACCGTAATGTCTAGCTTAGCTAGCCATTAATTTGAAGCGCATCCCTTCCTTGGCCGTTTGGGAGGGATCTGTTCCAGAGTCGTCCGGGCCGCAGTAGCAAGAAAGCGGCGGCGCGCTGTCCATCAAAAAACCCGACGCCGAATGGGTGGAGATGGTGAGACGCTTACATTAGTCCAGATTGGGTGAACTATTAAATTAAAACATCAATTTGGCAGTGCGTGCGAGGCTGGTCTGCTTTCAGGTAAGGAGCTGCGATTTCCCGTTCGAACTACGTTCTGGGCATCGACATTTTTCGGCCCTTCATCGGGCCAATCCACACGTAAGAATCTGTTCGCTTCTCATACCAGACTTTTCTCTATTGCGAGAGTCATAAAACCATTGTCTCGCATAGCTTGTAGGTCTCGGTTGGTAAGAAGAAGCTGAAACGTCGATGCCTCTTTCTCAATAGCCGTGCTATCCTTTGCCAGAGGGTCGCGTCAATCTCAGGCTTAATTTTGAGCGAGAGCTGTTTGCGCCCCGGCGCCGGTCGGCCCTTGGGTCGTTTCGATGCTTTCGACATTGCCTGATAATCGCGAAAATCAGAAATGCAGCCAGTGGTTCGAGCTGGGAATCGCCAAACTCGCATCTGGTGAGGGCCGCTTGACTTTTTTAGGCCAACACTGGAGTAATCTGGTTTAGGACGCTTACCCGTCGCGCCTCCGGGAATCCCTTACGGAAGACTCTAACGAAAGGAACGAAGAAACGCTATGCGAAAGTGGATACTGCTCTCGACGGCTCTCGCCAGCTTCATAATGGGCGGGTATGCGCTAGGCGAAAGCGACGCGCAAATCAAAGCGAAGATCCTCGGTTACTGGTTGAGTCCGCGACATGCGTACTTGATCCAAGCGAACGGTCTTATGCGCATGTGCCCAACCACAGGACCGAATCCCGCCACTACCGCTAACCGTTGGGACGTTCGCAATGGCATGTTTTATCAAGACGATGATGCCTACAGAATTGTGAAGCTTACGAAAACGGAATTCGACTATGCTTCCACGAAAGATATAGGGGTTTGGGCCAATGGTAAGTACATTGTAACCGCTCCGGCTGGCACAGTATTCCGGCTCTCTCGAACTACCCGAGCAATAGCAGAAGAATATTAGGAAAACACCGGTCTGGGCTGCTAGCTTCTGGACAGCTGGAAGGCATTCTGGTGATGCCTATATGCCAGGAAATGTTGGATAGGGATGCTCCGGCGACCCGCCGAAGAATGCACTGGTGAGCGCTATGAGCAGAGGCTATTGGCCAGGAGTCCTCTTTGAGAAGCGCTGCTATGCCTGTGGCGGGCAGCCCCGTAGCGCTCCTCCTTGCCAAAACATCTTAACATTATTCGGCCGCACTTCGGCCGTCCAGGATATCCAAAACGTAGTGATCGATAATGCTCTGTCTGAGCCTCAGCGAAATCTGTCCTCGTGCAATCGGCGACGCATTGAGAGCTGCTATCTCCAACTCCATACGTTTCTCTTGGCTGAGAGAATCAAGGTATTCTTGGATGCGATTCTGGTTCTTTTCCCAGTCTGCACTTGCGCGCGCCCGCTGCTCTTCCTCCTCGGCTTTCCTGCGTTGCGCGGCATCCTGTCGCTCTTTGGCCTTTTCCGCCTTCTGCCGGTTTTCCTCAGCGAGCTGTGCGCTAGACTTGAAGCCTCGTGGCAAGGAATAATTTTCCTCAATCGCTTTCACGAGCCAGCCTCCTCGGTTGGTCGGTGCGGATTCCCCTCCCCGCACAAGCAGGAATTCCAAGGCGTCGAGCTGGACTTCGATCCTTGCGTCATCGTACTCGGAAACGAGTTTCCGAGCTTGCGATCGGGTAATTCCGTGTCCAATCAAACGGCCTTCGAGCGGCGTCAGTTCGTCAACTTCGATAGCTAGCGTGGCCTGCTCTTGCTCAGGTATTTGTTTCTCGAAGTGGACTTCCCATTTTCCCACGCTGTCTTTGGTAAACCGCTCAGAGAGTTCCATGGGTTTAATGTAGCCCGCGGATTCCAATTCCTGGATTGCTTTAAGCAGGCGCCGCTTGATCTGCGCAAGATCGGTTTTCGGCCGCCCGGACGGCGCCATCTTCATCGGGCGGGTCAAACCAATTTTCTCGCATGCGAATGCTTCAAGATCAAAACTCAGGCGGGTCCGCATATAAAAGCGCTTGTCTAAAAATCGAAACAGGCGCTTTGTGATTCCCCCTTCGAGTGCTCGGTAAAAGTGGAAATCGAGTATTTTGAGATTCCCTTCCCGGAAATTTCGGAAGACAAACTCGTTCCACTTGACAGCCGAATAGCCGTCTGGCGCCAGAGCGCTTTCTTGGCCCTGCTTGTAGAACTCAACTTGTTCCAGGAAATGAAAATTCCGGTCAACCCATTGCCCCGTTTTTTTGTCGCGCCAGGCATTATCGTAATAGAGGGTCACCCCAAGCCAACGGTTGATGGACTCTTTTAACCTCCGGTAATTGTTGGTGTTTATGCTCCAACCCAGAATCCTCAAGAGTTGATAGGGCGTAAACGTAACTGTTGGGCCGGCGAAATTTTGAATTCGGCTAAGCTGGAGAAGGCCAAGCAGAATTTCATCATCAGGCGCGGTCGGTAGCCCGTATTCATCGCTTGCAGTGATCGTCAGCTTTCTCGTAACCGTTTCGCCGGTGGCTTTATCGAACGCGACATCCTGAAACAGGATCGTCTTTACCGAAGGGTCCAACCGGTTGCCGATTGCGGAGATCGGAAACTCCGCAAGATTTAGTTCGTCCCTGCCCTCCTGATAATTGGAAACAAGATCCGGGAAGAGCATCTCCTGAGAAGACGGTTTGGATGTGTCTGCTTCTGAGGCCATAAGAAAATTAGGCGAGGGAACCGATTCCTTTAGGTAGCGGGGGAATCGCCTGTTTTTCGGTTTGTCGTTGTATTAGATATTTGCTCTGTGTATATGTTGCGCAGTGACTCGTTACGCAAAGAACGCTTTGGCGGTTTTCTCGCTTAAATTTCACCTTGTTTGGTGCCCAAAATACCGCAGGCCCGTGCTTGAAGGTGCGGTAGCGGATCGTTTGAAAGCGCTTCTCCAGAATACCGCGAACGAATTCTCGTTGACGATTCATACCCTGGAAATCATGCCGGATCACGTCCACCTCTTCATTGAGTGTGACCCTACTTTTTCGATTTCCGAGATCACCAATCGGCTTAAAGGTCAAACCAGTAGAGTATTGCGCCAAGAATTTCCGAGGCTTCGCGCCCGGCTTCCTACGTTGTGGTCTAGAAGTTATTACGCCGGGAGCGTGGGACACGTCAGCGAAGCCGCAGTCCGTAAGTACATCGAAAGCCAGAAGGGGAAATAACCGGTGTTCCACGCATACAAATTCCGCCTTTGGACCAACGCCAATCAGGAGCGCGAGCTTGTGATTATGTTGGAGACACACCGGCGCCTCTATAATGATGCATTGGCTCAACGGCAATGGTTCTACGACGAATGGCAGATCTCGCGCAGCTACGAAGACCAATCCGGCTGGTTTAAGGACCAACGACGAAAGAACGCTTATTTCGAGCGGCTCAATTTCAGCAGCGCTCAAGGAACGCTCCGCAGGCTCGACAAAGCTTTTGCGAGCTTCTTTCGCCGAGTCAAAGCCGGGGAGGAGCCTGGTTACCCTCGATTTAAAGGTGTTGACCGATTCAACTCGATCCTGTTCCCGAGCCACGGCGACGGCATACGACTGAAAGGTAATCGGCTCCGGGTTCAACATGTCGGCACGATTCGCCTCTGCCTGCACCGGGAAGTGGAGGGAAAGATCAAAACCCTTTCGTTGAAGCGTGAAGGCGATAAATGGTTTGTTGTGCTGGCCTGCGAAGCGCCCGAACCGCAGAAGGTTGGCAATATCCTTCCCGCTGTTGGGCTCGACGTTGGGTTGACGCATTTTGTGATCACGTCCGAGGGCGAAAAAATCGCTAACCCTCGATTCCTCAAAGATACGTTGCCCGAATTGCGCAGGGCTCAGCGCAGTCTTTCCCGTAAGAAAAAGGGCGGCAGCAGCAGAAGAAAGGCTCGTCGCAAGGTTCGCAAGCTGCACGCCCGCGTAGCTAATTTGCGGCACGAACACCGGCACAAAGTTTCTAACGAATTGATTTCTCGCTACGGCAAGATCGCTGTGGAAAGCCTGAACGTCCAAGGGATGCTCAGGAACCCCAGGCTTGCCCAAGCGATTAGCGACGTAGGCTGGTCTGCCTTCGTCGCGACGCTGACCTACAAGGCTGAAAGGGCCAGTGGTGAGGTTAGACAGGTGTCCCCGAACTACACGAGCCAACAGTGTTCCGCCTGCGGTGAGAACGTGCCCAAGGACTTGCACGTTCGCGTTCACCGGTGCGGTTGCGGTCTGGTGCTCGATCGGGACCACAACGCGGCGATTAATATCCTTAATCGCGCCTGGCCTGGAACGGGCCGGTTGAGCGTAACCCAGCCGTTGGGCCGGGTGCTCAAAGAAGCTGTCTGCTTTAGCTGACAGAGTGTTCACTTCAAAAAAACAACAGCCAGTTGTTGTTTTTTAAGTTTTTAAACAACAGATTTAGAAAGTTATCTTTTCGTAACCCGTTAATATTCAACTCCTTACCGGATGCTTTTCTGTCTCAAATGACAGTATTTTCTGTTTCCAATGACAATAGTAAAGCAAAAAATCTGCTTCATGTGACAATGTCGTCTGTCTCAAAAGACAATATCGTCTGTCTCAGATGACAATACGGGCTCTGCGCCAGCCCGGTAAATTTCTGCTTCAGACGACGACACGCGCAGTTCCATTCCAGAATCCGAACAGTTTTCTGCCTCAGATGACAATATGGGACCCTGCGCCAGCCCGGTAAATTTCTGCTTCAGATGACGGCACTCGCAGGTTTAATCTCAGAATCCAGAGATTTTCTGCCTCAGATGACAATATGGGACCCTGCGCCAGTCCGGTAAATTTCTGCTTCAGATGACGAACGGCAGTTTCAATCCCAGAATTCAGAGATTTTCTGCCTCAGATGACAGTATGGGACCCTGCGCCAGCCCGGGTAAATTTCTGCTTCAGATGACGTCACCGCAGTTTCAATCCCAGAATCCGAACCGTTTTCTGTCTCGGATGATAATAGGGGGATCTGCGCAGCACGGGAATTTCTGCTTCAAATGACGACACGCGCAGGTCCAATCCAGAATCCGAACCGTTTTCTGTCTCGGATGACAATAGGGGGATCTGCGCCAGCTCGGGAAATTTCTGCTTCAGATAACGAACGGCAGTTTCAATCCCAGAATACAGAGAATTTCTGCCTCAGATGACAATATGGGATTACCAGAGACGCGCCTACCCCGCTGTGAATGGCGCACTTACTGTCATCTGAGACAGATTTTTAGGCAGGCTGGAGGCATCGGCGTTACTAAAACACCCCGTTCCCGCTCACGCGCTTTTAACTCCTCTCGGAGGAAATCCATGCGCTGGCTCCGCAAAAAGCAATTTGGGAGATATTTTTGGCGGGTTTCTGTCTCAGATGACAACCCAGATCTCTCCCACAAAAAGCGATATAACTGCGACGCTTTTTCTGTCTCAGTCGCTCTGCTCGTTGCCTCCGCCATTACCTCAATTGGAGTCGTCCACCGCGCACTCTGCGAGCGGTCCTCGGGCCTTTGGTCCGGTTGCAGGGCGTGACCACGCCAAGATGATATTGCTATCCCCTGGCGCTACAGCCCCAAGAGACGCGCGAGCGCCTCCCTGGAACTGGCCCGGCACTGCGGCGCTCGCAGCACTTGGTGTTAATTTACGAGCTACCGGCCTCGCGGCTTGGGCTTCGTCGACCACGGGGACTCCGGCGCCCTCTGGCGGCACCACCTTCGTTTGCCCGGCATCCGCCGAGCGTCGACGCTGCATTTCCCCACCCTTACGGGCAGGCTGGCTACACGGAGAATGCGCTTCCGCCGCCAGTTTTTCCGCCGTGCGTCGCGCGATGGCGCGCGCGGCGGTAAAATCTCTGTTTTCGTGCACCGCTCCACAATTGGAGCAAACCCATTTGCGGATCTTCAAGCCTTGTAGTCCGCGCGGGCCAGTGGGCTCACCGCAACCGTCGCAGTCCCGAGTGCTGCCATGTTCGGCCACGTCAAAGGTTTGTTTTTTGGACCCGCCTTTGTATCGCAAAATCCCGGCAAACAAGCTGATCGCGTGATCGTAGTCTTTGCGGTTCTGCGCCCGTCGCGCTTTACCCTTCCCTGGCGCCTTACCACGGCCTCGCCACTTGCCCACACCGATCGCATCGAATCGTTCCAGGAGATAGTTTGCGGAACGATGGTAAAAATCAAGCCTTGCATCAGCCATGTGCCGCTGCATTTCGAAGATTCTGCGCTGGGTCGCTTGCAGATTCTGTGACGGCGGACTGAGCCGCTTGCCTTTGATCGGGCGGCCGCCCGCGTCGAAACATCCCGGATTCCCCGCCCGCCGCTGGCGATCCGCCTTGCGCTGACCCCGTCTTAGTCGGCGCAAAAACCACTTGTCTTTCGCTAGCGCAGGTTGGATCACCGCGGTCTCATTGCCATCAGGCGTGCTCAAGGACAGCGCCACCTTGCGCCCCGGATCGATGCCAGCGACGCGGCTGCCAGCATCAGGAAATTGTCTCTCGAGAACTGCGTCTAGCGCTTCGATCATCAAAACAGCGAACATCCGCTCTCCCCGGGTTGTCAGCGCCAGTTGCTTGATCTTAGCGCCTGCCGGCAAGTCCCGGTGAAACACCACCGGAACTTTACCGCAAACTTTGCCGGCGATCCGTGCCAGATCGACAAACGTCTCGCCGTGGCCTCCACTGGCCAAAGGCCACGGCGTAGTGGCGGTCACCTGAGCTTGGAGACTTATCGCGTCGCCAAAACTCTTGAAGCGCGGCCTTTTCCGCTTGCCGCTGATGTACTCGGCGGTTGCCGCCTGGAACTTTTGCAACATCGCGTATGCAACGGCGGCAGGCAGACGCGACCCTTTCAGTTTCCGCGTTCGTTCAATCCGCTCGCAAGCGTACTCCACCGCCAGCCGGCGTCGGCTCAGCCATCGGTTCCGGGTACCGTCTTTGCGCCGGACAATTGTTCCCAACTCGGCTGCTTTTTCTGAGCGAAGCGAGCTGATAGCGTCCTCGACCGGTACGCCATCGCTAGCTGCTCGCGCTCGGGCAACGGAGACGGCTCGACCCGTCAACGCTTTGCCTTGCAGAAGTTCTTCATATTCCGCGACCACCGAACCTTGGCGACCGGCCTTGATCTCACGTTCCGCCCAACGTTGGACCGCCACGAGGCCGTTCCAGTACGCTCGCGCCGCTTTCGCCGCACGATGAATCGCGGCGATTTGCGTCGCTGAAGGATTCAGGCAGTAGCGGTAGCAGCGAACCATTAACTTTAGATCTTAACAAATGTTCAAATGAACACCAAATCAAGAATTGATTTTTTCCAAAACAAGCTTCTGACTTCCCGGCGGTCATCGGTTTCCCCACGGACAAATCGGTTGTCATGCTCGTCACGAGTCTGTTTCCGCGCATACCGGCGCTCCCGTGTCCGATGGGCCAAACTGTTCCGCGAGTCTTGCCGAGCGCCGAAATGAAAAGACGCAACGCCATTTCGACGACTTCTCCGCTGAAACTATCTTGATCGGGGTCTACGCCCAGCGGTTCATACCAGACAACCTGACTCTGGCTTGTGAACCGTGGTTTATAGTCTCGACTCGCGATCATTTTCTTTTAGTCCTGCGTTGTAGGGATTCTATCGCAACGTCGGGCCCTGCCTGAGCCGATGTCGCCCCCAACGAATCGCGGCTTGTGTTCATGTTCACGGCCCCCATCCGGAGCTCGCCGGCACTCGGGCCGATGTCCCCCGGTTAAGAAAGATATGGACCCAATGCTTTTCAATTAACTCTGTCGCGAGATATTCCCAAGAGTTGTCCGCTTCCGGATCGGGAAAACTAGTCCAGGCCCGCTTGATCTCCGGATCATCCGGATCAAGCTCCACAATTCTCTCGACGCGCCGTCCCGCCAGCCACTGGGCGCCACCGGAGAGCAACCGTTGACCGTCGATGCAGTCTTTGATTTCCTCGACCATGGCCGCCGTGAACCATGTTTGACGATTAACGTTGTCACCATCGATCCCCAGGACTCTCAGGATCGCTCGCCGTTCCTCGTCCCAACGAAACCGGATAACGCCTCGAAGTTTCCGAACCGCGTTGCCGGACACTTGGGTCGAAGCGTCAAAGAGCGGCACGCCATCAAGCCAGTCTTCGATCTCATCAAGCGTCACGTCAAACGCCTGATGCGCGCCATGACTGAACGCAAAGCCTTCCCCTACCAAAGCTTCGCCGCGCGGCTCCCTGCCCTCGATTGAGCCCTTGATCCTCTCAACAAGAGCCTCGGTTGACCAGGCACGAGGATCGATCTCCTCTTCCCCTAGAACCGCGAGGATTTCTTCGCGCTCATGGTCCCACAGAACTTGCGTCGCGATGTCCTTGTCCATAAAAAGCCAAAACATTTTGGTCCCGCCGATCGCAAGCGCTTCGCCTTCCAACAAATTTTCAATTTTGATGGAGAGTAAGTTCGCATACGGCGGCACGGAAACGCCGTCATTCTCGAGCCGCTTTGCCGATTGGCAATGGCTAAATTCAATCGTCCCAGAATCTTGACGACGACTTCATGATTTCCTCTAGCTTGGACTTTTTAAGCCGATGATGGGCTGCTTAAAAATGTCGACATCATGCAACACGGTTTTGTAATGTTCTGTTATTCGTTAGAGGATGCCCGCCTCGTCAAGAGGGCTATTGAACTTTTTCGTGACAAACAATTGTATTTTTTGCGTTTTGGTTCGCATGAAAGTGGAACCCTACATCGGATTCATTGTCTTGGTTACGGTGTTCAGCAGCGCCATACTTTGCCGTGGCGATCAACAGGCTGCAGTACGTTCAATACCAGGAATCAGGAGATCACGGATATCGTCTACTAATCAAGTCCAGCAAATGAGTATAGAAGAAACGTAGCGTTCCACGCGCCCTTGTGCTTCAAAAATGCCGTTATCAGGAATCACATCAAAAATTCCCCCGACTTTACCGCACAAACTGGAGACTAGACTTTCTTCAATACTGTTCGCAATATCCGGAGGATGCCAGACAAGGACAGTCAGTACAAGAAAGTCGTCTTCAAAGAAGATAGGGCTCCGAAAGTCCGATCCCTCGCGGTGATCATCGAAATTTTACAAACTGCGAAGAGCAATCGCGCGGATGTGGGCGATTTGGCGATCATACAAACTTGTTGAAAATAGGATAATGAACGAGGAATGGGGGCATTGTGAGAAAAGTGCTAAGTCCATCTCTTTTCGCAGTTTGCCGCCGCTAGGCGAGCCCGCGCGAAAAGAGGGCGACCTGATCGCATGGGTCGTTGAAGACGCAACTTTTTAGCCGACTTTCGCCAGCCAAAAGCACCAGGAGTCGCGAATAATGACGACGCTGCGCTCCTTGTGCGCGCTCCGCGTTCCCCCCGTCCAGCCGCGTTTTGGCTTCCTCCGGGGTAACCTTATAACCCCGAAACAATACACGCGTTATGTCCGCCAATATACGTGTACTCTTACGGATAGATCAGTAGGCAGCACGGTCTATTGTATACCTAAGAGCCTCAATCTAGAGCCGAATGAAAGGTTTATTTCTAATGCTGCCTCTACTGCCCGTGGGCGGCGCTACGGCTTACAATCCCCCCGAGGGGGTTGGACAAGGCATGAACTTCACAATGATATTCTTGATGGCCTACACTGCGGTGTGGCTACTCGTTCTCATTCACGCAATTGACGAGGAGATACGCTACCGCAGGGAGAAGAGAAAGCAGCGGTGAGAAGAAATTATCCTACACCCGCCTGGAGCCTATTCCGCGCCGCCGTGCTATAGCTCGCCGGTCAACCGCCCAAAACGTGCCCTTGCGCTTCTTCTGCGACGAATGGCAACCCGAAGCAACCGCAGCCTTCTACGCTTCGCGCAGACACGCGCTAGAATGCTCGGCAGACGTTGGCAGTACGACGCTGGACGAATCCTGATTGCAGGGTGGTATGGAATTAGCGCCTGCGCAACAAACGCGCCAGGAACCGTTGGTGGCCACATTACGCAGCGCGTTTACGCTTTCTGGTGTCGCTCGCATGCTTGTGCTCCGCAACCAGGGAGAGTTGTTTCTCGCGGAACGTCTGCCGCGTACCCTTTTTCTTTCCGACTGGAAGCCGTACCTGTAAAGCGTCGGCGAACTGTAAGACGCTCTTACTCAGAGCGGCCCTGGTAAGCCCGACATCGGCGGCAATCTGAGAAACGCTGTCCTAGCGCGACTCGGTGGGTGCCAGCCAAAATTGCAACGCGAGCGCGCGACCTGCGATGACGTTGAGCGCAGGATTGTTACAGACGAAGTCGAGCACGACCGCAAGGGCGCTCGCCATCTGTGGAACGTCACCGAATCTTCTTCGGGCGTTTCTTCGTCGCCGCTTAGACGGCGGTCAAGCCGGTCGTAGAAATCGTCAGGGTCACTGATCGGGACAGCTTCGTTACCTTCGAAGCCGATATCGGGACGTGGTCGCTACACTCGTCGTCGTGAAAAGACATTACGTCTCTACCGTAATGTCAGCCCCTGAAACGAGAACGGCGCAAGGAAATGGAAAACCTGCGCCGTTCGCCGAACCTGAACACACAAACACTGACAGAAAACTATCATCCTGGGGATTCCCCGCACTGAATCTGCCGCGCTGTCAAAACCGCTTTACGCGAACGCCATGCGGTAGTCGGCTGCGATTAACTTTCGCAGTTCGGCGAGCTTATCAGAGTCGCTCTTACGAAGCGCCTGCTCAATAGTCGCCCCGTCGCCCACCAGTAATGTTGATGACGCGGTTATCGTGCAAAGTAATCCCGCCAGAACCGCCAGCCATCTGCTCCCGCCCAACCTGCAGCCGGAGGGTTTCATCCCTCGACTATTTTGATCCTGTATCTTGCATTCGCAATGATTGTACGTATACGTATTCTATTACTGCATACCCATTGAAAACGATAGAGATGCGAAAAGATGGCCGCTTCATCAGCTACCACTCGTCCGGAGTTAATGTCTACTACGATTCCGGGCACAAGATCATCAAATTCCGGGTCGCTGGGGGTTGCCTCGCGACCCTCGTGATAGACCAAGACGCCGAGGGCCGCTGGAGAGCCCAGACGTTGGAAGTGTGGGACGGGGATGGCAACCACTCAATAACAGAGTATTCGAGGAACCAACTATGACCGAAGAAGAATAATTTCGCCGGGGAGCGCCAATGCCAGCGTACGACAGCGTCTTGAATTCTTGCCATTGAATGGGAGGCGACTTTTGCCAGCCGACGCTCGCCATCCACAGTACGCCACCCGCGAGCATGACGGCCGCCGCACACCCTGTGGGGAGTCTCGATTCGCAAGTCCAGCGCGTTTTCCTTCTGCAGGATAACGCTATTCCGCAAATCAATACGCGCGTTATTTGCGCCAATATACGTGCACTCTTTCAGATATAAAAGTATGCAAACATTGCTAAAGCCGGCCGCCCCCATTTTCGTGTGTTATGCGCACGAGGACAACGACCCCGCACGTTCGAATTGCTGGCTGGATTGTCTACTCCAGTTTCTTGAGCCCTTGAAGCGCGACGGGCTGCTCTCAATTTTCTGTGACAAGGATATCTCCGTCGGCGACGATTGGCATCTAGAGATTCAACAGGCGCTCGCCAAGGCGAAGGGTGCCATTCTCTTGATCAGCCCTGCATTCATGGCTTCCAGATACATTGAAAACAGTGAACTTCCAATACTTCTTCGCAAAGCGAAAGAAAATGGTCTGAGGATGTACCCCATTTTAATTCGGACGTGCCTTTTCGCTGAGACCAAATTTAAGTACCCAGACCCCAAGTTGGGGCCAGAAGAGTTTACACTTGCCTCCCTACAATACGCCAACTCACCGTCACAACCCTTGATTGACATGGCGGTTGGAAGCCGAGACAAGGTCTTTCTGGAGCTTGGGCGGAACCTGTTGGAGCTCGTTAAGGCCTAACCCGTCCAGATCGGCCGTGTCTGGGCCAAGATCTTCGAAGTACAACTGCAAGGCGGATGGAGCTGAAAGTGTCGGAACTTTGCGCACGCTACTTTTTCCTAGGAGATTTGCCCAATCTGACGATGATGTCTTCGGCAGTCAGTTCGCCGCTCTTTACCTTTTCGACGGCCGTTCTAAACGCAAAGCCCAGCTTAGGGTTTGAATCCATTAAGCGTTTGAGATCTGCTATTGGCTCGCGATTGTCATATTGTTTTAGGTCCTCCAGCGATACGTTCAGAGCGCTGGCCAGCTTGCCTGAGATTTCTTCCGAGGGAAATCGTCTTCCAAGCTCTATGTCCGAAAGAAAAGGTGAGGAAATGCCGACTTTCTTCGCCAATCCCCGCAAGGATAAGTCCGCTCTATCCCGTAATCGATCGTACGATGCAGGTGTACGATTCCATTATTTCGCCTGCTCCAAAAGAATACGCTCGACTTCTACGTCAAATCTTTGCCGTTGCACCGAGCGTTCTAAAGTCAACTGGACACGCGAAGATGCTGGGCCTCG
>Ga0306926_10005822_pt1 | contig 13199 bp, 10 predicted proteins | sample flu12Cox44000178_FD_203759 | JGI IMG/M metagenome (GOLD analysis project Ga0306926, IMG submission 203759) | Lab enrichment of tropical soil microbial communities from Luquillo Experimental Forest, Puerto Rico - flux8day.12C.oxic.44.000.178 (v2)... | ecosystem: Environmental > Terrestrial >... | reverse complement strand
CCCCAGACATCCGGCCGCACGATCAGCCGAAACGATTGGTCCCTCGCGCCCCGCCCGGCATCGGGAAAGGCGAACTTGAGCTCCGGCTGGGCGGCCGGAAAGCCGGCCGGGTATGGACCATGCGCCGACGCCGCCCAGGCCGCGACCCAATGCGGTGCCGTTCCAGGCGCCGTCTGGGCGACGGCGAGATGGGCAATGGCGACGCTGGCGAAGAGACATCCTGCAATCCAGCCAATAGTGAATGGCGAGCTTCGACGCGCCATCGCGTCCTCCATAGCTATCGGTTGTAGAAAGCGGCTCCGGCTCCGACTGCGGTAGAGAACCACCAACCCCTTCAAGGAGAATAGCCGAGACTAGCACCCTTCAGCGGCGGGTGCTCCGCTCCTCGTTCCCGTCCCGCGACATGGCCTGCCATTCTCAGGCGCCACTGGCTGAAGTGTGAGCTGTTCCTACTGCGCTCGCCCTCCGATGACGTCGCGGTCGAACAGCTCTTTCGCCAGGCCCTCGCGACCGCTCGCGAGCAACGCGCCGGGTCGTGGGAGCTGCGGGCCGCCACGAGCTTCGGCCGACTGCTGGGCATGTCCGGTCGCCGGGACGAGGCGCGACAGGTGCGGGCCGACGTGCTCGGGCGCTTCACCGAGAGTCACGGGAGCGCCAACCTCGCCGAATTGCTGGCCGAGTTCTCGTAGGGAAGCCGGTCTCCTGGCTACCGGCCCTGAGGTCGACATGTTCGGCAAGAACTGGTCGACGCGACTCGCCCGGTTGAGCGAGTGCGGCTCGGCAATGTCCTCGGGCTATGCGCGGGATTCTTGGAGCGCCGTCCAGATGCGGGCGGGGGTAAGCGGCATGTCGAGGTGGGTGACGCCGTATGGGGACAGCGCATCCACGACCGCGTTCACCACGGCGGGTGGGGCGCCGATGCAGCCCGCCTCGCCAACGCCCTTGGCGCCGAGAGGATTGCGCGGTGAGGGCGTGCAGGTCTTCTCGATCAGCACGTCGGGCACCTCGTCGGCGCGGGGGACGGCGTACTCCATCAGCGTGCCGGTGACGAGCTGACCGTCACCGTCGTAGACGATGGCTTCCTGAAGGGCCTGGCCCAGTCCCTGGGCGAGGCTGCCGTGGAGCTGTCCCTCGGCGAGAAGCGGGTTGATCACGGTGCCCGCGTCGTCCAGCCAGATCAGCCGCTCGATGACGATGCGCCCCGTCTCGCGCTCGATTCGGAGCGCGCAGAGGATAGCGCCGAAGGTCCACACCTCGGTGTCGGGCTGGAAGTATACGCTCGCCTCGAGGCCCGGCGTGTCGCCCGGGGGCAGCGCGTGTCCGCCCGCGTAGGCCGTCGCCGCCACCTCGCGCCAGGTCACCTGCCGCTGCGGCACGCCCGCCACGTGAAAGCCGCCCGGCACGCTCACCACGTCGGCCGCCGCCGCCTCGAGGAGCCGCGCGGCTATGCGCCGCCCCTTCTCGCGCACCTCCACCGCCACGCGCTGGAGCGCGCTCCCTCCGAGGGCGATGCTCCTGCTACCGAAGGTGCCGAAGCCCTCGGGCCCCGAGCGCGTGTCGCCGTGGACGACCTGCACGTCGTCGGGGGTGACGCCCAGGTGATCGGCCACGATCTGGGCGAAGGTCGTCTCGTGCCCCTGTCCGTGCGCGCTCGAGCCCGTGATCGCCGTGACCTTGCCGGACCGTTCCACCTTGACGCTGCCACTCTCCCACCCGAGCGCGCACGGCTCGACGTACGAGCAGAGCCCGATGCCCACGATCTCGCCACGGGCGCGCCGGGCCGCCTGCTCGCGGCGCAGGCCGTCGTAGTCGGCGGCGGCGAGGGCGCGCTCCAGGACAAGCGGGTAGTCGCCGGAGTCGTAGACCTGGCCGGTGGCCGTCTTGAATGGGAAGCGGTCGGGGGCGATGAAGTTGCGCCGGCGGATCTCCGCGGGATCGAGGCCCAGCGCCCGCGCCGCCGTGTCCATGAGGCGCTCGATGACGAAGCAGGCCTCGGGGCGCCCCGCCCCGCGATAGGCGGAGACGGGTGCGGTGGTGGTGAGGGCGCCCGTCACCGTGATGTCGCAGGCGGGCACGACGTAGCAGCCGGGGAGCAGCCGCGCGTGATTCCACGGCGAGCCGCCTGCCGCGTTCATGAGGGAAGCGCCGAGGGGGGCGGTGATGCGCGCCCGCAGCGCGGTGATGCGGCCGTCGGCGTCCACCGCGAGCTCCGCCTCGCACACCGAGCCGCGCGAGTGATTGGTAGTGATCTGGTCTTCTTCACGTGTGGCGATCCACTTGACGGGGCGGCCGAGGCGGCGGGCGAGCCAGGCCAGCAGCACCTCCTCGCGATACGGGCCCGTCTTCACGCCGAAGCCGCCGCCCACGTCCGGCGCGATGACGCGCACCCGCGCCTCGGGCATCTCGAGGATGCGCGCCACCTCGGCGCGGATGCGGAAGGGCGCCTGGCAGGAGACCCAGAGCGTGAGCTCTTCCGTCGACGGGTCGTAGGCGGCGAGGACCGCGCGCGGCTCCATGGCCACCGCAGAGAGGAGCTGCTGGGAGACGCGGACGGAGACCACGCGCGCCGCTGCCGCCATCGCCCGCGCCGCGTCGCCCTCGCGGAGCACCCGGGTGAAACAGCGGTTCTGCTCGATCTGCGGGTACAAGATGGGCGCGCCGACGGCCACCGCGCCCTCGGGCCCGGGCACCGCGGGGAGAGCTTCGTAGGCCACGTCGATCAGGTCGACAGCGTCGCGCGCCGCGTAGATCGTCTCCGCGACCACCGCGGCCACGGGCACACCCGCCGCGTGCACGGTCCCGTCGGCGATGATCGGATGCGGCGGCACGCGCATATCCGGAATGACGCGGTTCACGGGCAGCGGGGCCAGGTGCGCGAGCTCGGCACCCGTGACCACCGCGAGCACCCCGGACGCCCGCCGCGCGCGCTCCACTTCGAGGCGGGCGATGCGCGCGTGCGCGTGCGGCGAGCGCAGGAGGGCCACATGCGCGCAGTCCGCGGGACGGAGGTCGTCCACATAGCGCCCGGCGCCCACGAGGAGGCGGTGATCCTCGCGCCGCTTGAGGGGGCGGCCGATCCACGCGCCGTTCGCCGGCTCCACGTGGTGGCTCACGGCCGCATCATGTGGGTGGACGGCCCCGGCTGACGGCGCGGCGCGGCGAGCTCGGCGAACTCGCAGAGCAAGGGCCGCGTGTCGCGCGGGTCCACGATCTCCTCGATCCAGAAGGTCTCGGAGGAACGGAAGGGAGAGCGCAGCTTGTTCAGGCGCTCCTCGATCTCCTGCAGCTTGGCCTGCGGATCGGGCGCGGCGTCGATCTCCGCGCGATAGGCGGCCTCGATGCCGCCCTCCAGCGGCAGCGAGCCCCAGCGCCCCGACGGCCACGCGTAGCGCGTGCAGTAGCGGCCGCCGTTCTTGTGCGCCGCTCCCGCCACCCCGAAGCAGTTGCGCACGATCACCGAGCACCACGGCACCGTCGTTTGCCAGATGGCCGACATGGCGCGGACGCCCTGCTTGATGGTACCCGTGCGCTCCGCCTCGAGCCCGATGAGGAAGCCCGGACAGTCCACGAGATAGACCACGGGCAGGTGGAAGGTCTGGGCGAGATCGACGAAGCGCTCAACCTTCTGGCAGGTGTCGGCCGCCCACGCGCCCCCGTAGAAGTATGGATCGCTGGCGAGGACGGTGACCGGCCAGCCGTCGAGGCGCGCGAGCCCCGTGATGATCGAGCGGCCGTACAGCGAGCCGATCTCGAAGAAGGAGCCCTTGTCTACTACCGCCTCCACGATGCTGCGCATCTTGTACGGCTTGCGGATGTCGCGCGGGATGGCCTCGATGAGCGACGACTCCCGGCGCGAGGGCGGATCGGAGCGTTCACCGCGCGGAGCAACCTCGTCGATGGAGGAAGGCATGTACGAGAGGAAACGCCGCGCCCGAGCGAAGGCTTCCTCCTCCGTGTCCACCGCGTCGTCCACCGCGCCCGCCTTGAGCTGGATCTCCCAGCCCCCGAGCTCGTTCTTGGAGAGCTTCTGCCCCAGGCGCTCCACCACGGGCGGTCCCGCCACGAAGAGGGCGGAGAGCTCCTTGACCATGACCGAGTAGTGCGCGGCGGCGAGATGGGCCGCACCGAGCCCGGCCACCGAGCCGAGGCCGAGAGCGACGCGGGGCACGGTGCCGATGTTGTCGACCACCGTCTCCCAGCCGCTCACTCCGGGAACGTTGGCGCGGCCCGTGGTCTCGATGGTCTTGACGGAGCCGCCGCCGCCCGAGCCCTCGACGAGGCGGATCAGGGGCAGGCGCATTTCATTGGCCATCTGCTCGCACATGAGGTGCTTGCCCTTGATGGTGGCGTCGGCCGAGCCACCACGCACCGTGAAGTCATCGCCACCCACCACCACGGGTCGGCCGTCGACCCGGGCGCGACCGAAGACGAAGTTGGACGGGGTGAGGCGCTCGAGCTCGTTGGCCTGATCGTAGGCGGCAACGCCGGCGATCTTCCCCACCTCGTGGAAGCTGCCCGGATCCACGAGCTTGCCGATGCGCTCGCGAATGGTGAGGCGGCCGCCGTCACGCTGCCGCTGTACGCGCTCGGCACCACCCAGCTCCTCCGCGAACCCTTCGCGCCGCCGGAGCTCCTCCAGCTCCGGCTGCCATCCCTTCGAGCTTCCGCTCGGATCGGCCATGGAGTGGGCTAGGCGAATGCCTTCCGCAGTGTACCCGCTATCTCGTCCACGCAGGCGCGCGCCTTGTCGAGAAACTTCGTCATGCGGATGAAGCCGTGGAACAAACCGTCGTAGCGCGTGAGGATGACGGGCACGCCCGCATCACGCAGGCGCGCGGCGTAGGCCTCGCCCTCGTCGCGCAGCGGATCGTGGGACGCGGTGATGACGAGGGCGGGGGGCAGGCCGGCCAGGCTCGTCGCCCGGAGCGGCGAGGCGAGCGGCTCCTTCCCTTGCTCCTCGCGGACCAGATAGTGGCGCCAGAACCACCGCATGGCCTCGCGCGTGAGGACGTAGCCCTCGGCGTTTTCCGCGTACGACGGGGTGTCGAAGGCGTAGTCGGTCACGGGATAGATGAGGATCTGCGAGACGAGGGCCGGACCCTTGCGGTCGCGGGCCATGAGGCTCACCGCCGCGGAGAGATTGCCGCCCGCGCTGTCGCCGCCCACGGCAACCCGGCGCGGATCGATGCCGAGCTGGTTTGCATGCGCGACGACCCACTGCAAGGCCACGTACGAATCCTCGACGGCCACCGGATACTTCGACTCGGGAGCGAGCCGGTAGTCCACGCTCGCCACCACGCAGTCCGCGGCGTTGGTCAGCGTGCGGCAGATGCCGTCATGCGTGTAGAGATCGCCGATGACCCAGCCGCCGCCGTGATAGAAGACCAGGGCGGGATGCGGGCCGGCACCCGCGGGAGCGTAACACCGCACGGAAATGGTGCCGCCCGCCACGGGGACCTGGTGCTCGGTGACGGCGGCTACGTCCTCAACGGGGCCCAGCCCCGCCGTGCGTGAGCGCATCGACTCGCGTGCTTCCTCGGGCGTCGAGTCCTCGATGAGCTTGAGGTTCAGCTTGGCCATCGCTTCCAGGAGGCTCTGCGCCTGCGGGTCGAGCGGCATGGCTATCTCCTCCGACGATCGAGTTCGTGCGTCAAGCGCTGCGGCAGTAGTGGGCGACCGGCACCAGGGTCCTATCATACGCGACGGCTCGGCCTTGCGGCTCTCCCGGAGCGGTGAGGCTTCCGCGTGATCCCGAGCGTGTGGGTCAGCTTTCCTTCGCGCGAAGCGCCTAGCCACGGACGCGAGACGGGGCGGGGCCTGTCGTCGGGGGTGGGGGTGCGCTCCAGCTGCGTCACCCACTTGCCTGAATCGCGGCCCTGCGGGCGGCGCACAGGACGAGGGGGTCCCACTCCGCCGGAGCGCACCCCCACCCCCGCCGCCACCCGCCCCGGTTGCACGGATGGCATCGGAGGATCGGAGTCTAGCGGTCCGGGCGCTGCTGAGGGGGCGGCGCTTCTCCTCGGTTGGGCGAGAGGCGGTTGGCGGGCTCACCGGGCAGCCGGCGAGCCGGTGGCTGAGTGGATACCTCCTGGTGCGCGGCCTGAGGCTGCGTTACGCGGCGGGGCGGGGCCTGAGGCTGCGGCGACGTCGTCGTCGGCTGCGTGCCCTCGACTCGCCGCGACGGCGCGGGCGGAGTGACGCGAGGGGCGGGAGCGGCCGGCGGCGTGGGCGCGGTCGCCGTAGCGGGCGGCGGCGACTCGATCCGACGCGATGGCGACGGTGGCGTCGGCGCTGCGGACGGCGTCTCCATTTGACGTGAGGGTGGAGGCGTGGTGCGCGCGGGAGTCTCTGAAGTGGCGGGCGCAGTCGCCGTCGTGGGCGGTGCCTCCACACGACGAGAGGACGGAGGCGCGGCGCGGCCGGCTGCTTCTGTTCCCGGCGCGGCCGTGCCCGTCACCTGCGGAGCGCGCGCCGGCCGCTGTATGGAGTCGCGCGGCGACTGGCCTCGCGGCGGTGGCGGCGGCTGCGTGCGCACGGTCGTCACGGGACGCTCGATGCTGCTCTGACCGAAGGGTGGTCGCGGCGCCACGGAGGACGTCTCGCGCGCCGGCGCGGGCGTCACGATGCGGGGCGCCGGTGCCGATATGCGCTGCGCGCCTCCGCTAGGCTCGGCGGCGGCCGGCACGACGCGCGGAGGACGCGTGGCAACCACGGACCGATCGAGACTCGCCGTGGGTGGCCGCACACCGCGGGTCGCTGCCGGGGCAAGGCTCGCAGGCGTGGCCGCCACGGGCGGCGCCTCGTGGATCGGCCGCAAGCTCCGATCGTCCACGCGCTGCTCGCGCGCTCCCGTGATCGGGCCGTGACCGAAGCGGTTCTCATTGACGACGACCACCGCATTCTTCACGTCCGCGTTGCGGTAGACGTTGATGTTTTGGACGTTGACCACCGTGTTGGTGACCACGACGTTGTTCACCACATGGGGGCCACCCCAGCCACGCCACGACGGCTCGTGAACGAAGCCCGGCCGCCCCCACCACGGCACGACGGGCTCGCCCCACCCGAGGGCGACCCAGCCGACCAGCGGTCCGCCGCCCACCGGGCCGCCGAAGAAGGCGACGAGGGCCGGAGAGTAGGGTGGCCGCGTGACCAGCGGCCCCGGCGCCCACGCCCAGAAGCCATCCGCGAAGACCCAGCGCCCGTAGTGATAGGGCGCCCAACCCCACGGCGCGCTGTCGACCCACGTCCAGCCGTAGTAGGGATCACGGATCCACGAGCCCGAGTTATACGGCGTCCAGCCGGAGGGGAGCGCCGTCGGCACCCAGATGGACCCGTAGGTCGGCACCACGCGCCACGTCCCGTAGCGGTCGAGGTCGCTCTCCCCGTAGATCTCCGGCGCGAGGTAGCGGCCGCTCACCGCATCCTGCAGCCGATCCGTGCGCCCGTAGTTCCACTGGTCCCACTCGTCGAGGGGCGGGGCCACGAACGACGCAACCTTTGCTGCGTTCACCCCGTCGATGACCACCTCTTCGCTGGGCGTGATGACGACGGGATCGGCGCCCGCGGGGATCGCGGTGGCGCGGCCGGCGCGGCGGGTGATGAACGACGTGCGGTCGCCCGTCACATCCACTCGGTAGTAGCCGGGCTGAGTAATGGTGAAGGCGGAGTTGGGCGTGTCCACTTCGACGGTGCGTCCGGGCTCGAGGCGGCGAAGATCGAAGGCGGCGGAACCGTCCGTCACCTTGAACTGGATGAAGTTAGGCTCCTGGTTCTCCAGGCCGATCTGGGTATTGGCCCAGCCGCGGACGAAGCTGTACTGGCCGATCTGGATCTCCAGATTGCCCGGCGAGGAAGTTGACACCTCGTCGCCCGGAGCGAGCGGGGTGTTCACCATAGCCGTGGTCCAGTCGTCGGCCCCCGGCCGCCAGAACGAAACCTGGCCGTCAGTGAGACTCAGCCTGGGGGGCGTCAGATCGTAGGCGGTACGGTCCGGGTCGGCGGGGTCGGCCGCTCTCGCCGTGGAGACGAGGCCCGGGAGGAGGCTCAGGAGCAGCAGCAAGGCCATCGTTCGTCTCGGTCGCATGATCGGATCCTCCTTCGTCCGCCTGTCCCCGTTCCAGTCCCCTTGCCGGGACCTATCACTACAGACGAATTGACGGGGCGCGGCATTCGCGCCGTAAATGCTTCGGTCTCTCTGATCGTCTCATGGGCGAGACGTGAGCAACGCAGGACTAGGAGGTGCGGCGATGAGACAGGCTGCGGGGCTTCTACTGGTGGCGGCGATGCTCCTCGGAGGCTGTGTTGCGTACGTTGGTCCCGGACGGGCAGGTATCAGCGTCGGGGCGCCGGTGGCGGTGGCCCCGGCCCACTACGGGTGGGGCTGGCACCGGGGCTAACCGGTGCCGGCCGAGCCAGCGGTAGCCGATCCGAAGGGGTCAGTCAATTCGCCAGCCTCGGCCGATCCGCGAGCATCAGCCGATTCGCCAGCGTCAGCCGATTCGCCAGCGTCAGCTGATTCGATAGACGCGGCGGGCCGTCCCGCTGAACATGGCGAGCTTCTCGTCCGCGGAGACCCCGGCCACGATGCGCTTGAAGGTGTTCCAGAGCGCCGTCCAGCCGATGCCCATCTTGTCGACCGGGAAGTTGCTCTCGAACATGCAGCGGCTCGGTCCAAAGAGTTCGATGCATGTCTCGATGAAGGGGCGCCAGAGCGCCGCCAGCTCCTCGGAGGTGGGCGGCGCGGGCGCCGTGCGATAGTCGAACGACGCCCGGCGCATCATCATGCCGCCGAGCTTCATCACCACGTTGTCGCACTTGGCCAGGTCGCTGACCCCAGCCTTCCAGGTCCTGAACACTTCCTCCTGCTTGCCGGCATAAGGCCCGTAGCCGAGCGGCGCCCCGCAATGGCCCATCACGATGCTGGCGTCGGGCACGCTCCGCGCCAGGTCCACCACGTCGGGGAGCTGGGGATGAAAAGCCCAGGCATCCAGCGAGAGTCCGAGCTTCGCCAGCTGCCGGAGACCTGCGCGAAAGTCCGGCTGCCGCATGAGATCAGGTCCGGCGGCCACGCGGCTGTTGCCGATGATGGGGCTGGCGTCCCACGCCGCGGCGTGGCGCACCCCGCGGAAGCGACCTCCCGCCGCGCGGATCAGCGCTTCCAGGACAGGCTCGACCCGATCACCCAGCGTGAGATCGCCGAAGCCTACGATGCCCGCGGCCACGCGCGTGGGACCATACCGTCCGCTGTCGCTCATGGCCGCGATGCCCGCCACGAACTCGGTCTCGCCCACCGACCGCATCTCCGCCGGCCCGTGCGCGCGATACATCGAATCGCACTCCATGAAGACGGTGGCGATCACGTTGTGCCCGGTGCGGACGTCGTCGAGGAACTCGTGCAGCAAGTAGCGGTGATCCGGCCGCTCCCACAGATGGTGGTGCGTATCGATGATGGGCAGGCCGGGCTCGAGGATGGGCTCGGGCGGACGCTTGGCGAGCCAGGCTTCGTCCGGAGCGTGAATGCGCCCGAACTGGGTCGGCCGCGTGGCCGCCGTCACACCGATTTCCGGATCAGAGCGGCGCAGCGGTCGAGGCCGGGCAGCACCTCGTCGGCCTTGGCGGCCGGCAGGTTGAAGATGGCGCGCGCCACCCCGGCGTCTTGGCAGCGCCGGACGGCATCGACGTTCTCTGCCACGCCGAAGACCGTCACGGGAATGCTCCCGGGATCGCGTCCGGCCGCAGTGGCCATCTTCCGGAACTCGGGCAAGAGGGTGAGGACGTCGTCGTAGGCGGGGCGCCGCGCGTGCGGCACCCAGCCGTCGCCGTAGGCGATGGCCCGCCGCGCACCGTAGGGGAAGGCGCCGCCCACGATCACGGGCGGATGCGGCTTCTGGATCGGCTTGGGCCAGGTCATCATCTGCGGGAACTTCACGTGCTTGCCGTCGTACTCCGGCTTGGACTTCGTCCAGATGGCCTTCATGGCCTCCACGCGCTCGCGCATCACCTCGAAGCGCATGGAGAACTCCGTGCCGTGATCCGCCATCTCCTCCGCGTTCCACCCCGCCCCGATACCAAAGAGGACGCGGCCGCCCGAAACCTGATCGAGCGTGGCAACTTCCTTGGCGGTCTGGATGGGATCGCGCTGGACGACGAGGCAGATACCCGTAGCGACCTTGAGCTTCGTGGTGACGGCGGCCGCCGCGGACAAGGTGACGAAGGGATCCATCACGTCGTAGTACTTCTTGGGCAAGTCGCCGCCCTGGGGGAAGGGCGAGCGGCGCGAGAGCGGGATGTGCGAGTGCTCGGGCGCCCACACCGAGTCGAAGCCGCGCTCCTCGAGGGCCCGCGCGAGGTCGGCGGGGCCCATCGAGTAATCCGTGAAGAAGATCGCCGCGCCGAAGTCCATCGCCGCTAGCGGCGAGTCTTGAGGCGGTGGATCATCAGATCCAGCTCCTCGCGGATCTGGCCGGGGAGTCGCCGGCCGAAGTTGCCGAAGAACGCGTTGAGATCGGCCAATGCGTCGAGCCACTCGTCGCGATCCCACGCGAGCGCCCGCTCCACGCGGCGCCGATCGATGTCGAGCCCAGTGAAGTCGAGGCTGTCCGCGGTGGGAATGAAGCCGAGGGGCGTCTCCACGGCCTGGCCTCGGCCGTGAATGCGGTCGACCATCCACTTCAACACGCGCGCGTTCTCGCCGTAGCCCGGCCAGAGGAAGCGACCCTCCGTGTCGCGCCGGAACCAGTTCACACGGAAGATCTTGGGCGGATTGACGAGGCGCGGGCCCATGGCGAGCCAGTGGGCGAAATACTGGCCCATGTTGTAGCCGCAGAACGGGATCATGGCCATGGGATCGCGGCGGACGACGCCGACCTGTCCCGTGATGGCCGCGGTGGTCTCCGTGCTCATGGCCGCGCCGAGGAAGACACCATGCTGCCAGCCGAAGCTCTCGAAGACCATGGGAATCACGTTGGTCCGTCGGGAGCCGAAGATGAAGCCGGAAATCGGCACGCCCTGAGGATCCTCCCAGTTCGGCGCGATCGACGGGCACTGGCTGCACGGCACCGTGAAGCGCGAGTTCGGATGCGCGGCGGGCGTGCCGCCGGGCGCCCACGGCCTCCCCTGCCAATCCATGGTCCCCGCGGGCGCCTCGGTGCCGATGCCCTCCCACCACGGCTCCTTGGAGGGCGTCATGGCCACGTTGGTGAAGATGGTATTCGAGCGCACCATCTTGATGCCGTTGGGGTTGGTGGCGGCGCTGGTATTGGGCGCGACCCCGAAGAAGCCGCGCTCGGGATTGATGGCGCGGAGCTGGCCCTCGGCATCCACGTAGATCCAAGCGATGTCGTCGCCCAGCGTCCACGCGCGATAGCCCGGGAGTTTCGACACGACCATGGCGAGGTTGGTCTTGCCCGAGGCGCTCGGCATGGCCCCGCCGAAGTAGGTGATGCGCCCTTCGGGATCCTCCACCCCGAGGATGAACATGTGCTCAGCCATCCAGCCTTCTTCCCTCGCCTGGTACGACCCGATGCGGAGGGCGTGGCACTTCTTGCCGAGGAGCGCGTTGCCGCCGTAGCCCGAGCCGACGCTCCAGATCAGCTTCTCCTCGGGGAAGTGCAGGATGAGACGACGGTCTGGCGAGAGATCGCCCATGCCGTGGAGTCCCGCGATGAAGTCGTCGTCGGCGCGCATGTGGTCGATGGCGACCTGCCCCACGCGCGTCATGATGTGCATGCTCGCCACCACGTAGGGGCTGTCCGTGACCATCACGCCGGTACGGCTGCCCTTCGAGCCAGCGGGGCCCATGAGATAGGGAATCACCCACATGCGACGAGAGCTCATGCTGCCCTGGAGATACGCGCCGGCCTTCGCCTTGGCCTCGGCGGGCTCCATCCAGTTGTTGGTGGGGCCAGCGTCGTTCTTCTCGCGCGTGCAGATGAAGGTGAGCTGCTCGGTGCGCGCCACGTCCTGGGGATGGCTCCGATGCAGGTAGCAGCCGGGATAGGTTTTCTGGTTCAGCTCGAGGAGCGTGTTATCGCGCAGCATGTCCTCCACGAGCCGGTCGTATTCCTGCTTGGACCCGTCGGCCCAGATCACTTTGCTCGGCTTGGTTAGGGCGGCTGCATCCTCCACCCACTTCTCGACGACAGAGGTCTTGCTCATGACGCGGCTCCTCTCCTGTACGGGGAGACGGGGCTAGGGATTGAAAGCCGTGAGCAGGCGAGCCATCACCGACGCCAGCTCCGGGTCCGTCGCGAAGTCGTGCATGGTCCGGGCCAATGCCACATCCATGACTCCGCGCCAGCTATTGTCGGAATCCTTGTCTACCACGCGTCGGCTGATGCCCACGTACCGTCGGATGAGCAGGGTCTCTCCGCTGCGAGGGTCAGCGAGCGTGACGGCGAGGACCACGCGCCCCACGTACTGCCTGCTCGAGTAGCCGCCAACCACGTCGAGGCGAAACTCCTCGACCGCCCCCGCGAGGATCACGTCCTTCCGGTCGCCGGTCACGGTGTGGCCGTTCTTCTTCACCTCGAGGAGCAGGGCCTCACCCACGATATCCGTCACCGGCCGGCTCGTGACGATGTCGCTCCCTTCCCGGGTGCCGATGCGCCTCGTATCTGCGCGACGGTCGGCCACGGGGAGAACCTCGACGCGGCGAGGTGGCGCCGAGGCGAGCAGCGAACGGGTGACACTCGCCTCGGGATAGCGCACGTCGAGGCCGGCCGTCTTGACGCCGCACCCGCTCGCGGTGAGCACGCCTAAGACGAGAACGGCAATGCGAGCGGGATGCTGCCGCCTCACCGGCCGGCGCTCCGGGAGTAGAGCAGCTCGTTGGCCAGGCGCTGCCCCGCCCGCTCCAGCACCACCATCATCTCCTGGCGAGCGAAGTCGCGGTCGCGGAGGAACGTCTCGACAGGAATCTGCTCCGGGCTTGTCACGTCCTGGCTATCCTCCCACAGGACGACGCCGGTACCCGGCATGGCCATCCGACCTCGCACATCGGCAAAGCCCGAAAGCAGACCTGCCTCGACGTCGCGCACGCGCACGAGCCCCCAGGTCGGGACGGCCACCCGCACGATGGCGTCGGCGCGCCGGCGCTCCTCTGCGGTCGGCTCCCGCTCGATGATCCGCACCTCGTCGAACCAGCCGGTCGTCTCGAGGGTGCGGACCATGCTCTGCGCTACGACCGAACGCGGCGAGAT
>Ga0306926_10005817_pt1 | contig 13203 bp, 9 predicted proteins | sample flu12Cox44000178_FD_203759 | JGI IMG/M metagenome (GOLD analysis project Ga0306926, IMG submission 203759) | Lab enrichment of tropical soil microbial communities from Luquillo Experimental Forest, Puerto Rico - flux8day.12C.oxic.44.000.178 (v2)... | ecosystem: Environmental > Terrestrial > Soil... | reverse complement strand
GCGGTGCCGGAGCGGGCCGGCGCCCTGGCGCGCGGGCTGGCCGCGGCGCTGCCGGTCTTCCTGGTTGTCGCCGGGTATGCGGTCTGGCTGCTGGTCGCGGGCCCGAACCGGCCCTCCGGACCGGTGCATATTCTGTCCGGTCTGGGCCGCTACCACGCGGACCTGCTGTCGCCGCTCCTGCCGACCAGCCACCAGCTTCTCGCGCCCGGCGCGCTGCGAGCCGCCGGTGACCGCCTGCCGGCCGGCAGCACCATCGAGAACGGCTTCTACCTCGGGCTCCCGCTCCTGGTGCTGCTTTGCTACTTCGCCATCCGCTACCGCCGGGTGCCGCTGGTGGGCACCGCCACCGTGATCGGCCTGGTCGCCTTCATCCTCGGCCTTGGCTCCAAGCTGACCGTGTCAGGCAGGGCGGTGGGCGTCCCGCTCCCGTTCGCCGTGTTCACCCACCTGCCGATCGTGCAAAACCTGGAGCCGGCCAGGATGTCGCTGTACGTCCAGCTTGCCGCCGCCGTCATCGTGGCCGTCGGGCTGGACCGGGCCCGGGCGTACGGCTGGCGCCGGGCGGGTGCGGCCGCTGGCCACGGCCGGCCGGCCGCCGGCCAGGGCCAGCCCAGCCCGGTTGGCTTCCCGGTGCCGGAGACGGTGCCCGCAACCGGCAAGGGCCGCGGGCAGTCACCGGTGCCCCAGCCCAGCGCCGCCGGCCCCAGCGACATGCCGGTACCTGGTGATCCGGGTTCCCCCGGCCGGGGAGAAGGCCCGCCGGGCCGCGCCCCGGGGTGGGTGCGGCCGGCCGTGGTAGCGGCCGTAGGCGTTGTCGCGCTGCTCCCGCTCGTGCCGCAGCTTCCCATCGGCACCTATCCGATCCACACGCTGCGCTTCTTCGCCAGTGCGAAGGTCCACAGGGTGCCACCGGGGGCGCTGGCACTCACCTTTCCGTTCGAGCTGGCCCCGCATAACGACGCCATGATGTGGCAGGCAGCCTCGGGAATGAGATTCCGCGTGCTCGGCGGTGACGTGTTCGTGCCCGGGGCCGGCGGGCGGAGCACCTGGCATCCGCTGCCGCAAGGGCCACCCGTGCTCGCCGAGGTGCTCGAGGCCGGCCAGTACACCAAGACACCGCCGCCGCCCATGACCGCCGGTGCCGTCGCGGCCATCCGCCAGCTGTGCGCCAGGTCGCACGTGTCCGCCGTATTCGTGGACAGGAAGGCGCTTTACGGGCACATGTTCGACCTGCTGGTGCACCGGGCGCTGGGGCGGCCCGGGCGCACCGAGGGGCGGCTTTCTGTGTGGCTGAACGTCCAGCGTGACCTGCACGGGCATCACGGGTAGCCAGTGTCGGCTAGAATCCTTCACGCCTGAGGTTGGCGGCCCGCGCGTTGTCAGCCGGCCAAGCCACCGGATCACGAACCGTGTGCCGCGCGGCTTGGGCGGGGTGGCGGGGTCAGGACAAGCTGCGTCAAGGTTCCCATTGAAGGAGTAGTACCGTGCCCGAGGTCCGCATCGTCGCCGAGCCGCGCACCGAGTTCGGCAAGGGGGCCGCCCGCCGCGTGCGGCGCGCGGGCCGCGTGCCTGCCATCGTCTACGGGCACGGCACCGACACCCGCCACGTCACGCTGCCCGGCCACGAACTGCTGATGGCACTGAAGACGCCGAACGTGCTCATCGAGGTGGCTGGGCTGTCCAGCCGCCCCCAGCTCACCCTGCCCAAGGACGTGCAGCGCGACCCGCTCAAGGGCGTGATCGAGCACGTGGACCTGATCATGGTCCGCCGTGGCGAGAAGGTCACGGTCGAGGTCCCGGTGCAGGTCACCGGCGAGGTAGAGTCCGGCGGCCTGCTCGACCAGCAGATGGTGCGGCTGGCCGTCGAGGCGGAGGCCACGGCGATCCCGCAGGCGATCGAGGTCAGTGTCGAGGGCATGGACATCGGCGACGCCGTGCATGCCGGGGACCTCACCCTGCCGCAGGGCGTGACGCTGGTGGCCGAGCCCGAGGCGCTCGTGCTGCATGTGCTGGCCGCGCCGACCGCCGAGCAGATCGAGGCCGAGCTTGGCGAGACCCCGGCCGAGGAGGAAGCGGGGGCCGTGCCGGAGGCGGTGCCGGATGCCTCCGAGGCTGCGGCCGAAGAGTCCTCTGGCTGATCTCCGGGGCGGCCGATGACCGCTGGCAGGTGGCTGATCGCCGGGCTCGGCAATCCGGGCCCGGGCTATGCGGGCAACCGGCACAACGCGGGCTTCCTGACCGCGGACGTGCTGGCCGAACGGGCCGGGGCACGCTTCAAGGCCGGCAAGTTCCGCACGCTGGCCGCGGACGGCAGGCTGGCCGGCCAGAGCGTGACCATCATCAAGCCGCTCACGTTCATGAACGAATCCGGCGGTCCGGTGACCGGGGTCAGCGGCTTCTACCACCTCGGGCCGGAGCGGCTCGTGGTCATCCACGATGAGCTTGACCTGCCGTTCGGCTCGGTGAGGCTCAAGCTCGGCGGCGGGGACAACGGCCACAACGGCCTCCGGTCGGTGACCACCCGCCTGGGCACCCGCGAGTACTACCGGATCAGGATCGGGATCGGGCGGCCGCCCGGGCGGATGGACCCAGCCGCCTACGTGCTACGGGACTTCTCTGCGGCGGAGCGCAAGGAGCTGCCGTTCGTGCTCGACAGGGCGGCGGATGCGGTGGAAGCGCTCCTTACTGACGGCCTCACCACCGCCCAGAACAAGTTTCACGGCGACAGCCAAGCCAACAGCAGCGCCTGACCTTTACTCAGGTGGTCATGGCCAGCACTCAGAAGCCTCTCATGCATGCCTGAGCACGAGGGTGGCCATGGCCCAGGTGGTGTTGGCGCCGGTGCCGGTGGCTGCGGCGGGGGTGGCGCCCTGGCCAGCGCCCTGGTCTTCGATGAGCAGTTCCATGTCCGGGGTGGGGGCCAGGTTGACCCGGCCGGTGTACCCGGTGCCGGGGGTGAGGGTGTCGCCGAAGCCGGAGTCGGCGTAGAACCCGATCGCCAGTTCGTTGCCCGCGGTGGTGGCGGGGGTCGCCCCGGAGGTCACGGTGGCGGCGCCGGTGGTCTTGCCGGTGGCGTGTGCCTGGACGTCCAGGACCGCGGTGCCGGCGGCGGTGGACAGGCCCGCGTATTCGGCGGCCGCGACGCCGATGTCGGCGGCGGAGGTGGCCTTGGCGGTGATGGTGGGCTTGGTTCCGCCGCCCGCGGTGATCGGGGCGCTCCACACCGACAGTTCGGTGCCGTCGGCGGCCTTGAAATGGGTGAGCTCGGTGTAGGTGTTGCCGGCCGAGTCGGTGACGGTGCTGGCGGTGGCGCCTCCGGCGTTCCAGACGCCGACCTCCACCACCATCCGGTCACCGGTGGTGACCGCTGACCCGGGGGTCACGCTCAGCGACCCGGCATGCCCCTGCGCCGACACCTGCTGCACAAACGACGGGCTCACCGCCGCGTCGCTCGACGCGACGGGGGCGAGGCCGGCCGCCGTCAGCGTTCCCCCGGCGAGGGCTGCGACGAAGAACACCCGAGAAAGACGAGATGCGCCGAGCACGGCTTCCCCCCATAGGCCCACCGGGCAGTCATTCCGGCCCGTATACAGTAAAGACGCTCCAAGGGCAACTGTGGTTGTCACGTGCGGCAAGCCGGGCAGCCGGGACCGCGGGCTGGCTATAGTCGCGTCAGGCTTTCCGGGAGACATGTGACGATGACGATGGTCTGCAGCCAACCGCCCCGCGCGCTGCCGCGAGTGAGCCGGCCATGACCGCCAAGGTGGACGTCCTGGTCGTGGGCGGCGGGATTGTTGGCCTCGCCGCGGCCCGGGAGATCCTCACCCGCCGGCCCGGGGTCTCGCTCGCGGTCGTCGACAAGGAGTCCTCGGTTGGCAGGCATCAGACCGGCCACAACTCCGGCGTGATCCATTCGGGCATCTACTACGCGCCCGGCTCGCTCAAGGCCAGGCTGTGTGTCGAAGGCGCGAGTCTGATGTATGAGTTCTGCGAGGGCAACGGCATCCCCGCGGATCGTTGCGGCAAGCTCATCGTGGCGACCACGGACAGCGAACTTCCCGCCCTGGACGAGCTGTACCGAAGGGGCACCGCCAACGGCGTGCCGGGCCTGGAGATGGTCGGCCCGGCCGGGATACGCGAGCGTGAGCCGCATTGCGCCGGCATACGGGCGATCTGGTCGCCCGGCACGGGGATCGTCGACTTCTCCCGGGTTGCCGAGGCCATGGCCGGCGATGTCACCCGGCTTGGCGGGGAGATCCTCACCGGCCACATGGTCGTCGGCCTGACCGCGGCCGCCGGATCGATCTCGGTCAGGACCGGCCGGGGCGAGTTCACCGCCGCCCGCGTACTTACCTGTGCCGGTTTGCATTCCGATCGGGTGGCGATGATGTCGGGCGCCCCGGAGGAGCCGCACATTGTGCCGTTCCGCGGCGACTACTGGCAGCTTCGGCCAGAGCGGCGGCACCTGGCCCGGAACCTCATCTACCCGGTCCCCGACCCCAAGTTTCCGTTCCTTGGTGTGCACTTCACCCGGCGGATTACCGACGACGCGGTCTGGCTCGGGCCCAACGCGGTGCTGGCCCTGGCGCGCGAAGGCTACCGCCGGTCGAGTCTCCGGCTCAGCGACCTCACCCATACTCTGGGCTACCCGGGATTCCGGCGGATGGCGCGCCGGTACTGGCGCACCGGAGCAACGGAGGTGTACCGCGACCTGTCCAAGCGGGCCTTCGTCGCGGCATGCCAGCGGTTTGTTCCAGAGCTTACGCACACCGATGTCATGCCCGGGCCTTCGGGGATCCGCGCCCAGTCGGTCGCCCGCGACGGCGCTCTCGTGGACGACTTCGTCTTCAACATCCAGGGCAATCAGCTCATGCACGTCCGGAATGCACCGTCCCCGGCCGCGACCTCCTGCCTGGCGATCGGCCAGTTGATCGCGGACGAGTGGGACCGTGCTGCCTGACCCCGCGCATTCGCCCGGTTGTGCGTCGTGGCGTGCTTGCCTGGGTTTGATTGGTGTGAGGCTCCGGCGCTGGTCCCGTATCGTGGCCGCTCAAGGGGCAATCGGAGCCGGGAGGCGGGCCGGAGATGACCAAGTCATCGTGGATCATTTTGGTGGCCGTCCCTGCAGTGTGCGTGTTCGCCGTGGCCACGGCTGGGTGCGGCCGTGCGGCGAGGTCCGAGGTGCCCGCTCATGCTGTCCCGCCCGAGGCTGTCGGCGGCGCGGCGGTTCCGGCGGCGCGGGAAGGCCATGCCGGGCGGCCGGCCCTCTCGCCTGCCGCCAGCGCGGGCGGCACGCCGGATCCGGGCTCGTCGGCGGGGGGGCACCGGGGGGCGGCATGCGTGACTTCGGCGGGCAACGGCAACTGCGGCCCGTACGGCTACCGGCCGATCAGCAACAGCAACGGGTACACGACCTACGTCGCGAACAACATGTGGGCCTGCGGCAACGGCAGCTGCGGCCCGCAGACCCTCACCGCCTACGACCCCGGCAGCTGGTCTGTCATGTCCGCCCAGGCCAGCGGCAACACCGCCGTACTGACCTACCCCAACGCGCAGCAGGTGTTCACCAAGACCACCGACACCGACCCGGCTCTCTCCGCGTTCACGTCGATAACCTCGGATTTCTCCGAGACGATGAACCCGCAGGCCGGCACCGATGCTGAGGCCGCCTACGACCTGTGGCTCAGCCATACCTCCGGGCCTGATGAGATCATGATCTGGGTTGACAACGTGGGCCGGGGCAGCGGCGGAGCCCAGCGGATCGGCACCGCGACGATCGCCGGGCAGGCGTTCACCGTTTACCAGTACCGTGGCGGAGAGATCATCTTCAGCCTGGATCGGAGCGAGCAGTCCGGCACGGTGGACATTCTCGCGGCGTTGCAATGGCTCCGGGGCCGCGGGCTGGTCAGCGCCGGGGCGCAGCTTGGGCAGGTTGACTTCGGGTTCGAGATCTGCTCCACGGGTGGCAAGCCGGAGAAGTTCGCTGTGTCCCGGTACACACTGGCCAGCACCTGCGGGCCAGCAGGCGGCTGCTTCGGCTGACCCCGTTAAACACCAGCTCGCGACCAAGCTGGTTGCGGGCTGGGCAATTCCCCCAGACTGCCGATGACCCCCCAGTTAGAGACGATTCATCCAATAGCACGCCAGTTCTTGAGTCTGCCCGTGCCGCGCATGATGTCGTGGCAGGCTAAGGCCACCGGCCTCAACGGGGCACGAGCGGGACCTGCGAACGGCGCTTATGCCGGCACGACATCGCGGGGTGGGGCCGCGTGCATCGGTGCTGTGAAGTCAGCGCATCGGCACGCTGGCCACGTTGTGACCGATCGACCAGTGACCGCTTGCCCACGCCGGAGGTACCGATGAAGTCGACCCGCTGGCTTTCCGCCCTCATCCTCGCCCTTGCTCTGGCCGGTGTCCCGGCTGCTGCGGTGGTGGCCGCCCCGACCGCGGCGCTCGCCGCTGGGCGGTGCACCACTTCTGCCCCAAGCGGCAACTGTGGCCCCTACTCTTACCGGCTGATCACCAACAGCGACGGGTATAACACCTACGTCGCCAACAACAAGTGGGGCTGTGGCAGCCCGGACCAGTGCGGCCGGCAGACCGTGCAGGCCAGCTCGCCGGGAAATTGGCAGGTCACCTCCAACCAGGCGGCCGGGAACACCGCCGTCCTGACCTATCCCGACATACAGCAGATCTTCACCAAGACCACCGACACCGACCCGCCTGTCGCGAGCTTCCACGCCATCTACTCCCACTTCACCGAGGCCATGCACGCTACCGCGGGAACCGACGCCGAGGCCGGCTACGACATTTGGCTGTCGCACACCAATGGCGCCGACGAGATCATGGTGTGGGTGGACAACCATGGGCGGGGGAGCGGCGGCGCCACCCGTATCGGTCACGCGACGATCTTTGGGCAGCCGTTCACCGTGTACAGATATGGCGGCGGTGAGATCATCTTCTCCCTCGACCACAATGAGCAGACCGGCACCGTTCACATCATCGCCACGTTGCGCTGGCTGCAGGGCCACGGCTATGTCTCCGCGCGCGCGGCGATCGGCCAGGTGGACTTCGGGTGGGAGATCTGCTCGACCGGCGGTAAGCCGGAGACGTTCACGGTGAGCGCCTTCTCGCTGCGGTCGGTGTGCCGGGTCCAGGGCTGCCTGTGAGCCGCAGCCAGCCAGCGCAGTCCCGCTAGGCCCTTATATAACGAAACGATAACTCCACGGCGCTACGTGTCATCTGCCCCTGACCGCCGTGCGTCCTATCGGGTAGTTTGCGGTCGCCGTGCCATTTGCTTGCGGGGGACTGTGGCCGACCGCTAGGGGGGACGCACGAAGCGTGCTTGACCCCCCTTGGTGCTCGATGATCGCCCCGCCGATCATCTGAGCCCTGGGAGGGGATGTTTCGTGGAGATCACGGTTGTCGGCATGGGTTATGTGGGGACGGTCGCGGCCGCGTGCCTCGCGGACAGCGGTAATGACGTCGTCGTCGTCGACATAAACCCGGCGAAGATCGCACAGCTGAACGCGGGGCAGTCACCGGTGATGGAGTTCGGGCTGGCCGAACTCATCGCACAGAATGTCGAGCGGGGTCGGCTCCGCTCGGCCGACGACCTGCAGCACTGCTTTCTCAACAGTGAAGCCACTATCATCTGCGTCGGCACTCCGAGCGGGCCGCACGGTGACGTCCGGCTGACCGAGCTAGACCGGGTCGTGGAGCAGCTAGGTGATGCGCTCGCGAAGGCCGACTCCTGGCATCTGGTGATGCTCACCTCGACCGTTCCGCCGGGAACCACCGAGAACCGGGTGATACCACAGCTCGAGCGGCGATCCGGCAAGCGATGCGGCAGGGACTTCGGAGTCGCCTTTGCGCCGGAGTTCCTCCGCGAGGGGTCAGCCATCGACGACTATCGGCAGCCGGCCAAGACCGTGGTCGGTGCCAGCGACCCGCTGGCGCTGGAGCGCGCCACCGAGATCTACCGGCCCTATGCGAGCAGAATCGTTTCGACCAGCATCTCCTCGGCTGAGATGGTGAAGCTCACAGACAACTCGTGGCACGCGCTCAAGATCGCCTTCGCGAACGAGATCGGACGGTTCTGCCATTCGCTGGGCATCGACAGCCACGCGGTCATGGAGATCTTCAATTCGGACACCCGCCTGAACATATCCTCGGCATATCTCACGCCAGGCTTCGCCTTCGGCGGTTCCTGCCTGCCGAAGGATCTTCGTACACTGGTCTACCGCGCACGCCAGCTCGGCGCGGAGGTCCCGGTGCTGGAGTCGGTGCTGCCGAGTAACCGCGCACATGTGGACGCGGTGTTGCGGCGGGTCCAGGAGATCCCCGCGAGGCGGATCGCCCTGTTGGGGGTGGCGTTCAAGCCGGGTACGGACGACTTGCGCGAGAGCCCGATGCTGGAACTGGCCGAGCGGCTGATGGGCAAGGGCTACGAGATCATCGTCCACGACGAATACGTCAACCTCGACCGGCTCATCGGGGCCAACCGGGAATACGTGGAGCGGGCACTTCCGCACATTGCGTCGCTGCTCAGCCGCGACCTTGACATGGCACTCAAGGATGCTGACCTGGTCATCGTCGCACAAGCGAACCCGGCCTACTCGCGCGTCTGCGAGCTGGTCCCGGACCGTCCTGTCCTCGACCTGTCGGGTGCCGCGCGCCCGGCCATCGCCGTCGAGAACTACCAGGGGCTGTCCTGGTGACCTGAGGCTGGCATCCAGGCGCCCGGTCGTCGGCCTGTGCCTCCTGGCGTTTTGTTGCGGGGCCGCGTCAACCTGTCGCCCTGGCTAGGCGTCTGTCTGTTGTACGCTTAACCGCTGATTCGCACTCTGCGAGGGATTGCTGCAAGCATCCGCGACAGTCGGCGCAGAGTGGGGGGACGAAGGGGGAAGTTGGCGTGACTGGCCAACAAAGTATTGTCGGCTGCCGCCTTGATGACGTTTCGACGTTGCTGTCCGGGGGACAACCGGGCATACGCTCGAGCGGCCAGCGAGGTCCGGCCGGGGTCTTTGCCGACCCAGGCCACACGTTCGCGGCAATGCCGGAGCAAGACGCCGGGATCGCCGACGTCGCGCAGCTGGTGCGACGCGCGGCCAAGGGGGACCATTGGGCCTGGGAGCGCCTGGTCGACCAGTACGCCCGGCTTATCTGGGCCATGACCCGCGACTTCAAGCTGGTGGAAAGCGACGCCGCCGACGTCTTCCAGGCGACGTGGCTGCGCCTGCTCGAAAACATCGACCGGCTCGAGCAGCCGGCTCGCGTGGGCTCCTGGCTTGCAGCCACTGCACGGCACGAATGCCTGCGCTGTTTGTCGGCGCGCAAGAAGGTCATGCTGGTTCACGACGACGTCACGCTGAAGGACGATGCCGTCTACGAGCCGGAGATCGACGAGCGGCTCCTCAGCGAGGAGCGCGCTCAAGCCGTCCGGGACGCGCTCTCCCGCCTTCCCTGGCGGTGGCGGCGGCTGGTCGAGATGCTGATGGCGGATCCGCCCGTACCCTATACCGAAATATCCGATCAGCTAGGGCTCCCGGTCGGCAGCATAGGCCCCACCCGTGGACGATGCCTGGAGAGGCTGCGTTTGCTGCTGCAGGCATCCTGAGGTGCGAGTCCTTCCGGCCCGGGATGGAGGCTGCGGCGCCGTCACCACTGCTCACCCGCTGCTCCGCTCCGTTGCGCATCGGCGGCGCGGTCATCGATACTCTAGAGGTCCGGCATGTCACACAAGCTTGGTGGCGACATCCCGGACCGAGGCGGCATAGAACCGGGCAAGGAGGATGGCGGCGTTCTGATCGTTGGGGCTGGCCGCCAGAGGAGGGGAACGCCTCGCAATTGGCAACCACTGCGGTTCTGAGCGGGGGAGAGTGTGATAGCTGTCACGGTCGGCGCGCGCATGTGTTCAGGCCGGTTCGCAGCGAGCTATTGCCCCCGCCTGAGGCATCTGGCTGCGAATGACTACTACTTCTGATCCGCCGCCGAGCAAGGTTCCCGATTCCGAACCCCCCGGGGGCGATTCACGCTCACTTTCTGCAAGCATACGGCGGGGAGCTATCTGGGTCGTCGCAAGCAACCTGTTGCTGCGCCTGGCCAATGTCGCGCTCACAGCCATTGTCGCTCATATTCTTTCGCCACGCGACTTCGGTGTTTTCGCGGTCGCGCTGACCGCCTACGTCATCGTGTCCAGCATTGGCGAACTCGGGGTCGCATCCTGCCTATTCCGTGCCGACCTTGATATAGACAGCCTCGCCCCCACCGTCGCCACCATCGCGCTGACCTCCAGCGCAGTACTCGCTTTCGCGATGGCGGCGTTCGCCGCTCCCATCGCGGCCGCGCTCGGGTCGGCAGCGGCCGCCGGCCCGATCAGGGTCATGTCTCTGTCCGTCCTGCTCATCGGCGTGCTCGCGGTACCGAACGCCCAGATGATCAGGGACTTCAAACAGGACAAGATCTTCCTGGCTAATGCAATCGCCTTTGTCCCGTCCACCGTGCTGCTCATCCTCCTAGCGGAAAACGGCAGCGGCGCCATGGCCTTCGCGTGGTCCCGGGTGGCCACCCAGGCTGCCATGGCCTGCGTGCTGATCGCCGTGGCACCGAAACACTACCGGCCCGGCCTCACTCGCAGCGCACTATCGGTGACCCTCAAGTTCGGAATACCGCTAGCCGGTGCCAACCTAGTCAACTATGTTCTCCTGAACGTCGACTATGCATTTGTCGGCCACCTGCTCGGCGCTGCCGAACTTGGTGTGTACATGCTGGCTTTTACGCTGGCATCCGCGCCATACAGCCTTCTGGGCGCAGTGATCAACAATGTCTCGATGCCCGCGTTCTCGCGCGTTAAGCACGACCCAGTTCTCCTGAAGAGCGCGATGGCCACCGCACTGCGTGGAGTCTGTTTGATAGCACTGCCGATGTGTGCCATGACGATGGCGCTCGCCCAGCCGCTCGTGCTAACGTTCTACGGCGAAAAATGGGCAGCATCGGCCAACGTGCTCGCAGTTCTCTCGCTTTACGGGGCAGTTTTCATCGCATGCCTGCTCTTCGCTAACATGCTCACCGCCCTCGGCCGGACTAAAATCCTCCTCGTACTTCAGCTGATTTGGATCAGCACTCTGGTTCCCGCAATGGTGCTGGGCGTGCACAAGGACGGGATCGTGGGTGCCGCATACGCACACGTAGCGGTCATTGCCCCGATCGTCTTGCCGAGCTACCTGTTTGCCCTCAAGCGCCATACGGGCGTTCGCTTCACGGCGCTGGGGCGGGCTGCCCTTCCCCCGTTGCTGGCCTCGGCGGCGGCAGCGTTCGCGGCGCACGGCGCGGCCTCCCAGATCCAAGGCCCGCTCGCCCAGCTCATCGTCGGGCTCGCGGCCGGCGGGCTGGTGTATCTGGTTTGCGCCGGACAGCAAGCCGCAGCCTTGTTCGGGCGGGGACGGTCGGCTGAGCGTGTACTGAACCTCTATGGCGCGGCGGGCCGGCTGGTGGGCATGCCGCCCGGCGGCTGGGCAAAGCACCCTGCCAAGCACCGGATTGAACGTGCCGCGGAAACGCTCACAGAAACCGGTCCTCAGGACCGGCCCATGCTGGCGGGCGGGGTTGGACGGCTGGGCGCCAATGGCCTCGAGGACCTAGCCTCCCGCGCCAACCTGGCGTCTGCCTACCGCGAGGTCGGCTGGCTGGCGGTAGCGGTGGCGATGCACGAACGTACCCTTGCCGACCGGGAGAGGCGGCTTGGTCCGTACCACCCTCATACGATGGCGTGCCGTGCCAGCCTCGCCTATTCCTACCGCCAGGGAGGCTGGCTGGCGAAGGCGATTCCTCTCTACGAACGAATCTTTGCCGACTTGACCCGCCTGCTCGGCCCGGACCATCCAAGGACCTTGCGCTCCAGCAACTACCTCGCCAGCGCCTACTGCGAGGCGGGAAGGTTGGCGGAGGCGATCCCCCTTTATGAACAGACCCTCGCCGACCGGCGGCGCCTGCTGGGCCCCCGCCACCCCAGCACTCTGCGCTCGCGCAGCTACCTTGCCAGGGTCTACCGTCAGGCCGGTCGGCTGCAGGAAGCTATCCCGCTTTATGAGCAGACCCTCGCCGGCTGGCACCTGCTGCTGGGCCCCGACGACCCCAGCACCTTGCGCTCGGGTTACTACCTCGCCAGGGCCTACCGGGAGGCGGGACGGCTGGCAGAAGCGCTCCTCCTCTGCGAAGAGACTCTTGAGCGGTCTACCCGGGTACTAGGCAACGAACACGCTCTGACGCGCAAGGTGCGCCGTAATCTCAGCATGATTCGGGAGCTCACAAAGAGCCAGAACCTTCGCCCTGGTCCTCCCAGGCAAGGAATACATGACCGCCATGAGCGCGACGCCGACACGGCCGAGAGCCGGCGGTAGACGGCGCGGCTCCGCCCGGCGCAGGCCGGATACGCGCCCCCGGTGGCGAATGTTGGGCCAGCACAAGTTTCTTGGACGGATGTGTCAACCACGTGGCTTAGCTGGGCGTCTTCTGTGTGTTGCGAGATGCCTGTCGGTGCCCTGTGACAACTGTCGGGGGTTGAGCCAGGGCGGCGCAGTGTGGGAGGGTGTGTGAGGGGGGTGTCTGACTGACCGGGCCCGCTGGCGGGTCCGGATCGCCGCCGTGATCAACTTCTTTATCTTCCTTGCCATCCACGGTGTGCCACCTGCGCTTCTCTCAACAAGTAAAGATAACTTTCTGCCATAAGTTAAGAGAACTTCTGCGATCTCGCCGGGGGACCGATATGTCAGGCACAGGGCTTTTTCCTCAGCGCGCTTCTACGCGCCGGTTGGCAATCGGCCTCATACTGGCGGTGCTTGTCAGCTTGCTCGCTCTTGTCAACGTGCGGCCGGCCGCTGCGGCGGGGCCGTGTGGGCCGCCGGTGACCAGCGTGATCGCGTGTGAGAACACAAAGCCTGGGGATCCGGCCAGCGACTGGCAGGTCAGTGGGTCGGGGGATGCGGCGATCCAGGGTTTCGCCACGTCGATGAGCGTGCAGCCGGGGCAGACCGTATCTTTCAAGATCAACAGCACTACGGTGACGAAGTACCACATCGACATCTTGCGGGTGGGCTACTACCAGGGCATGGGGGCGACGAAGGTGGCCAGCGGTCTTCTGCCGTCGGTCACGCTCCCGCAGTCCCAGCCCGCCTGCCTGAACGGGACTGGATCGAATGCGTC
>Ga0306926_10005815_pt1 | contig 13203 bp, 10 predicted proteins | sample flu12Cox44000178_FD_203759 | JGI IMG/M metagenome (GOLD analysis project Ga0306926, IMG submission 203759) | Lab enrichment of tropical soil microbial communities from Luquillo Experimental Forest, Puerto Rico - flux8day.12C.oxic.44.000.178 (v2)... | ecosystem: Environmental > Terrestrial >... | reverse complement strand
GATCGTCGCCTACAGCGTGTTCGACGGTGAGACGTACAACAGGCACATCAAGACATTCGACAAGAAGAAGGACGCCGACGCCTACCACGACAGCGTGCGGGTTGACGTGCGCGAGGGCCGCCACACCGCGCCGAGCAAGAGCCCGACGGTGCGCGAGGCGGCCGAGCAGTGGATCAAGCGCGTCGCCGCCGAAGGCCGCGAACGCGCCACCGTGCTGTTCTATCGCCAGCACCTCGATCTGCACATCCTGCCCCGCCTGGGTAAGTTGAAATTGGCATCGCTCACGCCCAAGCGGGTCGAGGCGTTCCGCGACGACCTGTTGGCCAACCTGTCCCGGCCCATGGCGCGGAAGGTGCTGACCAGCTTCAAGTCCATGTTGCGGTCGGCGAAGTACAGGCACGTCGCGGCCGACGTGACGATCGCCGCCAGCAAGCGCGAGCGCAAGCTGGAGGTGGGCGTCGACATTCCCGCCACCGGCGAGATCAAGCGGCTGATCGAGGCGGCCAAGGATGGCAAATGGCGCACGCTGCTGCTGACCGCCGCCCTGACCGGCCTGCGTGCCTCCGAGCTGCGCGGGCTGCGCTGGAAGGATGTCGATCTCAAAGCCGAGGAGCTGCACGTGCGCCAGCGCGCCGACCGCTACTGCGCCATCGGTGCCCCCAAGTCCGCGGCCGGCACCCGCAGCATCCCGCTCGCGCCCGAAGTTCTCGCCGCCTTGAAGGAGTGGAAGCTGGCCTGCCCGAAGGCGGAAGCCGATCTGGTGTTCCCGACCGGCACCGGGCGGGTCTACAACCACCGCAACCTGCTGCGCGGCCTGGAGTCGGCGATGCGCAAGGCGCACGTGGTCACCAAGGACGGCACGCCGAAATATGCCATGCACGCGTTCCGCCACTTCTTCGCCAGCTGGTGCATCAACCGCAAGGTCGACGGCGGGCGCGAGCTACCGGCCAAGGTGGTGCAGCAGTTGCTCGGGCACTCCTCGATCGTGATGACGCTCGACCGCTACGGCCACCTGTTCCCGCGCGGCGACGATCGCGCCGAGCTGGCCAAGGCCTCGGCCGCCCTGCTCGCGTGAGCGCGACACAGATGCGACATAGCGGCACAAAACGCAATGCGATCAATGGCAGGCAGCAGATATGAAACCTGAGGCTGGCGTCGTTTCGGCTCCCGTGGCGCGCGGATTGGCTGCCGCGGCGCGCCTGGAGAATGTTTTCAAAGTCTACGAGACCGCAGCGGCTCGAGTCGTTGCCCTAGAGCGTACATCCTGGGAAATCGGCGTCGGCGAGGCGATCGCCCTGATGGGTCCGTCGGGTTGCGGCAAGACAACGGTCCTGAATCTCCTCGGTGGCGTGGATCGGCCGTCGAGTGGCGCGATCTGGGTTGACGGCGCCAATGTCGCGGCGATGAGCGAACGGCAGCTTGAGCGCTATCGGCTGCGCAATGTTGGCTTTGTCTTCCAGTTCTTCAATCTCATTCCGAGCCTGTCTGCATTCGAGAATCTCGAATTGCCGATGTTGATTGCCGGTGCAGATGCGGACGAGCGCCGCAGCCGGGCCGAAGCATTGCTCGAGAGTGTCTGGTTGCACGGAAAGGGCTACAAGCGGCCGGAGGAGCTCTCCGGTGGTGAGCAGCAGCGGGTCGCGGTATGTGTGGCGCTCGTCAATGACCCGCCGATCCTGCTCGCGGACGAGCCGACCGGCAACCTCGACAGCGCCAACGCAAAAATCATCTCGGGCATCCTGATCGATCTAGCCAAGGCGCGCGGTAAGACCGTGATCGTCGCCTCACACGATCCGACCGTGGTCGAGGCATTTCCCCGCGTGTTCCATATGCGCGACGGGGTAATTGATCGCGCCGCTTAGGATCGAGGGGATTCGAGGGAATACAGGTGTCGTCGCACGCTCCGATCTCGGTCGTACTGTTCCGGGTCCTTGGCCTGAGGCCATTTGTGATTTTCGGGCTGGTCAGCAGCCTTATCGTTTGCCTTCTCGCGGCGGTGACCATCACGTCGCGCTACGCGTTGCAGTGCTATGTCGTGGATCAGGTGGAGAGGGTGCCGTGGGACTTATCCATCTATCAGACGGCTGAAATTCTGCTCGCTGAAAAACTGGGTAGCGCCGTCGGACGCGTAGCAGGTGTCGCGGCGGCGGAGCAGCTAGTATTCCTGCGCACTATCCCGCCGCTGACCGTGGAACCCACGATCGACGGACAACCCCTTCGCTCGCCTTGGATATCGCTGCTGACCGCGTCCAATGTCACGTTACTGCCAGCGGACATGCGCCCGGCACGTGACGGCGCAATCCTAGTGTTGGTCGGGTCCAAGACGCAGATGGGCGAGGCGTTTCTGCAACTGCAGAACCGCAAGAGTTTCGAGCTCGTCGCCAAGATTCACATCGGGGAAGATGCCGACCCAAACCATTCCCATCAGATCGCCCGCGTTGCGACGCCCATCGAACGCGTGATCCGCATCGATTCGAGTGAGCTCAATCGCTGGTTCCTGGAGCAGACCAGCTCCCCGACGCTCATCCCCGAGCTCGGAATGATTCTCGTCACGCCCTGGGATCCGCGTCTTACCAGTGAGTTCGACCAAGTTTCGCGCGGCATGATTCTTGTCCACGACGAAGATGTACATGGTGATCCTGGAAATTATTTTCCGGAGATCATCCATCTGGTCCGTATCGACCGGAGCGCGCTCGTGTCCGGCTGGGACATCGATGGGTCGCTGCGACGCGCCATTGCCGTCGGCAGCCGACTAACTGACGAGGTGCAGCAGCTCACCTCTAGCGCGGCCGTCGACCACAATCTCGGCGTGATGCTCATACGAATCAATGACATCGCGCGCCGCATCGCGCTGATCAGTCTGCTGGTCTCGCTCCCACTACTGCTGATCGCGATCGTCCTGCTCGGCAACCTCTCGAACCTGTTGCTGCTCAACGAACGACGCAATCTCGGGTTATTGCGACTGCGCGGCGTCACGGCCTGGGCCATTGGCGCGACCTTGCTGCTCGCGATCGCGGCGGGAGGAGTGATCGGCGGGAGCGTCGGTGCTGTGTTGGGCACAATCGTGCCACTATCGATTTATTTCGGCGGACTGCCGCCGTTGGAGTTCATTTTCAATGTTCAGCACCCGCTCTATCTGGGGATATTCCTCACGGTCGGCGTTACCATCGCGCTTGCAACCGGGTGGCGCCTCATCCGCGAAGCATCAAGCGTATCGCCACTTGAGGCCTCCCGTCGCATCGGACAGACCGAGGGCCATTCCATCCGGGTTCGCTTCGGACCGTTTGCATTACTCGCGCTTCTCGTAGGCGGGGCGAAATTCGCGGGCTGGATGGGCAATTGGTCACTAGTCGACCTGTCGTCCGCACCCTTGGTGGCAGACATCGACCGGGCGCTCGACTTTGTGTGCTTCCCGCTATTCATCTACGGCTTGGTTAGCCTCATTGCATCTCGGCAAGGGCTCATGTCGGCGCTTATGACGCCGCTGGTTTGGCTAATGGCGGGGCCATTGCGTCACGCGGCGCTTCGGCAAATGCAGGTTCGCCGTAATCGGGCGGCGAGCTTCCTCTTGATCGTGGCCTTACTCACGAGCATCGCGTTGTATCCGACGGTGATGACCGCGGTGTTCGACAACAAAACTGAACGCGGAGCGAGAGTACAGCTGGGCAGCGACATCCAGCTGACGCTCAACGCGCTTGATCTGATGCCGGCCGAAGCACAATCGCACGGTGGCCTGCGGCAGCGCGTAGAGGCGCTGAGGCGGAAGCTCGATCCATTATTGGCCAAGCTTCGGCAATTGCCCGAGGTTGGTAGCGTGGCCGAGATGACCGAGGGGCTGGTTGACGGCCTCTACATGCCGGATCGCGGGTTCAGCGGTGTGCCGATCTATCTGATCGGCGACGCGCGGGCTTATCTGCAGGCGGTCTATTCGGAGGCCGCACTGGGTGAGCAAGCGCCCTTTGCCCACCTGATAGGAACGCTCGAGCACGGGGGCGTGCTGGCCTCGAGCCCGATGGGACGCTACTACAAGAGGGCGATCGATCAGCCCATGCCGGTCGGGCGGACCACGACACGGACCGTGGCGCGCGCGCCATTCGGCGGATCCGTCTACTTCCTGCCGGGCGTGCCCTTGCGCACCGTGAATGACCGCGAAGGGTTCATCACCTCGCGTGTCGATTATCTCAACCACTTGTTCACAAGCACTCCCTATCTGATCGGTGTCGAAAGCGATCCGGCGCTCGTCAATCTCGACGTGTTAATCCCGCGTGTAGTGCTGAGCATCGCAGGGGCGCCCGGCGTAATGGCGCCAGATCTGCGGGTCGCACTATTGGCAGGCCTGAGCCTCAAGCCGCTCGATGTGCGCGACATCGGCACTGAAATTGCGCGGCTTGGTAGCGACATGTACGTCTTTCTAGCGCGACAAAATGTACAAATTTACCTCTTGGGCGGGCTTTTTCTGGCACTCATCGGCATGTTCTCCGTGTCCTATACGAACTATGTTGAGGATCGCCGGACCCTTGCCCTCCTGCGCGTTCGCGGCGCGGGTCCCGCGCACGTCGTGCGCTTCTTTCTGCCCAATGTCTTCGGCCCATCGCTGATAGGTCTTGTCATCGGGGCCCTCATCAGCCTTGTCGTCGGCTTCGGGATCACCAAGCTCGTTTGGGAGCTACGCCAATTGCAGACCGTGATGACTTATCTGCCAACGCGACTTGCGGTCTCGGAACAGACTGCCATCGTCGCGCTGATCTTGATCGCGCTGCTTCTTGGCATTGTTCTGATCTTCGGGCGCTGGGTCTTCGCACGCACGGCGCGGCAAAGTTTGCTGGAGGGGTAAGGTTTGCACCTAAACATGCAAACGGCCATCCTCGACCCTAATCTGCATTCCCCATCAATGAATATGCGCTATCTTGATTGCTGAGCGACAGCGAGCGGCCAGTCGGCTTCAACCCTGCAACTCGTATTGCACCCAGCACCACGACCCTGGTCGGCCTCAATCTCGGATTGCTTGTAAGAGCCATTTCAGTGTGTGGCTACCCCAACTCACTTGAACGCATAAATCACGTGCAGCAAGCTTCCGAGGCCGGATGATTCGGTATGATCAAGAGTTTCCGCGAAGCACTCTCTTTAGTATCGAATTTTCTCCGGACTCGCGGCCCACTCCTTGAACGCTAGCTGCGCGTTCTCGCCCATCAGTCGGACGTGCGGGATTTTTCTGAGTTCCGGCACCTGCGCGACTTCACGGTAAATGAACTCATCGTCGAAGCCGATCTGTGCGGCGTCGATCCGCGTGTTGGCAAAATAGACGCGCCGTAGTCGCGCCCAATAGATCGCACCGAGACACATCGGGCAGGGTTCGGAACTTGTATAGATGTCGCAGTCCGGCAGGTTGAAAGTACCCAGCAACGCGCAAGCGCGACGGATGGCTACGATCTCGGAGTGCGCGGTCGGGTCATTGCTGGACGTCACCTCGTTCCAGCCCTCGGAAATGATCGCGCCGTTGCGAACAATGACCGCGCCAAATGGTCCACCGCGGTTCGCGCGCATTTTCTCAAGCGAGAGCGCGATCGCGCGCTTCATGAATGCCTGTTCGCTCATGACAAGAATGACTATCGGTTTGGGTTACATGGTGCCGATGCGGATTGGCCGCGATCACAGATGGTCTTGGCGGATTCCAGGCTTTGGGCGATAGCTATCGAGATCGGACAAATAACGGGCGCGCAATTCCTCCGACATGTAAGCGCTGGTGAAACTGTTTCGTGCCATCTGCCACAGGTCTTCGTCAGTAACCCCGAGCGCGGCCTGGATCGCGGTGTAGTTTTTATTGATGTAGCCGCCGAAATACGGTGGATCATCTGAATTGACGGTGACGCATACGCCGCTTGCGTGCAGCTTGCAAATATTGTGCGACTTCATATCGGGAAATACGCGCAGCGCAACGTTGGAGCACGGGCAAACCGTCAGAGGCGTGCGCTCGTCGGCAAGGCGGCTCACAAGATCCGGGTCAGCATCGCAGCGTACGCCGTGATCGATGCGATCGACTTTGAGCGTATCGAGCGCGTCTCGGACGTAGTCGGCCCCACCCTCCTCGCCGGCGTGAGCAACGGTGCCCCATCCGAAATCACCGCGCGCAACCGCAAACGCTCGGCGAAATTTTGATGGCGGATGGCCGATCTCCGGCCCGCCGAGACCGACGCCCAGGATGCGGTCGCGCCAGGGCTTAAGTGCGGCAATTGTGGCCAGCGCGTCGGCTTCATCGAATTGCCGCTGAATGCCCGCGATCAGTCCGCCGGTGATGCCATGGGCGTTGTAGGCCGCATCGAAGGCGGCGAAGATATTCTCAACGATGGGTGCGATCGGCAGTCCCCGGCGCAAATGTGCTTGCGGGCTAATGAAAACCTCAGCATGGCGGACATACTCATGTGCTGCCCGCGCCAGATAGGCCTCGGTCATCTGATAGAAATCGTCACCAGTCTGCAGCACCGTAAGGCCAAGATAGTAGAGGTCGAGGAACGACTGCAGGCTGTCGAAGCTGTAAGCGCGACGCAACGCTGCGACGTCGGGATACGGCAATCGCACGCCGTTTCGTTGCGCGAGGGCGAGCAGCATTTCGGGCTCGAGCGAACCCTCCAGATGCATGTGCAGTTCTGCCTTCGGCAGGGCCGCAATGAACGCGGGAATGTCGGACATGGGCTCCGGTATTATCGCGAGATCAGCCCTTTTGCACGCGCCTAAGTTTGCGGCAACAGACGAGAGATTGCTACGCGCGCTGGCCCTCGACGAGTTGTCCACGCCAACGGATGGGCAAACAAGCCAAGATTGGTCAAGCCCTTATTCAGCGTCGGCGGGAGCTTCCTGTTCGGTGCACAAGTGGCATGGGCCTTGCTGAAAACGTTTTCAGCGCACGGCTTTTTCCGGCTAGAGTCGGCTCCAAACAGCAGGAGGGGTTCATGGAGTATCGTCGATCGACCCGATTGGTCGGCTGCATTTGCGCCGTCGTCATAGTGCTCGCAACCACGCCGATCTTCGCACAGCAAAAACCTCTGCAAAAGGTCCGTCTTGCAGTCGGTACTACCGTGCTCAACGTCGGCTACCCAATGCTGACCCTGGCGGTGACACTGGGTTACTGGAAGCAGGAGGGTTACGACGTCGAGCTATTGCCAGTCGGCGCGTCGCTGCAAGCGATTCAGCAGATGGTAGCCGGCAACGCGGAGTTCGCGGAGGTAAATGCCAGCGTGATCGTGCAATCGAATGCCAAGAACGATCTGCCGGTCCGCATCGTGATGGCGAATGGCGTGATCGACTGGGCGGTCGCGGTCGACGCTGATGGACCGATTAGATCAGTCAAGGATCTCAAGGGTAAGACCCTCGGCGTGTTCAGTTTGGCGACCGGAGGCATTGCCTATCTCAATAACTACCTCAGAGCCAACGGACTCGATCCGGCGCGTGATCTTGAACTGGTCCCCCTCGGTCTCGGCGCTCCGCCGGTAGAGGCCCTGCGCACCAACAAGGTTCAAGGCTTGCTCTATTGGGCCGCCGCGGTCTCCACGTTCGAAAATGCCGGCTTGAAACTGCGCAAGCTCGTCGGCGACGATTGGCGCACCTATCCGGACTATTCAATGTCGACGATGCAGGCGACAATCGACAAGGATCCGACCATGGTGATCGCCATGGCGCGCGGCGCCGCCAAGGCGACGGTGTTCGCGCTCGCTAATCCGGATTGTGCCCGCAAACTGCATTGGGCGCGCTACCCATCGACCAAACCGACAGGCGCGGATGAGGCAATGATCAAATGGGACATGAACAATCAGCAGGCCCAGCTCGATTCGTTATCGGACGGCTACAAGCTCAATGGCGGCAAGCTCTGGGGCTACGCTGATCCCGCTGCCTTCGATCGCCTTGTAACGTTCATGCTTGTAGCGAAACAGATCGACAAGACAGCGACCGCGAACAACATGATCGTCGGAATTCCCGATTTCTTCACCAAGGTCAATGCATTTGATACCAAGGCCATCGAGGACAGCGCGAAAGCTTGCAAGTTCGAGCTATGAATGCGGTGACGCAGTTCGTGCCGGCGTCGTTGCGGCAGCCGCGAGCCGACGCTGCCGCTACCGACTGCTTGGTGCGCATCATCGGTCTGGAGAAGATTTACCAGGCGAAGGATGGCAACGATATTCACGCCCTGCAAAACATCAACTTGGACATCCAGCCCGCCGAATTCATCAGCATAGTCGGACCAAGCGGGTGCGGCAAGACGACCCTGCTCAAGATCCTGGCGGGGATTCTCAAGCGATCGGCTGGCGACGTCATCATGCTGGGACGTCCCCTGACTGGGCCCAGCCGAGAGCTCGGTGTGGTGTTCCAGGCACCAGTTCTGCTTCCCTGGCGCACAGTGTTGCAGAACGTGATGGTCCCAGTCGAAGTTCAGAAACGTCATCGCGGCGAGTTCGAGGCGCGAGCGCGGCAATTGATTGCGATGGTCGGTTTGTCCAGCTTTGAGAACAAGTATCCCTTCGAGCTCTCAGGTGGCATGCAGCAGCGCGTAGGCATTTGCCGCGCGCTTGTCCACGACCCGTCGTTCCTTCTGATGGACGAGCCATTCGGGGCCCTCGATGCCATGACGCGCGAGTCCATGAACGAGGAACTGCAGCGCATTTGGAGCGAAAGCCGCAAGACCATTCTTCTCGTTACTCACAGCATTCCGGAAGCGGTCTATTTGGCCGACCGGGTGGTGGTGATGACGCCGCGGCCGGGCCGGATCGTCGATATCATCTCAGTCGATCTGCCGCGCCCGCGTCTACTTGGCATGCAGACCACAGCCGAATTTGGCCGGTTCGTTGCCCGCATTCGCCGCCACTTCACTTCCGCAGGAACACTTGACACATGAGTGCCGACTCGAAACCGCTCAATCGCCTGGCGGGGAACCTGCTGGTCTCGCTGACGACGTTCGTCATCTTCATCATCGGTTGGGAGGCAGCGGTGCGGGGCCTCGGCATATCGAAGATCGTGCTGCCACCGCCGTCAGCCGTTGCCGTCGCACTCTGGGAGAGCCTAAGGGAAGGTGAACTGCACTGGCATCTTGCGGTCACGCTATACGAGGTTCTTGCCGGATTTCTGGTCGGGTCCATCGGTGGCCTGGTGCTTGGCTTTGTGATCGCGCTTTCCCCGCCGATAGAGCGGATCTTCTATCCCTATGTGGTGGCCTTCCAAACAATTCCGAAAGTGGCGATCGCGCCGATCATCGTGATTTGGTTCGGCTATGGCGTCGCATCTAAGGTGGTTATTACCGCGACGATTGCGTTTTTTCCCCTGCTGGCCAACACGATCATCGGTCTCCGCGCTGCCCCCCAGGATCAGGTGGAGATGATGGTTTCCTGTACAGCGTCGCGCTGGCAAGTGTTTCGCATGGTTCGCCTGCTGCAGGCATTGCCGTATATTTTCGTTGGTCTCGACGTCGCAATCGTGCTGTCCGTCATCGGAGCAATCGTCGGTGAATTCGTTGGCGCCAAGGCAGGTCTCGGATACCTCATCCTGCAGAAGAACTTCAATTTCGATATGGCCGGTACCTTTGCTATTCTGATCATCCTTTCGGTGATCGGCGTGGGGCTCCACGGCCTGATCGGCATCGCGCAGCGTCGGATCGTGTTCTGGATGGATATGGCGGGCGAACGTGTCGTAGGTGCTTGAAAGAAGAGGGCGCGACCGGAAAAGGAGACCAAGATGCAACAGACCGTACGCGCGGCGCGAACGGATGAAGTTCCGGTTATCGACCTCGGACCGTTGAATTCCGGCGGCGATCTTCAGCCATTGGCAAGGCGGGTCCGCCAAGCCTGCACGACAATCGGTTTCTTTTATGTCGCCAACCACGGCATTCCCTCGCCAATCTTCGATGGCGTGTTCGCAGCGACGAAGCGTTATTTCGATTTACCGGAAGCGCAGCGTCTCACGCACCGCATGGACGAACGCTTCCGCCGTGGCTTTATGCCCCAGGGCATTAACCAGCATCCGGGCTATGCGCCCGATCTCAAGGAGAGCTACGAGATCGGAATCGATCTACCGCTCACCGATCCTGACGTGGTCGCGGGACGGCCGCTCTACGGCCCCAACCGCTGGCCGTCAGAGTGCCCATGGCTGCGGCAGGCAGCTGAAGCCTATTTCGCGGAAACCATCGAACTCGGCAAGCGGTTGCTGCGCGTGTTTGCCGTCAGTCTAGATATGCCTCCGGACTATTTTTTGCAGTTCTGCACCAAGCCAATGGTGCAGATGCGGCTGTTTCATTATCCGCCGCAGCCGTCCGTGACCGACGACAAGGCATTCGGCGTCGCGCCACACTCCGATTACGGCATGATCACGCTGTTGTCGCAGGATCCGATCGGCGGCCTCGAATTACAGAAGCGTGATGGCGAGTGGATCGGGGCGCCCTTCATCCCGGGAACGCTCGTAATCAATATCGGCGATCTGTTTCAACGCTGGACCAACGATATCTATCGCTCAAATCTTCACCGCGTGGTCAACCGGACTGGGAAGGAACGCTATTCAATCCCGACGTTCTTCAATCTCGATTATTACACCGAGGTGTCGTGCCTACCGACCTGTCAATCGGCCCACAATCTGCCAAGATATCAACCAATCAAATCCGGTGAGTACCTGTTGAGCCGCTTCCGCGACGTGCAGAAATATCGCGGCGCCGCCGCCTAGCCGATATTGATTTGCAGAATTGAAAAAGCGTGAGAACGACGATTAGATCGGCGTCAAAATCCGGTTCGCAGAATGACAGGTTACATTCTGGCCCTCGACATAGCCGGTCTCGCCTAGTCCACGGCGGAAAGCCGCTACCAAATGGGCGCTCTCATGGGGACCGCGGGCGCTGAGGAATCCAATCGTCGGTGCTGCCGGCCGCTGCGCATGCGCGGCGAATGGCAGCTGCGTCGTGTTAGTGTCTTTCGCCGCCGATTAGCGCCTGATCGCCACGCTCTTGCTGTCGGCCAATGTCCGCTTTTGCTCCGAAACAGGCCTGGTAGTAGCGCTGCGTTGCAGCAAGTAGCACGAGTGTTGCAAAGCCCCGCTTTTCCAGGCTATATCCGCTGTCGGTCGGTGCGGGACGTAGCACAGGGTGGCCGCAGTTTGCTTCCCCCGTGCTTCCCCCGAGCGCCGACAGCAGACAACAGGGGGATATCATGAGCGAGACAGACAAGATCATTTGGGACGGCAAGGTCACCGGTTTCGGCCAGCGCATTCGCAATGGCCGCAAGAGTTGGGTTGTCCAATATCGACTCGGCAGCCACAAGCAGCGGCGCATGAAGCTCGGAGAGAATCTCACGCTCAGCCAAGCGCGCGAGGCGGCACGCCGGGTATTGGCGCGGACCGAACTCGGAGAGGACCCGGCGGGAGAGAAGGCGCAGACGCGCAAGGAGTCCAAGTTCACGCTTGCCGCCGTGATCACCGATTATCTCGAAGTGAAGCGGGCGCAGGTGCGTGCCAGCACCTACAACGAGATCGCGCGCTACCTGACAAATTACTGGAAGTCGTTGCACAGCACGCCGATCAGCACGATTGGACGCCGCGATATTGCACACCAGCTTGGAATGATCGGCCGCAAGCACGGCGCGACGACCGCAGGCCGGGCGAGATCGGCGTTGTCAGCGTTCTACGTCTGGTGCTTGGGCGAGGGCTTGTGCGAGTCGAATCCCTGCATCGGCACGAACAAGCCGGGCGAATCAAAGCCGCGCGAACGGGTTCTTTCGGATGCCGAATTGCGCAGCATCTGGCTCGCAGCACCGGAATACACTTATGGACGCATCGTCAAGCTGCTGATCCTGACCGGCTGTCGGCGCGAGGAGATCGGCGGCCTGAAATGGTCCGAGGTCGATGCTGATCGGCACGTGATCCAGATCCCCGGCGAGCGCAGCAAGAATCACCGGGCACACGAGATACCGCTCTCCGATCTGGCGTGGTCGCTCATCCCCGAGCGCGGCGACAACGAGTTCGTGTTTGGCAACGAGCGTGGGCGGGCAGGGTTCACCGGCTGGAGTCGCGGCAAGGCCGATCTCGACGAACGCCTCGGCAAATCCGTTAAGGAGTGGCGCTTACATGATGCGCGCCGAACGCTCGCGACTTGCATGGCCGATCTCGGCGTGATGCCTCATGTCGTCGAAGCGGTGCTCAATCACTATAGCGGGCATCGCGCTGGCACCGCTGGCGTCTACAATCGGGCGGTCTACGAGCAACAAACGCGCGAGGCGTTGATCATGTGGAGTGATTATGTCCGCGCTCTCGTCGAAGGCGGCGAGCGCAAGGTGCTGGCCTTCCCACAGGGCACAACCGCACACACCGCTACGTTGTGATCGTGGCTGCAACGATGTAGGATGCGAATCAGTTGTTGGTGGCATCGTCGATCTGGCTGCTCGCCGCTTGTCGGCCCCCGCATGGCAGCACACATCCGAGGCGCCCGGTTGAAACCGCGTTGGAGCACAACTGGCCACGCGCCCGAGCCTGATCGGGCGAGTGCTAGCGCCAACGAGGTTCGGCCATGCCTGCAACTTCCCCCAGACCGATTCTGCGCATTATCCCCATGGCTCAATGGTGCGAGCTGCGGGGCGTTTCGCGCTGGACCGCGGCGCGGCTCGCGAAGGCGGGCAAGCTCAAGATCACCGAGATGTCGCCGCGCCTGATCGGCGTCCGTGAAGATCACGACCGCGAATACCTAGATTCCTGCGTTCGGAACGCCGGTTGATTCTTGCGGGAGCGACACGGCCCCGGCCCCGGTGCTGCGGTAGCAGACACCGGAAGCCGGAAGGCGCAAGCGTCGTTTGGGAAACGCGCTGCGGCTTTTAGCCGACATCAGGAATCCCCGCAACGTCATCTGTCCGTCTACAGCGGTCGCGAGGCGTTGGGCGCGATTGATTACCTCGACGGCACCTACATCACGTTCGACGCGAACGGCGTCGAGGTCGGACGATACCAATCACTCAAGAAGGCAGTCGCCGCGCTCGGTGATGGGGGCGTGTCATGAGCGCATCGCGCATTCCCGTTCAGGACGCCGCGCTGTCCGCGCCCGACACCAAGGCGGGCAGGCTACAGCGCGCTTAGATGGGGGCGACCTATGACGACGGTACCTGCTTCGTCAAGCGTGCTCGAACTTCGCAGTTGGGCGCGCGCTTGCCTGTGGAACGAAGGCGAGATCATCAACCTTCCCGAGGCGGTGGA
>Ga0306926_10005811_pt1 | contig 13207 bp, 12 predicted proteins | sample flu12Cox44000178_FD_203759 | JGI IMG/M metagenome (GOLD analysis project Ga0306926, IMG submission 203759) | Lab enrichment of tropical soil microbial communities from Luquillo Experimental Forest, Puerto Rico - flux8day.12C.oxic.44.000.178 (v2)... | ecosystem: Environmental > Terrestrial >... | reverse complement strand
GACGCACCAAAGTCTCGGCGCAATGGTATCGGAGCCGACATGACGAACCTCCTGCGTTCGCCATGTTGAATCAGACTCGCGCGCATCCGGGAATCGCCCGAGAGTCAAAATTTCAGGGACCCGGTATTAGCCCAGCCAGACCGCGACCGGCCCGCAAAGTAGTCTAGGTTTTTGGGAGTGCGGCGCTCAAAATCGCGGGAAGGAACGCCATCTCGTCGACGCCAGCCGGCAACCTGGCGATGAGTTGTTTCAAGCGATTGTCCAATAACAGCATCGTAAAACCGTGCACCAGCGACCATGCGACTACCATTTGAGCGGCCTGAGGCAGCGTCAGCGTCGCCTGCATCGGTTCATCGCGAACCGCTCTCACCGTGCCTGCGAGTACATCGAGCGCGGCGTCTGCAGCCGATTGCAACGCTGGGCGGGTGAAATCGAGACGCTCGCTGCGAAACATCAGCAGAAAAAGATCGGGATGTGTCCGCGCGAAGGTGACATAGCCGCGTCCGATTGCTTCCAACCGTGTTGGGGCCGGATCACTCTCGCGAATATGTGCCTCCATCACGGCCCGAAACCGCGCGAAGCCAACCGCGGCGAGATCGCTCAGCAAGCCCTTGACGTCTCCGAAGTGATTTTTCGGAGCGGCGTGCGATACGCCCGCCTCACGGGCAGCCGCGCGTAACGTCAAGCCCCGAATACCGTCCTGCTCCAGGATACTTTCGGCGGCCCGAAGCATCGCCTCTCGCAACGAGCCATGATGATAGGGCGCTCCGCGCTTGGCCGGGCGCCGCTTTTTGCCTGCCTGAGGGGTTTTGTGGCTAGTGGCTCGTTTTGTCCTGGTCATCGCTGCGCAATACCATATATTGACGATGTCAATATTAACTTGACAGGCATTATTTTTGCCAGTAGCCAAATCTTTACACTGTCAACATTTGGTAGCGCAATACAAGCGCGTCTCGGCCAGTATCGGGCATCCAACATCGCCATCGCGTCCCGGTCACCTCCCCCAGCCCCCCGACCGGGTTCGCGCGCGGCCGGTTCTTCACCTCGAAGGACCGGCCGCATTGCACCGCAATTGTCGGCCGCATCATGAAAGCCGCAGCCGCGCCCGTGGCCAGCCATGGCTGTAGACGCTGACCTCTACGGCTACCACGAAGACCGCACGCCAACTCACGGCTACGAGGCGACGCGCGAGGCTGCCATGGCGGCGTTCGCCAAGAGCTGGCGGCGGCAATAGGCCCGCTCTGCCATTGGCGAGGGCGCCGGCGCATTTCGATCGCGCTCGATGGATTCCCCCGATAAGCGAGCAGATAGGAAAGCTGCTGGGCGGCCCTGCTAGGGCCTCACGCTATCTTCCCACGCTCTTCCCAACATCGATTTCTGGGAAGATTGGCGATCGAAAATTGGCGTTAAGTCTCTGATTTTATTGGTGCCGGGTGTCGGATTCGAACCAACGACCTGCGGTTTACAAAACCGCTGCTCTACCACTGAGCTAACCCGGCAAATCAACGACTTACAGGACTGGAGCTGAAGCTGAAGCTGAGCCTTAACTCGTCGCCAGTCTCACGAAATAGCAGAACAACGCCACCGTAGCCACATCTCCGGTATCCGGAGAGTGTCTCACCTTTCCGCTCGTCTCCGCGGGATCTCCCGCGCCGCTCGCGTCGCGGGGCCCAGCTTGGCCCTGGATTCCCGCCTTTGCGGGAATGAGCGGAGTTCGCTGCGCGGTCGGAGGGTCTGACGGAAAAGAGAATGTCTTGAGACTACTGCCTTGCCGGCTCATTTCATGCCGTCGCGACCAGGAGGGCGGCCGCCGAATTTTTTTATGGAGAGGCGGAACCTCCCATGTGGTTGGGCATTGTGCTGGTGGAACGAGCTCTACGACCCTCTGAGTTCGTTCGTCCCAGTACTTGAGCCCCGCCCTCGGCGGGGTTTTTTCTTTCGGGTTGGACGCTCGCGACCGGTCGCGCAACCGCAGCCTTGTTGTGGGTCGGGAGCCGGATACCGCACCCAGGCTCCGCCGGGATCAAGCCGTGTGGCCGGGGTCGAGGTGGGATGGAGTTTGCAACTTGCCGTCTTGCGTCATCGTGGCGCTGCCCGGCCGGCCCTTTTGACCGCGCCAGCCGAGACGCTCCTGCGCCACGTCGTCCTCGCTCGGCCGGCCGTCCTCGCGGGCTTGACGTATGAGGGCCTTCTCGCGAACGGTTTGACCCATAGCCTTCGCCCTTGACCCCCGTGACCTCTGCCGATGCCCGGCCCGCCTGACAAGGCCGGGACCCCCGCGGCCATTCATACCCGCCCGACGCGGGGACCGACAGGGTGTCGGATCACGAAATGCACCGGTTTCGGCCTGCGGCCCCGCTTGTGCGGCGCGAGTCCTTTCATAGATATCGGGTAGTGTCGCGTCCCTCCCAGCCCCCCTGCGATACGCGACATGAAGAAGCCCCGGCAGCGTATCCGCCGGGGCTTCGATTTTTCTACGGTGGTTGCGAGACCTGCTAGGGCGCGGGTTTCGCCTCCAACGGCTTCCAGATGCTGATGTGGCGCGTCTCCAAAGGGCGCAATCGCAAGGCACTCGAATCCCGTCGGCACCGAGCTCGCACGCGGAACGCGGATTGTGGCGTAAAAAAAAGAGCCTCTCGGTTTCTCAAAACCGAGAGGCGATGGAGCGCCCCATGCGCGGGGCCGACCGGCCCCGCGCACGAGCTGCGTTCGTCATGTTGCTGTGACGGCTCGCCGCTGATCACTGGTCACAACCAGGTAGAGGCACGCGAGGTTTAGGACCGTCGCGATGAGCCACCAAGACATCGTGTGGGTTTCTGGCACCAGACCCAGGTACGTTGTCAGGAGCGGAACGAGCAGATTGAAGACCATTCCAAGGAGTGGAAGGACCAGCAACCAGCCCCGATTGATCATGATTCCGTGCGCGAACGTTATGCCGATCAGCAAAGCCCATGCTGCCAGCTGAACCGCAATTACAACGTAACCCACGACCTTTGAACTTGCGTCGAATGGGTACAGAGGCGCGTATGTCAACGCCATCAGGATCACAAACAGAATGACGAACGTGACCGTATTTCCAATGACGCTGGCCCATTCGCTCATCGGGGGAAACGCGGCTTCGGCCGGCTGCCAGATGCTGTTGCGGCGGGTCTCCGGCATCAATAGGACGCCCAGCAACAGGCACACGATCGGAACGACGATCGGATAGATCAACGCGGCAAAAACGCTGCCGGTCGCCAGGAACGCCGCCGAGGTGATGAACGGCACCAAACCGCCGCCCCAGCCGTTGCCGATGTGGTAGGGGACGGACACCGACGTATAGCGGATGCGCCCGGGGAAGTATTCCGCCAGGAACGCGCCGATCGGCCCGTAGACCATGCCGACATAGTTGACGAGGATAAAGATGATGAAGATCGCGACCGGATAGTTGATGTTGCCGGGCTGCGTGACCGCTCCCAGCCACACATACAGCGGATAGTAGGTGACCGCCGCCAGCAGGAAGCCGCCCAAGATCACCGGCTTGCGGCCGATGTGGTCGGACACCCAACCCCAGAGGATTAAGGTGAGAGAGCCGAATATCAGCGCGATCATCACGATGTAGCTCGAGGTGAACAGGTCCATTTTCACGACCTGCTGCAGGAAGTAGAGCGCCCAGAACTGGCCGCTGTACCAGACCACCCCTTCGCCGATCACGATGATGCTGGCGACCACGACGTACTGGATGTTGTTGCTGAGGAAGGCCTCCTTCCACGGGTTTCTGGTCGTCAGCCCCTTGGCCTTGATCTCCTGGAAGATCGGCGTCTCACCCAGTTGCAGGCGGATGTAGATGGCAATCGCCACCAAGAGGAAGGACACCAGGAACGGCACGCGCCACGCCCATGCGTTGAACACCGCCTCGCCGAAGTAGCCGCGGGTGCCCAGCACCACCGCCAGCGCCACCACGATTCCCAGCGTCGGAGAGGTCTGCAGCCAGCCGGTGTAGTAGCCGCGGCGTTCGTCGGAGACGTGCTCGGCGACGTAGGTGATGGCGCCGCCATATTCGCCGCCCAGGCACAGGCCTTGAATCATCCGCAGCGCGAACAAAAGGAACGCGGCGGCAATGCCGATCTGGTCGAAGGTCGGGATCAGCCCGATCACGCCGGTGCCGATACCCATGCCGCTCAGCGTGATGAGGAACGTGTACTTGCGTCCGACCCTGTCGCCCAGCCATCCGAACAGGAACGCTCCCAGCGGGCGGATCAGGAATCCGGCGGTGAAGAGCGCGATCGTGCTCAGCAGGGCCGCGACCGGGTGCGTCTTCTCGAAGAATTTGACCGCGAGCACGGTGGCCAAGCTGCCGAAGATGTAGAAGTCATACCATTCGATGACGTTTCCTACCGACGCGGCGACGATCACGGTCCGGAAATTTTTCGGGATTTCAATAGCCATATTCGTTTCCTCCGTATTGCGTTATCGCTTCGCGGCGCGCGGATGCGCCGGACGCGCCGCAGCGAAACGCTTCCTCACCCTTCGCAACTGTTTCTCGAACTCAAGTTGACCGTGTTGCAACGGCCGTCCCTGCACCCCGTCCGCGTATGGGTCGGAAACGACGAAAAAGGTATCATTGCGGGGCACGCGACCTAATTAGACTTTCGGCGTAGGCAGGGTGTTTCATCCTCAGAAAAGGCAGCAGGACGTAGAGCAAAACGCCGCACGTCGACTATCAGCGCGTGCACTCGTCGACTTCATCGACCCGCCGGCCCTGCCTGAGCCGTTGCCTTCACTCCCTCCGGGCGCGCCCATGATTCGGCTCGCCCGCCTCAGCCCGTCCGTTTTGTCACGAGGTAGAGCGCCAGCGCCGCGGCGTTGGAGACGTTGAGGCTCTTGATGCGGCCCGGAAGATCGAGCCGCGCCACCTGGTCGCAGGTCGTGCGCGTCAATTGCCGCAGTCCCTTGCCCTCCGCGCCCAGCACCAGCGCGAGCGGCGCGAGCAGCGCAGCATCGCCGAGGTCGGCGTCCCCGGTGCTGTCGAGGCCGACCAGGAGAAATCCCCGCTCGCGCAGCGTCGTGAGCGCGCGGGCCAGATTCTGCACCGTCACGATCGGCACGTATTCGAGCGCGCCGGAGGCGGACTTCGCCAGCACGCCGGTCGCTTCAGGGCTGTGGCGGGCGGTGGTGATGACCGCGTTGACCGCAAACCCCGCCGCGGTGCGCAGGATCGCCCCCACATTGTGCGGGTCGGTGATCTGGTCGAGCACCAGCACGATGCCGGCGGGCTCGAGCTCCTCGAGTTCGGGCGAGGGCAGGGGGTCGGCCTCGGCCAACAGCCCGTTGTGCACGGCGTCGGGACCGAGCCGGTGCGCGATCGCGTCTGGACGCACGAGCTCGGGTTCGAGCGTGAGCGCGACACCGTCCTCGGCGAGCCGCCGCGCCGCGTTGGCGGTGGCGTAGAGGCGCCGGATGCGCCGCGCCGGATTTTCGAGCGCCGCCTTCACCGTATGCCAGCCGTAGAGGATCACCGCGCCGTCGCCGGAGGCACGCGCCTCACCGCCGCGCGGCGGGCGGCGGCCCGCGACCTTGCGCTTCCACGCGGTCCGGTGCGAGTGGTGCGTGTCGGGCGGCTGCGGACGGCGTTGGCGCATGGAATATCCTTACCGCGAGAGCGTCCCGTGCGGGCGCGCCAAGATCAAGATATCAGGCGTTTTTTCAGCGCTGGCGCAGGCGGATGTGGCGCGGTTGACACCGCCCAACGCGCTCCCCATAACCCGGCCAGACCCACGCATCCGCGGGGATGCGAGGTTCGGGGGAGTGTCCCGAGCGGCAAAGGGGGCGGACTGTAAATCCGCTGGCTGACGCCTTCGTAGGTTCGAGTCCTACCTCCCCCACCACCAGGAACCAGGGGTCAGAGGTCAGTCATCAGAACATCCGGGCGATCTGATTACTGATCTCCGATCACTGCCCCCTGGCGCGGGTGTAGCTCAATGGTAGAGCAACAGCCTTCCAAGCTGATGACGAGGGTTCGATTCCCTTCACCCGCTCCAATATTTTCAAGCACTTGCGTCGCCTGAGCGATTTCATTCTGACAAGACTGCTGCCTTTTTTTGGGAATCTTCTCCTGCTCGGCGAGGCGCAGGGCGCCGCCCACCGTGGCAGAAAAGATCAGGACTCGCTTGTAAAGTTTGTCGCCCGCTACGCCTTCGCGCCAAACATTTTTCAGTAAGCGCAATGTAGCGTTGGGCAAAAAATCAGGGATGAAATGCTTGCAGTCGCGCCAATATCCCGATCTTGAGAGTGGCTTTGCCGTCGGCGGAATCACAGCTTGCTCGGCCATTCCGCGCAAATGATGCAGCGCCTCCCCCGACGGGCACGGCGGCCAATGTCCGGGCAGCACGTTGTACAGCGTGCCGTTTTCACTTTGCCGCCTGAAATATTCGATCAGTTGATATTCGACTGCGAACGCCGCTGTTTCCGTGATAGCCGCGTTCACAAAGAACACTTCAAGCTCGCCATGGTGCTGGCGGACATAGTCGTGGGCGGCGAGTGTGTTGTAGTCCGGGTTGACAAAGAATTCGAGGAAGCGCGGGCCGGTGCCCTTGCCGACGTTGATGCACGTCTGGCCGTGAAACCACGCGTAGGCATAAAACCGTAGTTCGGTGCCATCGGCCCGATAGTAATCGGGCGGCACCGTGTCGGCGATGCTGTTCAAGAGTGCAATGCGGGGATCGATCACGTTCGCCATCGTGTTCCTTTCATGATCGAGCTGCCGGCGAAATGTCCGTTGCGATCGGTGTACGTCTGTGTCCTGCCGTAGTCGAAGATCGAACCTTGGTACTTCCCGTCCGGGCCGTAGATCGGCGTCTCGCCGGCGCGGGCGCGAGACACGTGCACGGTCGTCACGAGCACCAGCGCGGCCCGCCGCCGTTATTGGTAATCGTCATCGCCTTCCTCCTCGCGTTGTCCACTTACCGTCTTCCGGCACCCACACCCCGTCGTCATTCTCCACGAGCTTGATCGTCCTCCGCGGGCGACTGACCTCGACGCTGATCTTTGGCATTGGTGTCTCGACCTGCGGTTCGGGTTCGACCCCTGCCCGTCGCTCTCGATTAAACTTGTGGAAGCATCTCAAGAGGGTCAGGATTACACCCAGGCCAACGAAGCAGGCAGAACCTCGCAGCCACGCATCGAAGTCCCATGGGTGTGGGATTACTTCTGTTCCCTGCCACCAGAGCAGCATTCCACCGCCGAGGCTGAACCAGATGCTGGCTCTGATAAAGTGTCCCTTACACAGGCTGAATACGCCGTTGGCCCAGAACCATATGGTACCCATGAAGGCGAGCCAGTAGAACAGCACGACGCCCATTAGGAATACAGCGACGGGCCACATCGGCGTTCACCTGCACGTCGTGTTGCACCAGCGGTGGCCGGCGAACGTGCCGCAGTACGTGTGGCACGTCGTGCCGGCCAGGGCCGCACCCGCGAGCAGCGTCAGCGTCGCGACGATCAGTAGCGTCCTCATTGCACGGTCTCCTTCCTCGGTATGATGCCGACGGCGCGCCGGACGGCGACGCCGATCTCTTCGCGCATGGGGACATGTTCCATGAATGCGCCGCGCGTGACCTTGGGCGCGAACAGCGCCGCGCCGCGCTTGGTGTCGGGCACAAGGCCCCATTGTTTGGCCGAACGCAGACACACGACGACCCGCTCGCCGGCCACGGCCTCGGGGAACAGGGTGTCGCGCGCCCAGGCCCGCACCATGCGGGAGCTCTCCAGGCGATCGGCCATGCGCATGTCCTTCGCTCCCTCCCGCGAGCGGTAGGGGATGAGGTTGATGAACGCGATCCTCGCCTCGGCGTCTTCGTATCCCAGGCCGAACTGCCTGAGGCGACGCGTCGTCCACTCGCGCCCGCTGGGATTGCCGACCCACGCGGGCAGCGGGGCGTCGCCGCCCAGGTTGTTGGCCATCGATTCTCGCGCCGCCGGTATCTGCGCCGCTTCACGCGCTTCGCCAGTGCTAAATCCGGGGTTCAGCGTCAGCAGGACGACGGGCGCGGTGCGAACCGGCCCCATGAACGGGCCGACGAGCGTGTCGAGCGCCAGCGCGTGGTGGTTCCTTTCCAACTCGGCGGCGTCATCGGGGTGGACGTGCAGGTTCGGAATTGCCTTCGTCCAAAACTGCAAAAAGTCTTCGGTCGTAACCATGTCACTCGACTCCCTCATCAGAAGTTCCGGTTGCTGTAGATGTGCAGGGTGTCGCCCTCGAGCTTGAGCACGAGCCCAGTTCGGTGCGCTTCCTTCTCCACGCAGCGGACGTAGACCATGAACGCCGCGCGGTCGATCCGCTCCACCTCTTCAATGTTGGGCGCACGGGGGCAGACCCGCTTCTTCGGCGAGCCGTCCTGCGGATTGTTCAGCCCCGTGAAGCGGAGGACGGTGTCGTCACTGTAGTCCGAGCAGGACGCGTGGACGTCGAGGTGCTGGCCCTTGTCGTCCGTGCGGACGCGGACGTCGAGGTAGCACTCGCCGTATGGTTCAGTCGCGGCCATGGGCTTGCCCCAGTCGAAGTCCTCGGCGGCGCGCGCCGGGCGCAGCGCCATGAACACCCAGAAGATGACGACGCAGATCAGCGTCATCAGGATCAGGTTGCCGATCGTTCTGCCGCTCATCTCTCGCTCCTTTTCAGCGACCGGTCGGCTGTGCGCAGTGCGGGCAGTACGCCGCTCTATTGTTGATGTACGTACGACAGCTGGGGCAAGGACGGGCGAGAACACCCCTCCAACCTTTGGGTGCCGCTGGATGCGAACGCTTGTGAACGAGCGCAAACAAAAGTAGCAGCAATAGAATTCCGATGATGATTTCCATCTTAGTCTTCTCCTCTTCAAGATCGCGTAACTCCACGCCGTACGCGGTCCACCGCGCGCGACCCTTCTCGACCAGCTTCGCCACGAGGCGCATGTCGAACAAATTGAGCGACGCGCTGCGTCGATGCCTCCGGGCCGATCGCGCGTACGCGGTCGCCGACGCGCAGCCTCATCCAGTCGCCGACGGGGGTGCAGCCCCTGTCGATACATCTATTGGCGGTTTCGCTTCTTAGTCGCTTGGCCGCCGTCCGGGGATTTGTGCATCCACGCCAAACATTTGCTCTCTTGCGCCAACCCCAATCACATCAGCGGGCCGCTTGGCCGCAGACGCGACGCTGGATCAGAACCAAGTCCAACAGGGCGCGACGGCCATTGTCGGCCTCTTCGTCGACGGTATGGGAAGAACGGCGGAAAAGCCCCAGCCATTGACGACCGGGGCAAGTTGGCAGAGCGGATCGAAGTAGAATTCGGCCCTTTCCGCCCTGCTGCATCGCGTAGAGCCGAATGCTTGTTAGTCGCTTTGCCTACGTCTTGGGGCTTGTTACTCTGCGCCAAACATTTGTTCGTCGCTGCCGTGGTGGCATGGCAGAAAGCGATCAAATTATGTGGCCGACGCGCTAGAAAACTCATTTGGCGGCGAACCTAATTCCCGGAGACCGAAGTTGCGGCACCACGCGATCATTGCCGTTGTCGTCCTGACGCTATCCGCGACTGCGGCCTCCGCCGAGCCGCTGCCAGTGCCGAAGCCGCCAGGGCCGGGCGGCTCTTGCCCGCATGGCTATATTTCGTCCGGATCGTTCTGCACGCCGTCGCGGGGCGCTCAAGACGCCATCGCCAAATCGCCCAACGGGACGTGTCCTTGGGGATGGATATCGAGCGGCAGCTTTTGCTTGCGGAGTGGCCGCCGCGATTAGATGCAATCCTCGCCGATCCGCAAAGGCGCGTCGGCGAGCCGGACGTCCGGGGAATGGAACGTTGACGGCTTCGACATGCTGGCCGATGGCGCTGTCGTCGGTCGGCGCGAGCTGGCGCTGACCGCGGCCGCGGGCAAACGACACTTATATTCCCCGTGGAGGAGACTGCGATGTTGCAGGGCGGATGCTTTTGCGGCCGGATTCGTTACGAGGTGACGGGCAGCCCGTTCCATGAAACGAATTGCCATTGCTCCATCTGCCGGCGCACGACCGGCGCGCCGTTTGTCGCCTGGTTCAGCGTCAGGCGCTCCGAGTTTCGATTCCTGAAGGGGGATCCGTCGCGCTTCCGCTCGAGCCGCAAGGGAACCCGCAGCTTCTGTCCCCATTGCGGCACCCAGCTGACGTTTCAAGCCGATGACCATCCCGATGAGGTCGACATCACGACCTGCAGCCTCGATCATCCCGAAGCCGTGCCTCCGCGCGACCACACCCATACGAGCAGCAAGATGCACTGGATTCGGCTGACCGACGGGTTGGCACAATATGCGCAGGCGCGCCCAAACGCCTAGTGCGGAGACGAGTCAGGACGGGAGGAGAATTGCTCGCGCTGACCAACAGCTGACCGATTGCCGACATCTGCAAGGACTTCGAAGCCGCGGCTCATGATTGATGGAATTGTCACTGGCGGCCGGTGTTTAGCTAGACGTCGGAGCAAGGATGAGCCCCAAACCGACCAGGAGCCGGACATGTCGATCAAAACGATATGTGCGCTTGCTGCCGTCATTATCCTTAGCGGCGCCGCGACGGCATCGGCCGCGAGCAAGAAACAAAAAGCCCCTCGCAGCGCCCCACAGGGTCAGGCCGTCGCTCCGCGCAGCACCCAGCCTTTCAATCCATACAGTCCCTCAGTCACGGGCGCTGGCAGCCCTGGCTACAATCAAAGCCTCATGACCTGGAGGTGAAGCCCGCCCCTCAATCCGATGACCTATTGCTCGCCCGTTGCTCACATTCTCGCGCCCGCCGGCCACGGGGCGTTCATGGGGTAAAGCACGTTGTTTTCAGCCACGCGCGCTCGTCGCTGCCAGCACATCCGGATTGACGACGTTGATCGGCCGGCCGGCCGCAAAGGCGATGATCTGGTCGAAAATGTCGATGAACTGCGTCTCGTATTCTTCGCGCGTCACATAGCCGATGTGCGGCGTCGCGACGACCTGTTCGAGTTGCAAGAGCGGCAAAGTCGGATCGCGCATCGGCTCGTCCTCGAACACGTCGACCGCGGCATAGCCGGGCCGGCCCGCGCGCAGCGCCGCCACGAGCGCGCCGGGCTCGATCAGCGGCGCGCGGCTGGTATTGACCAGCATGGCGGTTGGCCGCATGCGCGCCAAATCCTCGGCTTTGACGATGTGACGCGTCACCGGGAGGAGCCGCAGGTGCAGCGAGATGACGTCGCAGCGCTCGAAGAATTCCGCCTTGCTGCGTGCCGTTTCGTATCCGTCGGCGCGCGCCCGCGCGAGTGATTCCTCGCGCGCCCACGCCACCACGTTCATGCCGAACGCCTTGCCATAGCCCGCGACCGTCGCGCCGATGCGGCCATAGCCGAAAATGCCCAGCGTCTTTGTGCGCAAGGTCGTGCCGACGCCGATCTGCCACATGCCGGCCTTGAGCGCCGCCATCTGCTGGGGAAGCCGACGCGCCGCCGCGAGAATGAGCGCCCAGGTCAGCTCGGCCGCGGCGTAGGATGGCGTGGCGGCGTGCTGGCTCGAGGAGACGACGACGCCGCGGCGCGTACAGGCCTCGACGTCGATGTGCGGATAGACGCTGCGTTGGCTGATGAGCTTGAGCTTGGGCAGGCGTTCGAGCAGGTCGGCCTCGATCCTCGTGCGCTCGCGGATGAGCACCAGGCATTCTGTGTCCGCGAGCCGCGCCGCCAGCGCATCGGTGTCCTGCACGTGGTCGTTCCAGACCGTAACCTCGTGACCCGCGAGCTTGCGGAAGCAGGCAAGCGTGCGCACCGTGTCGAAATAATCGTCGAGGATCGAAATCTTCATGCCGCGCGCTCCGCACGTCGGCGCGCTCGCTCGCGCACCAAATTTCGGCGCGAGACCTAACGCATTCCCGTTCCCGAATCGAGCCCGCGCCCGCCGCGGGGCGCGCGAATGCACCGCGTGCGCCGCGTCGCCGGCGTGGCGTCTTGGCGAGCCTGCCGGCCCGCATCGCGATGCTGCGCTTGCGGCATTGCGCTTGCGATGCTGGAACGGTGCCAAATCGTTCCTATTTAACTGCCTGCCCCGGCCGAGATGGAGTGGGTGTGCGCCCGCCGCCGGCGCATCGAGAGGCAACAGAGAGCAGGTTCATGGCGAAGCAGAAATTCGAACGGACGAAGCCGCATTGCAACGTTGGGACGATTGGTCACGTGGACCACGGCAAGACGACATTGACGGCTGCGATGACGAAGGTGTCGGCGGACAAGGGCTGGACGACGACGTTCGTGTCGTATGACCAGGTTGCGAAGGCCTCGGAGAGCCAGGGGCGGCGCGATCCGACCAAGATTTTGACGATAGCGACGAGCCACGTGGAATACGCCACCGAGAAGCGCCACTACGCGCACGTGGACTGCCCGGGGCACGCCGACTACGTCAAGAACATGATCACCGGGGCGGCGCAGATGGACGGGGCGGTGCTGGTGGTGTCGGCGGCGGACGGCCCGATGCCGCAGACGCGCGAGCACATTCTGTTGGCGCGCCAGGTCGGGGTTCCCTACATCGTGGTGTTTCTCAACAAGGTCGACGTTGTTGACGACCCCGAGCTTCTGGACCTGGTGGAGCTCGAGGTGCGCGAGCTTTTGACCAAGTACCAGTTTCCCGGCGACAAGGTTCCGGTGATCCGCGGGGCTGCGATCAAGGCGCTCAACGGGGAGAAGGGGGAGCTTGCGGACGAGGCGGTCTTGAAGCTCTTCAAGGCGCTGGATGAGTTCGTGCCGCTGCCTGAGCGTCCGATCGACCAGCCGTTTTTGATGCCGATCGAGGACGTGTTCTCGATCTCGGGTCGCGGCACGGTGGTGACGGGTCGCATCGAGCGCGGCAAGATCAAGGTTGGGGAGGAGGTGGAGATCGTGGGGCTGCGCGACACGCAGAAGTCTGTGGTGACGGGGGTTGAGATGTTCCGCAAGCTTTTGGACGAGGGTGTTGCGGGGGACAATGTGGGCTGCCTGCTGCGCGGGATCGACAAGGACGCGGTGGAGCGCGGGCAGGTTCTGTGCAAGCCGGGTTCGGTGAAGCCGCACAAGAAGTTCAAGGCCGAGGCGTATATCCTGACCAAGGAGGAGGGCGGCCGGCACACGCCGTTTTTCAACAATTACCGTCCGCAGTTTTACTTCCGCACGACGGACGTGACGGGTCAGGTGACGCTGCCTGCGGGGACGGAGATGATCATGCCGGGGGACAACGCGGCGATGGA
>Ga0306926_10005810_pt1 | contig 13208 bp, 12 predicted proteins | sample flu12Cox44000178_FD_203759 | JGI IMG/M metagenome (GOLD analysis project Ga0306926, IMG submission 203759) | Lab enrichment of tropical soil microbial communities from Luquillo Experimental Forest, Puerto Rico - flux8day.12C.oxic.44.000.178 (v2)... | ecosystem: Environmental > Terrestrial >... | reverse complement strand
CGGACTCGAGTTTCTTCGAGACCCGCGCGAGGTCATCCTGGTCGACTTCGGCAGCGACGGTCTTGTTCCATTCGTTCAGCGCTCGCTCCCAGTGCGCCGCAGCCAGTCTTAGCCGCCCCGTCTTCTGGTAGAGATCGCCGAGGTGATCCTGCACGGTCGGATCACTTCCCATCTTCTGCGCAGCCTTTAGCAACTGTTCTTCGGCCTGGTCGTACTTGGCTTGCTTGAAGTAGGCCCAGCCCAGTGAATCGAGGTAGGCGCCGTTGGCAGGATCGAGATCCACAGCCTTCTTGATCATGGTGATGGCCTCTTCGAGTTTCACGCCTCGATCAGCCAGCATGTATCCCAGGTAGTTGAGCGTCATCGCGCTCTGTGGGTCATTCGCCAGAACCTTGCGGAACATCTCCTCCGCTTGGTCGTACTTCTTCTCTCGCTCGAAGGAGGACCCGCGCAGGAAGTAGACGTATTGCTTGTCGTCGGGTTTGGCGGAAAGCTCCTCAGCTTTCTCGAAGGCTTGTTGTGCATCATCAAACTGCTTCAGTCGTGTGTACATCTGGCCCAGCGTGATGTAGACATCGCGGTCTTCAGGGCCGCCCTTGAGGAGCGAACGCACGTCGGCGATCGCCTTGTCGGATTGGCCAGCGTCAGCCAACTGCGCGGCATACACCATCTTCAAGCCGCGGTCGTTGGGAAGCTTCTGCGTTGCTTCCTTCGCTGCCGCGGTGGCCTGCGGCCACTGCTTCGACTCGCGATAGGTGTCGATGACCTGCTGGTAGCCGCGCACTGCATTCTCGTCGCCGAGCGCGAGCATCTTACGGAAAGTATCGACCGCGAGCGTGTAGTTCTGCTCTTCACGATAGATGGTACCGAGCCTCTCAAGAAACACAGCGCGATTGTTCTTCTCTCCTGCGCTGTAGTTGTTGTCTTTCTTCTCGGTCTTGTCGAGCAGGTCTTGCAGAACCTTGGTCGCCTCGTCGTAACGGCCTTGCGACTGGTAGACCGCCGCGATGTTGTAAGGGACCTCAATGGAGTCCTGCACGAGCGACTCGGCTTTCCTCAAGTTCTCGAGCGCCTCGTCGAACTTGCCGTTGCGCCGGTCGATCTCGGCAATCTTCAGATACGTCTGCGCGTCTTCAGGATTCGCATCTGCGATGATTTTGTACTGCTCCAGCGCCGCATCGGTCTGCCCGTCATTCAGCAGGTTCTGCGCGAGCCCGCGAATTGCATCCAGATTGTCGCGGTCGAGCTCGATCGCGTGCCGGTAAGCATCGATCGCCTGCTTGTATTGTTTCTGCTGCTCGTAGGTGTAGCCGAGGGCGGAGTACAGCTTGGCTGATTTCGAAGCGTCGGGAACCGCACCTAGCACCTGCACCGCACGGGTCGTGTCCCCCTCCTCGTTGTAGAGGTAAGCGAGAGTCGTGACGGCTTCTTCCGAGTCCGGCTGGAGCTGCACCGCAGTCTTGAACTCGGCTTCGGCCTTCTGCAATTCGTTGTCGAGCCGGTAGAGCCGCCCCAACAACAGGTGATCGTCTACGTTATTGGGCTCAATCTTGATGATCTGCTCGTACTGCTCGATGGCCAGTTTCAACACGTTGCCCGACCCTGCCGTGTTGGTCTGCATGTCGCCGAGCGACCGCAGATAAATCCGCCCCAGAAGCTTGTGAGCTTCGAGATTGTTGGGATCGCGCTTCAGGATATCTTGCGCTTCGAGAACCGCGTCGCGAATACGGCCGGTTTTGGCGTACAGCTCAGCCAAGCCCGAGGTCAGGTATTCGGACGAGGGATCTGCTTCAATGGCCAGCCGGTATTCTTCGATCGCCTTGCTCGCCAGTTCGCTTCGGCCGTACACCGCGACCTGCTCTTCATACATGTGAGCCAGGGCGTAGTGGTAGTATGCGGCTGCCTTGTCCACTCTGCGCGTCGCGGCGGGCACCGTGGACGGTGCGGGCTTGGTTTCTTGAACGGGGCTGGTGGTCTGGGCCGACCCGGCCATACCCGCCAGGAGCACTAAAAGAGCGGCAAAAAATCTCGTCATGTAATACCTTTGATTGGTTTCAGGCCCTCTACAATTCAACCCATCTATTTAGATGCGCGCAGGCCCGGCCCGGGTGTTTCGATTGTACCTGTTTGGGCAGAATGAGCGGCCAAAAAAGCCTTCTCTCCGACCCGGCGGTAACTTGGGTGTAGGCCTGAAGCATGCTTGCAAAATTTCTCCACAAAGTTACAAAAATTGACAAATTCTTTCAGGAGACATTGCCCCTGTGTTCTGGATGGGCAGACCCGCGTCTACTCAGTGCCGGAAGTGCCGTACTCCGGTGAAAATCATGGCCGTGCCATGCCGGTCTGCCGCCTCAATTACTTCCTGGTCGCGGACGGATCCTCCCGGCTGGATGATCGCTGTCGCCCCGGCCTTGGCGATCTCTTCCACGCCATCGGGAAACGGGAAGAACGCGTCCGAAGCCGCCACCGTTCCCTTTAGCGGTAACTGTGCCTTCATAGCGCCAATCTTGCAGGAGTCCACCCGGCTCATCTGCCCGGCACCCACGCCGACCGATTGCCCGTCCCGCACATATACGATCGCATTGGACTTCACGTGCTTGCACACTTTCCATCCGAAAAGCAGTGCACGCTTTTCTTCAGGAGTCGGCGGCCGTTTCGTGACCACCTTCAGATCGGCCTCGGTCAAAGGACGCACATCGGCATCTTGCACTAGCATTCCTCCAGAAACTTTCTTCAGCGCCCATTTCTCATTGGAGGCGGCGACCTGAAGCAGGCGTAGGTTCTTCTTAGCCGCAAACTTCTCTTTCGCGGCCTCGTCGAATCCGGGCGCGGCGATCACCTCCAAAAAGAGCTTTGCCATTTCCTCGGCGGCCACCCCGTCGATGACGCGGTTCACGCCGATCACGCCGCCAAACGCTGAAACCGGATCGCACTCCAGCGCGCGCCTGTAGGCTTCGAGCAAAGTTTTGCCGGTTGCCGTCCCGCACGGATTCGTGTGCTTGATGATCGCGACCACAGGTTCATTGAAGTCCTGCGCCATGTCCCATGCAGCCTGCATATCCACGATGTTGTTGAAGGATAGTTCTTTGCCTTGGATCTGCTTGCCGTTGGCAACCCCTTTCCCTGATCCATCCGAGTACATAGCGGCCTTCTGGTGCGGATTCTCGCCATAACGCAGATCCAACGTTTTCTGAAATGCAAGGCGGAGGGTGGGGGGAAATCCGTCGCCCAGTTCGAGAGGCGCGTTCTTCTCGGTCTCTCCGATGCTGGTCACCTGCTCGAGCGTGCTGGCGATCGCGGAGTCGTATGCCGCAGTCGTAGAGAACGCCTTCTGCGCCAGCTTCCAACGCGTTGCAGCCGATAGTTCCCCGCCTGACTTCGCCATCTCCTCCGCCAGAGCGTCGTAATCGGCGGGCGACGTCACAACCGCTACATCCTGAAAATTCTTGGCTGCCGAGCGAATCATCGACGGCCCGCCAATATCGATGTTCTCGATCAGTTCGTCGAGATGCACACCCGGCTTGGCAGCGGTCTTTTCGAACGCATACAGGTTCACGACAACCATATCGATCGCCGGAATGCCATGCTCGGCAACCGCTGCCCGGTGCCCCGCATCGCCGCGGCGGTGCAGAATTCCGCCGTGCACCTTGGGATGGAGTGTCTTCACGCGGCCATCCAGCATCTCGGGGAAGCCAGTCAGTTCAGAAATGTCTTTCACGGAAACACCCGCCTTGTGCAACTGCTTCGCCGTGCCGCCGGTCGATACCAACTCCACTCCGAGACCCGCCAGTTTGCGGGCAAACTCCGTGAGCCCCGTCTTGTCGGTCACGCTCAGAATGGCTCGCTGAATTTTCGCCATCTAGTTCGCCTCACTCGCTCTGGAGATTTGCCCAGAAGAGGGCAAACGAAAATTTTAGCAGGAGTCGAAGCATGAACGCCGCGCTCTGAGCGTTAACTTCTGGGACGGGCCAGAAGTTAATGCTCGCAGTCCGTGTTACAGGGGGCAACCCCGAGTAGCCGACGATCCGTCGACGAGGTCGTTGGTGGGAACGCCTTGTGGTACGCTTTTCGCTGCGTCCCGCACTAGACTGCTTCAGGAGGTAGCTCCATGAGCCGTGCGCTCGTCGCAATCCTCCTACTATTTCTCCCGGCCCCCTGCGTGGCAGACGACCTGTTCGACATCAAGCCCGTCGCAGACGGGATTTACGCTGCCATTGCCAAGCCCTCCTACAAAGTCAATTGCAACGCCGCGATCATCTTCCTCGACGATGGCGTCCTCGTCGTCGACACACATTCCAAGCCTTCCGCTGCCCGCGCCCTCATTGAGCAAGTCAAAAAGCTCACGCCCAAACCTGTCAAGTTCGTCGTCAACACACATTTTCATTGGGATCACTACCAGGGCAACGAAGCGTATCCCAGCTCTTGGCCCGCTGGTGTCGAGATCATTTCTTCAGAAGCCACTCGCTCAAGCATCGAGCAGCGCGGCATCCCCCGCGTGAGGCACGAAATCGCGACCATGCCCGCCCAGATCGAACAACTGAAAGTGGACCTGCAAAAAGCCTCTACTCCCGAACAGAGAGCCTCCCTCCAAAAAGATATTTCCGAAGCTGAAGCCTATTTCGCCGAGCTCAAGAGCATGCAAATCACTCTGCCGACCATGACCTTCGACCGCAGTCTGATCCTGCACCGCAAATCTCGCACGGTCGAAATCCTCTGGCTTGGCCGTGCCCACACCGACGGCGACGTCTTCGTCTTTCTCCCAAAAGAAAAAGTCCTGGTCACCGGTGACGCGCTCCACGGCTGGACTCCTTATATGGGCGACAGCTACCCCTACGATTGGATCAAGACTCTGGACGTCGCGGAGCAGCTCGACTTTGACTACGCCATTGGCGGTCATGGCGACGTTATGCGGGACAAACTGACCTTCCAGCTGTGGAAGGAATACTTCAGCGACCTGCTTGATCAGACTGCCGCCGCTTACGCCGATGGAGCCACTCTAGACCAAGCCAAAAAGCGCGTGTCCGACTATCTAGTCTCAAAGTATGCCGCCAAGTTTGATCCGAAATTCCCGCAGAGCGTGGGTTCCAACGTGATCAAGGCCTACCAGGTGATCGCTTTCGCTCCTTAGATGCGTGCCACGATTCCTGCACAGCGGGCAACCAGCAAGTAGTTCTCAGCAGCGCTCAGGGAGCGCCGATCCCGCACAACGCACTACCGGCGGCATGGAGTCAACAAGGTGTAAGGGGGTTGCTTGACTGGTTAGTCCTTGGCTTTCGCCTTCAATTTCACTTGCCCTTCCTGCAACTCAACCGAATACTCCACAGCCTGGCAGCCGTATTGCTTTCGGATCTGGTCGGTTTTCTTTTTCACAAAAGTTGAAAACGAATCGAGATTCCCCGTCACCGCTTCGCCAGATTTCTTTTTCGCCGCCACCAGCGCGTTATAGAGACGCTCGACTTCCTCGGTTTGCTGAGTCGCGTCGGTAAACGCCATCGAGAACGCTCGCGCTTGGGCAGCGGCGCTTACGCCGTACACCGGATGATGCTTCTGCTCGTGCTCGGCTTCGCGCACGCCCTGCACGGAGAGCAATGCATCCTGCGGCCGGCGATAGCCTTCCTCGCGAATCCGCATCTTCTTGCGCCACAAATCGCTGTAGACAGCATAGCGCTGCGCCTGCTCGTTGTACTTAAATCGCTGCGAGAAATTCATCCGAACCCCATCGGAGTTCTTACGCAGCAGCGCCAGCACCTTCCACTCCAGATCCGCCGGAGGACGCTTGGTGGGATTGTTGAAGTAGACCTCGTACTCGATCTTCAACCGCCGGAGCAGCGAATCGAGATGGTTCAGTTCCTCATCGATCGTCACGGGGTGCGCCTCACCAGGTTCGAGTGTAGGCACAATGCGACCGTTCGGGCAGATTCCCGCCGGTCACGGTGGGTCTAGTACGAAAGTAATCCGGAGCAGAAAAGATTTGCGGAGGTTAGCGCGCCGCGCTCGCCGCCATCTTCTTCACCATGGCGAGCACCAGTTTGCGGTCGCTGTCATTCAGACTGGTGGCATAGCGCCGAATCTGGCTCAGGAAGCGGACTTCGTCTTCAGAAAGCTGGGGCAGGCTCTTCGACCCGTTGCCGCTGTGTCCGGAGTCGGAGAAAAACTGCGAGAGCGGTAGTTCCATCGCACCTGCGATTTTCGCGAGCGTGTCGAGCGAAGGAATGGTGTGGCCGTTTTCCACCCGCGAGAGGTAGCAGCGCAACAAGCCGGTGCGTTTTTCGATGTCGCCCTGCGACATACCCTTTTGCAACCGGTAGTTCCGAATCGTCTCGCCAATATTCATAAGGGGAATACACCATCCAAGGACTGACGGAAGATGGTCTGCATAGTAACCAGAGTAGTACCGTCTGGCAAGTGGAAATTGCTGATTCACAAAACCCATTTGCGGCGAGCGGTTTGTCGCGAGAATCCTGAAGCCGCGCCGCAATACCCGCGCCTGGCGCGCTGCATCTAGCTCTTCAAATGCGCCGCGAAGAACGCCACCGTGCGCTGCCATGCATCGGCCGCATCGGCTGCACGATAACCGTCTTTGTTATTCGGATTCTCGAACGCGTGCCCGGCGTCCGAATAAATCTTGATGTCGACACTCTTACCCATTGATTTTAACTGCTGCGCGAATTTGTTTACGTCATCGGGCGGAATTCCCTGATCCTGCGCCCCGAATAGCCCGAGGATCGGCGCATTGATCTTCTTCAGCGCTGCCGGGTCGGTTGCGAGATGCCCATAGTTGATGACGGTCGCCGCCAACGTGGGCTCCTGCAGTGCAACATCCAGCGAGTATCCACCGCCCATGCACCATCCGATCGACCCGATCTTGTCAGCCTTCACATCTTTCTGACTTTTGAGATACGTCACGGCCGCGGCCAGATCCCGTTTCGCGCGATCCTCAGGAACGCCGCGCATGATCTGATGTGCCATATCCGGATCTTTCGCGACTTTGCCGCGATACAAATCAATGGCCAGCGTTACGTACCCTTGATCCGCCAGCTTCCCAGCCTGATCTTTCACCCAGTCGTTCAGGCCCCACCACTCGTGAATCGCGACGATCGCCGGGAACGGACCCGCTCCCGCCGGCGTGTACAGAATTCCATGCACGGTTTCGTCGCCGCTTTTGTAAGAGACGTCCGTTGCCGTTGCCGAAAACGCCGTGTGTGCAATCAAAGTAAGCGAGCAAACCAGAATCAGTCGTTTCATCACTCACTCCTTACAGGGAAAGCTCCATGTACAGCACGCTTGCATTTGGATTCTCGCAATAGGGAGGAATTTCAACAAACCCCAGCCGGCGATAGAGCACCACCGCATCCGCCATGGTACCGGCGACGGTGTCCAAGCGCATCCGAGTGTATCCGATTGCACGGGCTTCTGAGATGACCTGCTCTGCCAGCAGACGGCCGATGCTCTTTCGGCGAAACGCAGGCCTCACATAGAGTCGCTTCATTTCGCAGATTCCATCCTCAAGGGCGCGTAAACCAACGCAGCCCGCGGCCTGCCCGTCATTCGCGGCCAGCAACAACCGGCCGCGAGGCCGTGCATACTTTCCCGGCAAGCTCGCTAGTTCCTGATCGAAACCCTGGAAGCACAGACTGAATCCCAGCGCCTGCGCATATTCGAGGAAGAGTGTCCGAGCCAGTTCAATGTCGGAGGCCGTATCTGCATCGCGAATGATCACCCCGGACATACATCTATCCCATCAACATTCCGCCGTTCACGCTCAGCACGTGCCCGGTAATATAAGAAGCTTCGTCCGACGCCAGGAAGCGCACCGCACTGGCCACATCGTCCACCGATCCGATTCGTCCCAGAGGAATCATCTTGAGCGCGCTCTGCTTCAGTTCCTCGGATAGGCCTTCGGTCATCGCGGTTTCAATGAAACCCGGTGCCACTGCGTTCGACGTAATCCCCCGCGACCCAACTTCGCGGGCGATCGCCATAGTCAACCCGATCAACCCCGCCTTCGAGGCCGCATAGTTTGCCTGGCCCGCCTGGCCCATCTGCCCAAAGATGCTGGTGACGTTGATGATGCGTCCCCAGCGTTGCTTCAACATCGAGCTCATGACCTGTTGGGTGCAGAGGTAGGCGGAAGTCAGGTTCGTGTTGAGCACGGCGTCCCAGTCAGCGCGCTTCATTCGCATCACCAGCTGATCTCGGGTGATGCCGGCGTTGTTAACCAGAATATCAATCTTGCCGAACTGAGCGATGGCAGCCTTGAAGGAGCTCTTGATCTGTTCTTCATCGCCAACATCCATCACGAACGGAGCCGCGGTTCCGGCGGCCGAAGTGATTTGTGCCACGAGTTCCTCGAGTTTTTGCTGGTTGCGCGCCGCGACTGCGACGGTGGCGCCTGCTTCGGCAAGTTTACGCGCGCAGCCGTAACCAATACCCTGCGAAGCGCCAGTAACGAACGCAACGCGTCCGGACAAATTCATTCTTAGGCTCCTCTGAAAGCGCAGATTATACGCGTTCTGCTTGCCGGATTGGCCAAAGCAGGACGTCAATCCGCCGTGCGAAGTGCACCAGCGGTGATGTGTCGGGCAGGGTGATTCCTGCCGCGTCCGTCATGGTGTTGCACTCGATCTCGGCCGACGCGTCCTGCAACGGCCACGGCGCGTGGTGACCCTCGCCGATGTAAATCGAGCCCCGGTGTTCGGTGAAGAGGCAATAGCCTTCGGTCAACCAATTCTCAATGCTTCCTTTGGGTCGCAACTCTATGGCGGAGATTGCGCCATACTTTCCGCGAAACCGGGCTTCGCTTCGAACGCGCTCGGACGAATAAGCAGTCACGTCGCCCTCAGCCTTGGCCCACATGCGCGCATGAAAGTAAGGCGAGTGATAAAACGCTCGCGCGCCCCAGACCGCCGCCAGACTGGTCGCATCCAGGCTGAAGAAATAAACGCCCGGCTTGGCGCCAAACTTCACGTAGGTTCTGACATTGAGTTCCGGGAACCGCGACAGCCCAGGGATGGCAGGCATTCCTCGCGCCCGCACTCCGCCCACCCAGAAGGGTACGACCGCCACCCAAGCCTAATCATCCCAAAGATCGAGTTCTAGTTGATGCGGGATAAACCCACGCAAAGCCGCTGCCGGAAGCGGCCAATGCATAAACAACAAGTCACGCCAGCTCTGCGCCATGCCCCAAGGCCCGGACGGAAGCGGCCACGGGCGATGGCTCACTTTGTCGAGCGCTGCGTGCGTCACTTCCGCATTCTAGTCCGGTGGTTTAAACGAAAGAATGTGCTGGATTACATCGTGGGCAGAAAAGCCTGCGTCTGCACCGGTACCGGCAAGTAGTTCGTGTGGGTGATGTCGATAATCGTGCGGCCTACCAAGCGTGCCTTGGCCTCGCTGTGAATGTGAACTGGCAGAGTAAACGAGTCGAAGTCTCCGTAGTCCTGCACAAACTGGATGTGGTTTACAAAGAACGACGGCGACTTCACAATGCTGCCCTCGACCCGTACCAGGCTCCCCGTGTGCTCGTCCAGGTACATGCGTCCTTTGAAAAGTCCCACCCGTTTTTGGTGCGGCCGGACCTGGTAGACATAGACTGGCCGCCCCTGTACTTCAGCCCGGCCTTTGCTCGAGAATTTGTAATTCGCCGGACTGATCGCCGTGGCCATCAGATCGTCTTTCTCCACGTGATCGACTTCCGATTGCAGCAGCCGGGCGATGATGTTGCTCTTGACGAACTTGTCCCCCACAAAGCGGATTGGCTTGAAGAGCAATGTATGGGGAGCGTTGTACTTGCGCTCAACTTCAAATTCGCCCTGTTGCGAACTGTCAGGCAATTCAGCGTGGATTACGGTGGTGGCTGAATAAGCAGCCAGTTGCACAGGCTGAAGTGCGGCGCGGCGCTCATAGTTCGCAAGCGCCAGCTCCGCCGACATCACCGGCAGTTCCGGAGCAGCAGCGCTGAGTGTAGGCAGCGAACGGTCTACGCCAGGCTCGAATGTCACCATGACGGCGTCGCTGTCCACGACCGCAGGCTTTCTCCCAGCGGCAGACAGCAGCGCCTGTGCATGCAAACGCCCAGGCAGGCACATCCCAAATAGCAAAGCTATGAAAACAATGCGTTTCATGAATTAAGAGTGATCTCTACTTTATACAAGATGCTGGCATGTACTGAAAAGTAACAAACGTAAGTCGGGTTCCCGCCAAACTGCTTGCCTAGGCGGCGGCGATTGTGCACAAACGGAGCGTTGCGCATCGCTGCACTGCCAGCTAACATTCCTTCACTCCCATGTCTGAAGTCATCATGAAGCCCGACCCATCTCGCCCCGTGTCCATCCGCGATGCCGTGCCCGCCGTTGAAGTCTTTGCCGTGTACGGAGTGGAACCTGAAGTCCAGGCGTACGCGATGGCCAAGTACTCGCGCTCGGCCCTCTCCATGAAGGAGTCGCTGAAAGAGATAACCCGGCAAAAGGCCGAAAAGTTTCTCAATACCTTCTACTTTCAGTACGGGCACCGCTCCATCGCTGATCTGGCCCACATCGCGTTGGCTGTGGAGAAGCTATCAATTCTGGCCGCGATTGCCGTAGCCGACGAGCAGCGTTGGGACGGGCAAGAACGCTCCACGCGTTACCAAGACTTTCAGAAAAGCGGGTATTACATTCCAGAGTTTGGTGGTGACAGCGAAGCGCGCAATCTGTATCGCAACACCATCAGCGATCTCTTCGCCGTCTACGACTCGGTCACAGGCACCATGTTCGAATACCTGGCCGGCATGACTCCGTGCCCCGGGGACATGCGCGCCGAAGCCTATGAGCGCACAATCCGCGCCCGTGCCTTCGACATCTCGCGCTACCTCTTGCCCCTTGCCACCAATACGTCTCTTGGCGAAATCGTAAATGCCCGCACGCTCGAGAATCAGGTCTCGCATCTGCTCGCACATACGCATCGCGAAGTCCGGCATCTGGGTGAAGCGCTCAAAAAGGCCGCGACCTCGCCTGCCTACAACGCGAACCACGAATCACTGGAGGAACTGGTCGAGGCGATCCGCGAAGTCTCGCCCAAACTCGCCGATCAGGCTGAAGAACAACTGCTGCGTGAAGTCCGGGTTGCGCCCACGCTCGTGAAGTATGCCGACCCCAGCGTCTATGAAATCGAAACGCGCCGCGCGCTCAGCCAAGCTGCTGCCGAGCTAATGGGCCGCACTCCGGTCGCGCCCGGGAAGCTGGTCGATCTGCTCGATGAAGAGCCGCTCGAAGTCGAACTGGCCTCAACGCTGCTCTACGAGCATTGTCACTATCCTTATCGCCAGGTGCGTCAGGCGATTCAGGCAGCTGGAGAAAAACTGCGCCGCGAAATCATCGATCTTGGCCTGAGCAATCGCGGGAAACACGATGAGATGTTGCGTCCCTTCTGCGCCGGGCAGCAATTCCGCTTTGACATTCTCATGGACATCGGCGGGTACCGCGACATGCACCGCCATCGCCGTTGCGTCCAGATCGCGCAAAACTTCACCACCAAGCACGGCTACGACACTCCTCCCGAACTCGAAGCCGCCCGGGCTATGCGGGCTTTCGAGCATGCCATGAGGCAAGCCGCTGCCGCCGCCGACCAGCTTGCCCGCCGGCCTGGCGACGAGACTGCCGAGAACGCGCAGTACGTCATCCCGCTCGGCTACCGCAAGCGCGCGCTATTCAAGATGGACTTCTCGGAAGTGGTATACATTTCCGAGTTGCGCACTGGTCCAGCCGGACATATTTCTTACCGGAGCGTCGCGTACGCGATGTACGAAGCTGTCGCCCGCAAGTATCCAGGGTTGGCAAAATATTTCCGCGTGCACGACGTTCGCGAGCCTGTAGACCTTTTGAAGCGCTGATCTGGTTACACGCCGGCGATGGTCGCCGGCCTTGGAGGTACTCGATGGAGACTCTTTACTATTCGCGCTACAAGTCAGCGATTACCAATTTGCTGCTCGGCGCCTCTGAAAAAGGCCTGCTGGTTGCCGAATTCGATCGTGGTCAATTCCCGCCTGCCAGGCGCGCGGCACAATGGCAGGAATCACCCGAGCAACTGCGCCCCTACACGCTCGAACTCGACGAGTACTTTGCCGGCCAACGCCGCCAGTTCTCCTTCCGCCTCGACTTGCGCGGCACGCTGTTTCAGTTGCAGTGCTGGCTGGCACTCCTTGAGATCCCTTACGGCGAAACTCGCACCTACGCCGACATTGCGCGCGCCATCGGCAAGCCGCAGGCGTTCCGCGCAGTGGGCCTCGCGAACAACCGGAATCCTGTAGCCATCATCGTTCCGTGCCACCGCGTAATTGCGTCCGACGGCACGCTCTGCGGCTACGGCGGCGGACTCGATCTCAAACAAAAGCTACTGGTACTTGAGGGGGCACGCACTGCTCACCTCGCAGCCTGATTCCCGGAGCCCGACCACTTGACGCTAGTTCGCCGCTCGTCTTCTGTTCTCGCAATTCCAGTGCTGCTTGCCGTTTTCGTTTTCCCCGCGGCCGCCCGCAAAACCGAAACTGGATTTCTCGATCGCACCGTCACCGTTAGCGGCGAAACCTACCGCTACCAGGTCTATGTTCCTTCAAACTGGGACCAGAAGCAGAAGTGGCCCGTCATTCTATTCCTCCACGGCTACGGCGAGCGCGGCGACAATGGCCTCCTCGAAACCGACGTCGGACTTCCCCACGCCATTCGCCAAAGAGACACGCCGATGCCATTCGTCGTCGTCATGCCGCAGTGCCTGGCGGGCGAACACGTCTTTACAGACTCTGCCATGGAGGCCGTCGCTTTGGCTGCTCTCAAGCAAAGCATGAAAGAGTTTCACGGCGATGCCGACCGAACCTATCTGACCGGCCTTTCGATGGGCGGATACGCCATCTGGAATATCGCTGCGCGACATCCAGGCATCTTCGCGGCTTATGTCCCGGTGTGCGGAGGGGTTCAGCCCAACCACGACCACCCGCAACTCAAATCGAGTCTCCTCGACGATCCCTCTATCTCCGATCCCTATGCTCACATCGCTCGCCGTATCGGCAAAACGCCAGTCTGGATCTTCCACGGCGATGCCGATCCCTCCGTCCCCGTCGAAGAATCCCGCAAGATGGCCGAGGCCTTACGCGCCGCCGGAGCGAACGTGAAGTACACCGAATATCCCGGCGTGGAACACAACTCCTGGGATAAGGCCTATGCCGAACCCGAGCT
>Ga0306926_10005809_pt1 | contig 13209 bp, 12 predicted proteins | sample flu12Cox44000178_FD_203759 | JGI IMG/M metagenome (GOLD analysis project Ga0306926, IMG submission 203759) | Lab enrichment of tropical soil microbial communities from Luquillo Experimental Forest, Puerto Rico - flux8day.12C.oxic.44.000.178 (v2)... | ecosystem: Environmental > Terrestrial >... | reverse complement strand
TGCTAGGTTTTCATGCTGGCACAGCCCTTGCTCAGCTGTTGTATCAGGCCGATCGCTCAGCGGCATTTGTCGGAGTTCTTGTCATGTTGATGGCCCTTAGCGCCGCGTCGTCTCTCTGGGACACGCTGCAATCGCTGGCAGCATCGAATTCGTCCACCTCAACCGCGGGCACCAGCCAGACCGCGACGAGCCCGTTCTCGCTCACCGGCCCGGCAATGCCGTCGACGCCTTCGACGGGTTCGACCACGCCCTCCGGAACCGGAAGCTGCTCGCAGATTTCTCCGCAGACCATGAGCGCGCTGCTCGATGCGCAAAGCCAGGCCAGCACGACAGGCACCGCAGGCACGACTGGCAGTACAGCGTCGATGACCCCGTCGCAGTCGTTGCAAGACCTGTTCTCGCTGATCGACGCCAATGGCGACGGGTCGATCGGCAAGCAGGAGTTCGAGAATGCGCTGGGTGCTGGCGGCACCAACACGGCTGCTGCCGACAACGTCTTCAACCAGCTTGATACGAACGGCGACGGTTCCGTCAGCCTCGATGAATTGAAGTCTGCACTGCAAGGCGCCGGCGGCGATCGTGGCCACCACCATCATATGCACGCCTCAAGCTCGACCGACTCCACGGATAGCACCGGCTCGAGCAGCACCGATCCCAATAACACCGATCCGTTGCTGCAGGCGCTGGCCGCGGCCCTGAATTCCACGAGCAGCAGCGGCAGCGGCGATAGTTCAACCGCGTCCTCGCTGATCTCGGTCGATCCTTCGCAAGTAACGCCGATCTCACTCAGCACCGTGACCTACAACATGATCGAGAAGATGCTCCAGAGCGGGACCTATGGGTCGGCACCGCTCTCCCTTAACGTCTAAGCGAAACGGTCCTTCCACGCCGGCAGCGCGCCGGGGAAGGGGAGCGCGGTCGCCGCATGGACGCCGCGTGCAATCGCCCGCGACAGCGTATTCGCTGCGACCATGCCGAGCTCGGTCACGCCGAACAGCGGATCGATCGGTTTTGCGCAGGTCGCCGCCGCAAACACCAGATCGCCGTCGAGGGGCGCGTGCACCGGATAGATCGCGCGCGCCATCCCGGTCTGCGCGATCACGGCAAGCCGCTTGGCTTGCGGCTTGGTCAGGACCGCGTCGGTGACGATAACCGCGAGCGTGGTGTTCTCGATTGGCGTCGCCACCGGCCCGCCCTTGGTGCGCATCGTCAGCATGTCCGGCGTGAACGAGGTGGGCAGGCCGCGTCCGCCAAATTCGTTGCCGACTTCGAACGGCGCGGCCCAGAACCAGGGTCCATCGCCCAGCGTGACGCTGCCGACCGCATTGACCACCGCAAGTGCTGCGACCGCAACGCCGCCGGCCGTTTTCGCCGAGGCGGAGCCGACGCCGCCCTTGAACGTCGCTGTCGTGGCCCCTAATCCTGCGCCAACGCTGCCCAACGCAAAATCGGTGCCGGCCGCCGCAGCCGCGGCGTAGCCGAGATCGAGATAGGGCGGAAAACGCCCCCAGTTCTTGTCACCGCCATTGAGCAGATCGAAGCAGATCGCGCCGGGCACAATCGGGATCACTGCCTCGCGAATCCTGAAGCCGCGGCCCTGTTCCCTCAGCCAGGCCTGCACGCCGCCCGCGGCGTCCAGCCCCAACGCCGAGCCGCCGGACAGCGCGATGCCATCGATGCGCTCCACGGTGCTGGTTGGATCGAGCGCGGCCGCTTCGCGTGTGCCGGGGCCGCCGCCGCGCACGTCGACCGCTGCGATAGCGGGCTCATCGAAAATGACCGCCGTGACGCCGGAGGCGAGCTTTGCGTCGTCGGCGTGACCGACGCGGATGCCGGGGATGTCGGTGAGCAGGTTTTTCACGAGGCTAGTGTCCCGGTTCTGACATTCGTATCATCTCGCGGCGGCGCCGTGTTGTTGGGTCGGCGACGGGTATAGCAGCCGGGACGCGGTCTTCAACCGATCTTGCGGCTCATCTGTCCGGCGCGCCATCGGCAGACATTGCACCTGAACTCAGCTACTCTGGGAAAAAAATCTTGTCCGCCGAATATCAGCCATTGAGGAACGTCCATGAAGCTCCCTCGCAGAGCTTTTCTGCATCTTGCAGCCGGCGCTGCCACGCTTCCAGCCGTTTCGCGGATGGCGTGGGCGCAAAGCGGTCCGGCAGCACGCCCGCTTGCCGAAAGGCTTGCGGCCTATGTCGATGGTCTGCGCTACGAGGACATCGACGCCGCAACAATCGAACGGGTCAAGACGCATGTGATCGATACGATCGGATGCGGCATCGGCGCTTTCGACGAGAGGCCAGTCGGCATCTGCCGGGATGTCGCACTTGGGGCAGGCGGCAACGCAACGATCATCGGCACCGCCAGACGCACGACAGCGGATCTTGCGTCGTTCGCCAATGGCGCCGCGTTCCGCTATTTCGACTTCAACGACACCTATGCGGGACGCTTCGCCGTCCATCCAAGCGATCATATTGCGCCGTGCCTCGCGGTTGCAGAGGCGGAGCGGGCCAGCGCGCATGACTTGATCACCGCGATCGTCATCGCCTATGAGGTGAACTGCCGCCTGGTGGACGCGCTCGACATCTCGACGCGCGGTTGGGACCCGCCGGTCATGAGCCTTCCGGCCGTTGCGCTCGCCGCCGGCAAGCTGATGAAACTCAGCCCGGGTCAGCTCGCACAAGCGGTCAATCTTGCCATTAACGACCACATCCCGATGGCTCAGACCCGGGTGCAGACGCTGTCGGACTGGAAAGGGTTCGCGGACGCCGAAGCCGCGCGCAATGCGGTCTTCGCCGTACGTCTGGCGCGCGGCGGGCTGACCGGCCCGGCTCCCATTTTCGAAGGACAATCCGGTTTCTTCAAACAGGTCTCCGGGCAGGGCGACGTCGATCCGGATACATTCGGCCGGCAAGGCGTGCCCTTCCGCATCCTCCGGTGCGACATCAAGCCCTATCCCGCTGTGATCTACACCCAGACGGCGGTCGTCGCCGGTATCGAAGTCGCCAAGGAGGTAGGCTCGCTCGATCGTATCGCAGCGATCGAGATCGCGACGACGAGCCGAGGTTATCAGCGGACCGGAAGCGAGCCGGAAAAATGGTCGCCCAAGACCAGGGAGACGGCCGACCATAGCCTGCCTTACGTCACCGCACGGGCGATGTTCGACGGCGATATCACCAATGCCAGCTTCGCACCGGACAAATTCAGCGATCCGCGTATCCTGGCCTTCATGCAAAAGATCAAGGTCAGCGAGGATCCCGTTCTCACAGCGCGGATTGGGGCCGCGGTTCCCACCCGTGTGACAGCTATTCTCGCCGACGGCAGTCGAATTTCGCGCGAAGTCGACTACGCCCCGGGTTTCGCGGAACGGCCAATGACCCGAGCCGATGTGGAGAGAAAATTCCGCGGCAACGTGGGCAGGCGCTGGTCGGCGCAGCGGACGGACGACGTCCTGCGGGCGCTGTGGGCGCTCGATCAGACCGACGATCTGTCCCTCTTGCTTGGCCGGCTCTCGATGCAGGCGTAATCCGCGAGGCGCACGCCGCGCTGCTTGAACTTTATCCTGGAATGGCTGGAGACCGTCATGACCTACTTGAGGATCGCGCTGGCTGGCCTTGCCTTGATGACAGCGATGCCGATGGGTCGCAGCGCGGATGCCGCCGAGATCAGGGTTTTGTCGTCAGGCTCGTTGAAGGCCGCGCTTTCGCAGCTCGTACCAGACTTTCAAAAGTCATCCGGCAACACGGCGACAATCGAATATGGCCCGGCGGGCGCGATTGTGGGCCGGATCGACAAGGGCGATGCCGCCGACGTCGTCATCGTGTCCAGATCGCAGCTCCAGAAACTCGAAAGCAACGGCAAGGTTGTCCCGGGGAGCTTCGTCAACATCGCGAGAATTGCCCTCGGCGTTGCCGTGCGCAAGGGTGCGCCCAAACCTGACATCAGCAATGTCGAGGCGTTCAAACGGACGCTGCTTGCGGCCCGGTCGATCGGCTACCGCGATCCGGTCACGGGTTCGACGTCCGGAATCTACACCGCCGGCCTGCTTGAGCGGCTCGGCATCGCACAGGATTTGAAGCCAAAACTCGTTCTCGACAGATCGGAAGGCGATGCGCCCGAGAACGTCTTCCTCGCCGTCGCCAGGGGCGACGTCGACATGCAGATCGGCCAGATCACCGAGATTGCCATCGCACCCGGGGTCGATCTTGCCGGTCCGCTGCCTGACGAGATTCAGAACACCACGGTCATGACGGCCGGGATCTCCAGGACGAGCCAGGCGCCGGACGCCGCCGGGGCCTTCATCGGCTTCATATCGTCCCCGTCGGCGACCGCCGTGCTGAAGGCAAGCGGATTCCAGCCGGTCGAGAAGGACGGGCCGCGATAAGTTGCGCTGCGAGCGAGGCATGCCCCAAATTGAACCGGTTTTGTGCTAAGCAGAGCCAGGCGCGGGAAGGGAGTGTGGCATGCTGCAGAGCCAAGGGGTTCAGCATCATGATCTCGCCACCGGCATCGATCTGGCGCGGTGGGCGTACGGCATCGCCCTCGCGGTCGCGGTGGGCGTCGTCTATTTCGTTGCGGCGCGGCTGAGCCTTGAGCTTCTGACCAAGCCGGAAGGCGTCGCCGTTTTCTGGCCGGCCGCGGGCGTGTCGGCGGGCGTCCTGATCGCGCTGGGACCCGTGGCACGATGGCCGGTCGTCTTCGGCACCATGGCTGCGACCATCGTTGCGAACCTGCTCGGCGACCGCAATGTCTGGAGCGCATTTCTGTTCGCGCTGTGCAACGCCGGCGAAGCGGTGCTCGCAGCCTTCCTCATCGAGCACTATTTCGGTACGGATTTTCGGCTGAGCAAATTGCGCAATGTGGCGGGACTGGTGGCTGCCGCGATCATCAGCGCGGGCCTCTCCGGGATCGGCGGGGCTCTGACCTTCAAACTGTTTCACGCCACATCGACGTCGCTTCCGACAATCTGGCAGCACTGGTTCGCGTCCGACGGCCTGGGGATCATCACGGTGGCCCCGGTCTTGATCGAGCTCGCTTCGGCGAGGCGCGATCGGCCGCCGCTCGCCGAGCTTGCCGAAGGTGTCTTGACCGTCGCGGCGCTCGCGCTTGTGAGCGGACTTGCGATTTTCCTGCGATCGGAGTTGCTCGCAAATGTGGGACCCGTCGCCGTCCTGTTCGCACCGCTGCTCTGGCTTGCCGCGCGGTGCAGGCCGGTGTTCGCCGCGGTTGCCGCCTTCATCGTCAGCCTTTCGATCGTGTGGACGACAACCTTCGGCATCGGCTATTTCGGCAACCCCACACTTTCCATGGACGAGCGCGTCACCGCCGCCCAGGTCAGCATCCTGCTCGTGACCATCGGCGCCTCCGTCCTTTCGGCTGCGTTTGCCGAAATACGCGAGAAACGCAAACTGGCTGAAGCCGCGCTGCACGCCAGCGAGACGCAGCGCTATCTCATCGAAACCGAGCGACTCGCGGCGCTCGGCCGCCTCGTTGCTGGCGTCGCCCATGAGCTCAACAGCCCGGTCGGCATCAGCCTGACGGTGGCCTCGACGCTGGCGCAACGCTGCCGGAGTTTTGCCGAAGAGACGTTCTCAGGCCCGGTGCGCCGTTCCTTCCTGGCGGAGTTCACCGACAGCTGCCGCGACGCCGCCAACCAGCTCGTCGCCAATCTCGAGCGCGCCGGCGGCCTCATTCAGTCGTTCAAGCAGGTCGCGGTTGATCGCAGCCTTGCTGACCGGCGCAGTTTTGATCTCAAGGTTGCGACCGAGCAGATCGTGGCCAGCGTGGTGCCGGGACTGCCGAAACCAAAGCCTTCGCTCAAGCTCGAACTGCCCTCCGACATCACCATCGATAGCTATCCTGGCCCCTACGGGCAGGTGCTGACCAACCTCATTTTCAACGCGGTCGCCCACGGCTTTTCCGATGGGAAGGGTGGCCATATGTCGATCAAGGCGCGCCGCCTCGACCAGAAGCAGGTCGAGATCACCTTCGCCGATGACGGCCGCGGCATGCCGGAGAACGTGCAGCGCCATGCATTCGATCCGTTCTTCACCACCAGCCGTGCGCAGGGCAATACTGGGCTCGGCCTCTACATCGTCCGCAATCTCGTCACCGAGCAACTTGGTGGCCGGATCACGCTCGTCTCCGAACCGGGTGAGGGGACGACCGTGAGCATGACGCTCCCGCTGGTCGCCCCGGGCCAGGCCGCTCCGGCACGCTAGTGCCTCGCGACGACAGAAATCGGATCGAACGCGACATTCAGTCCGATCCGTCCGCCATAGACGGCGGCATTGTTCTGACCGACCTCGGCGGTGAGCGCAGCGTAGCCGCTGACATTCGCGGCCAGTTTGACCCGCGTTCCGACCGTGCCGGTCGCCCAATCGCGTCCCAGGATGACCGCAGGCATTGAGTAGCTTTGGCGCTGTGATCGACGTCAGCGAGGCCACAACCAGCCGGTCGAGATCGGCGCATTCGTGGTCCCACACGAGCTTGGCGTAGGGCTCCCAGATGCCGTACCTCAGGCTTGCCTGATAGCCGAGCTCGGTGACTTCGGAGATGCGTGTCTGCGCGCCGAACGACAAGGCGGTCGGCACGCCGCTCGGGTTTACTTCATTGAAGCCGTTGACATAGACCAGTTGCAGGATGAGGGCGGCAATTGGTCCATGGGTCAGGACCAACGGCGCAGCGGCGGCAGGCGCCTTGGTGGCCAGGTTTGGCTCAGCTGTTTGTCTGCCGAAGGTGAAAAATAATCGCCCATCCATAGACAAAAACGGCGCTGCCGAATGTAACCGAAAGGTCGCACCTTGAATGGCGAAACGGCGCGAAGTGGACTTCGCGCCTCGACTTGCGGTGAAACGGCGCACGGACCCATTCTTATCCTTTGTTATAGCAATCTGCGTCGTGTGACCTGATGGTCATGGCTGGCCGGGTGAGCTAGTCTTTTGGCTGGCGTAGCCGGTGCCTTGAAAGCCGGAGTTGGAGAGTGTTCGAAGAGCTTTCAGCGATCGCCCGGGGGCTGGGCCAGTCCGGGACTGACGATAGTCTCGCGCGCATGCTGGCTTCACTCGTGGGCGCCTCCCGCGAGTTTATCGGCATCGCCGATCTCGAAGGCCGCGCGCTGTTCGTCAATGAGGCCGGCCGCAAGCTTGTCGGACTGCGCGATCTGGAAGCCGTCCGCGCGACGCGGATCATCGACTATTTTGCGCCTGATGACCGCGACAGGGTATTGCAGCAGGTCTTGCCTGCCGTGCATGAAAGCGCATTCTGGGAAGGCGAGCTGAAATTTCAGAACTTCGAGACGGCTGAGCTCATCCCCGTCCTGTACAACATCTTTCCAATTCGCTCCGCTTCGGGCGCAATAGCGGCCTACGGGACCGTCACGCGCAATCTCGCTGAAAGCAAGTACGCCGAACAAGGATTGCAATCGCTCGCCAACATCGTCGAATCCAGCGACGACGCGATTGTCAGCAAGAACCTCGACGGCATCATCATGAGCTGGAATCGGGGCGCCGAGCGCGTGTTTGGCTACCCGTCCAACGAGGCGATTGGTCAGCCAATCACCATCGTGATCCCGGAAGACCGCCACGGCGAAGAACGCAATATTCTCACTCGGATCAGGCGAGGAGAGCGGATCGACCACTACGAGACCATCCGGCGGCGCAAGGACGGCAGCCTGATCGTCGTCTCACTCACTGTGTCTCCGGTCCGCGATGCCGAAGGCAAGATTGTTGGCGCCTCGAAGATCGCGAGGGATATCACCGAGCAGAAGCGAACCCTGGAACGCATCGCTACGCTGGCGCGTGAAGCGGAGCATCGCAGTAAGAACATGCTGGCCAGCGTGCAGGCGGTGGTTAATTTCTCGACCTCCGATACGCCCGAAGGCTTGAAGCAGGGCATTACCGGTCGCATTCAGGCGCTGGCCAACGTCCATTCGTTGTTTGTCGAATCGCGATGGATTGGCGCCGAACTGTCGGCCATCGCCACCCAGGAGCTGGCGCCTTACCGCGTGGGCGACCAAAGCCGCGTCCGCATCGACGGTCCGCCCACTTTGTTGGAGCCGACCGTGGCCCAGGCCATTGCCATGAGCCTGCATGAGCTCGCCACCAACGCTGCCAAATATGGCTCGCTGTCGGTGGCGAAGGGCCGCATCGATTTCACCTGGCAGCAAACGACGGATGGACGGCTGATCCTGCGCTGGAGCGAGACAGGGGGGCCTGTGGTGCAAAAGCCGACGCGCCAGGGTTTCGGCAGCCTGGTCATCGAGCGCATCCTTGGACAGATGAAGGGGAGCGCGCAATTCGACTGGCGTCCCGAGGGGCTGGTTTGCGAGATCACGCTTCTCGCGTAAGAAGACGCGTCACCGCTTCATTTTGCCGATTTGACGGGATAAGGTACGCGTTGACCTTGGCGTACAGCGGGGCGACCAATGCTCACAGTCCATCATCTCGGCAGATCGCAATCCGAACGGATCGTCTGGCTCTGCGAAGAGCTGCAAATTCCCTACGAGCTCAAACGCTATATGCGCGACGCGGTGACCATGCTGGCGCCGGCCGACTACAAGGCGCTGCACCACATCGGATCGGCGCCTGTCATCACCGACGGCGATCTTGTGCTCGCCGAATCCGGCGCTGTTGTCGAGTACATCCTCGCCAAATACGGCAACGGCCGGCTGACGCTGCCCGCCGGCGACTCCAACTTCGCGCAATTCCTGTACTGGTTTCACTTCGCCAACGGCACGCTGCAAGCCAATCTCGGACGGCTGATGATCCTGAACCGGCTCAAGCTCGCCGACGACAACCCGATCCTGCTTGCCACAAAGGCGCGCGTCGACCGCGCCTTCGAGCTCGTCGATGCGAGGACGCGCGAGGCAGACTATCTCGCGGGCAGCGCGTTCACCTCGGCCGACATCATGATGGGCTTTTCGCTGACCACCATGCGCTACTTCCAGCCCTATGATCTGGCGCGCTGCCCCAACGTCGTCAAATATCTCGCGCGCATCGGCGCCCGTCCGGCCTACAAGCGGGCGATGGAGAAGGGCGATCCGGGCATGGCGCTGCTGTTGACCTGAACGCCGAAGACCGGTTTAAAGCTCCGTCCCGGGCAGGACGGCAAATTCGCGCTTGCCATCGAGGACCGACAACAGCTCTGCTGCGAAAGCGTCCAGCTCCGCATATTCCGTCCGAAATCGCGCGCTGACGGATTGTTGCTGGTCGCTGGACACATGTATGTGGCCCTCTGTTATGAGGTCCACCAGCACCATGAGCTGGCCACGAAGGTTGAAGGGACGGACCGCGACCCGGACACTCTTGCAGTTCGCTCCGGTCCTCCTTGTTCCAGCGCCCGCCCTCGATCTTGGGCGGGCAATCCGCGGCGAGCGGACATTCGCGCAGGGCCTGGATGAACTTTTCCACCTGCTCCCGGGAAAAATAGGCCGCGCCCGTCCCACCGTAAGCGCCCGACCTGACGGTCGCCACTAGCTGGCCCAAATCATCCTCGTCGCGCAGGAACCTCATGCGAAGTTCGGCTGTCATGTTTTCTCCTCCCCGGTGGCGCTGTTTCCGCCGCGCTGCGATCTCAGCGAGAATGGCCTCTCGGCTCAGTGATGTCGATCACGTCTGGCGTGCTGATCCTCGTCGCGATTTTGCGTATACCGTTGAATCACATTGATCTGTTTTGATCGCGCGCCTCCTTAGGCTACACAGACGCCATGACAACTCCAGCTTCCTTGCGCCGCCCCGTGCGCTCAACGGTCGTCGTGCTTTTGGCACTCTCATTTCATTGCGCGCGTGCGCAATCGCCTGTCACTGAGCCCGTATCGCTGCGCGAATCGACAACCCTGTGGCACACCGCCAAATACGCAACCACGGCGGAAAACGGTTTCGTCGACGGCTCGCTCGATACGAAGACAATCGTCGCGCGGACATTCAAGACCTACGTACTCGAGAACAACTATCTGAAGGTGACGCTGCTGCCTGAGTTCGGCGGGCGCATCCTGTCCATCATCTACAAGCCAACCGGGCACGAGGAGCTCTATCGCACCGAGGTTGGCGTGCCCTACGCGATAAAGGGCGACATTTTCTACTATGACTGGATGATGGTGTATGGCGGCATCTTCCCGACGTTTCCGGACGCCGAGCACGGCAAGACCTGGCTGAAGCCTTGGGACTTTCGCGTGGAGAAAGCGAACGCCGACGAGGTAACGGTGTCGATGTCGCTGAAGGACGATTTTGCGTTTTCAGCGCCACCAAAACAGTTCAGGAACGGCTCGAGCGGGCTGGAGGCGACCACCTTTGTCACGCTGAAAGCGGGCCGCGCCGCGCTCGATACGCGCCTGGTGCTGAAAAATCCCAAGCCCGAGGCGATCACCTACGAATACTGGACCTGCACGACGCTGGCGCCAGGATCGGATCCGAACCATCCCAAGGCAACCGGCGGCGCCGAGATCATAGCGCCCGTCGAAGCCTATCGTACGCCGAGCTGGTCGGCCAATCTGTCCGAAAGCGATGCGAGCTTGGGAGACGGAAGATTTCGCTTCGAAAAACTGCGCTATTTCAGGAACTGGCCAACGGCAGGCATCGCCTACGCGGCACCGGACATGCAAGGCGGTCATTTCTGGGGCGTGATCAACCATGACAGCGAGGAGGGGATCATCCGCATCGCCGACAACAAGGTGACGCCGGGCCTGAAGATGTGGACGTGGGGATTTCCGTCGGTCGCGAACGATGCGGATGCGCGCACGAAGCCGAACCCGGCGCAGCCTTATGTCGAGCTGTGGGCGGGCGTCTCCGACCAGTTCTTCCACAGCGCGACGTTTCCCGCTGCCGGCGAGGTGTCGATCGCGGAGACCTATAGTCCCACCGTCGGTATGAGCAATGTGACGCAAGCGAACGAAAACATCCTGGTCAACCTTTCGGCCGATGCAGGGGCGGTGAATCTGCAGTTTGTCAGTCTTGCGCCGGCGACGCCATTGCGCGTCACGCTCGGACGCGGCGATGCCATGCTGTTCAATGAGGCCGTGACGCCCGATCCGAAACATGGACATCGCATTTCTGCAGCGATTCCTGCCGGCGGCAGCGGCGACAAGGTGCAGCTCGTGATCACGACAGCGGATGGAAGAGAGCTGATCGCGGTCGAGACAAAAATCAAATGATTGAGCGACGTTCGACAGGCGGATATTGCTGCGGGGCTTCGGCGCGATCATACATCGTGTAGTCGCGGATGATTTCGAAGGTTTTGCTGTCAGCTGCATTGTCCTGCGCGCCGAACGCGCCGTCGCCGAGGACGAGATATTTTCCTTCGCGGTAGACGCTCTTGTACAACTCGCCGGCGGGGCGCCCGACCGGCTCGGCGTCGCAATATGAGACGCTGACGCTGCGGGCCGCGGCGCCGATCTCCGAAGGCTCGACGGGCCGGCCGATGCGAATGCGATAATCGCTGAAATGCTGTTCGCGCCCGGCGCGCTGGATGGCACGGTGCTGGGCATGTCCGCGCCAACGGATCAGCGCTTCCTCGCTGTCCCACCACTGATGCGACAGCACGACACCCGGCCGGTCGATGCTGGTATAGCGATCAGCGAACAGGACGCCGCCGTTCCGGTCCAGTTCAGGCTTCAACGCGGCGGCGAGCTCGAAATAGCGCGCCGCATGGCCTTCGCGTGGGGTCACCTCGAAGAATAGTCCGATCATTAAGTCTTTCCCGCCTGTGCGACTGTGCCGTTGGAAGGTCCGGTGCCGCGACCAGCAAGCCATGGGGCGCAGTTGCCGCCGCAACCCCGATCGAACAGGATTCTAACAGCAAAGCGAAGGCTTCGTCGCTGGTAAATGCTGACGCGGAAAGCTCGCGGTAATTGCAGGATGAATCTTTGGCACGGGCAGGATGTCGAAAATCGCGCCCTGGTTCACGATCCCGGCTACAACCGCTCGTTTACGAATTGCGTATTTCTACTACTCGCACGAAGAGAATCTCCTAGATATTTCCTTAACTTGTTCTGCTCAATTTTCATGAGGACTTATTCGTAAAACGCGGGTCCAACGATTTTCGTTGGTGCCTGCGCCCTTTTTCCGGGGATCAAGCATGCCGCTCCGACATTTGGGTCGAAGGCTTTTCATCGGTTTGTCGGTTGTCGTCGGCCTATGTTGCGCGACGCGCGCACTTTGTGCAGCGCTTGTCGGCGAGACGCGGCAGGTCGCGATTGCTCCGCAGGGCGCTCGCGGCGTCGACGCGCTGAAAGCGCTGTATCGGCGCCCGCCGACGATCCCGTTTCCCAAGGAAAACCCCTACACGCCGGAAAAGGCGGAGCTTGGCAAGAAGCTTTACTTCGATCCACGTCTGTCGATCTCTGCTGCGCAATCCTGCGCCAGTTGTCATAGCCCGAGCTATGGCTGGGGAGATGGGCTGGCCGTCGGTGTCGGGTACGGCATGCAACAGCTTGGCCGCCACTCGCCGACGATCGTGAATGCGGCCTGGAGCGATATTTTCATGTGGGACGGCCGGCTGCCGACGCTCGAGGACCAGGCGCTGGGGCCGATTCAGTCGCCTGGAGAAATGAACATGCCGCTGGAGCAGTTGCTGCAGCGGCTCAACACGATTCCCGAGTACAAGCCACTGTTTTCCCGTGCCTTTCCTGAGGACGGCATGACCGCCAAGACGGTTGCCAGGGCGATCGCGACCTATGAACGCACCGTGGTATCGGCGCGCGCGCCGTTTGATGCGTGGATCGATGGCGACGAAAAGGCGATCTCCGAGGATGCCAAACGCGGCTTTGCGGTGTTCAACGGCAAGGCGGGCTGCGCCTCGTGCCATGAGGGCTGGAATTTTACCAATGAGGGCTTTCAAGACATCGGCCTGCCCAGCGACGATGTTGGCCGCGGCAAATTCGCTCCTGGTGTCGTCAAGATGGAGCACGCGTTCAAGACGCCCAGCCTTCGCGAGATCGCGCGGCGCAGTCCGTACATGCATGATGGCTCGCTGGCGACACTCGAGCAGGTCGTCGATCATTACGATCGCGGCGGGGTCGATCGGCCGAGCCGCTCCGATCTCATGAAGCCGCTTGGACTGACGGCGCAGGAAAAATCCGATCTGGTCGCCTTTCTCAACAGCCTCACCAGCAATCTCACACCGACCGCCGCGCCGGTTCTGCCTCGCTAACGCACAGGATATCAATGATGCGCACCTCGACGCTGATCGCTCTCGCCATTCTCAGTGGAC
>Ga0306926_10005806_pt1 | contig 13211 bp, 11 predicted proteins | sample flu12Cox44000178_FD_203759 | JGI IMG/M metagenome (GOLD analysis project Ga0306926, IMG submission 203759) | Lab enrichment of tropical soil microbial communities from Luquillo Experimental Forest, Puerto Rico - flux8day.12C.oxic.44.000.178 (v2)... | ecosystem: Environmental > Terrestrial >... | reverse complement strand
CATTGCGGGCGTAGTGCACGGACTGCGCGTCGGGGGAGATTTCTATCAGTTTGTGCGCGCTAATCAGGAGAGGGTGTTATTCGGGTTGCTGGATGTCGCCGGAAAACACAGCGAAAACCGCGGCATTGTGGCGGCGGCCAACGGGACATTCCGCGACCGGGGAGCCTTATGTCTGGCCAGCAGTGAGGTGAACGAGGCCGACGCCATGATGGAGTTCTGCCTGGAGTTGAACTTCAGCATACGGAGTGCGGCCGCGGGCGTGCGTACGTGTGCCGCCTTTCTGGGCTGCTACAACGAGAGTCTGGGCACGGTCTGTTACGTCAACGCTGGGCATACTCCTGGCCTGCTGCGCTATAACTCCGATGTAAGCGAGTTGCCGGCCACGGGGATGCCTCTAGGATTATTTGCCGCATCTACCTACGAGGCGCCGACGGTGGCGGTTCCCATAGGTGGCGGGCTGCTACTGGTGTCGCGGGGTGTGGTGGAAGCGAGTCATGACAAGCAGGAGTTCGGCATGCCACGGCTCAAACAGCACTTTGGGCAGGCTCCACTGACTAGCGCGCATGGAGTGGCTGCGGACGCTCTCCAGGCGGTGCGCCACTACGTTCAGTCCTCTGCCACGCAGAATGACCTCACAACCCTCGCTCTGGTGCGGCCATCGAAAAACACACATCCAGCATAACGTAGCAGTTCTTATAAGCTGTTGCTGCTTCCAACGGTCGGGCCTTGCCAGTCGCCTGAGGCGGACTGGGAGAGGCGTAACAGTTCTTAACCCGATCGCTTGCGGGACTCTGTACCCCTCATGAGACAATTAATTCTACTTATGTTGAGACGACGCGAAATCTCTCGTCATTTCTGCATTGCACTTCTGACGGCTCTTTTGATCGTCATTACTCCCGCGCTTGCCCAGCAGCAGGCGCCGCCCGACCAGGGAGGAAGAACTGGCGCTTCCGGCGACCGGGGAACAGGAGCATCCACTGGCGAGCGGCAGCTCGATCGGCGATCGGCAGGGACCATCAGCGGAACCGTGATTGTTCAGACGGGGGCCGTTGCCGTCGGCGCTGACGTGCAACTTACTCGTGAAGACGGTTCATCCAAACAAGAGGTATCGTCGGGCGACAACGGGGAATATTCCTTTGTTGATCTCGCTCCTGGACCCTATCACCTCACGATTAGTTCGGAAGGATTCTCAACCGAGTCGTCCTCGGGAGAGTTGCATCCGGGAGAAACTTTGATCGTCCCGCCGATCATGCTGAATGTCGTCACCGCAGTCACCAATGTAAAGGTCGAAATGACGCAGGTCGAAGTGGCGGAAGAGCAAATTAAGTACCAGGAGCAGCAGCGCGTACTCGGATTCATTCCGAATTTTTATGCCAGCTACGTCCCGGATGCAGCTCCTCTCTCCCCGAAACAGAAATTTGAGCTTGCCTGGAAGTCGGTTTCTGATCCTATCACCTTCGTTGGCGTCGGCGCTCTTGCAGGAATCTATCAGGCGGCCGACCAGTTTGGCGGCTATGGGCAGGGCGCCGAAGGTTATGCAAAGCGCTTTGGCGCGACCTATGGTAGCGTCTTCATCGGAACGTTTATCGACAGCGCTGCCCTACCGTCTCTCCTGAAACAAGACCCTCGCTACTTCTACAGGGGAACGGGTTCGAAGAAATCGCGACTTCTGTATGCGCTCGGCAATGCTGTGATCTGTAAAGGCGACAATATGAAGTATCAGCCAAACTACTCAGCAATCGTCGGGTCGTTTATCACCAGCGGCATCACATATTCCTACTATCCCGCCAGCGATCGAAGCGCGAGCTTGCTGATTCAGAGCGCACTGATCAGAATCGCGGAAGGCAGCGTCGCCGGCCTCTTCCAGGAGTTCGTCGTCAAAAAGCTTACGCCGCACCTCAAGAAAGAACCTCCACCCCGGCCGTAAACATGCTGCTCTGGATACGCATGTCGCCATTTCGGCGCAATCACAACGAGAGGCGATTGGCGGCTCACCTCCTATTACGGGTGGCGATGCAGCACGTGCGTAGCGATGTCTGGCCAGAACTCGTGAAAGACGTTGGTTAGGCATCACGCCCCAAGGCATAGGCATACCTTTCGGCGAGCTTTTCGCCGGTGTTGCTCTGGCTGGGATAGTACCTGGTCGAAATGCCCTGGGCAATGCCGCGGCCCAAGACCTCCGAAATATTGAAGGTATTGTCTCCGTTATACTTCCGCGCGACGAAAATGTGAGTGGCAGCGTAAGTCCCGCGCTCCCAGAACCCGCCCTCGCCCAAGGCATAGTAACACTGGTCCTGACGAAAAACCGTGGGTAAGAAACAAATCACCCAGTAATTACCGTTCGGCTTATCGACAAAGCCCCGCCAGTAGTATGCCCAATAAGAGCCGGGATCCGTGCCAGTTGCGGATGCGCGTCCGTGCCGTAGGCCAAGTCCGAGGTGATGCCCTCGAAAATGTATGACGAGTAATCAAAGCTGTCTTGCCTGGCAAGGGTCAAGGACTGCTTGAATGTGGGAGGCGGAGGGGTCGTCCCTGGGCTGACCGCACGAACGTTGGGCATGACGCCGAGGATCCGCTTGGGTTACTGCCTTGACGGGTCAGTCGCCGGGTGCTCGACGGACTGGACGGGAGCGTCTGGCAGGCTGGAAGCAGAGGCGGGTGGTGCCGCGGGGCTCGTTGAGTCGCCCGAGACGGGCGGAGTCGGTTCAGTGGCCGGGCTGGCGTGACCGAGGAACCGCGCTGCTGCGCAAATGCGCAAGCGGTCGATAAGATCGGTACAAGCCACAGCTCCAAACGCAAAAAAATCCCCCTCATGGTATTGATTTGCGGGAATTTGGCCGCGAGTTTCCTCTTAAGCCCGAATACTTCCATTACTCTACCCCAACTCGCTCGCGTTAATGTCGAGTTCTGGCCCGACATCTCGCGTCACTACCGCAAACATCCCCAACCCACCGATGCCTCGGTGAAATAGCTATTTTCGCCCCGTTGCGAACCGGTCCAAGCGAAAAGCCGACAAGTCCAGCCGAGGGTCGACCTCTAACGCACCCCGAGCGAGGGACTCGCCTACCGCAGGCGAGTGCTTGAAGCCATGGCCTGAACACGCCGAGGCGAACAGTATCTTCTGGCTTGCGTCGGCGTAGTCGATGACGAACTTGGCATCAGGCGTGACAGTGTAGAGACACGTTGTGCTGCGCAAGCACTGGTTGCTCAGGTCGGGCAAGCGCGGCGCGATGTATTCGGCGTACATCTCCGCGACAGACTGATCGCTGATGTCGCGAGGAACCGCATCCGGGTCAACAGTGTTTTCGTAGCGCTCGGTAGCGACTTTTGACCCTCCTTCGGGGCCGTCGATGGCAGGGAAGCCATAGAGCATGTCCTGCACGCGGTTGCCGGTGATCCAGATGAAGACGGGAAAGTGCTCGGGCGAATAGTGTTTCTGGTGCCTTGCTAGGGCGAACCAGCACAATGTCTGTCGGTAGATGCGAAAGTGACCGGCATGCCCGGGCGGGAGCAACTTCGCGATCCAGGGTCCGGCAGTGAGGATGACCTTGGCCACCGAGTAGGACGCCTTGTTCGTCTTCACCTCAACGGCGCCGCTTGCTGGCTTTATCTCCAAAACGGCTTCGGATGTGTACACAGTCGCACCCAGCGTCTTTGCTTGCATGATCTGGGCCTGCACGCAGGCTTCAGGGCGAAGGAATCCCGCGCCCGGCTCGAAATAGCCGACCTCGTCAGCGGTGAGTCGAAACTGGGGGTAGAGTTTATGCACTTCGTCGGTGCTGAGCTGTTGATGCGGTATGCCGAAGGCTAGCGCGGCGTTGATCGTGTCCCGCAGGAACGAACTCGATCCGTGATGGCTGCCGCCGACGCCCGGAGGAGCGAGGACTAGTCCGCCGCAGCGTGTGAGCAGACTGCGACCCGTGACCGCTTCCAACTCTTCCCAGATTTGATCGGCGCGCAGGACCATGGGTACGAACTCGCGGCCTTCGCCAATCGCCTGGCGGGTGATACGCGTCTCGCCATGCGAGGAACCGTGATCGTGCGGCGGATCGAAGCGGTCGATCCCGATCACTTTTGCGTCGAGTTTGGCCGCCTGGTACAAAGCAGCGCTTCCCACGGCTCCCAGCCCTACGACCGCGATGTCAGCGACCATCGCCATTCCCGTCATGATGCCACACCGCCCAGTTCACAGCGAAGGCTTGCGGGGCGTGAGAGACTGTTTTCCAGTAACTACATGACGATTCGCCAAATAAGCTCGCGCGTGGTGTACCGGAACAGCTGGATGACAGTGCGCGAAGACGAGATCGAGCGCGACAACGGAGCCCGGGGCATCTACGGCGTGATCGAGAAGCACGACAGCGCCATCATTCTTCCCATCGACAACGGTCTGGTGTACCTGGTCGAGCAGTTCCGCTATCCTGTCGGCGTGAATTCGCTGGAGTTTCCGCAGGGCAGCCTGGAGAAGAACGGCATCGATCCGGCGGAGATTGCACGCGACGAACTGCAGGCCGAGACCGGGCTGGTGGCTGACGAACTGGAATACCTGGGCGAGATTTACATCGCTTGCGGCTATGCCAACCAGAAAACATATGCGTTTCTGGCGACCGGTTTGACACAGGGTGCACGGCGGCCTGACGTGGAAGAGCACGACCTCGCAGTCCGCAAAGTGAGCCTGGCGCAACTCGAGGAGCTCATTGGCGAAAACCGCATTAAGGACGCCCAGACCCTCGCTGTGTGGGGGCTATACCGGGCGCGCACCGATAGCGAGGCTTAAGAAAGGGTGGCATGAAACATCGCTCGGAAGCATGGCGAAAAATTGACGGGGCAAGTTTCGATGTCTGCGTCATGGGTGGAGGCGCCACCGGTTCGGGCTGTGCGCTGGATGCGCAGCTACGCGGACTAAGCACCGTGCTGATCGAAGCCGGAGACTTCGCATCGGCCACCTCCAGCCGGTCAACCAAGCTGATTCATGGCGGGGTGCGCTATCTGCAGGAGGCGGTCACCAATTTCGACCCCGGGCAGTACAACGTGGTCAAGCACGCGCTGCACGAGCGCCGCATCATGCTCGACAACGCGCGCTTCCTGGCGCACCCGATGGAGTTTCTGGTCCCCTGCTATACGCGATGGGACGTGGTCTACTACGGCGTTGGGGTCAAGATTTACGACCGCATCGCCGGGAAGCACAACTTCTTCCCCAGCCGTTACCGCTCGGCCGCGGATTCGGTGGCGCGATGGCCTCTGCTGCAGGGGAGCGGACTAAAGGGCACCATCGGGTATGCGGATGGGCAGTTCGATGATGCGCGCTATGGCGTTGCGCTGGTGCAGACATTTGCGGAGGAGGGCGGAGAGGCGGTGAACCACGCACGCGTCGTCCGGCTGCAGCCGGATGCCGGCGGCAAGATTGCCGAAGCCGAAATCGAAGACCAACTATCCAGCGCGAGAACCACGGTGCGGGCGAGGATTTTTGTCAATGCTACCGGCCCGTACTCGGACCACATTCGCGCGATGGCCAACCCCGAGGTTGAGAAGCGGCTGCGGCTGAGCAAGGGCGTGCACATCCTGCTTCCGCTGGACGAGCGCACGATTGACGCGGTAGTAGTGCCCAAGACCGATGACGGGCGCGTGATCTTCGCCATTCCGTGGCTAGGCCGCCTGCTGGTGGGCACGACCGACGACGAGGTCACTCATGAAGACGAACTGGTGGTAAAGCGGTCGGAGGCCGAATATCTGCTAAGACAGTTGAATCGCTATCTTTCGCGGCCGTTCGCGGTGGATGACATCGTGGGTGGGTTCGCAGGCGTACGTCCGCTGGTAAGGGCAGGCAAGGTTGGCAAGACCAAAAAACTGATTCGCGAGCACGAAGTGGAAGTTGATCGCGCGAGCGGACTGGTCAGCGTGCTGGGCGGCAAATGGACCACCTATCGCGCCATGGCCGAGGATGCGATTAACGCCGTCCAGCAGCAACTCGGCATGCCGGTGAGCGGGTGTATTACGCGCGAGCATCACCTCAGCGGTTCGGAAGGATACAGTGCGGATTATCCTAAGTCGTTGGTTGCGAGCTACGACGTTTCGGAACCGACCGCCCGGCACCTGTCCGAGAAGTTCGGAACGAATGCGGGGGGCGTGCTCGAACTTTCGCGGCAGCAACCGGAATTGGCGCAGCCCATCGTGGAAGGATTCCCTGCGATCCAGGCGGAGATAGCGTACAGCGCCCGCAACGAGATGGCGGCGACCCTCGATGACGTGCTGGAGCGTCGCACCGGGTTGCAGTTCTTTAGCTGGAAAACCGCAATGGCGGCAGCGCCCGTCGCGGCAGCGGTGATGCAGCGGGAGATGGGATGGGATTCTGCCGAGACGCACAGGGCGGTTGAGGCCTATATCGGCACCGTCTCCGGCTGGGCGCAGAAAATTGCTGTGGCGCAGAACGAGGCGAAGGCGTAGAAGCTTTCTCTTGGGCCGAGTCTCAACCTTGGGCAATGGAGAGTGGACCATGCCAGACTTCATCGGCGCCATCGATCAGGGCACAACCAGCACCCGCTTCATCGTCTTCAACCGCTCCGGGCAGCTCGTTACCATCGCGCAGAAAGAGCACGAACAGATCTACCCCCAACCGGGATGGGTGGAACATAACCCGCAGGAAATCTGGACGCGCACCCAGGAAGTCATCGCGCAAACCATGCAATTGAAGGGGCTGACCGCCAAGAACCTGGCGGCGGTGGGCATCACCAATCAGCGTGAGACCACGGTAGTATGGAACCGCAAGACCGGTCAGGCGGTGTACAACGCCATCGTGTGGCAGGACACGCGCGTCGCCAGCTACGTGGAAGAGTTGTCAAAGACCGGCGGCCAGGACCGCTTCCGCGCGAAAACAGGCCTGCCGCTGGCGACGTACTTCAGCGGGCTGAAGATTCGCTGGATATTGGAGAACGTTCCCGGCGTACGGGCGCTGGCCGAATCGGGCGACGTGCTTTTCGGCAACATCGACACTTTCCTGCTGTGGAACCTTACGGGCGGACCGAATGGCGGCATTCACATCACCGACGTGACCAACGCCAGCCGAACGCAGTTGATGAATCTCGAAACTTTGCAATGGGACGCTGAGATTCTCTCGCTATCCGGCATTCCTGCCGCTATGCTGCCGCGCATCGCGTCGAGCAGCGAGGTGTACGGACACGTGGCGGCTGGCCCGCTGGCGGGGGTTCCGCTGGCGGGCGACCTGGGAGACCAGCAGGCCGCACTGGTTGGGCAGGCCTGCTTCGAGCGGGGACAAGCGAAGAACACTTATGGCACCGGCTGTTTCCTCCTGCTGAACACGGGCGGAACGCCGGTACAGTCGAAGTTCGGCCTGGTGACCACCGTCGCCTATAAGTTCGGCAAGCAGCCGGCGCATTATGCGCTCGAAGGCAGCGTCGCCATCGCGGGCGCACTGGTGCAATGGCTGCGCGATAACCTGAACCTCATCAGCACCAGTGCGGAAGTCGAGTCCCTGGCGTGCCAGGTGCAAGACAACGGCGGCGTCTATTTTGTGCCGGCATTTTCCGGGCTCTATGCGCCCTACTGGAAGTCCAGTGCGCGTGGGGTGATTTGTGGACTGACCCGCTACGCGACCAAAGCCCACCTCGCACGCGCCGTGCTGGAGGCAACGGCCTTCCAGACGCGTGAAGTGGTCGAGTCAATGGAAAAGGATTCGGGAATTGACCTCGACATGCTGCGCACCGACGGCGGCATGATAGAAGACGAGTTGCTGATGCAGTTTCAGGCCGACATCCTCGATCGCCCGGTAGTGCGCCCTTCCATCAAGGAAACGACCGCATTGGGCGCCGTCTATGCGGCGGGGCTGGCGGTGAGCTTTTTCCTCGACCTCGACGAGCTTCGAGCCAAGTGGTCGGTGGACAAGACCTGGAAGCCCAACATGCCGGCGGAAACACGCGAGCGCATGTACCGCACGTGGAAGAAGGCGGTTACGCGCACGTTCGATTGGGTCGAAGAGCCGGGCAGCAATCCATAACACTGGCGGTAGAAGTCAGATCACAAAATATGGCGTCACCCTTTGTTGGCGAGTTTGCGGGAACCCTGGTACTAGTCTTGCTGGGCGATGGCGTAGTGGCCAACGTGCTACTGAAGCGCTCAAAGGCCGAGAGCGCGGGGTGGATGGTCATCACCACCGCGTGGGGATTAGCCGTGCTGTGTGGTATTCTCACGGCGATTGCATTCGGCAGCGCAGACGCACATATCAACCCGGCGGTGACGCTGGCCTTCGCCATTACCTCGGGGAATTTTGCAAAAATCATTCCCTACTGGAGCGCGCAATTTCTGGGCGCTTTCACCGGCGCAACGCTGGTATGGCTGTATTTCCTGCCACACTGGAAGATGACGGAAGACCAGGATGCTAAGCTGGCGGTATTCTGCACGTCACCTGCGATCCGGCACTATCCGGGCAACCTGTTTTGCGAAGTGGTCGGCACCATGCTGCTCATCGTGGTGGTGGCAGCCATCGGATCGAAGGCGCTGGCTCCCAGCGGTCTGACATCGGGCCTCGGACCGTACTTTGTGTCGATGCTGGTGTGGGGGATTGGCTTGTCGCTGGGAGGGACTACCGGTTACGCGATCAATCCCGCGCGCGATTTCGGTCCGCGGGTGGCGCATGCAGTGTGGCCGGTGGCGGGAAAGGGAGCTTCCGACTGGGCGTACGCGCCGATTCCAATTGTGGGACCGCTGCTGGGAGCGGTGTTGGCGGCGCTGATCATCAAGGCGGCGCACATCGCGTAAGGGGTGGTAGTGAATGCCTCTGGTGTAAAGACCTGATTACGGCAGCGACGGATTCCGGTTTGTCGACGATTCGGGCGCTGCCCTCTGCAGTGACCGCTGCCACACGCGACGTAGCCGAAGGATCGACCAAGGCACGTCGAAGGTCCCCAAACCGAACATTCCTGCGATTGCGGAAAAAGGGGTAGTGCGGAACTCCCCAGCCTATAATCACGAGCATCGGGTGACGGTTCTTGCAGACCATGGCCACGCATCAGTAGCTTTGCATGGGTCATACCGAACCCGCAGAATTAGCCAAGAGTGCGGGCTACCGGGGGTTAATCGTCGCCCAGGAAGCGACTCCCCAGAACCGCGCCTACTGGCCTTCCGGGGTGGGCAATCCCTGATTGGTAGGAGGCAAGGATCATTCTGATGGGTGCTCACTCTAGCTTTAGCTGGGGATTCGACTTTCGAAGAAACGAAGCTCAGCGAGCGGCGACGCGCGAAGCGGTGACCTCTGGTGCCAGCTTAACCGGCGCCTATCTGGCGATGAACGCGGCCGCCACCTTGATCGCCGGTTTCGGTTTATTGCAGAACTCTCCCGCGGTTATTATCGGCGCCATGTTGATTGCGATGCTTTTCGGTCCCATCGTTGGCATTGCTCTGGGGCTCGCCGAAGCCAACGTGTCCTTGCTGGGACGTTCCCTGGTGTCGGAAATCGCCGGAGCCGCATGGGTGTTCGCCATCGCTTATACCGTTGGCACGGCGAGCCGCCAAATTTCGATCGGCAGCGAGATCCTCTCCCGCACCTCACCCACCATCCTCGACTTGTTGATAGGGGTGGTGGGCGGTCTCGCCGGAGGATTCACCTATCTATCGGCCGGCTTGACGGGTGTCATCGTCGGCGTGGCCATTGCCACAGCATTGGTTCCTCCCTTGACGTCGTGCGGCATCCTACTGGCTCACCATTTGCCAGGGCTTGCGGCTGGAGCTTTCCTGCTGTTCCTCGCCAACCTCACTGCCATCGCCGTAGGCGCCATGATCGTCTTCTGGCTCGCCGGACACCGCCCGCCCGCCGCGGACCAAGCCCACAAGGTTCTCGTACCGCGCTTGGTTTCCTTCGTGCTGTTTGCAGTACTTGGTGTCCATCTGACTGCGACACTCCGTCGAGCCATCACCCAATCGGCATTAGAGAGCGCCATCCGAAAAACGCTGTCCACAGAGGTGGCGAAGCTCCCCGGAGCACGCTTTGATACGGTCATTCTCGCGCCGCGACCGGGCACGACGGCTGCCTGGGTGGTAGTGCGAACACCGCAGCCGCTTTCCCCCGAGCAAGTGGGGCGTCTCAACGACATGATCAACCGGACTACAGGAAGCGCCGTTGATCTCCACGTCAGATCTGTAATCACCGTCGAAACGACCCGGCGAGGTTACATTTATGGGACTCAATGGCTGCCCACCGAAGATCCTAGCTCTCGGTGATAGCGAATTTTCACCCAAGATGAGGAAATCTCCTTACGGCGTTGCGGTTAACCAGCGTGCTGCCCATCCGTTCCGGTCAGCGTCTTCCGGTCAGGACGAAAGGAGGTCCCCCGTTGACGAGTAACGGGAAATCCGAACACGATGCGATTGCGGTCGCAAAATCCCATCTCACTACGAACGCTCTTTGGGGCTTGTTTGTGAGATGACTGCCGACTACTTCTCTAGATCTGGTAATCCATTTCGATCGCGAGGTCGAGGGAGTCACCGCCTTCGCCCGGTACGTGCTCCCGGCCTTCTAAACGGCAAACCTGTTCGCGCAAGGTCTTGACCTCGGTTGCAACGGCGGCCAGGGCCTCGGAAAGCGGATCGTTGATCTGCTTGGGATCAGTGATCACCACGCGCTTGCCGTTGCGGAGGACGATGTGGCCGGGTACTCCGACGACGGTGGAGTCGGCGGGAACGTCGCGCAGCACCACCGATCCGGCGCCGATGCGGCAGTTCTCGCCGACGGTGATGTTTCCTAATATCTTGGCACCGGCCCCGACCACGATATTGTCACACAATGTGGGATGGCGCTTGCCGGTTTCCTTTCCGGTGCCGCCCAGCGTGACGCCCTGGTAGAGGGTGACGTCGTCGCCGACAATGGCGGTCTCGCCGATCACCACTCCCATGCCGTGATCGATGAAGAAGCGGCGGCCGATGACAGCGCCGGGGTGGATTTCGATTCCCGAGATCCAGCGGGCGAATTGCGACAGCGCCCGCGCCGGAAACCGTAACGAGTGGTTCCACAGCCAATGGTGAATGCGGTACCACCACAGCGCGTGCAAGCCAGAATAAAGCAGCACAATCTCCAGCTTCGACGTCGCCGCGGGATCGCGGTCGAGCACCGCGGCGAGGTCTTCGCGCATGGATTGGAGGAACGAAACCATAAGGAACCTGAATTGCAACCCTCGTGGACTAAGTCCGCTCGGGGAAACACAAAAAGCAGCCTGGCGGCACGGATCAAGCCGCGCCCTTTCAAAACTTCACCCAAAGCGCCTATGTCAGCAATCCTGCGAAGCCCTGCCCTTTCGAACCCGATAGGAGACGGGGCCCAGGTTCATGCCGAAACTACACCATCACCGGCTCGGTCACCTGAGACGTCGTCTCGTCGCGCAACTGCTGAAAGAGTACGCTGCTCAGGTAACGCTCGCCGAACGAGGGCAACACGACCACGATCAGCTTACCGGTATTCTCCGGGCGAGCAGCAACGCGCAATGCCGCCACGACCGCGGCTCCTGACGAGATCCCCATCAACAACCCTTCTTCCACGGCGAGACGGCGCGCCATGACCAGCGCATCTTCGCTGGAAACCTGGACGATCTCGTCGATGTAGTCGGTGCGCAAAATGCTTGGTATGAAACCCGCGCCGATGCCCTGAATCTTGTGGGGCGAAGGTTGACCACCGGAAAGCACGGCGCTCTCCACGGGCTCAACGGCGACCGCCTTGAACGAGGGCTTGCGCGGCTTAATGTACTCGCTCACTCCGGTGATGGTGCCGCCGGTGCCAACGCCTGAAATCAGGATGTCGACCTTGCCGTCCGTGTCGTTCCAAATCTCCGGCCCGGTGGTCTCGAAGTGAATCTTGGGATTCGCGGGATTGTCGAATTGTTGCGGGATGAAGCCGTGGGGTGTCTTGGCGAGGATCTCTTGTGCCTTGGAAATGGCGCCCTTCATGCCTTTTGGTCCCGGGGTCAGCACCAGTTCCGCTCCGAAGGCGCGCAGCAGAACACGGCGCTCGGTGCTCATGGTCTCGGGCATGACGATGATCAGCCTGTAACCCTTCACCGCAGCGACAAAGGCCAGGCCAATACCCGTGTTGCCGCTGGTCGGCTCAATGAGCACCGACTTGCCGGGATGGATCTTGCCGGCCTTTTCGGCTTCGCTGATCATGCTGACGCCGATGCGGTCCTTGACGCTGGCGCAGGGATTGAAGCTCTCGAGTTTGGCGACGACCGTGGCGCCGACGCCCTGAGTCACTTTGTGGAGGCGAACCAGCGGGGTGTTACCGATCAGCTCAGTTACGTCATTGGCAATCTTCATGAACAGTCTCCATGCAGTTAGGACTAATTCCAAAGCGCATAAGTTTCAGATTTCGTGAGGCGGAGAGCAACAGGTCAGTGACAACAACAACAGCAGCGGCAATGGGAGAGGACAACCTCGACCGGGAACAGCGAGCACGGATTGTTTGCCGCAACCTGCATTGGAATGTAATTATCGTATCAGCAAGCGGGCGAGGCTGACCAGCTATTCGTCCTATCGCAATTGCCCTTCGGCGCGGCCGCATGAAACAATGCCGCGGCATCTTCCATCGAGGAAAACATGAATCTCCGCAAAAGCGTTGCGATGTTTCTTTTTCTATGCCTGCTCCCCATGTACGCGGTCGCGCAGGCCCAGGCATCTCCGGCCAAGACTGTCGACAGCCCGCTAGCGCCAGTTGCGTGGCTGGTGGGCGGTACCTGGATGACCGACGTAAAAGATCCTCAGGACGGCACGGTGACACACGTCGAGAATCACATTACCTGGGCCCCCAACCACCAGGCCATCCAGTTTGTGACGGACTTCAATGGCAAGCCATATTACAACGGCTTTTACGCCTACGACCCGGCGAAACAGTCGATCAACTTTTACTACACCTCGGAAGCGGGGCAACTGACGATTGGCACCTCAACTCCCGATCCCGACGGCAAGACGCTGCATCAGGAGTTCGACGTCATGCAGCCGAAAGGCAGAACGGATCACATACGCTCGACCATCGTGCGCGATGGCAACGATGCCTATCAGTTCACCGTGCTTGAGCAGCAAAACGGCGAGTGGAGGCAGATGTTTCAGATCACCTACAAGCGAAAGATGTAGGCGGGGGTGTTTTCTTGCTATACCTGTATAGCCGTTTTCTGGGGGGCTTGATATGCTGGCTATCCGACTGCCAGAAGACATTGAGGAAC
>Ga0306926_10005805_pt1 | contig 13213 bp, 16 predicted proteins | sample flu12Cox44000178_FD_203759 | JGI IMG/M metagenome (GOLD analysis project Ga0306926, IMG submission 203759) | Lab enrichment of tropical soil microbial communities from Luquillo Experimental Forest, Puerto Rico - flux8day.12C.oxic.44.000.178 (v2)... | ecosystem: Environmental > Terrestrial >... | reverse complement strand
TGGATCTGGCCTTCGACGTAGCTCGGGTGAATGGCGCGGCCCACGTCCTGCGCCGCGACGTAGCGCAGGATCGTCACCTTGCCGGTCTCGGGATCGACCTCGACGTCGCAGAAGTGCGTGGCGTAGCCGGGCGCGACCGCCATCGGGTTGACGCCGGCCGCGGCGACGATCGGCCCGCCGGTCTGGCCGCGCTTCGCCGCGATCTCCCGCAGCGACATCGGCGGGAAGTCGCCGACGTTGCTGCTCGCCGGCTTGGCGTAGCCGTTTTCCCACACGACGCCCTCCGGATCGACTTTCCAGAGCTGGGCGGCGCGGTTGCACAGATCCGCGACGATCTTCTTTGTTGCCTCGACCACGGCGAGGCCGGTCGCAAAGGTCACGCGCGAGCCGCCGGTTACATGGGTGTAGCCGACCGAGGCGGTGTCGGCGACGATCGGACGGACCTTCTCATAATCCACGCCGAGCGTCTCGGCCGCCATGATCGCCATCGAGGCGCGCGAGCCGCCGATGTCGGGGCTGCCGGTCGCCACCACCACGGTGCCGTCCTCGTTGACGTGCACGGTCGCGCTCGACTCGCCGCCGCCGTTGAACCAATAGCCCGACGCGACGCCGCGCCCCTGGTTCTTGCCGAGCGGCACCTTGTAGTCGGGATGGTTGATGAGCGCCGTGAGTGTGTCGGCGTAGCCGTCGTGGTTGAGCGTCGCGCCGGAGAGCATCTTGGTGCCCTTGCGCGCGGCGTTCTTGAGACGCAGCTCGAGGGGATCCATGCCGATCTTCTGCGCCAGCGCGTCGAGCACGCTCTCGACCGCGAACGCGATGATGGGCGAGCCGGGCGCGCGATAGGCCGCAACCTTCGGCCGGTTGGACACCACGTCGTAGCCGACCGCGCGCGCGTTCTTGAGATCGTAGGGCGCATAGGCGCACATGCAGCCGTTCATCATCGGTGAGCCCGGGAACGCGCCGGCCTGATATGCAAGCTTGCAATCAGCGGCGACGATCGTGCCGTCGCGCTTGACGCCGATCTTGACCCACATGGAGGAGCCCGACGTCGGCCCCGAACCCTTGAACACCTCTTCGCGGCTCATCACGACGCGCACCGGCGCTCCGGCTTTCTTCGAGAGCGCCACCGCGACCGGCTCGACGTAGACCACCGTCTTGCCGCCGAACGCACCGCCGATCTCGGCCGCATAGACGCGCAGGTCGCCCATCTGCATGCCAAGCAGCTGCGTCGTGTAGGAGCGAACGACGAAGTGACCCTGGCTCGAACTCCACAGTTCGCTCTGTCCGTCGGCGTCGTAGCGCGCGACGCAAGCCTGTGGCTCGATGTAGCCCTGGTGCACCGGCGCGGTCTTGAACGACATTTCGACCACTTCGTCAGCGGTTTTGAACACCGCGTCGGGGTCGCCGAGTTTGTATTCGGTGCGCTTCGAGATGTTCGACGGCTTCTTCGGCGGCGGGTCGATGCCGCGCGTGATCATGTCGTCGAACAGGAGCGGCGCGTCCGGCTTCATCGCGTCGTCGACGTCGATGACGTGCGGCAGCACCTCGTAGTCGACCTTGATCAGCGCCAGCGCTTCCTCGGCGATGACCTTGCTGATCGCGGCGACCGCGGCGACCGCGTGGCCTTCGTAGAGCGCCTTCTCGCGCGCCATGATGTTGCGCGTCATGTGCCAGAAGTTTTGCGCCACGCGCTCGGGACCGACGTATTCGAATTTCTGCTCGGGCAAATCCGCCGCGGTGACGACCGCCTTGACGCCCGGCAGCGCCGCTGCCTTCGAGGTGTCGATCGAGCGGATGCGCGCGTGCGCGTGCGGCGAGCGCAGGATGCGGCCGGTGAGCATGCCGGGCATGGCGAAATCGGCGCCGTAGAGCGCGCGGCCGGTCACCTTCGGCACGCCGTCCGGGCGCACGGGACGCGTGCCGACGTATTTATAAAGCTGCGCGGAATCGCTGCGGTAAGTCTCGTTCATGGCTTCCTCGACCGATCGGCCTCGTTGGGATCCCCGACCGTCGCGCGGACTGCGTCGGAATGCAAGCCGCTTGCGGCGGGGTCGGTCGGTAGACTACGGTTCGGCCAACCGCGTGACCTGGGCTCCAGGCGGGCTACAATCGCATAAAGTCGTGGGAGAAGCCGTTACATGCTCGCGTATACAGCGCCAACCTCGGTCGAGGAGGCGGTCCGCGCCCTTGCGGGCGCATCCGGCAGCGCCAAGGTCCTCTCCGGCGGGACCGATCTCTTGGTCCAGCTGCGTTCCGGCCGGCTCAAGGCGGACCTGATCGTCGACACCAAGAAGATCCCGGGTTTATCCGGCATTCGCGAGGAGGGGGGCGCCTTCGTGATCGGCGCCGCCACCTCGGGCGCGGCCATCGGCGAGCATGAACGACTTGGGGCGGCGTGGCCGGGCGTGGTCGAGGCCGCAAACCTGATCGGCTCGACGCAGATTCAGGGCCGCGCGACGCTCGCCGGCAACCTGTGCAACGCATCGCCTGCGGCCGACAGCGTGCCGGCGCTCATTGCCGGGGGCGCCACCTGCGTGGTCGCGGGCTCGAACGGCCGCCGCGAAGTGCCGGTCGAGAGCATCACCACCGGCCCGGGCCGCACCTCGCTCAAGCCCGATGAGTTCGTCGTCGAGTTCCGGTTACCCAAGCGGCCGCCGCGTTCGTCGGACGCTTACTTGCGCTTTATCCCGCGCACCGAGATGGACATAGCCGTGGTCGGTGCCGGCGTGAACCTCACGCTCGATCCGGCCGGCGTTGTCATCGACGCACGGCTCGCGCTCGGCGCCGTGGCGCCAACGGTGGTGATCGTTCCCGACGCGGCGACCGCGCTCATCGGGCGCAAGCTCGACGAGACGGCGCTAGCCGGGCTCGACAAGGCGGCGCGCGCGGCGTGCAAGCCGATCGACGACAAGCGCGGTACGATCGCCTATCGCATCAAGGTTGCCGGCGTGCTCGCGCGCCGGGCGGCGACAATCGCCTACAAACGTGCAGGAGAGCGGCGGTGAAGAAGCATCACATAACGACGACCATCAACGGCGAAGCGACCGAGTTTCTGTGCGAACCATCCCTCACCATGCTCGACGTGCTGCGCGATGAGCTGCACCTGACCGGTAGCAAGGAAGGTTGCAGCTCGGGCGACTGCGGCGCCTGTAGCATCACGGTCGACGGGCGCCTCGTGTGCTCGTGCCTGATGCTCGCGGTCGAGGCGGAGGGCCGCAACATCGAGACCATCGAGGGCATGGCGAAAGCCGACCAGCTGCATCCCTTGCAGCGCCATTTCCTCGAGCACGCCGCGTTGCAATGCGGCTTCTGTACGCCCGGGATCCTCGTTGCCGCCAAGGCGCTGCTCGACCGTAATCCCGATCCGACCGAGACCGAGATCCGCTACTGGCTCGCCGGAAACCTGTGCCGCTGCACCGGCTACGACAAGATCGTGCGCGCGGTGGTCGACGCCGCCGCCGAAATGCGCGGGGCTTAGTGACTGGACTGCATCGTCATTCCCGGGCGCCGCGAAGCGGCGAACCGGGAATCCAGTAACCACCGCCGTGGAATGCTGGATTCCCGATAGCCTCGCTCCGCTCGGCTTCGGGATTGACGAACTACGGAGGCGGTCACCACTGCCCGCGGCCGCGCACCAGGCGCAGGATCAACAGCAGGATGATCGCGCCAATCGTTGCCGCGATGATGCGGGAGATGATCCCCGAGCCTATGTGAATATGGAGCTCCCGGAACAGCCAGCTCCCAATCAGCGCGCCGACGATGCCGATGCAGATGTCGGCAACGAGCCCGAAGCCGGTGCCGCGCACGAAGTGCCCGGCGAGCCAGCCGGCGATCAGGCCGATGATGATGATGATGACGAGAAGGCTTTCCCCTGACATGGGGCCCGCTCCCCGATCGGTTTTGAGCGCAAAGCGTACCACGAACGCCGAACGGCCATGCAAGTTCCGGCCGTGCCAATCACCGGCACATGCGCTACCATCCGCTAAGTCTCACCCGCACCGAAGACCCGCGCCATGAACAACGACCGATTCCTCAAGACCGGCATTTTTCTCGCGCCGTTTCATCCGCTGCACGAAAATCCGCTGCTCGCGATCGATCGCGACATGGCGCTGCTGGAGCATCTCGACCGGCTCAATTATTCCGAAGCCTGGATCGGCGAGCACCATTCGGGCGGCTTCGAGATCATCCCATGCCCGGAGATGTTCATCGCCGCCGCCGCCGAGCGCACGCGATACATTCGCTTAGGCACCGGCGTCGTGTCGCTGCCCTATCACAACCCATTCACGCTTGCCGGGCGCATGATGCAGCTCGATTACATGACGCGAGGGCGCGCCATGTTCGGCGTCGGTCCGGGCTCGCTCATCTATGACGCGGTCAAGATCGGGCTCGAGGCCAAGGACCAGCGGCGCAAGCTCGACGAGTCCCTCGACGTCATCATGGAGTTCATGCAGGGCCGCACGGTGACGAAGAAGACCGATTGGTTCGACCTGCGCGAAGCGCGACTGCAGCTCAAGCCCTATACGCAGCCGATGATGGAGATGGCTGTCGCCTCGTCGCGCTCGCCGACCGGCGCGCTCGCCGCTGGCAAGCACGGCATCGGCATGCTCTCGATCGGCGGTACCTCGGACGAGGCGCTCAAGGCGCACGCCAGCAACTGGGGTGTCTACGAAGAGGCGGCGCGCGCGAACGGCAAGACGCCGGATAGGCGCAAGTGGCGCATCGTCACCTTCGCTCACGTGGCGGAGACGCGCGAGCAGGCGCGCGCCGACGTGAAGTTCGGCCTCGACGATTTCAAGCGCTATTTCAGCGAAGTCGCGACCTTCCCAATCATCCCGCCGGACGTGACCGGCGACCCGGCCGAGTATCTGGTCTCGACCGGACTAGCCTGCATCGGCACGCCGGACGATTGCGTGCGCCACTTCGAGCGACTGTGGAAAGGATCAAACGGCGGCATGGGCGGCATCCTGCTGTTGGCGCACAACTGGGTCGACTGGCCGGGGACGCAGAAGAGCTACGAGCTGATGGCGCGCTACGTTCACCCGCATTTCCAGCGCAACGCCAACGAGCTGCGCGACTTTTCCTACGACGACGCCAAGGCGAAATACGCGAGCGCCGGCCAGGAATCGAAGGCCGCGGTGCAAGCGGCGATCGACCGCTATCAGACGCGCAAGGCCGGCTAGCCAGGCCACACGTCGTGACGCAGGCGCTAAGAGGCGCGGACATCGTCGCGCGCTCGCTCGAGCGGCTCGGCTGCCGGCATGTCTTCACGCTCTCGGGCAATCACATCATGTCGCTGTTCGATGCAGCGCTCGAGACCAAGCTCGACCTCGTGCACGTGCGCCACGAGGCGACCGCCGTGCACATGGCCGACGCCTGGGGACGGCTGAGCGGCGAAGCGGGCGTTGCACTCGTCACCGGCGGCCCCGGCCACGCCAATGCGGTCGGACCTGTTGAATGAGCGCGTCGAGAGCAACGCCATCGTCTGGCCTGACGAGCTCGACGGGTCGGCTTCCGCGCCGCTTCTCTCAACGGCCGTCGCCGACGCGGTGCTCGCGGAAATCGCGACCGCCGCGCGGCCGATCATCTTCGCCGGGCCGCGGCTCTCCGGTCCAAGCGGCCGCGCGTTGCTCGCGCGCCTGGAGGCGGCGACGAAAACGCCTGCCGTGGTGATCGAAAGCCCGCGCGGCATCGCCGATGCGACGCTCGGCGCGTTTGCGGACATCGTGCGGTGCGCCGATCTCATCGTGCTGCTCGGCAAGGCGCTCGATTTCACCACCCGCTGGGCATCGGGACGCGGCTTCGATCCCGCGGTCCGTTTGATTTCGCTCGACCCCGAGCCGGCGCTCGTCGACCGCGCGGCGCGCGAGATGCGCGAGCGGCTCGTCATTGGCTGCACCACCGACGTGCGCAAAGCGGCGGAGATGTTGATCGCCGGTGGCGCGCATGGGCCTCAACGCGACGAGCGCTGGCTCATCGAAGCGCGCGCCGCGCTCGACGACCGGCCGGCAGCCTGGGCTTCGATCGTGTCGGCCACGCGGGACCGGCTGCATCCGGCGGAAGTGTTCCGCGTGCTGCGCCCGTACATCGAGCGCGACGAGAACACGGTGCTGATCTGCGATGGCGGCGTGTTTGCTCAATGGGGCGAGAGCATGCTGCCGGGGCGCCGCCGTCTCATTAACGGTGTCGCCGGCGCGATCGGAAGCTCGCTCGCCTTCGCCATGGCTGCGAAAATCATGAACCCGGCGGCGCCGGTGTTTGCCGTGCTCGGCGACGGCACCATCGGTTTTCACATCGCCGAGTTCGAGACCGCGGTGCGGCGCGGGCTTCCTTTCGTCGCCGTGCTCGGCAACGATGCGCGCTGGAACGCGGAGAGCGAGATCCAGCGACGCGACTATGGCAAGAAGCGCATGCACGGGTGCGAACTTTTGCCGGGGCGCTACGACCAGGCGGCGGCGGCGTTCGGCGGCCACGGCGAACTCGTCGAACGCGCCGCCGATCTCCCCGGCGCGATCGAGCGCGCGCTTGCAAGCGGCAAGCCCGCCTGCATCAACGTGATGGTCGAAAGCACGGCGGCGCCGGTGATTCGGCGGTAGGATTCGTCATGCCCGGCCCCGGATCAACTGCGGGGCAGGCTCTGTGCCGGGCATCAACGTCTTACTAACTTGAAACAAACAAGACGTGGATGGCCGGGACAAGCCCGGCCATGACCGTTCGAACTCTACAGCGAGACGCCGCCATCGATCGAGATTTCCGCGCCGGTGACGTAGAGGCTCTCGTCGGAGAGCAGCCACAACACGAGCTTGGCGACTTCCTCGGCGGTGCCCATGCGCTTCATCGGCACCTGCTGGACGCGCTGCCGGTTTACCTCCTCGCCGCGGATTTTGATCATGTCGGTGTCGATCGGTCCTGGATGCACGGAGTTGACCCGGATGTGGCGCGGCGCAAGGTCGACCGCGGCCGCCTTGGTCATGCCGCGCAGCGCCCATTTGGTAGCGCTGTAGGCGAACGCGCCGGGCGAGCCGCGCAGCCCCGCGACCGAGGAGATATTGACGATCGAGCCGCCGCCCGAGCGTTCCATCGCCGGCGCCACCGCCTTCATGCCGAGGAAACAGCCGAACTGGTTGATGCGGGTGTGGCGTTCAAACAGCTCGGCGTCGGTTTCGAGCAGACTGCACGGAATGAAAATGCCCGCGTTGTTGACGAAGCCGTGCAGGCCGCCAAAGCTTTCGGCCGCCGCGACCACCTCCGCCCACTCGGCTTCGCTCGTCACGTCATGGCGAATGAAGGTTGCGCGGTTGCCGAGCTCGGCGGCAAGCTTCTTGCCCTCGTCCTCGCGCACGTCGCCGATTACGACCTTGGCGCCTTCAGCGACCAGCATGCGCGCCTCGGCCGCGCCTTGCCCGCGTGCGCCGCCGCTGATCAGGACGACCTTGTTGTCGAAGCGTGCCAGGGTTTCCTCCGTCGACTTCGCCCATGAGAGCGCGTTTTCCGCCGTTTGGCCAGGAGATCGATTTTTCGCCGCCGTTGCCGAAATGCCACAGCCCTGGGCAGAGGCGCATGTTACCGTTTGAGAAGTCGTGTATCCGGGCAAACGGGGGTGCCCATGGGTCGGCTTCTTCGGACGTGCAGCGCGCTTATCGCGTGTGCGGTGGGTCCGGCCGGAGCCGCCGATCTTCCGCCAGCGGCTAAGTTACCTGCGAAGGCGCCCATCGTCGCGGTCAACCCATGGAGTTGGACCGGCTGTTACCTGGGTGCCAACGTCGGCGGCGCGCGCGCGCACAACGTCGCCGACCTGTCGCCGAGCGGTGGCTATCTTAATCCCCCCGGTGCCTTCGCGCCGCCCAACGCCCAGGGCACCGGCGACCTCACCGCCGATATCGTTGCCTTGTCCAATTCCTACGATATGACGAACAACGGATGGGGAGCCGGCGGCCAGATCGGCTGCAACGCCCAATGGGGCGCGGCGGTGGTCGGGCTCGAGGGCGATTGGCAGTGGAGCCACGTCGCCACATCGGCCGACGCGGCGTTTGCGGCTTTTCCCAACGCGGGTAACCCCACGTTCACCGACCCCGCGCATACCGAACACGTCGACGTCAACCAGCGCTGGTTTGCGACGGCGCGCGCGCGCGGGGGCTTCACCCCGTGGGAACGCGTGCTCGTTTATGCGACCGGGGGCATCGCCTGGGCCAACTATCGGTCGAACACCGCGGTGAACTTCGCCACGGTTCCTTTGGGATTTTTCACTAAGCCGTTTAACGGCGCAACCCACGCCGGCTCCGCCGCAACGACGCAGGTCGGGCCGGTCGTGGGCGGCGGCGTCGAATGGGCGATCACCAACAATTGGACGGTCAAGGCCGAATATCTCTACATGCGGTTCGACGGATTTGCCTACACATCGCCGTTGACCGCGGCGGCCTTTCCGTTTGCGCCCGGTTACGCCTGGAACACCAACATCACGCCGCGCGAGCAAGTCGTGCGCCTTGGCGTGAACTACCTGTTCAACTGGGGCCCGGTGGTGGCGCGGTATTGAACGCGGCAACCCAGGTCGTGCCGCCCGAGGCGCGCTTCCCCAACTGGGCACTGTGGCTGCCTCAGGTCTCTTTGAAGCGATAACCCACGCCGCAGAGGGTTTCGATGCTGTTAAACGTATCGTCCACCGCCCGGAACTTCTTGCGGAGTCGCTTCATATGGGTGTCGATTGTCCGGTCATCGACGTAGACTTGGTCGTCGTAGGCAGCGTCCATTAACGCGTCGCGGCTCTTAATGACACCGGCCGGCTTGCGAGTACTCCCAGCAGCCGGAACTCGGTCACGGTCAACACGACGTTCTTGCCCTTCCACGTACAGGTGTGGCGCTCCTGGTTCATGCGCAACTCACCGTGCTGGATTAGGTTATCGCCAGCCCTGCGGTCGTCGGCTGTGGCGGCCTCATGAACCCGGCGCAGCACTGTCCGCACCCGCTCGATCAGAACGCGCTGCGAAAATGGCTTGCGGATAAAATCGTCGGCTCCGATCCGCAGGCCAATCAGCTCGTCAGTTTCATCCAGGCGGCCGGTCAGCAAGATGACTGGCATCTCCGACTTCTGCCGCAGCCGCCGCAACAGCTCGATCCCGTCCATCTGCGGCATCCTAATGTCGAGAATAGCCAAGTCCGGTTGCAGTTTCTCGAAACCATTGAGGGCCGCCGCCCCACTCGGGTACGCCAAACCTCATATCCCTCCGATTCGAGCGCCGTCGCCACGAGTGCAATTACATAGCGATCGTCGTCCACCAATGCGACGGTAGCCATGCCGCGGTCCGCCATTTGCCCGATTCAACCAACTTCCAGAATGTGACATCTTTAAAAACAAACAAGGGCTAAAGTGAGGCGAGCCAAGGACCTAATGCTTGCGTGCGGTGACACACTACCGCTCGATGATCTGAAAGAAGTATTTCGGACCGCCTTGTCAACTGCGAATCTCAAGGCGCAATCTTTTGTTCTCTGGTCGGGATTATTATCGGTAGACCTTTCCACAGTAGAGCCATTGCCAGGACAGATTTGGCGTTCAAACTTACATCTGGGAGGACGAGAAGTCAGGAGTTCGGCTCATGGCACAAATTGGCCAGCCCGTCAGACGCTACACCGTGGTACCACTGAACGAACCCGTCACGCCTACAAACGAGCCGGTTCTTCCGCCACCATCCAGGAACGTGCCGAACCACCCAGTACCAATAATCAAGCCGGAGCGAGAGCCAGCCGGGTAGCCGGCTATGAGCGCGTTCTTCTTGAGCACGAATGGCAGCGAGCTTGCCAAGAGGCTCAAACACGAGGGTATACGTACCGGGGAGATCATCGCGTACCGCGCTTGGCGGGTAATAGTTCCGAGTTTGTATTGGAGCGGCGACGATTTCCTCCACAGCGTTCAAATGCGAGATTACATCTGGCTGCCCGATAAGCCGGCATCCGGTGATGTGAAGACACATGGGGTTTATTCATTCCGGCACACGATCCGATCTATGGGGGAATATGGCTATAACGCGCGTGGAGTGCTGTTGTTCGGAAAAGTGAAGATTTGGGGCGAGATAGTTGAACACGAAGCAGGTTATCGTTCCCAATTTGGCAAGATCATCAGTCTCGACCACGGTGCTCCAAAGCTGTTAGAGAAGTTTCGGAGAATCTACCACCTTCCTAATTGACCGAGTGGCGCACGAGTATGACAACCAAGCAGCGCGCCCTTGAGGTCGAGCCGCCAACCCGGTGAGCCGTGACGTTGCCCTCTTGGACTGATCCAGGTGAATTAGAGTCTGGCCTTGAGGGAAGGACCAGACGATGAAGCGCAAGAGGCACACGGAAGAGCAGATTATCGCGATCGTGAAGGAGCACGAGGCCGGAATGAAGACGGCCGATGTGTGCCGCAGGCATGGGGTTTGCGACGCGACCTTCTACAATTGGAAAGCCAGGTACGGCGGGCTCGAAGTCTCGGAAGCCAAGCGCCTGAAGGGGATGGAGAGCGAGAACGCTCGGCTGAAGAAGCTTCTGGTCGATGCGATGCTCGACAACGCGGCGCTGAAGCATCTCCTGACAAAAACATGGTGACGCCCGCTGGCAAGCGAGAGGCTGTCGCTCACCTGCCTTCTGCGTTCGACATGAGCGAGCGGCGGGCGTGCAGGACGATCGCCTTGGCCCACGAGCGTCGGCGGTTCGGCTACCGGCGCCTGCATGTGCTGCTGCGGCGAGAGGGCTTTAGGGTGAATCACAAGCGGCTATTCCGGCTCTATCGCGAGGAGCGCCTCATGGTCCGCCGGCGAGGTGGCCGTAAGCGGGCCTTGGGCACACGCGCGCCAATGGTCGTGCCGCAGCTTGCGAACGACCGCTGGTCGCTGGACTTCGTGTCAGATCAGTTCATCGACGGGCGCCGCCTGCGCATCCTGGTCGTTGTCGACGACTGCACGCGCGAATGCCTAGCGCCACAGTGAGTTTCTAATGTATCGACGCATTGCTTTCCTCGTGAAGCTGTAGGCCATCCTCGAGGGCTAGGGCTCTAATCAACGCGGCAAGTTCCTGCACGTTGGCCGGAACCGGTAGGTAATCGCTCGCACCAGCGTAGATGGCATCCTCTGGGCCGCACGCAATAATCGGGACCGCCTGCCGATTCACGCAGAGGGCTTCCTGAAGTTCGCTAAGCGCCAGCGTGTAATCAATTAACAAGACGTCCGCACGACTGCCGGTACACAGCAAACAAATTGCATGCGCGACGCCGTCAGCGCAGACGATGCGGGTATCAAGTTGTTGCGCAAGTTTAGAGGCTCGCGTCAGCGGCGCGCTGCGCGGAGCAACGACCATCAGTCGCATTCGAAACCTCAACCCCACTCAAGCATAAGGATGATTCGCGACTGAAAATCAACCTTAGGAAATACGAACGGCTGAAGGGGCCGCCGCACCAGCGCTTTCGCCATGGGTGCAGTTGGCTGCCCACGCAACGGCCTTACGAAATAGGTTGGGGGTCCAAGAACTTTAGGAACTCACGGAGCGCCGCTGTTCCGGCTGTCATCGCGGTCCGCTCAGAGTTGAACAGGCCCTCCCGCAATCTGAGCGCCAAGGGTCGGGTATCGCGCAGGATTTCCCACTCCCATTGACTGGGAGCTACTTCGCGCACGACTACGCTATACACGTCTGAGGACGGGGCCGTCATGACGAGACGCTGACGTGAGTAGCGCGCTCAATAACGCCAGAGCAAGGTGGCCATTGGCCGCTCCGCCAGACGGTACGAAGCGCGCCGGAAGCGTTCGAATCCGGAATCGACCGCGACCAGCGCGCCGACGCCAAACGAAGCGGGCGGCCTCGTCATTTCGGCCGTTTAAAGCGCGCCCAGGGGCCTCGCCGCACCCCTCTTTTAGGGGTTTGCCTTCTTTTAGGGGTTTGCCTTCAATCTTTTCAGGTTTTTCGGTTGACTCTGCACCACTACCCTTGTGCGGTGCCCGACGAGGCTATGTCCCCGCCGGGAGCATGGGGCGACCATGCTCTCTTTCCTGTCCGAGACGGCTCGGGAGTATCGTGTGCACGTCGCGCTCGCGCGGGCCTATGCTGACGCGACCCACAATCCCAGCATCAAAAAAACCTACCTCGACATTGAGCGGCACTGGCTCGACCGCGCCCGAAACTACGATTGGGCTGAATGCTTTGGGAAGTCGTCGGGCACCAAATAACGCACGGGCGGGCCTCCGCGAGTCGCGGCGGGGCCTTGTAATCGAGGGCCATTAAAAAAACCGCCGAGCGGGTCCGTGGGTCTGTTCGTCGTCGCCCCGCCCCCACTCCGCCCCCATGACCGCCCCCGCTGCCCACCTGGGGGGGGGGGGGGGGGACGTGAGTAAACCCAACCAGCGGTCCCGGTAGTGGCAGCAGCCCCATGTTCGCGCGCCTACCGGGGCCGCTCTATTTTTACGGCCCCTGTTGTAGTCAAGCTCTGCATAGGCTGGCCCACCGTCCCAGACGCAGTGCGCTCCGGCCAAGCAGCAACGCAATTGAAGTGACGACGAGGACTGAAACCTCGGGTCGCAGGGCCTGCGGCCTCTGACCGTCAGGCGGCCTTTCGTCGGCGAGGTCTCTCGTCTCGGCTGTCCCGGTCGTCCAACACAGCACTGTAGAGGTCGTCTCGGTCGATGGTCTCGATCAGAACCGACACGAGCTCCGTGTCAGAGAAGCCAAGCAATCCCGCCCGCTCCTGAAGGCGAACGCGGGTTTCGTCCGGCAGGCTCAGCATAATGTCCGTCTGAACGTCATCGCTGGTGGCTTCGTCGTGACGTGGCCGCCGATAGCTTCGCCGTTGCTTGAGACTGATGCCGTGCCGTGAGCATAGCACGCGGAGTGTTCCAATTGTGCAGCCGATCTTCTCGGCGATCTGGGCTGCGCTTAGTCCTTCGTCCCGCATCCACTGCGGGATTTGAGCTAGAACGCTCTCGGTGAACAGCTTCTTGCGCATGCTCGGACAGGTCAGCGGCTACAAGACTACGTCTTGTCGGGAAAATAGGGGCTATTGGCGCAGAGATGGGTTTCAGAAGCCCCGCCTCGCGACGGTCAGATTGACCTCATCAAGGCTGCTTCGGATGCGGAGATTGGCTCGCGAACCCAAGCTTCCTTGGCAAACCACTCATGCTCGGTGCGACAGAACGGGCAAAACACTTGCGAGTAGAACACCGGTGTCGCGTTGAAGCTCTCCCGGTCAACGGCGATGCCC
>Ga0306926_10005802_pt1 | contig 13215 bp, 10 predicted proteins | sample flu12Cox44000178_FD_203759 | JGI IMG/M metagenome (GOLD analysis project Ga0306926, IMG submission 203759) | Lab enrichment of tropical soil microbial communities from Luquillo Experimental Forest, Puerto Rico - flux8day.12C.oxic.44.000.178 (v2)... | ecosystem: Environmental > Terrestrial >... | reverse complement strand
GTCACGATGGTGGCGATGGTGCCGATCAGCGCGCTGCCGAGGATCACGCACACCCCGAGTCCCCCGCGCAGCGAGCCTTGCCAGATACGGCTCAGCCGCCCGCCCGGCGCTCGCGACCGGCGTTCGGCCCCGCTCCCGCGGGGCGTCCCGTTCGCTGGTCCATTTCCCCGCGCCCGCGAGGTCCCGCGGGACTGGGGCGTGCCGGAGCGGGGCGCGCCGGGGCGGGGTGCGTCGGCGCGGGGCGTGAACGTGGGCTGGGGCGCAACGGGCTGGGTGAGGCCCGCCTGGGCGGGCATCCGGCGCGTGGCGGCATCGTCCCCCGGGCGGTGCCCATCTCCGGGTCCATTTCCGGGTCCATCTCCGGTCCGCGACCGGGGGTCAGACCCGCGCGTGTCGCGGCCGGGCGGCCTGCGTCCAGGCTCGCCGGCATACGGCCTGCTCGGGCGTACATCGCGCCATCGGGGGTCGCTCATATGTGCTTTGGATGTTAGTCGTTGCGCGTTGGTAACGGGACCATGAAGGTAGGCTTCGTCCGACGGTAACCACCTATCCCTGGGATTCCTGAGGAAGAACGCGATGAACAGGACAGGCTCGCCGGCCCCGCTGTGGGGCGCTGCCGGGAAGGCCGGTTACGTCCTGAGTTGCATAGCCGCTGCGCTGGTGCTGGCCATCAGCGGCTTTTCCTACTTCGTCATCAAGGACGTCAGCGACATCGGCGGGTCACACGCCATCGTCAGCGGCCCGTCCATCGGCGCGCAGAACATCCTGCTGATGGGCCTGGAAAGCCGGACCGACTGGAACGGGAACATCCTGCCCAATGACGTGCTGAAGAACCTGCACGCGTGCAACGCGGCCGAGATCGCGGCCGGCTGCGGCGGCAACGACACCAACACGCTGATCCTGATCCATATCCCAGCGGGCGGCAAGAAGGCCATCGGCTTCTCGATCCCGCGTGACGATTGGGTCAGCTTCGCGGGCACGCTCGGCACGCAGCAGGTCGGCAAGATCGACCAGGCCTACGGGGTGTCCCTGGCCGCCAAGGAGTCCGAGCTGCGGCAGCAGACCTCGGCCCTGAACCAGGACCAGATCGCCTTCGAGGGCAACGAGGCCGGCCGCGCGGCTACCGTGGCGACCGTGGAGCAGCTCACCGGGGTGCACATTGATCACTTCGCCGAGCTCAACCTGGACGGGTTCTACGAGCTGGCCAAGGTCCTCGGCGGCGTTGAGGTGTGCCTCAATCACCCGGTTCCGTACGACCCGAACTCCGGTTTCCACGCCACCCACGCCGGCTACCAGCATCTCAACGCCAAGATGGCGCTGGCCTTCGTCCGCCAGCGCGACGGCCTGACCAACGGGGACCTGGACCGCACGCACCGCCAGCAGGCGTTCCTCGACTCGGTGATGCAGCAGTTGCGCACCCAGGGCGTGCTCGGGGACCTGACCAAGATCCAGGCCCTGCTGTCGGTGGCCAAGCAGTACGTCATCACCGACGCCGGCTGGAACCTGCTCGACTTCGTCGCCCAGATGCGCAGTCTGACCAGCGGCAACCTGACCTTCCGGACGCTGCCGATCGAGGGTTACCAAACGATCGACGGCCAGGCCGCCAACGTGGTCAACCCCAGCCGGATCCAGCAGATCGTGCAGGAGACGTTCTACCCGGCGCCGGGCGCGTCCACCTCCTCGAGTCCGTCGGCCCATGCCACGGCGGGCAGCAGCCAGGTAACGGTAGACGTCTACAACGGCGGCAACACCGCGGGCCTGGCCGGGCAGGTCTCGGCCGTCCTGGTCAAGGACGGGTACAAGAAAGGCAAGGTCGGGAATACCAGCGCGCTCGCCACAACCCAGGTTCTGTATGGGACGGGCGCCTCGGCCAGCGCCGGCAAGATCGCCTCGCAGTTCGGTGTCACCGCCACGGCTAGCACCGCGGTCGCGGCGGGCCACGTCAAGGTCCTGCTCGGTGCGGACGCCACCTTGCCCGCCAGCGGCGCCACGGCCTCGGCCTCGCCGTCGAGCTCGGCGGTGCCGGTTCCGTCCACCGGCGCGCAGGGTGGCACGGTCAGCGCGAAGAACGGTATTCCCTGCGTCGACTAGGCTGACGGCATGGGGAAGATCCGGGTGATCGTCGCGAAGGTCGGGCTCGACGGCCACGACCGCGGAGCCAAGGTCGTCGCCCGGGCGCTGCGTGACGCCGGGGTGGAGGTCATCTACACCGGGCTCCACCAGACCCCGGAGCAGATCGTGGCCGCCGCCATCCAGGAGGACGTGGACGCGGTCGGCCTGTCCATTCTGTCCGGGGCGCACATGACCCTGTTCCGCCGCGTCATCGACCTGCTGGCCGAGCGGGGCGCCGCGGACATCGTGGTGTTCGGCGGCGGCATCATCCCCGACGCGGACATCGAGGAGCTCTACCGGATGGGCGTGGCCAGGATCTTCACCCCAGGGGCGCCCACCACCGAGATCGTCGCCTGGGTCCGGGCCGAGCTCGGCCAGCAGATCGCGGAACGCCAGGCCTGAATACGGACCTGTCTGTCGCCGTGGCGGATCGCTAACCTGGGACGTTATGGCTGACTGGATTTTCCAGGGCAACCCGCGGCACTACGACCTGGACATCTCGGTGACCGCCTCCCGGGAGCAGTGGTGGGGCACGCCTCGCTACCGGGACCGGATGGCGGTCGGCGACCGGGTCTGGCTGCAGGTTGTGGGGCCGAAAAACCCGGGCATTTACTATGTCGCCACGATCTTGTCCGAGACCTACGAGCACCCCGTTCAGCCATCGGACCCGGCGCACTTCCGGTGGCGGACCGACATCCGGTTCGATTACCGCATCTGCCCGCCACTGCTCAGGTCAGAGCTGCTCGATGACGCCCAGCTCGGATCGTTCCGCCCGTTCCGGGGCTTCCAGGGCTCGAACGTGCCGGTGCCGCCGGACGTCGCTGCAGCACTGGCCGCGCGGGCCGCCCCGCGCCTAGAACCCCTGCCACCGGAGAACGGTTGAGTCGATCATCGCCACTTTGAACGAGAGGACAGACATGACCACGGTGCTTGACCGCTTCCGCCTCGACGACAAGGTGGCGATCGTGACCGGGGCCTCCTCGGGCCTCGGCGTGGCGTTCGCCAAGGCGCTGGCCGAGGCGGGCGCAGACCTGGTGCTCGCGGCCCGCCGCGCCGACCGTCTGGACGAAACCCGCGCCGCCGTCGAGCAGGCCGGCCGGCGTGTGATCACGGTTGCTGCCGACCTGTCCCTGCCGGAGAGCGCCCCGGCCGTCGTCGAGGGCGCGATCAGAGCGTTCGGGCAGGTAGACATCCTGGTCAACAACGCGGGGAAGGGGACGGCTGTGCCGGCCACCCGCGAAACGCCCGCGCAGTTCCGCGAGGTCATCGACATCAACCTGAACGGCTGCTACTGGATGGCTCAGGCCTGCGGCCGTGTCATGCCGCCCGGCAGCGCGATCATCAACATCTCCAGCGTCGCCGCGCTCGCCAGCGGCGGTCTCCCGCAGGCGGCCTATTCGGCGAGCAAGGCCGGGCTGATCGGGCTGACCCGGGACCTGGCCGTCCAGTGGACCGGGCGCAAGGGCATCCGCGTCACGGCCATCGCGCCCGGTTACTTCCCGTCGGAGATGACGGACCAGTTCCCCGACGGGTACATCGACAGCCAGCTGCCGCGCGTGCCCGCCGGCCGGCCCGGCGACCCGGCAGAGCTCGCAGCGGCCGTCGTCTTCCTCGCCAGCCCAGCCGCCGGCTACATCACCGGAACCACCCTGGTCGTGGACGGCGGCCTGACGGCACTTTGATGTCAGCCATCGCGGTCTAGCGTCCTTTGTGGGGGCGGGCTATCGCGCTGACTGCGGCTGGGCCAGCGGGCCAGACGTCACCGACCAGCAGGCCTGGAGCAGTGCCTGGGCGAACACCTGGGGCTCGGTGATGCATATCGCGTGATCGGCGTCCACCTCGTGGATTGACGCGCCGGGTATCGCCGCGGCCAGCTTCCGCTGGCGGCTGGCCGGCACGATCCGGTCCCGGGTCGTGATCAGGACCGCGGCCGGGACGTTGACCTGGCTGATCCAGCTGTGCGAGGTGAATCCGGAGACGGCCTGAACGGCTGACAGGGCGGTGCTGAGCGAGGTTCGGCGCAGCTGGGCGCGGGTCCAGGCGGCGGTGACCGGGTCACCGACGGGTCCCAGCAGTGTCCGGCCGAGGATCTCGGCGCTGACCGGCTGCAGCAGCGGGTTCCACCGGATGGCGGCGGCCGCTGACGGCAGCGCCAGGGCGCCCAGTTTCTCGGCCGGTGACCCCAGGACATTGCGAGCGGTGGCGCACAGTACCAGCCCGGAGATCATCGGGGCGTGCCGTCGCCAGGCCAGCTGGGCGATCATCCCGCCCATGGAATAGCCCACCGCGACGAAGCTGCCGACGCCCAGGACCTCAGCCAGCGCGGCGATGTCGTCCGCGCAGTCCTCGAGGCGGAACCGCCAGCCCACCTGGATCCCGTCGCCGTGGCCGCGCAGGTCCATGGCCAGGACCCGGAAGTGACGTGACAGCGGGGCGAAGACCTTTCTCCAGTTCAGCTCCGCGGTGACCGTCACCCCGTGGATGAGCATGAGCGTCGGCGCAGCGGGCGGCCCGGCGCATTCCCACACCCGGGTGACCCCCCGGCCCGGCAGCTCTACCAGCCGGGTCTCCGGGACCGCCGCCTCCTGGGGCAGCTGCAGCACTGCGTCACTCTCCTGCTATGCCGTCAGCAAGAGCCGATGTCACCAGGGCCCGAAAAGACCAGGTTACTATCTAGTTTCCCCGTGCTGGTGGTGAATATGCGCGCAGATTGACTCGCCGTGCTGGTGAGGATGCCAGGCTGAGCCAGCTTAAGGATTGCTGAAGCAGGGTATGTGCATGAAACCACCGGCAGCTGATCGAGCGGGAATCTCATGACGAGCGCCGAGGCGAAGCGACTGGAAGCGCTTTATGCGCTCGAGATTCTCGATACTCCCCGGGAGGAGCGCTTCGACCGCATTACCCGGACCGCGGTGCGCCTGTTCCGCATGCCGAACTCGCTGCTGGCCTTCGTCGATGAAACCCGGGCCTGGGTGAAGTCTGAGGTCGGTACCTCGATCGACTGGGTACCGCGCGAGTCCTCGTTCTCCGAGCTGGCCATCGAGAGCGACGAGCCCGTGGCGGTGCCGGACGCGGGAAACGACCCGCGGTTCGTGGACCACCCACTGGTCGTCGGGCCCGACCGCATCCGGTCGCTGGCCGCCCACCCACTGAGAACACCTGATGGGTACCGGGTGGGGGCGTTGCTGGTGATGGATTCCGAACCGCACGACTTCAGCGAAGAGGAGCTCAACGCCCTCACCGACCTCTGCCGTCTGGCCGAGGAAGAGCTGGCGGACATCGAGCACGCGCGGCTGCTCAAGCTGGAAACCGAGAGCCAGGCCCGCGTGCGGGCGGTGATGGACGCCACCAGCGAGGGCATCCTGCTAATCGGCAGGGATCGCGTGATGGGCTACCACAACCGCCGCTTCCTGGATCTCTTCGGCCTCAAGAGAGAGCAGATCGACGGCCAGACCCTAGCCTCGCTCGACGGCGTCATCGACCGCGTCTTCGACGAGCCGGACGAGTTTCGTAGGAATTTCGATGAGGCAGATGAGGGTCCCGATGAGGTTACGCGCTTCCCGATCAAGCAGCACCACCCCGAGGTCCGCGACCTGGAGGTTTACTCGGCGTCGGTGACGGACCGCGATGATCGCGACCTTGGCCGACTGCACGCTTTTCGCGACGTCACCAAGGAGCGTGAGGCGGAGCGCATCAAGGACGAGTTCGTTTCGCTCGTCTCGCATGAGCTGCGCACGCCGCTCACATCCATCAAGGGCTACGTCGACCTGCTCCTCGACGGAGACGCGGGCGAGGTCACCGAGGAACAAAAGGAGTTCCTGGAGATCGTCAAAAGCAACTCCGACCGCCTCGTGATGCTGGTCAACGACCTGCTCGACGTCTCGCGGATCGAGGCCGGCCGGATCAACCTGCGCCCGCAGCCCGTCGACCTGGCCGGCTGCATTCACGAGGTCGCCACGTCGCTGCGGCCGCTGATGGAGCAGAAGGGGCAGTCGCTCAGGCTCGAGTTGCCGGAAGACCTGCCCCAGGTGATGGCCGACCGCGGCCGGATGGTCGAGATCGTGACCAACCTGCTGTCCAACGCGCACAAATACACGCTCCAAGGAGGCTCAGTCACCGTTCGGGCGCGGGTCTTTGGAGACGAGGTCCAAGTCGAGGTGAGCGACACCGGAGTGGGCATGACCTCCGACGAGCGGGACAAGCTGTTCACCAAGTTCTACCGGGCCCAGAACCCGGCCACGCAGGACGTCAGCGGCACGGGCCTCGGCCTCAACATCGTTAAGTCGCTGGTAGATAAGCAGGGCGGCCGGATCTGGGTGACCAGCGAGCCGACGAAGGGCTCCACCTTCGCCTTCACGATCCCCACGGTTGGCCCGTCGCCGCTCGAGACGACGGCTATCCCCGCCGCCCCGGCCCGGGCCCCGGTGACAAAGGTGGGCGCGCGCATCCTGGTGGTCGACGACGACCCTGACCATGTGGGATTGTTCCGGCACTTTCTGGAGCGAGGGGGCTACCAGGTGCTCGTCGCGCACGACGCGAGAACCGCGCTCCAGATGGCCCAGCGAGAAGGTCCGGACCTGATCACGCTCGACGTGAATCTGCCCGACACCGACGGTTTCACGCTCCTCGAGTGGTTGAAGGCCGACCCGGCCACGACCGCGATCCCGGTGATGATGCTCTCGGTGGTCGACGACACCGGTCGCGGTGTTCTGATGGGCGCGGTCGACTACCTGCACAAGTCGATGATCGACGAGCGGACGCTGCTCAGCCACGTCGGCTCGATCGTACGCAGCCAGGAGCCCCAAGTCGTCCTGGTGGCCGACGACGAGCGCGACATCCGCTCAATGATCGCGGGTCACCTGCGGCAGGCAGGCCACACGGTGCTCGAGGCGGCCGACGGCGAGCAGGCGCTCCAGATCGCCCGCGGCGAACAGCTGCCCAGCCTCGCCTTGCTGGACCTGCGCATGCCACGCCTGGACGGCCTCGGCGTCTTGCGCGCCTTGCGCCACGACGAGGCAACGCTGAGCCTGCCGGTCGTGATGATGACCGAGAATCCTCGGATGTCCGCCTCGGACCGGTCTGCGATCGACCAGCTAGGCGCGTCGGTTTTGCTGCACAAGCCCTGCGGCGCGGAGGAACTGGCAGAGCTCATCGGTCATGGACTCAAGAAGGAGGACGCATGAGCAAGCGGGTTTTGGTGGTCGAGGACGAAGCGGACATCCGGCGGCTGATCTCGATCAAGCTGAAGGGCGCCGGTTACGAGGTCTCGACCGCGAACGACGGGGAGGAGGGGCTGGCTGCGGCCGTGCGCGACAAGCCGGACCTCCTCCTGAGCGACGTGATGATGCCGAAGAAGGACGGTTACACCATGGTCCGAGAGGTTCGCGAGGCGCTGGGCCCGGAAGCGCCCGTGGTCATCATGCTGACCTCACTCGGCCAGCACACCGACGTCGCCACTGGGCTGGACGCCGGCGCGGACGATTACATTGTGAAGCCGTTCGCCCCGCGCGAGTTGATCCAGCGCATTGAGGTCGTGATGCTTCGTCACGAGCGGCAAGGCGCCTGAGCCGAGGGCACCGTGACCGCCATCGAGCAACCCGCCGCCGAACCTGCCGCGACGCCACATGCGGGGCGCCAGTACTGGGAGGCTCAGGGCCTCACCGACATCGTCGTGCCCGAGTTCGAAGCCGCCTCGGCCGCGGGCCAGACGGACCGCATGCGCGCCGCGTTCTACGTGCTGGCTGGCTACCGCGCCCGGACCATAACCATCTTCCGGTGGGCCTTCGAGCACCGCCGGGAGCCGTTGGCCCAGGCCACGCTGCGCAACCTGATCGCGCTCCACACGGGCCTGCGAAAGATGCGGGAGATCGCGCCCGATTCTGTGCCGCACTCGCTCGCGCTCGGGCGTTCCGGCCGCGTGCGGCTCACCCACGATCTGGTCCTCAAGGTTCTGGCCGATTCCGACCGGCCACTCGACGTACGGACCGTGACCGAGCGGGTGAACGGGCTCTCCCAGGTGGCCCCGCTGAAGCAGGAGCGGATCCGCGAGCACCTGAAAGAGCTGGTCGACACCGGGCACGTCGAGCGGAAGGGAAACGCCTATCACCGCAGCAGACGACCCTACTTCGAGGTCAATCAGGACCACGCCGCGCTCGAAGCACTGGTCGGGCCGCGCATCTACGAGAAGCTGGAGGAGCATGGCTTTCGCGGCCTGGGGGACCTGGCGGCCCGGCGCGGAAAGTTCCGCGATCTCCTCTCGGAGCTGACCGGCTTCGGCGACGCGACCGCGGCGCTCCTGCTGGCGGCCGTGCTGGTCATGATCGAGCGCGAGCCAGGCGCCGCCGGACGCGGACCCTGGGGCGCGGCTGACCTGATCGGCTCCCCGTATCCGCGACCGTACCAGCACGAGGCGTTCGCGATCTTCCGCGGATACGGCTACCAGGGCCAGGTCATCGAGGCGCCGACCGGGAGCGGCAAGACGCTGATCGGGATGATGTGCATCCAGGACTGGCTCACCACGTTGTCGCCCGGCCAGTCGATCCTGGTGCTGGTCCCGACCGTCAACTACCAGCAGCAGTGGGTGGGCGAGCTCTGTTACAAGGAGACCGGCCTGAAGCTATCGCCGCACCTGGTCTTCACGGGAACGCCGGCGCAGGTCGAGACAGTCAGAGCTCGGACCGGCGTGATGCCAGCCGTCCTGGTCATGTCCTATCCGGCCCTCGCGCAGACAGGATCCGGGGTCGGGAAGGGAGGCTTCGACAGCCACTCAATCGAGATCTTCCTGATGGGCGCGAACATTCGCTACGTGATCTTCGACGAGGTTCACAAGGTCGTGGACGACATGCGCAGCGTGTCCGCCGAGGTCACCAGGGTGCTGACGGAATGGTTGAAGGACGGCAGCCTCACGGGTGCCATCGGCTTCTCCGGCACGGCGGCGGCGTATCGTAACCGCTTCTCCCAGCTCGGGCTCGATCTGGTCCACGTGATGCCCGCAGCCGAGCTGATCGCCTACGGGTTCGTCGCACCCTTCGCGGAGCTGGGGGTGCCGTTCGCCTACTCCGAGCGCGAACAGCGCGTGCGCCGGCTCGTCGACGAGTACAAGGAGCTGCTGAAGAGCTTCCTGAACGACACGGTAGGCGCACCCAGGCTTCGGGCCTGGTTTGCCGAGCTGCCGATGGACGACCGGGTCGCGATGGCTCGCGGGCTGCTCCGCATGGCTGCCGCCGCGGGGACGGACCGCGACGCCGCTATCGCCAGTCGCCTGGAGGGCTGGGAGTCCGGCGGCGCCCTGACGCTGCCCGAGGTGGGCATGGTCACAATCCTCCAGGTCCTGCGTGGCTGGTCGGACAGCGATCTGGTCAACGCCGCAGTGGACGGTGACGCGGGCGGTCGCCGCGAGGTCGCCCACGACACTCTGGAACGGGCGAACGGCATCCGGAGAGAGCTGACAGGGCTCATTTACAGGCCCGAGGCCGGACAGCGCCTGACCGCCGCCGGCTTCAGCACGGCCGCCCCCTTGGGGGCTCGGGAGCTCGCAACCACGCCGATGCCGGCCGCGGAACGGGCCAAACGATCACGGGACGAGCTGGCGGTGACGATGAGCGGCCTGTATCCGAGCCTGGTCGAGTGGGCGCAGAGGGTCGGCGAAGGCCGGGTCTCGGTCGTGCGGTCGATCCTGGCGGCGGAGCGCTCGGTGCGAAAGGTCCACGGGGTGATCGTGTTCGACGCCAGTACACGCATCCGGTGGGACGGCACGCCGGGACCGGCACGACCGGGCTACGACGGTGTCGCCGGCATGTTCAGTGAGCTTCTCGGCGTCTCGAACCTGGTGCCGATGGCGGCGCTGTCGAGCGAGATCTACCTGCCCCACGATCCGGACGCGCCGCTCAACGCCGCCATCGCCGGGTACATCCGGCATCGGATCGCCGCCGACGAACAAGGTGATGCACTGCTCGCGATGCTGACGCAGGGCATCGAGCTCACGCCGGGCCAGGCATCGACGTTGCAGTCAGAAGTGGCGCGACTGGTGGCCGCTGCGGTCGCGCCTGACGTGCCGGGGGTACCGGTGACGCGGCTAGTGGTGATGCCGCTGCGCCGGGTGGTGCGCGAGCACTTCAAAGGTGAACTGCGCGCCCGGCTGATGACGCGCCTGTCGACGCGTCAATACCACCTCCGTCAGTGGTCGAGGACGTTCAAGGGATATCGGGAGATCGCACTCCGCTTCGAGCGGGCTCAGGTGAGTGAGCTACAGCGCGCCGACGGCAGCGTGCACAGCTTCGCCGTGGTGCGCATGCCCGCGGGCGATCAGAAGCAGCTCACGTACGACCTCACGGCGCGCATCGTCGACTCGGACGAGCTGCCGGTGAACACGATCATCGTCTCGACTTGGGCCCGGACAGGCTGGAACGTGATCAAGCCGAACGTCCTGATCGACGCCACCGCCACCCGGAACGTGACGGCCTGGCAGCAGCTCCGCGGCAGGTCCATGCGAGCGATGCGGACATGGACCAACGACTGCTACCGGCTGGTCCTGTTGCTCATGGGTTCGCGGCCGATCGGGCTCGAAGGCTCGGGCGAGCTCCCGTCGGACATGCCGGATGTCTATGAGGCCGTCGTCCAGCACAGTGGGGCCGCACCCGCCGACCTCGACGAAGCGATGGAGGCGGTCCTGGCGAGCGCCGGCATCGACCTGCCCGCAGGCGGCAGCGACGGGCACCGGATCACTGCACTTGACCCCGAGCGGCGGCAGGAGATGGTGACCCAGCTGATGATGGAGCGGAACAAGGTGACGCACATCTACGAGCTGGTGAAGGCATACGGCGGCACGATGCAGATCCGCTACGACCGGCAGGACAAGCACTGGGAACGCGTCGAGGCGCTGGTAGAGAAGCACGCACGCGAGTACGCGGTCAACCTGTTCGACGGTGCCTACGGCCCGGGCGAGGGCCACGCTCCGATGGTGTACGCGGGCGACCCCCGCCAGGACGTTCCGTCCGCGCTTCGGAAGCACCTGACGGAGGCGCTGCGAGATCGCGACGCGACGATCGTGAAAGGCTGGCTGCACGGGATCGCGGAGGGCGGCGTGGAAGACCTCGGTCTGGAATGAGCGCTCCGTCAGCGCGCGAGGCCCGGATTGCGGAGACCACCGCACAGCTGGACACCGTACGGTCTACCACATTAACCCTCAGATCCGTAGATCGATGGGCAAGTGTCCGGCTAGTGCGTCGGAATCCGTATCCGCAGGCGATGCCGCTGGCCCGGGAAGTGGTCAAGGAGCTGCCGTTCGAGCACGCCTGCATCCTCCGTTCACCAGCAACCTGGGCACATAGCAGGGTGGTCCGTGCTGGAGCGGTACGGGTCTCCACCGGATGGCCCAGTGTCGGCCCTTTTGGCAGCGCTGGCCAGTGCCAGGTCAAGCCACCGGGCGCTTAGCGAACCGCTTGATCAGGAACGACGCGACGGCGACAACGATCATGGCGCCGATCACCGCGCCAACGATGCCACCCCAATCGAACTTCTGCGTGTCACCGATGCCGAACAGGCCATGGAAAATCCAGAAGCCGACCAACGCCCCCAGCAGGCCCAGTCCCACCGAAGTCAACCACGATCTCCAACCGTGCATGTGCCGGAAAGCATCGTTCGGTATCAGCGCACGAGCGACGGCACCGGCTACAAAGCCCAGTGCCAAGGCGGCAAGGAAACTACCGAGGTTCATCGACTCTCCCACTTTCCAGGCCCCTGGCTCATCCTGGCGATCGGTCCTGCCCACGAAATTGGGGGATCTCTCTACGCTACAAAGAGGTACCCAGATTCGACATCACCTGATCGACTAGGTTTGCGGCCAGGTGAGTTCACCGCCAGTGGGACGGCGGAAATGGTAGCACCAAACCTCAGCGCTGGGAGAGGAGGCCAAAAGATGTCGCAGGCCGACTGGTCGCAACCATTTGCCTTGGTCGCCGCCCGGCCCGCCGCGCCGGGCGGGCCTAAGGCAGAGCCCGGCGCGAGCGCGCCGGTGTGCCGGCCCGGCCTCCTGGCGGCCGATCCCGTGTCGTTGCGTCGCTGGGCGTGGGATCGGCGGAGAATTTGCTCATGGACAAAGGAATCTTGCCCGAGAACGGAACGGCCCAGGTCGGCTCGGTAGCGCTTCCGGTCGGCCAGCGCGTCTACGCCGAGAAGGGTGAGCTTGTGGCCTGGGTTACCGCCGAGCCCCTGCCGGATGCGGGCGCCATATGGTCGCAGCTATCCGAGGCGCACGCCGAAACGGGCCTGATCCCTATTACGCTGGCCCCGCCTCAACGCGCGGATGTGGCGGCCACAGGCGTCTGCGGGGAGGACTTCGGCTTCTGGTTCCCCACAGATGTCAGCGCGCTGGAGAGGACGTCGGCCGAGACGGTGCTCGCGGCCGGGTGGTATGTCAGCGCCGGGGAGTGGGAGGACGAGTCGGACTACCTGGTCCCCGCCCGGGCTCCTTTCGGCCAGGACTTCCCCGGCCTGGCGCCTGCTGGGGATACACGCTTGCCAGCGACTGTTCTTGAGCTGGAAGTTGCCATGCAGCCGCCGGCTCATCTCGGCCTGGTCGCGGCCCGCCGCCCGGCGGACCTTCCGGCGGTGGTGGGCTGGAGCGTCTTCGGGGTGGACGAGCCCGGCCCCGGCGCGCGGTCGCTTCAGGTCAGCGCGGTGCTGCGGTCCTGGGAAACGCGATACGGCGCGCGGCCGCTGCGAATCGGCAACGACGCCGTACTCCGGGTCCTGGTCGAGCGGCCACCGCGAACCTACGACGCCGCCCGGCGGGTCGCCGCCGAGCACCTCGCCTTCGCCGATGAGTGCAATGGCAGGAACGGGTACCTGGTGGCCGAGTTGGGTGCCGCGTTGATCGACGCGCCGATCTGGAGCTTCTGGTGGGACTGATCCGGCCCCTTACCATCGGAGCGGGTGAGGAGAATCGAACCCCTACCTGTCAGCTTGGGAATCCGACCGATCCAGGTCCCTGACCGTACTGACCTAGGAACTCGACACACCACTAGTGACAGTTAGAGTTCGCCAGTGTCCTCGGTACGAACTACCGTCGCCTCCTTCGTTGCCTCCTCCAACATCGAGGACCAA
>Ga0306926_10005799_pt1 | contig 13217 bp, 15 predicted proteins | sample flu12Cox44000178_FD_203759 | JGI IMG/M metagenome (GOLD analysis project Ga0306926, IMG submission 203759) | Lab enrichment of tropical soil microbial communities from Luquillo Experimental Forest, Puerto Rico - flux8day.12C.oxic.44.000.178 (v2)... | ecosystem: Environmental > Terrestrial >... | reverse complement strand
GCAGCGCGTTCACGGACACACTGTGCGTCCTGTGCCATTGCTTCACATGCCACGGCAATGAGCGCGAGCGGCAGTAATTTCTTCATCATCGTATAGGCCACAGCACGCCCGCAAATTTGTCATGGGCCAACAGGGCTCGCTACTCTGCGCCCGTGACGCAAGCGGCCAAGCCGCCGAGCAGCGTGGTGAACTCGCGCCTTTTCATTCAATCACCTCGTCGGCGCGGCCGAGCGGCGGAAGCGGCACGGTAATGCCCAGCGCCTTGGCGCTCTTGAGGTTCAGGAACATCTCGACTTTCGTAGCCTGCTGGACCGGCAGGTCGCTAGGCTTTTCGCCTTTGAGAACACGGGCGGCGTAAACGCCGGCGAGACGGTAAGCGTCGCCGAGACTGCCTCCATAGCTCGCCAAGCCGCCGGCTGCGACGAACTCGCGGTTTTCGAAGACCGCAGGCACAGCATGGCGGAGGGCCAACGCGGCGAGTTGTTCGCTCCGAGCAGACAAAAACGCATCGGGGTTGATAACGAGCCCGCCCGCTCGCAATTTGACAAGGTTTGCGAAAACGCTATCGAAGTCACGTTCAGTGCTAGCATTTAAGACATGGAGCTCCAGCCCGAGAGTGTGGGCCACCGACATCGTATTGTTCGATAGGATTGCAGAAGAGGTATCAGCCGGGTTCGCCAGCAACGCCATAATGCTCACTGTGGGCAGAAGCTCGTGCAGCAATTCCAGCCGCTTCGGCGCTACTTCCCGATTCAATTGAGTCACGCCCGTGATGTTGCCACCCGGTCGATGGAGGCTGGCAACAAATCCGAGACGTACGGGATCATCACCCATTTCGAAAATGATCGGAATACTCGTGGTCGCTGCCTTTGCCGCGACTGCTGCCGGAGCAGCGGTCGCGACAATCGCGGTCATTTGGCGATTAACTAGATCGGCTGCCAATGCGGCTAGCCGTTCGTTTTGATTCTCGGCGAAGCGATATTCAATCGTAACATTTTGACCCTCGACATAGCCTGAGTCCTTCAGACCTTGGCGGACGGCGGCTACAAGCTGCGGCACGTCGCTGGACGCTCTGGGGCTGAGCAACCCAATCACCGGAATCGTCGGTTGCTGTGCTCGTGCGGCAAGCGGCCATGGCGCAACAGCACCGCCGAGCAGCGTGATGAACTCGCGCCTCTTCATTCGATCACCTCGTCGGCGAGCAGCAGGAAATCACGGCGGATGGTCAAGCCGAGCGCATTAGCGGCCTTGAGATTGACAATCAGCTCGAACTTAACCGGCTGCTCGATCGGAAGATCAGCCGGCCTTGCGCCCTTGAGAATTTTTCCGGCGTACACGCCCGAGCGTCGGAAAAGGTCCGGGCGGCTCGTTGCATAAGCCATGAGGCCGCCCTCTTGCGCGAGTTCGGCAAATGCATGCATGGACGGCATTCTGTTCCTGGTAGAGAAGTCGATGATTGCGCTCCGATGAGTCAAATTCAGGCCGTCGTTCATGCCGAACAGCGCATCTGCATGTTCACGGATCGCGCCGGCAAGCGCGTCGATAAGCTCGCTACCTTGTCGCACGCGCACCGGGATGAGCGCGATGCCCAGTGACTGCGCTGCGCGCTCCAGGTCTCTCAATTGAGAATTGTCGACTCCGATGTCCGGATTCATCAGGACCGCGACTCGCGAAATGTGCGGCACAGCGTCCTTAAACAATTGCATACGTTTGCTCGTGAGTTCGGCTGACGGCACCTGAACGAGGCCAGTGATATTGCCGCCGGGCCGCGCCAAACTGGCAACGATGCCTGCGCCGACGGGTCAATCGCATTGACCATCACGATAGGGATTTTCGAAGTAGCTCTCTTCAGTGCGACAACGTTCTGGTCTCCGGAAGCCACGACGAGATCGAGATCAAGTCGGACCAGTTCTGCCGCGAGTTCGGGGCCGACTCCAACCGGCCCGCGCGCGAAGCGGCGCTCGATCGTGATGTTCTGGCCCTCGACGAAGCCGCTCTCACGTAGCCCCTCGAGAAACGCTTGGCCGGGCGGGGTGGTTGGGATCGTTGGATCGTTGGCGAGGAAGCCGATTCGGTAGACCCTCTCCCGCTGCTGCGCGCGCGCCGCGAGCGGCTAGGCAGCCGCGCTGCCGAGTAGCGTCAGGAACTGGCGTCGTCTGAGGTCGGGCATGGGCTCCTTCCCGGAACCCGCTGTGCCAGCTTACAGCAAGCTCAGGATGGCGCGGAAGCGCCCGCAGGTCCTGGGGTAGACCTGAATCGTTCTGAATCTCGCCCACGGCGGCCGATCACACTGCGGGAAGGGTGCGCACGTGGTGCATGATACAGAGCAGCAACAGAAGTTTAGGGGGTCGCCAGCCGAGGAGACTTTATGGCGGCTTAGTCCCGGGCCCGTTCGGTCGGTAGGGCGGTGGACGGTTTGCAGACCATGCGCCTCGCTGCTCGCAGTATCGGCATGACCGGGACGCGTCAACGCGACGGCGCTAAGATGGGACAACAATAATTCTCGGGGAGGAAGCAAATGGCCGCGACCAACGACTTTTCCACTCACCCGCCGCGCCGTGTTCGCAAGCGCCGGTGTCGGCGTGGGCGCGACGGCGCTCGGCGGCACGCCATCCAGGGCGCAGACCGCGCAGCGCAAGACTTTCGTGCTCGTGCACGGCGCGTGGCATGGCGGCTGGTGCTGGCGGCGGGTGTCGGACTTGCTCGAGCAGCAGCCACAAGGTGTTCACGCCGACGCTGACCGGCCTCGGCGAGCGTTCGCACCTCATGAGCAAGGAGATCAATCTCGACACCCACATCACCGATGTCGTCAATGTCATCAAATGGGAGAACCTCAAGGACATCTGCCTGGTGGTCCATTCCTACGGCGGCTGGCCAGGCTCGGGCGCGCTCGAGCAGATCGGCGAGCGCGTGTCCTCAATTGTGTGGCTCGACGCGTTCAAGCCGGAGAATGGCCAGCGTGGTTTCGACTTCGCCTCGGACTTCAGCCGCAAGGCGTTGCTCTCGGCGGTCGAGACGGGCGAGCCCGGTCGGCCGGGGCCAAAGGCCGAGGTGTTCCAGGTCAACGAGAAGGATCGCGCCTGGGTCGATTCCAAGCTCACTCCGCAGCCGAACGGCGTGGCGTTGCAGCCGATCAAGCTCACCGGCGCGCGCGAGAGGGTGGCGAAGAAGACCTACATCCGCGCCCCGATATATCCGCAGCCCGCCTTCGATCAGGCGCTGGCGGAGTGCAAAGCCGACAAGTCCTGGCGCACGTTCGAGACCACCGAGGCCGGGCACGACGTCATGGTCGATGCGCCGCAGTGGCTGGTCGATATCCTACTGCAGGTCTCGTGAAGGCAGACACGCGAGATTATCCGCGTGCAGCACGTGTCCTAGCCCTCGGCGGCGGCTTCCACTTGAACACGGCTCTGGACTGCATCACACAGCTAGGCGGAACGCTGACGCTGCTCGGCGAGCTCGAGCCAATAGCGCGCCAGCTCTTCGTAGCGCCGTTTGCTTTCTTCCTGCCAGCAACGATTGGCAAGCTCTCGACATTCTGCCGCGTGCGCACGGAATCCTTCCGACTTGCTGTCCGAAGGCTCAATCTGGCCCGACGGATTGCAGGAGGGGAGGAAATTCATGGTCATGGCGACCTCCACCACTTTCCCCCCTGTCCCCTGGAAATAAGTACGGTCGTCACGCTCGCGTGTGATTGCGATCACAAAAATGCGTTTTTCCACCGCTGGAGCGGCGTGGCCCCTTCGTCAGCAAAATTCATGTTTCTAGAGAGGGTTAGGGGTGAACTGTCGGGCCGGTGATTGGAACGCCGCAGGCCCTTCTCCCGCGCTTGAGATTGTCCGGCGTCCAACGCCGTTTTGCGTTCCGGATCCGCGCCGCCGCGCATGATGCTGTGTAAGCTTTCAACCGGCATGAGGTTCGTTTTGAAGCTGGCTGCTGGTCTCGACCACAGCTTCCCCTTGCTGGCTTTCTTCCTGCACCTCGCAAACCCGGCCACGCCGCTCGCGCTCATCCAGCCATCGATAAACTAGCTCGGGTGGCACGTCTGCCCACTTCAGATGAAGCACGCGAGCCTCGTCGCCAGTGAAATTCTTGTCCGGTCCGGCGCAATAGAAGAAATGTTCATCCCAGCAACGATCAAACTCATGCCGCCATTCGCGCTCTAAATTGGCCCGTTCCGTCTCGCTCAAAACACCAGGGGTTTCCCACAAAACACTGCGCTCATACTCGAAGCCCGGATAGCGCAGGCCCATTTCGCGAGCCTCGTAGGCCCACCACCCCATCGGCCGCCGACCACCCTTGCCCCACCACCCCATCAACCTGGCGCGATGATGAAACCACGCCGCGCGCTTGTGCTCGTCGCTCGCGAAAGCCGAACCGTTATGAGAAGGACCAAGCCATAATTCCATTTCTTGCGCGGCGTTCAACTTGGCTCGAGACGAACGACGAAGGACATATCGCTTGGTCGGCATGCCGGCTACCTCGCGTTCAACGACGACGGCCTCCCGACCCGACTGACCGCTTCAAGATTTACACCCAATCGCTGCAAGCTTCTACAAACGAACGACCGTGCCGCCAATTCGCCCTTCAATCCGGGGTGCTCCCGCTTGCCGCTGCGGCCGATGATGATCTCGCCATCGCGGTCAATCTCGACCCGCAGCCGCTCGGCACGCTCGTAAGCGAAGGCTATCTGCTCCAGCAGCGCCAACCCGCCCGCATCTGAGATGTCGTAGTCGGTCAGGACCGATTGCCACAATCTTAAACCAGCAGGCCCTAGGTTTGACGGCGGAGGCGTGATGGATAGTGTCGGATCAACGATGCTCAGCGCTGGATTTTTTACCATGACGAGCCTCAATGCTTGAATGTTTTACTCAATAGCACGAGAACGCGATTGTCCCTGCGGTCGACAAATTGCCCCTCGCGCGAATTTTCGCGATCCCCCCCGCCCAGGATATCGCGCGCTTTCCAGAGTAGCGGATGCGAACGAGTTCGCTAGGCGGCGCCCCCGAGGTCATCGTCGCGAAGTCGGTCCGATTTCAGACCACCCCTTGAAGTGCTCCTCGCCCTTATTTGACCACCCCGGTGTAGACTGGATGACGGGGATCCAACGGGAGACCATCGGGGCCACAACCTCTGTCGTAACCGTGCCGCTCGCGGAACTTTTTCCGGCTTTCGTGGCAATGCGCGCATAGGCTCTGCAACTCACCCAGCCAAAATTTATTAACGTCGCCGTTCCACGGTTCGATGTGATCAGCGACCGTGGCGGCGACGACCTTGCCGTCAACGAGGCATAGCCGCCACAACGGCTCGATGCGCAGCTGCTGGGCCCGACGGTTTCGCCACTTGCGAGTTCCATAAAGCGGATACATCGGGTCCTCTGTCTCAAAGGCGCCGTACGTTCTAAAGATGGAAGATCGGCCAGACCAGGGTCAGGGTCAACGCATCGAACCCCCGACCCCGACCTGACCGTCGAGGCGACCGCCGTGCGTAATACGGCCGCCGGTTAGTGCAGCACCGGGTTCATCGTGACCTGCGATCACGATTGGGATTGGGCTGAGGAAGGCCCCCAGGAGCTCTCGACGGAGCAGCCCGAACCTTCGACGGAGCAGCCCGAACCTTCGACGGACGGCAGCCGGTCAGTGATGTCAGTGGTGATTCAGACTTCTCTCTACTTTTACACACCAATTTTTCCCTCTCTTTGAAACACAGGATAGACTCTATAAGGCCACTGACTTCACTGACCAGGTCAGCGATATCAGTGATTTTTTCGTCGCACCCCTCTCAAAAAACCACTGACTTCACTGACCACCCCAACCGCCGTACTGACCACCCCAACCGCCGTCATCGCCGACTTGTGCGTTCTCGATGAGGGCCGTCACGGTCGCCCGTCGTTGTCGCAGGGTTCTGGAGTCGCCGCCTCTAGCGTAGGGCAGGCGTACTGGTCGCTGCCGCAGACAGGGCAGCGGCTTGGGTTAGCGAGGATGAGCACGAGTGTGTCCCGATCCATACCAGTCAATCCTTCTTCGTAGTGAGCTTGTCGCGATGTGCTTCGGCGGCACCGATGCGTTGATCCGGGGGTATGTCTGTGTGGACGTAGATTGCCTGCCGGCGCCCGTTGATCTTCCACAGACCGTCCTTGGCGCCGGGATTCTCGATCATGACGTATCCGCAGTCCGTGATCCGGTACGACGTGCTCTTGCGTTTCGTCGGGTCGCGCAACCATTCGAGGCTAGGAGCCACTGCTGACAGCTCGTCGATCGTCAATGCCGGCGGGTTCTTGAGTTCATCGATGGCATCAGCAAGCTCACCGTAAGCGGGGCCGCGACCGGCGATGACCATGTAACGGAATGCGGGTGTCTTCAGCGGTTCGGCCTTCGGGTCGAAGTTCGACAGGTCGCGCTGGTAGAGGAGTGCGGCTACATGCGCGAAGCCGCCGGTCTCATACCAGCTCCAGAACCCGTTCCAGTATTCCTTTGGAAACTCCTCGCCGCGGCGCTCGGAGAATGCCACGTAGTGCCGGCGGTCGTCGGGCGGCAGAATGAGCGCGTCGCGGTAGTTGGTGGTGACGACCATTTCCGACACGGTTCAGGATGTAGTACTCATTGATGTACTTCTCGTTGACTCGCAGCGTGTTGGGCGGAGCTGCCAGCATCTCCTTGACGTGATCATTGAGCTGGTAGCGATTGATGTTACCTTGGTCGCTCACGTCACGCGCCTCGCTCAGCCGCACGATCAGCGCCTTGAGAAAACCGTTGTTCTTGCTGACGAGGTGGTTGAGTTTGATGGTCTGGAAATTCCATTCGCCGACGGTATACACAACCCCTTCAAGCAGCGTGTCTTTGCCGATCTTGGGCGCACCGCCAAGTACAAGCGCGTTGTTGATCTTGAGCCCTGGGCGCTGCACGCGGTGCGCCAGCCAGTCAATGCAGTAGTCGGCGTCGTTGGGATATATCGCGCGCCAGTGGTCAATCCAGCGCGTTGCCTGCGCGGGATCACCGAGCTGGATGTCAGGCGGCGGGCGATAGAAGTTGAGCGTCGTCGCGCCCGCCTTGTTGATGTACCCGCCATCGACAACCACGCAATTGCGGATGAACTCCGGCTTGCCGGGATCCCAAGTCAATGCCTCGACGCTGCGGTTCTTCGCCAGCCACACGCTCGCCGGGATCATCACCACCTTGCCCCTGCTGTTGAGCACCGGCGTGCCGTCGGGCTTGAGCAGCGCTTGTGGGGCAATCCGGTCGTCGACGCTGGCGTTCGGCCACATGGTCTTACACGGCAAGTAAATGCACGCGCGGCTCGGTGCATAGGAGCACAAGTCGTCGAGTGTGCATGATGATGGCAGCGCGCCGGGCGACTGCGAGCTCGACTGCATCTCTCCAAATTGGTCAGCAAAATCAGTCATGCCTTCCTCCCGAGCACGACGTCGTTGAAGTCCCATCCTTTCTGCTTGGGCATCAGCGGCACCGTCGTGCGGCCCGCGGATTTCCAGATGCGTTGACAGCGCTCTGCGGCGTGCTGGCCCTCGTAGTTCTCGTCGTTGTCGATCAGCAAGATGAGCTGCTTGACGCCGGGCAGCGCCGGCAGGCGGCCCATGCCATCGCTGTTCACGGTCGACCACGCCGGCGTGAGCGCTGCGCCGCGGTACGGAATTCGTGTGGCGGCGGCGAGCGTGGTTTCGATGCCTTCGCCGGCAATGAGCTGATCGCTGCCATTCAGCGGCCAGAGCTTCACCACCCCCATGCGGCCGAGCGCCATGCGGCTGATCTTGCGCACCACACCGTTCTCGTACTGCAGTCCAATGCGGTGAATTCCAACCGGCGCGTCGGTCAGCGGATCGCGCATCAGGGCGACGATGCAGGGACGGCGCTCGCCTGGACCGAAGACGCAATTCGGGTGAAAGCGCAGCGCGTCGCTGATCGTTGGCGATTCGCCGCAACTGAAACAGTGCCAATGATCCGCGTAGATCTTGCAGCTCGGCTCCCAATCCTCGTGGAACGGGCACGCGACGTGATGCGACGCGTTCATCGGCAGCGACACTAGATCGGTGAGCGGCGCGGTCGTCGTACCCAGACTGGCGAGGAAATCCTCTTCGGCGCCCTGCTCGACTTCTTTGGTGTCGGGGAGCGGTGCGGCGCCGGCGATGAAGGCGTCGATCGCGTGCGCGACGGTCTCTTCGTCTTTCGCCGCCGGCGGTTCGCCGGTTGCCGGTGCTTCGAGGTAGAGTGGACCGGTGTGCACCTTTCCGCCGAGCGGTAGACCTTCAGCCCACGGCGGCGGTTCCAGCATCATCGTCAGCACGTCTTGCTCGGAAAGCGTACCCTTCGGCGCCTCGACCACGAGCTCGTCGTGGCAGTGGAAGACGACTTTCCAACCGCGGGCCTCGGCGCGCACGATGGCGCTGGACAGCAAATCTCTTGCAGCACCTTGCACGATATTCTCGACCAACGTGCCGAACCAGGCGCGTGCCCACTTCCACTGTCCGCGCGCGTTGTCGATGAACTCGATGTCGGGCTCGCCGTCCTCGAATTTTCTGTTCGGGGCCAGACGGGCATTCGGGTAATTGATTGCCCGACCACTCGGCAGTGTGATGTTGAGGTCGATGCCGTCAAAGCTGGTGACGACCGATGGACGCGGCGGCGGCATGACCCGGATTGCCTGCTTGCTGCGGATCGAGATGCGGGCGGCGCGCATCAACCGCTGCCAGAACGCGCCGATCGCCGGGTGCTTGCTGCGCCAAGCGTGGATGATCGCCAGCACCTCGGTGTCGGTGCGGGTGTCCTCGTCGTTGGCGATCCGTCGCCAGGCTCCAATGCTGCCGCCAAATCCGGCAGCCAGCTCGGCGCACTTACCAAGCTGGCGCTCAGCCGCGCTGATCTCGCTATTGGGATCGTTCTTCTGCAATATGGTGCGCGCGAGAACGACGTAGAGATCGAGCGATTTGTCACCGGTGGCGTCGTAGCGCCTGAAGTGCTCCAGCTTCCATTCTTCGCCGGCAAGCCAGGCGGTGACCCTGCTTTCGATGCTGGAGAAGTCGACGCAAATCAAAACCTGGCCGGGAGCCGCGCACAGGATCGCGCGCGATAGTCCGCGGACAACCTCGAGCGGATTGCCGAAGCGTGCCAGCTCGATGTGGTTGCCGGCGATGAGCGCATCGACCAGGGAGGCGGGATACTTATTGTCGTTGCGCGGCAGATTGTGCAGTTGCGCGCCGATCGAGCTCCACCGCCCCGGAGCGCCGCCGTGGAAGCGCAGCGAGCCGTGTATGCGATGGCTGTCGGGATTGGTGAAGGCCAGCAGTTTCTTGAACTTTTGCACGCTGGTGTAGGCGCCGCGCTGACGCAGCGTCAGGATCTCGCGCACAAGGTCCTCGGGCTTGTGCGCCAGCGTGGCGGACACTGAGCGTTTGGTGAGCGAGCTTATCGCGTGACCGCGGGCGTTGATCAGCTTGACGATCCGGTCGCGTTGGAACACCGAGGTGATGACACCAGCGGTCAGCTCGTTGAGCCTGGTGTTGATGGCGTTGCGTTCATTGACCGCGAGCGTGCAGCCGGCATTCAGGAACGGCATGTTGGCATAGACGCCGCGCGCGTTGATCGCTGCGTCGAGCGTGAGCAAGTGCTGCTCTTCCGGTAATAGTGGATGCATGCGCGGGTGATTGTAAGCGGCGCGTGTGCTTTCGACGTCAGTACGGCAGCGCTCCAGCACCAGCGCGAGGTCACGCTCGTGTGCAGCAGGGTCTTCCGCTTTCTTACGTTTCTTGGCGGTCTGCGGCCGTGACAAGCGCAGCATCGCCTTTCGCGCTTCTGGGTTCTTCTTATAGGGCAGACCGAGCGCCTCGCAGCGCAAGCCAAGCTCAGCTGGAAATGCGTTCGCGAGCGCGCGTCGCTGAGCGCAGTCCTGCTGTGCGATCGGGATCGGAGCAAATCCGTAACGCGGAATTAGCACGTGCTCGAGGAGCAGGCGCTCGAACTCCCAATTGTCACTGACAAACTTGTATCCAACTGGGTCAGCGAATGGCACCGGCACAGGATCGCTGCGCCGCCATGTTTGAACCTCCCCGCCGTCGATGGCGAAGCACATGAAGTGGATGCCGGTCGACGGATCGAGCGCGTAGCTGTAGGCGCCGCATTGCGTCAGGTTGAGACTCGAGAACGTTTCGAGGTCCCAGTAGACGACCTTGACAGTGTTGAGAACGAAGAGCTTGTCCAGCGTTTTTTCTTTGGTGGACATTGCTAAACTCCGCTGCTTTGAGAGCGTTAATCATTGTTGATTCACTGGGCGCTTGCTCCGGCCCAATCCCATGCGCCATTCACCGAGCCTATGGTCGATGACTTGTGTCGCCAGCATGCTGGGGATGATTTCCGGCGCTTCGCCCGGTCGCCAGTGCACTGACACCCGTCGCCATTTGGTTTTGTAATCTCGGCTGCTGTCGAAGATGTGCCAGCCGGCATCAGATTGCGGCGGCTCTGGATGACACGTCCAACCGTAATTCCAATCACCTTCCAGCGGCGTCTGTCGGTTACGTGTGATCGCGTACTCGATCACAAGCCGGGGAAATCCTTCCCATGGGCCGGGGTTCATGCGGCGCCCCTGTCCACGACGAGCGTTAGTCGCGGTCGGCGCGCGCAGCAGCAAGCTGGAAGGAATCCCGGTGGGTATGGCAACGGCAGCCAGAGCTGCCAGGCGTGGCTCCACTTCCAAATCTCGTCTGCTTCCTCCTCTGTGCAATAGAATTGCGGTTCGGACACATCGAACAAATCGGGGCGCAGAACGTGCTGCGGCAGGCCAGTGATTCTTGCGATTGCTTGCAACTGTTCAGTAGGAATGCACTTCCACTGTTCGATGGCGTGGGGGCGAATGCCGAGCTTGCGGGCCAGTAAACGAATTCCGCCTGCTGCTTTAATTGCCGCAGCCACGATCGTGTCGCCGCTCAAGACGTAGTCCCGGAGCATAAAAAGATTTTCGGGCTCAGGATCGGGAGCGAAAAGAGCGTCCATTTTGGGCAGCGTGCCGGACGGCAATTGTTCGTGAGCCGCTCCCCCAAACTTAGCAAACGCAAATAATATCTCTGCCGCTTCGGGCTCCCAGCAGTGAAAGCACGGCATGTAGACCTTGAGTTTGTAATCGCCGAGCAGTCGTTTCAATTCGTGAAAGTGGTACTTTGCCGGCAGGTCGCTCATGATGTGCTCCCGTGGCGGAGCGCGTCCAGATATGCGGCGGCTTTCAGAACAGTGGCGGCAATCGAAGGAGCATCGATCTGCGCAAGATGCTTTGCGGCAGGGCCGCCGTCATAACTGCGCGCGCGCCGGATAGCGAAGCGGTCACTCATGCCGCATGGTCATCTCCGTCGCGACAAAGCCAATGCAGTTCCGGCGCGCCGATGTAACCGCGCTCCCAAACGAGCCAACAAAAGTCCTGACGGCCGCCTCCAGGCTTTTCACCGGCAAGGATGACTTGCGCCGGTGGCATGCTCGGGCGCGGACTCAGGAGATAGACCGCGCGAAGTGGCGTAGCTCGCAACCAGGTCGCTGCGTTCAATCTGCGCAACAACCAGATCATCGCCACCTTCCGGTACGCCAACCTCAGCGCGTGGAGAGCGAAGTTGCGGCAGATGTAGTAAGGCGGATTGCAGACGATATTTGCGACGCGCCGGTCGCGGCAAAGAAAATCCGCGACTCCGTCGAAGTGCTCGTAACCGCGATCGACGAGATCGATTGCGATGGTTTGATAGCCTGCAGCACGGGCAGCGTCGGGGATGTGGCCGATGCCGCAGGCCGGATCCATGATGATGCCAGCGAAGGATTCGACGTCAAATAGCCGCTCGTCGACCCACTCAGGTTCAACATAGAAGCCGTCTGGATCCTTCGCCCAGATATGTGCGGCGAGCGGTCGAGTCTGCGGTAACTCACGCATAACGAACCTCCTGCACTGAGACTTTTCGATAAATGTCGCGCACGGGAGTTGCCTCGAAGAAATGGCGACACCCGCGATTGCGAGTGCCGCCGCGCGTGAGTTTTCGATGATGCTCTCGACGCCCTTCTGCCATGCGGCGGCGATCCGCTTCGCGTGGCATTGCCAGTCGCGTGATTCGGTTTCAGTGAGATTGGTCGGCATGGCCGTCCTCGTCGTGGTCCTTGCGGGCCGACGCGGGACGGTGTTATTGGCAATCGCGCTGCCGATGCCGACGCCGTCCAGCGTCGGTAAGATTGCGAACGCCGCTCCAACCGGGAGCGGCGTTCGTGTAATCAGGGGGAAGATTTCTGCGGGCGGCGACGGCGGCGCGCTTCTTCATATGCGGTCAACTCATCCGAATCATAGTATTCGGTGCCGTTGATGACGACCGGGTCGGGGAAATCAGGGTCGCGCCGCCAGCGCCACCGCGTCATTCGGCTGGTTCCGGGATAGCGGCGGCCGAGCTTGACCAACGTTCGGTCAGACATTGTTGTTCGCCTCCTCGTGGACGAGACGAACAGTTACTTGATACAGTTTGCGACGATCCGCATTAGACTTTTTTAGGCTGGTTTTTGTCTAACGCCTTCCGCCATTCGCGTAACCGACGCTCCAAGTGTTTCCACGCGGCGTCAAAACTCTGCGCGTCAGGAAAGAGTACGAACGCCGCGACCGCGTCGGCGATGGCCTGACGCTCGGTGGTGCCCGCCCGGATTTCCTCCTCGATGAGTTCGAAGAGAGTCCGCGTTAGCTTGGTGCCGAAAAGGGACCACTTTTCGGTGACGGGGTCGATCAAATCGCTTCCTATCAGGTGTCGATGCAACTCGATGAAGCGACTATCCTGGGTGAAGTAGAAGAGCCGCCGCAGTGTTTGGAGAAACGGCAGCGGGTCCACCGGCAGGTCCGGCCTCTCGACGAGCCAATCGCCGCCGCCTCGATCCGGCCCTTTGCGCCGCCGCTCCCATTCGTCGCGGAAAGCGTCGTAGCGGGCGTCAGGCTTCTTGCGCTTCTTCGCGTTTCTCGGTGTCCTCGGCATGAGGCAGTGTAGCCGGGAAACGGGATGTTAGCGCAGCGTTAGCATGGCGCTGGGCGGTGTTGCCGTAGGCCTCTGACGATGCTAGCTAAAACGCGCTTGACAGATTGAGCGAAGCGAAATCCGGGGCCCCGCATGTCGCTTCGCTCATGCGGGCTACGGGATTTCCGCGCGAATGCGCGGCAAGTGCGGTGCGACCACAACGTACTACCCTGCCCGCAGCGCCGCTTTGAGC
>Ga0306926_10005795_pt1 | contig 13219 bp, 9 predicted proteins | sample flu12Cox44000178_FD_203759 | JGI IMG/M metagenome (GOLD analysis project Ga0306926, IMG submission 203759) | Lab enrichment of tropical soil microbial communities from Luquillo Experimental Forest, Puerto Rico - flux8day.12C.oxic.44.000.178 (v2)... | ecosystem: Environmental > Terrestrial > Soil... | reverse complement strand
CTCCGCCGTGCCCGTGAACTGGAGGCGCTCGGCTTCCTGCAGATCACCCTGGCCGCACAGGACAAAATGCCCTGGACCGGTGGCTTTGCCCTGGCCGGCTGAGATCATCATCATCCATCCCCTCCGGCTGGGCAAGCACGGCTACCCGGGTGGTGAACGGACCGGCGCTGTCCGGCGGGCCGCTTCCTGTGGCCGGGTCTGGGCTGATCCCTGCTCTGCGGCCATTTTCCTCATAGCTGCCTGCCCTTGCGAGTGGCCGCCGGGTCGATGGTCGGCGGAGCCGATCGCATGCGACGGCCCGGCAGGGCTGCCATTGATGCAGTGGCCGCGACCGGGACAATCGAGCGCGAGGAAGCTGGCCCTACGCTAGCCTCCGTGTGCTTGACCGTATGAGCCTGCTCGATCTGCGCGACCTGCGGATCTGGCCCGGCGTGCGCCGGGCGGGCCTCGCCAAAAGGCTGAGCCCGGCGCCGACGCCGGGCCAGGGGCGCCGCAGGCGCCGCCTTGATCGCCGGTTCGAGGCCCGGCGCGTCATAGCCGGGCTCCGCAAGATCACCGTTCACGATGTCCGACGCACTTGCGCAAGCCTGCTTGCCGCTTTGGACGTGCACCCGCGGGTGGCCATGCGCATCATGCGACACGCGCAGATCGACGTGACGATGAATACCTATACCGAGGCTTCGGATGCCAAGACGCTACAGGCGCTCAGGCGGCTGGCGAAGCAGCTCGACCCGTAGCCGTTGCTGTACTTCGCTGCTGTACGGGAAGCGATGAGGCCACCCGCGATGATCGCAAGTGGCCTGTGACCTGGGTCGGGGTGGCCATGGGTCGGGGTGGCCGGATTTGAACCGGCGGCCTCTTCGTCCCGAACTGAGCACGCAGGCCAACAAAACCGCTGCTTGACGGCGTTGCCGCACGTCAGGGGCGATGGAGGCGGCCACGATCACGGTGTCCGACCGCGTCTGACCGCAATTGGGGGCGGATCACCGCTCCCATTTCGCTCCCAACCTCGGACACGGATTGCCCGCTGCGTCTAGGCAACCGCCGCCCGCAGGTGCCGGTTGCGCCGTCACGGAGCCGCCTCCATGAGGCTCCGAGCGCCTCACGCCAGCTGCTTCCAGGTCGTCGACCCCTTGCAGAACCACAGCCGACCCGATGAGTCCGCGAACAGGTCGCCCTTGGATCCGCTGGCGGGGTGAGTAGAGGCGCTGGAGGGCTTGAGGCGTATCTGGGCCTTCCCGCTGCTGCTCGCAAGCCCGAAGATCCCGGCTCGACCACCGGCTGTGTGAGTGAACTCACCTCCGCCTCGGGAGGCAGCGGAGGCGAATCCTGCCACTCCCGCGTTGGTGTTCGAGTCGCCCACCACTCCGGCAGGGCTCGCACCGCCGGAGGGTGACACCGAGACGCCGAAGACCCCCGTGTCGGAGACTGGCGGTGGCGGAGGGAACGCGGTGGATCCCGAGGTGCCCATGACCCCGGTGCCGAACTGGCCCGTCCCGTTGTCCCAGGCGTAGCCGCGAACGCCCACACCTGAGCCGTTGTTGGACTGGCCCCACACCCCGGTGCCACCAGAGGTGGCAAGCGACCAGCCGAACATGGCCCGGCCGAGAGAGCCGAACGTCCGCCCGTGCACCCCGTAGGTCTCGGAGGTGGTGTTGGTCGTCTCCCCGATCACGCCGCTACTGCTGTTGGACAGGCCCATGACGCCTGGACTGGTGTCGGAGCGGCCAAGGATCGCGGGGGTGAGGGTAGTGTCTGGGGCATCGATGGGCCCCTGGACCCCGACGACGCCGATCCCGTAGGCGGAGGCACCGAAGAGCCCGGCGGCATGCGTGCCCGCGGCCGGCTGGGTGGTGTTCCCCGTCTGGAGGGTCCAGTTCGTGTTGGTCGACGTGAGGCTAGTCTCGTCTCCTCCCGCGTCCATGTTGATTCCGTAGATCATCGTGCCCGCCGACGCTGCGGCGGGCTCGGGCCTCAGCATCTCGGTGGCCGCAATCGCACTCGCGCCTAGGGCAGCAGCAGTTCCGAGCCTGGTCAACGCTGCCCTGCGGGTGGGCAACTCCGACTGTCGCCCCACCTCCAGCTGGCCGTTCTCCTGCGTCGGACTAGCGGCGTGGGCCCCGAGGCGTCCCACCTCTGTGGCGAGAGCTGCCACCGACTCCTGGAGCTGGGCGAGGCGCTCGCGAATCGCACGATCATCTGGTCGCATTGTCACTCCTTTCTGCGCAGACGGGGCAATGTCCGGGATCAGCGGAACAGACATTGCCGATAAGGATGCAGAATCTGCCGGCCCATCGACGGTTGGATGTCCAGCGCCTGATGGTGCCGCTCGATGGGCCCAGGCTGGTTCGGCGGAGATCCGCCTCATCGACTGGCCCAACTTCATGGCGTCCCCTCTGCTTCCCAGCCTCAGCTCACCTTGATCGACCCGGTCGGCGAATACCCGGTGGCGGCGTTGGTAGGGGCATACCGGAGCCTCGCCCGGAAAGAGTAGGTTCCCGCCCCGGCATCCGGCGTGAAAGAGGCCCTGAGCGCGGTCACGCCAGTCATCCAGCTCACGAACAAACTCGAGCCAGGGCGCTTTATCTGCACGTCGAAGACGTAATTGAGCAAGTGAAGGGGAGCGGCGGCCCAGGTGATGGTGAACTTTGTGGAGGCGGTACCCGACGCTGGCATGAGGACCATGGGCACCTTGACCGTCGCCGCCCCGCCATTGGTGACGTCCTGGTATTGGTAGGTCCCCGCCGCCACCAGACGGTCGCCGTAGTAGCTGACAGGGGATCGATTCCCTGAGTCGATCAGATCGGCACCCCCGAACAGCGTGTGAACGCCGGGCCCGAGGAAGGTCCATACCACAGTGGCGCCCTGAGGGATGCTCAAGGTGGCCGGGACCGGGCGCGAGGGCAGCACCAGCGCGCTGGCCGGGGCTGAGACGAGCCGGCCGATCTCGTTACTGGAGTTCTCAGTGAACCAGAGGTTGGCGTCAGGTCCGGTCGTGATGCCAAAGGGCGTGCCCGTGGCCGCCGTCGCGGGGAACTCGGTGATCCTCCCCGCGATAGTGATGCGCCCGATCTTGCCCACGTTTGGCTCGGTGAACCACAGGCTGCCGTCGGGTCCTGCGGTGATGTCCGTGGCCCCGGCGTTCGCGGTCAGGGCGGCCGAGAACTCCGATATCGACCCGGAGGTGGTGATCCGCCCGATCTTGTCGGCGCTCTGCTCGGTGAACCACAGGTTGCCGTCGGATCCGGCGGCGATCCCGGAGAGCCCGCTGGCCGGGGTCAGGCCGGCCGAGAACTCCTTTACGCTACCCGTGGTGGTGACCCGCCCGATCTTGTTGGCGTTGGTCTCGGTGAACCACAGGTTCCCGTCGGGCCCGGCAGTGATCCATGCCGGGGTGCTGGCCGGGCTCGGCAGGGCGAACTCCATGATGGCACCGGTGGTGGTGATCCGCCCGATCTTGCCGACGGCATCCTCGGTGAACCACAGGTTCCCGTCGGGGCCTGCGGTAATGCCGAAGGGGAGGCTGTTGGCTGTGGGCACGGGGAACTCCGTGATCACCCCCGACGGAGTGATCCGGCCGATCTTGTTCGAGTTCTGTTCGGTGAACCAGAGGTTGCCGTCGGGGCCGGCGGTGATATCGAAGGGCCTGGCATTGGCGGTCAGGCCGGCAGAGAACTCGTTTCTGCCGCCTTCCGGTGTCATCCGGCCGATCTGGTTGCCGAGTTGCTCTGTGTACCAGAGGTTGCCGTCGGGTCCGGCCGTGATTCCAGCGAGGCCGCTCCCCTCGGAGGCTCCGGGGAACTGGACCATGTTCGGCCCGGGGGTGATCCGCCCAATCTTGCCTGAGAACTGTTCCGTGAACCATACGTTTCCGTCGGGCCCAATACCGATCCCTTCGGGGGAGCTCGATGCGGTGGGCACGGGGAACTCCGTGATCACCCCCGATGGACTGGCCCGGCCGATCTTGTTCGCTCCGTTCTCGGTGAACCACAGGTTCCCGTCGGGTCCGGTGACTATGTGAGTGGGTATGCTTCCGGCGCTCAGTCCCGAGGAGAACTCGGTTGCAACCCCCGAGGTTGTCATCCTTCCGATCTCGTTGGGGTTGATCTCGGTGAACCAAAGGTTTCCGTCCGGGCCGGCTGTTATTCCCGCGGCTTCGCCCGGGGTTGGCACCGAGAATTCCCGGATGGACCCCGACGTCGTGATCTGACCGATGTTGCCTGAGAACTCTTCGGTGAACCACAGGTTGCCATCGGGTCCGGCAGTGATGCTGAACGGCCCCGCAGAGGCGGTGAGCCCCGAGTGGTACTCGGTGATCGCACCGGTCGGGGTGATCCGACCGATTTGATCGGCGGACGCCTCCGTAAACCACATGTTGCCATCGGGTCCAGGGGCGATACCCCAGGGTGCACTGTTGGAGGTTGGGATGGGGAATTCCGTGACCACACCAGCGGTCGTTATCCGCCCAATCTGGTTTGCACCAAACTCGGTGAACCACAGATTGCCATCAGAGCCGACCGCGATGCTGGTCGGTCCGCTGCCGGATGTGATGCCGTTGGAGAACATGGTTACCTGGCCCGAAGGGGCGATCCGGCCGATCTTGCTCAATGAGGACTCGGTGAACCACAGGTTGCCGTCGGGACCGGGTGTGATGCTAGAGGGTGCGCCCGCCGGGACGGGGAACTCTTTGATGCTGCCGACGCCTGCCTGAGCGGGTGTCGGCACCAGCAGGAGGAGCCCCCCTGCCAGCGCACCCGCAACGGCGATGCAAGCGAAGGTCTTACGGCTTGGTGTCTTCGCTGGGACCATCACGTCCACCCATCATCGGAGGGACCCCGATCCGTAGGGGCCTCGCACGAACATGCGCCCGGCGGGGTCGCGGGCATCTGGCGTTTCCGTTCTGCGACGGCCGGGGTTATCCGCTCGAACGGCAGGCAAGCCCGCCCTGATGCAAGCCGGACCGCCTCGGCCGAGTCTGCTTCATAGAGCAGCAGCAGCAGCTCGTCTTCGGGGACGAATATCGAGTCGCGCAGGCTCACCAAGGTGCCTTCACTCAAGAGCTCATCCGCGGCGCACCGAGCGCGGTCGGCAAGGCGCCCGGCCACCCCGGGGTCGGTGCGGGACACGTAGGACTCCAGAAGAAACATCCCCACGGCCAGCACGTTAGGGCCGACTTGTCCGCGGGCTCAATAACGGAAACCCTCAGTCTTTGAGGCCCGGCTTCCCGTCTTGCCGCGCCGAACCGGTCCCTGGGCGCATCCGTGCGGCGAGCTGGGATCGAGAGCGGACGCCGAGCTTGGCGTAGGCGTGCGACAGGTGAAGCTCCACCGTGTGAACGCTAACGAACAGGCGGTGAGCGATCTGCTTATTGGACAGCCCGGCCGCAGCCAGCTCGACTGCGTTTGTCTCCGCTGGGGTGAGACGCCCCTCGGGGGCCGGCCTGCGGGCGCCGATGCGAGACAGTTCCGAGCGCGCCTGCCCGGCCCAGCCGGGAGCGCCGATACGCTCGAACGCAGCGGCAGCCTGCTCGAGGGACCGGCGGGCGTGCCCGTATTTGCGGTACCGGCGGGCCGCCCGCCCTAGCAGCAGCAGGCACCTCGCGCGGTCGAATGCCAGGCCCAGCCGCCCGAAATCGGTGGCCGCCTCGGCCAGCTCAGCAGCAGCCTGCTCGTCGAATGAGGAGCCGAGCTGGATGACAGCGCTGGAGCGCTTGGCTGCGGCAAGTCCCCACGGGTGCTGCTGAGTTTCAGCCAGCTCGCGGAGCCTGCCGGCGACCGCCCGCGCTTCCCTGATGCCGCCTGTCTCCACGAGCGCCTCGACCAGGTCAGGTGCGACTGGGAAGGCGCCTGGGTCCTCCACACCTTCACGGAGCGTTTGTTCCCACACCGCCAATAGGGTCCGAATCGCCCGCTCCGGCTCGCCAGCGGCCAGAGCCGCCATCCCGATCGCACGGGAGGCTTCGAACGCGTCCCATCCGATGCCGGCCGCGCGCGCCTTCTCGATGGTCTCGGCCGCCCACCGCTCCGCCTCGCCGGGGTCGCCGCGTTCGGCGGCCAGAAGCGCCCGGGAGTACTCGTAGTTGGGAGACATCACTATGTCCCGATCCGAGCCGCCGAACTCATCGAGGAACGCCTGCGCCGAATCCAGCTCGCCGATGCGAAGCTCCAGGTCGCACACGACGAATCGGAGCATGGTGTACGACCCGGCGTCGCCCTGGATATCAGCCATCGAAACAAGCGAAGCCAAGGCGGCTCGTGCCTGCCCGACCTGTCCTCGCCAGACGAGCCGTCCTGCCGAGGGCGGGCCGGGCGAGTACCAATCGGCAGTTAAGGTCGCCGCAGCTGGCAACCCGGCGAAGCGTTCGGTGAGATCCGCGACCGGGCGCCCGCGCAGCACCCGAGCCCAGGCGAGCGCGCCGAGGGCGACCCTCTCGGCTTCTGGGCCGGCCTCGGGAGCGGCACTTAGCGCCTCCTCCGCCCACCGCTGCGCCTCGGCGATGTGCCGCACCCTGCCGATCGCCTGCACGTGCGCCTTTTTGGCAAGCACGCTCGCGCGCACACCGGGATCGGTGGGACACTCCGCGAGCGCCTGGTCAAGACGATGCACATAGTCCTGAGTGGTTAGAACGTCGCCACCATCGGCCAGCAGCAACCAGGCCCGGGCGCGGGCGTTCCCCGGGCCGAGCGAATCGATGTTAGGGGCCAGCAGGTCGCTCACTCGCTGTAGCGCGCCAACCGAGTTGAGGCGGTGAGCCAGCGCGAGCAAGCGCTCAGAACGCTCGGGTGCGCCCGCCGGGGTCAGCCGAAGCGCATGCTCGCTGAGCTCGACCGCGTCGTGGCGCCCGCCGCGGGAAAAGGCGGAGGCAGCCGCCGCCGCGACAACCGCGGCGACATCGGTATTTGGGCGAACGGACGCCAGCGCAAGATGCCGCGCCCGCAGGACGTCGTCGGTGACGGCGTGCGCCAGGGCCAGGTGGAGGTCCCTCCGCTCCCGTGCGCTCGAATGCCGAACGGCTGCGGCGCCGAGCAACGGATGGGACGGGCGCATCCGCTCGCCGTCCACCCTCAGCAGGCCCGTCGCGACCGACTCCTGAACTCCGAGCGGATCCACCGCCTGGCCAAGCTGGGCGCCCGGGATGCCGGGGCTAAGCGCAACGGCAAGAAGCGTCCGGCCAGCCTCCGCTGAGAGCCCGGCCACCCGAGGTCCGAACAGATCGTCGATGACATCCGGGACCGGGATTTCGGAAAGGTCGTCCACCGTACCGCGCTCAGCCAGCATGCGCCCCAGTTCGAAGGCGAACAGCGGGTTTCCCCCCGCCTTCTCGAAAAGTGCGCGCAGCAACCTCCTTGACAGGCTGAGGCCGAGCCGTTTGGACAGCAGCAGTTGAGTAGCACCCAGACTGAGGGCCTTCACCTCCAGCCGCCTGAGCCCGGCCGGCTCTAGCGCCCGTTCCAGCTCGCTCGCATTCCCCGAACGCCTCGCCAGGAGGAAGCTCACCGGATGACCGTGGATGCGCCTGCCCGCAAAGGTGAGCGCGTCGCTCGAGCAGGGGTCCAGCCACTGCACGTCATCGATCGCGACCAGGACCGGGCCTGCCCGGCCGAGCGCCCGAAGCACGCTGAGGAAACCCGCCGAGATGGCCCGTTGCCCGGATAGGTCGGCCGCCGCGGCTGCATACCGCCTCGTTGGCTCGGCGCGAAGCAGGGCGACCTCAAGCGCCCGCAGTTGGGGAGCGGGGATGCCGGGCAACCCCCCGAACTCGATCCCCTCCAACAGATCCGTAAGAGCAGCGAACAACAGCTGGGCCTCAGCTCCGCTCGGCCGCGATGAAAGCACCCGCATTCCACGGGCGCGGGCCGCCTCTTCTGCCGCTTGCCACAGCGTGGTCTTCCCGATGCCGGGCTCGCCGCTAATCACCAGGCCCCGGCCAGGGTCCCCGGGGTCAAGGACTTCATCCACGACGGCAAGCTCCGGCTCGCGTCCGATGATCGACCCTGAAGTGGAGACCTCCTGCATCCGCGGCCCGCCTAAGGCCCAACCCGCCCGGTGTGGGGGTCCCGCTCCGCGTACCTGACCACAGCTCCCCGCTCCAGCTCAATCCTGGCCGATCGCGCCAATTGTTCGCGATCCACCTAACGGAGCGCAATAGGCCATCAGAGGGCCGCCTCGACGGGCCGGTTCTTTAGAAGTAAGGACCCGGCAGGTCATCGTCCGCCTCACGCCACTGAGGATCTCGGACCTGGGTGGTGACGAACTTAGCGAGTTCATCGATGCTCCGCCCCCCGGGCCCGGTCGTGGTGCGCGGATCGACGCGATCGGCGTTGTCTCGTTTGCGGCGGCTCCGCGCTGGTCACTTGGCCCGGCCGGGCGGCGGGCGGAGCGGCGCCACCGGCGCCGCGGGTCGGCAACGCGGGCCCGGCCACATCGCCGGTACGGCGTCCAGGGCGTAAGCCACGGTGTAGGCGGCCAGCTCGTAGTTGGCCCGCCAGCCGACGAAGTCCGGCCATGCCTCGGCGGGGTCGCGCTCGATGGGGAAGTCCAGCTTCTGTAGCCGGGCGACCGCATCGAGGAATTCCTGGTGGCTGAGGGTGATCCCGACGTCCGGATCGGGCTCATCGGGTATGGCGAATCCCATCGCCTGCGCTATCTGCCTCAGGCATAGAAAGCCCCTGTGTGACAGAAGCCGAATCCGCCCTTGTCACGCCGCCGCTCCCACACGCCTCACGAAAGGAGAGACGTTACCGCTGGTCAGCGAGGTGGGCTGGACAAGGTCGGCTTCCGTTCGCTCCCAAAACCGGAAAGCGGCTGGGATGGTTAGCCGAAATAAGTCACCAAATAGAACTGCTACTTGCAGCTTTATGGTCGGGGTGGCCGGATTTGAACCGGCGGCCTCTTCGTCCCGAACGAAGCGCGCTGCCAAGCTGCGCCACACCCCGCCGCCTGAAACGGCGCGGACTCCCGGGCTGGCCCCGGGAACCCCCGGAAGTCTAGCCGATGCGGGGAACCAGCGTGAGCAGGGTTGCCTCCGGCCGGCAGGCGAACCGGAACGGTACCCAGGGCGAGGTCCCGAGCCCGGCGGACACGTGCAGCCACGGCCGGGCCGGGCCGCCCTCGACGGGGTGGCGGTGCAGCCCGCTGGCCCGTTCGGGCTCGAGCCCGCAGTTGGTGACCAGGCTCCCGTAGCCGGGCACGCAGACCTGGCCGCCGTGGGTGTGCCCGGCCAGCAGCAGGTCGTAGCCGTCGGCCGCGAACTGGTCCATGATGGCCGGTTCTGGTGAATGCATGACCCCTAGCCGCAGGTCAGCGGTGGGATCGGCGGGCCCGGCGATGTCCTCGTAGTGCGCGCGGCTGACGTGTGAGTCGTGCACCCCGCCGACCTCGATGTCGAGGCCGCCGGCCTTGATCCGGCCGCGCGCGTTGTTCGCGTCCATCCACCCGGCCGCGGCCATACCCGCCCCGAGTTCGGCCCACGGCAGGTCGGGAACATGCCGGTGATTCCTCTTCGCGGAGGTGCCCCACAGGTAGCGCAGAGGGTTCGCAGGAATGGGCGAGTAGAGGTCGTTCGAGCCATAGACGAAGACGCCCGGCCGGTCTAGCAACGGGCCAAGCGCGTCAAGTAGCGGAAGAACGGACTCTGCATGCGCTATCGAGTCCCCGGTGTTGACGACGAGATCCGGGGCCAGCGCGTCCAGGGACCGGAGCCACGACAACAGCCGGTGCCGTCCCGGAGTCAGGTGCATATCGGACAAGTGGAGCAGCCGCAGCGGTTCCGATCCCGCGGGAAGGACCGGGACATCGGCCCGGCGGAGGGCGAACCAGTTCCGCTCCACGATGCTGGCATAGCCGAGCGCCGCACCGCCGGCCACGGCGGCGAGGGTCAGGGCGCGCAGGGGTGCTCGCATCCACCCATGGTGCCATGATCACCGGACCAGCCGTGCCAGAGCGTGGCCAGCCTGCCGAGGTCGACCACCTCCGGGCGCAGCCGCATGACAGGTCCACCGCAAGGCGTCGGGCGGCTTCGGCCGGCCGTCGGCGGTGCCGCTGCCATGGGGGCAAGATGGATGCCATGGCTGCACTGAAGGACCGGCTCCGCAGCGACCTGACCACCGCCATGAAGGCGCGGGACGAGGTCACCGTCCGCACCCTGCGGATGGCGCTCACCTCGGTATCCAAGGAGGAGGTCGCGGGGACCACGGCCCGGGAACTCAGCGACGACGAGGTCCTCACCGTGCTCACCCGGGAAGCGAAGCGGCGCCGCGAGGCGGCCGAAGCGTTCGCAGCGGCCGGCCGGGACGAGCAGGCCGAAGCGGAGCGGGCCGAGGGCGCGGTGTTGGACGCCTACCTGCCCGCTCAGCTCAGCGACGCCGAACTCGGCGAGCTGGTGACGGCCGCCATCGAGGAGACCGGGGCGAGCACCCCGCGCGATATGGGCCAGGTCATGAAGGTGCTCACGCCGCGGATCGCCGGGCGCGCCGAGGGCGGCAGGGTAGCCGCCGAAGTCCGCCGGAGGCTGCAGGGCTAGCCGGCGATGCGGCGGGCGCCGAGCCTCGCCCGGCGTGCGGCCTACTGGCCGTTGCCGCCGCCGCCACCCCCGCCGCCGTGGTGGTGGTGGCCGCCGCCGCCACCGCCACCGCCGCCACCGCCACCGCTGTGGTGGTGCGACGGCGGCGTGGCGGACACGATGCCGTCGCCCAGCGACCACAGCTGGCTCGACTGCGGCACCGCCACGAAGTTCAGCGGCGGATTGGCCAGCGCGGCGTGCAGGAATGTTCTCTGCCAGGTGTTGCCCGGTGCCATCGAGCCGTACATGAACCCCGGGCAGTACAGCCCCCCGTATGGGGGCCGGTAGCAGGAGCCCAGGCCCTGCATGGGGTGGATTCTGGGGTCGGTCGGGTTGCCCACCCAGACCGCCCCGAGCAGGTCCGGCGTGTACCCGACGAAGAATGCGGACATGTAGTTGTCCGCTGTCCCAGTCTTGGCGGCGGCAGGCCGCGGAATGTTGTCCGCCGTCGCCGTTCCATGGCCGTTGAGGTCGCCCTGGAGGATGTAGTTGGCCGCGTCCGCGATCTGCTGCGGGAGCACACGGTGGCAATTGGCCGATTCCACCGGCAGCTGCTGGCCCGTCGTCGTGACGATCTTGCTGATGGCGATCGGGCTACAGAAGATGCCGCGGCCCGGCAGGGTCGCGTCGGCCGCGGCCACCGCCATCGGTGTGACGTCCACCGCGCCGAGCGTGAAGGATGGGATGTTGTCCGCGCTTATTGGGTTACCAGCCTTGCGGTCGGGCTTGAGTAGCGACTTGCCGTCCGCCCAGGTCAGGCCCATCAGCTTGGCGGTCTTGACCGTGTCGCACAGGCCGACCTTCTGTTCCAGGTAGGCGAACCAGACGTTGATCGAGAGGGTCGTCCCGGTGTAGAGCGAGAAGCGCCCCCCTGGTTCGCTCTCGTCGTTGTGTACCTTCCATCCCAGCTGGCCGTTGGGCAATAGCTGGCCCACCGGCTGGCCCTTGCAGTTCGTGTAGCCGGAGACTTGCGTGGAGGCAGGCACCGTCTTCGTGTACCCGAACGGTATGCCCTGCAGCAACGCGGTCACCATGACGTAAACCTTGCCCGTCGATCCGATTTGAACGCCCTGGCCGCCGTCGTATTGGGATCCGACCGCGTAGTTGACGGTGTTCTGGTGGGGTCCGGTGCCGTACGGGCGGTCGATCGCGATCGCGCGGATTTTTCCGGTTCCGGGCTGGATGAGCACTTCGGTATCGGCGTTCTTCCCCGGGTTGAGCCTGGACGGTGGCGCTGGCAGCACGTAGTTGACCGCCTTGTTGGCGGCTAGCTGGTCCCTCGGATCGAGCGTGGTCGTGATGGTCAGCCCGCCGATGCCGTTGAGCCGGTTCCAGACCTGCTTGTAGGCCGTGTCGTGCCGGATGACGGCGACCACGTAGTCACACAGGTACGCCGCGTATTTCGCCGACTGGCTGGTACACCCGGACTGGGGTTCCGACGGGTGCAAGCGGAGCGGCTTGTTCCCCGCGGCTTCCGCCGTGGCGGCCGAGATGTAGTGCAGCTGGGCCATCCGCGCGAGCACGACGTTCCGCCGCTGCAAGGTGGCCGAGACATCCGACGCGTTGCCCAGCGGGTTGTACTGGCTCGGGTTCTCGACGATGCCCGCCAGCATGGCCGCCTGCGGCAGCGTGAGCTTGGCCGCCGAGGTGCTGAAGTAGCGGTGTGCGGCGACTTGCACGCCGTAGGACTGGTTGCCGAAGAACGCGGCGTTCAGGTACCCGGCGAGAATCTGGTCCTTGGACATGGTGTGCTCGACCTGCGCCGCCATGCGCAGTTCGCGGATCTTGCGGCCGATCGTGTCCGCGGTAGCGCTCGCGAACGCCTGCACCGGGTTCGGCGAGGACAGGATCTCCACGTTCTTCACGTACTGCTGGGCCAGTGTGGATCCGCCTTGGACGGTTTTGTGCTCCAGGTTGTAAACCAGCGCGCGGATGGTGCCGCGGAAGTCGATCGCGCCGTGCTGGTAGAAGCGGGAATCCTCGATCGCGACGATGGCCTGCCGCATCACCGGGGAGATCTGCGAGTAGTCGACCGGAACGCGGTCGATGTTGCGCGGGTAGAAGTAGGCGAGCACCTTGCCGTGCCGGTCGAGAATGGCCGAACGGACCGGAAGCTGGTGGAGTTCCGGAGTATCCAGGGTGTTGAACTTGGTGGCTCCGTCACGGACTATCGTGCCGAGCGCGCCCACGGCGGGCAGCGCGATACCGGCCACCAAGGCGCCGCCGACGACGGCGGCCACGATCAGCCGGACGACCACGCTGGCCTTACCGAGCAGCTTGTTGTCAGCTATCAACCTGGGTGTCCGCACCGATTCAGAGTACGCCCGGTGGCTTCTGGGGGCAGCTAAACCGCCGCCAGCCCGCCCCTAAGCGGTCCGCTCATGGCCCGTTATCCTGCGAAAACTACTCGTCGTCCAGACGGTGACTACTGCCTGTGCGCGGCATGGCCCATGTGGGCTATCTCGGAAATGGGCCGAACGGGGTCTAGCGCCCGACCCCCGACCTTGCGTAAGTTACGTTTTCGCAACATGACAGCAGGAACCGGTTCTCCCCGCAGCCGGCCTGGGATCGCTAGTGAAACGCCACCCGGCGTGACGCCTCCCAGAGGGCGTGACGATCAGGAGGAGTTGGACCACATGTGGATCGCTGACTGGACCG
>Ga0306926_10005794_pt1 | contig 13219 bp, 12 predicted proteins | sample flu12Cox44000178_FD_203759 | JGI IMG/M metagenome (GOLD analysis project Ga0306926, IMG submission 203759) | Lab enrichment of tropical soil microbial communities from Luquillo Experimental Forest, Puerto Rico - flux8day.12C.oxic.44.000.178 (v2)... | ecosystem: Environmental > Terrestrial >... | reverse complement strand
CGAGCAAGAGGTTTGTCAGCAGGAACGGGGCGAGATGGTTGACCGCAAAGGTCAGCTCGAAGCCGTCTTCCGACAAGCGGTAATGCGGCGAGATCAGCCCGGCATTGTTGACCAAACGTCGAGGCGGTCGTGCCGGCCCAAAATCTCGTCAGCCAAACGGCGAACCGCGGCCAACGAGCCAAAATCGGCGAGTGCGGTTTCGAGCTGCGCGCCTTTGACGCGTGCGGCGACAAAGCTGCGCGCTGTTTCGGTCCGTTCATGGTCGCGGCCGGTCATGATGACGCGCATCCCGCCACGGGCGAGGCCCAGCGTGGTATAAAGCCCGATCCCCGAACTGGCGCCGGTCACGACCGCCGCCACGCGCGGCGAGGTATCGCTTACTGCCATCGGGACGCCTCACAAAGTCAAGAGGCTAAAGACAGCGTCCGCACCGGCGACGGGCGCTGGAGTGGCGGGAGCGACGGTTCGAGCGCCGCCAGGATCGCTTTTGGAAAGCGGTCGTACTCGCGCGAGAGCAAGACGAGCTGAGTCATGCCCGCAATGTACACCGGGTCGCACAGTCCTGTGTGGAGGCCCGCCAGAGCGCTAACTTGTATGGGAGTTTTTCTGTCAAGCGGTTTTTGGTTTGTGCTAGTTCCTTGTTTGGAGGTGTGTCCAGGTAAGGCTAGCATGTTCAGCAGGAGACAGTCCTGTCGGGGTAGAAGTCAGAGCCCGTAGTTCGGATAGCGGAGGAGATGGGAGTACGAACGGCCAGAGAACGGCGATAAGACCAAGCGACCATACGGCTGACCGCAGGGTGGCCTGATCGGCGACATAGAGTGCCGTATAGATCACGCGTTATGCTTGGGCGTCCGCCTTGTCTCCGGGCTATCGGAAAATGGGGCCGCAAGGCGGCTTCGCGGGCTGAGCCATGCGATCGCCCCACCGAGTATCTACACGAAAAGTAGCCCTGCGGACCTTACTGACGCGCGGACGGCGCGTTCATTCGCACCCGACGCATCAGCATTTTTGACTCCCGTCCAAGCGGGGACCCGATGTGAAGGAATTGGGCCATTAGCTCAAGGAATAATCCGCTTTCACGTGCGTCGTAGGTATCAGAACACTGGCCTGTCCCGCGTTGCAGGCGAGGTTCCGACATGGCCCAGTGCATAACCGGATTATCGACGAGAGGGAGCCATGCCGGATGGGCGAAATAGCCAGTCGACGCGAATTTTTCGTCGCTCGCTGTTCCAGGGCGCCGCCGCCGGCATCCTTGCAGCGGCATCTCACCCGGCCCCGGCGCAGCCCAAAATTTCTAAAATCGCTGTCAATTACCAGGATCGCCCGGACGGCAACAAACGCTGCGACAAATGTATCCAATTTCAACCGCCGAATGCCTGCAAGGTGGTTGAAGGTACGATCAGTGCACAGGGATCCTGCCGCATTTTCATACCGATCCCGGCATGACGACGACTGCTCCGATCCAAGTTGGAATAACCGAGAAACGGCGGAGTCCAAGAGCTTTCGGTCGCGATCCGCCCGCCAAACCAACACGGGAAGCTTTGGTCATGATCTGGAGGTTTGTGCCGGTTCGCACATCGTATTGATCCGCGATGCCAAGACATCGGCGATTGCGGCATCGCTCGTCGCCGTGCTTGTCATCAGCCTGTCGCCGCGACCGGCGGTTTCATTGCCGCTATACGCACGCCAGACCGGTCAGCCCTGCGCGACCTGCCATACTGCTTTTTGGGAGCTGACCCCGTTCGGCCGACGCTTCAAGCTGGGCGGCTACACATTGGGCGGCGGGGATTGGACGGGCCCGCCGTTCGCGGTGACGGTCCAGGCACCGACTTACACCCATACCGAGGCCGGACAAGGGGGCGGTGCCGCACCGCATTTCGGCCCCAACAACAACTTTGCCTTCCAACAGGTGAGCCTGTTTACCAGCGGCAGAATCACCGACAACCTCGGCGCGTTCATCCAGGGGACGTATGATGGTGTTTTCCGCAGTTTCGCTTGGGATAATACAGACATACGGTTCGCGAATTCAGTCAACGTCGATGGTCACAATCTTCTGTGGGGAGTAACGGCCAACAACAGCCCAACCGTCCAGGACGTCTGGAACACCACACCCGTCTGGAGCTTTCCCTTTATCAGCTCGGAGTTGGCGCCGACGCCGACCGCCAAAACCTTCATCGATCTTGTCTATGCGCAACAAGTCGCCGGCCTCACCGGTTATGCCTTCTTGGACGATCTGTTCTATCTGGAGTTTGGCGGCTATCGCCCCTTGTCGAACAATACACAGAAAGCCCTCGGCATCAGTCCGACAGGGCAGAGCCCGATCGACGGCGTTGCCCCCTACTGGCGGGTTGCGGTCGAGCCCAATTTTGGCGACCACTCATGGGAAGTCGGCACGTTTGGGCTCGCCTCGAAGGTTTTCCCGATTGGCCTGTCGGGCGCGGGCACCGACTCCTTCACAGATATTGGGATCGATACCCAGTACCAATATCTCGGTGATCCGCACACTGTTACGGCTCGCGTCGCCTGGATACACGAAAATCACAACACGAGTGCGAGTCAGACGCTCGGGCTCGCCGACAATTCCAACAACCAGCTGCGGTCCCTGAATGCTTCGCTGTCCTATATCTATGACAAGACCTGGAGCTTCACGGCGGGGCGAATGTCGATCGGCGGCACTCCGGACGCGACGTTCTACGGCACCTTTACCGGAAGCCCGAACAGCGCCAACTGGATCACCGAGATTGCTTATCTGCCGTTCATGCGTGGCGGCCCGTCGTTTTGGCCATGGCTGAACGCACGCATCGGGTTGCAGTACATCAGATGGGACAAGTTCGATGGCGCCACGACGAATTTTAATGGTGCCGGACGCAACGCACGCGCCAACAATACGATCTTCGCCTACCTCTGGATCGCCTTTTGATGAACGGAAGAGGGAGGTAGTGCCGTCGAAAGGGTTGGGCCGCTCGTCCGGCGCGTAACTTCGGAAGCGTCCCGCCTTCGCCAGCCCGCCGCTGGGGCCGGCGCTTTCACAGCATGCTCATAAAGCGATTGTAAAGGCACTATAGTCAGACCCCGAAGGACACCACCCGGCAGATGCCAAATCGCCAGACGCGCCGACCCCGGCGAGGAGATGTCGCCACATGGCTATCTCGGGATCGTGGTGCGGGCGGCGGCGAACTCGGTGTCGAGACCGTAAATCGGCCGCTGTAGCCCGCCTATGCGGCGATTGGCGATCCCCAGCTGCAACGATCTGCATACCCTCGTTCGAGCCGGTGCATGTGATCTTCGTTTCTCGTTGGTTGGTTTACTCGCGCATGCCCGGAACTCGGATGTGGCGGGGGTTCAGCGCCTCCTGGGATGTCCCGTCGAGTTCGCGCGCGCCGCCCAGAGCTGGATGTTGCCGCTGAGTGCCATGGAGCTGCCGATTTGGTCCGAAGAGAGCCATCTTCTTCAGATCCTTAGGGCACATGCCGTGGCCCGTGGCTTGCCGTCTGCAATCCCACAAATTACCAGCCGCCCTCCGACCAGTCGTCATCATTGCGTTGCTCTCGCCGGGCAAATGCGCGTTGATGGCGGACACTTGCATGTCGCTGCCCCGGATCAGCCGCTCGATCGCGGTTAGGCGACACAAGATCATCGGACCCGGCTGGCGTTTCGAGCTTCGCCAGGCGTGCGTCCTAGGCCTCGAGAGCGCGCCCTATCCCCGCGAGGGCCTCCATTAACCCCGCCGCTGCCGTTGTCGCCCTCACAGGCGCGCATGAAGCGGCCACCCCTCGCAGCGCCTCCAGCTTGGCTGCCCGGCGGCGTGCCGCTTGCCGGCCCGCTTCGGCGGACTTAGCGCCTGCCTCAACAGTCTCCGCCGTCAATCATCGGCAGCAACGGACCGCTTTCGAATCCGACACCGGCCGTTCGCCCTTGGCCGCGGGAACCGCTCAAACTGCCCCATACCTGACCTTGAGATTGGCGGTGCCGTTGGGTCATGCTGACCCAGCCCAATCCTTAAACAACCGGTCCCGACGGGGATTGCGAACGGCTGGAAAGGGGGCAATTTGAGCCGTTCAGTCGCGATGGGCGAGGCGGCGGCTTAGGGTCGACATCGCCACGCTGGTGGTAAGCTGCTTCGTATCCCTCGTGCAGTGCCTCCGAAATTGCACGCGGTTTTCGAGAACGACCCGCAGATTTTCTCATCCCCGCCCCTGGGGGCCGGATTTCCCCGTAGGAGTCCTAGCGCGGTGGGTTTAGCGGAGAGGCTGCAAGCGGGTCCGAAAATATGGCAGGCGCTCGGACCTGAAACAAGCATGGCTTGCCTCGCGGGCGTGTTAGGGTGGTCGGTTTCCCCTAGATGTCCCGCTAGTGAGGTTGGGCCGTGAAGCGGTCGAGAAACGCCGCGAGTTCCTCTCCGGGTATCGGCGTCAAAATCATTCGGCGCGCGGGTGACTGCGGTACTGCGGATTCCACTTGATAGATCGGATGCTTTCAGGCGAACACCTTCCTGCCGCCGAACAATCGGCGGCGACCAGCCGTGCAATTGAGGTAACTGCTAATGATCGTCAGTTGGACACTGGAGTGATCGTGCCGAAGAGGCCGTCCATCTCCATGTTGGGACCGGCTGTGAAATATAAGGTTTCGGAACCGGATTTCGCCCCGCCACCCAGGGTCAACGTCCATAGCCCGTCGATCTTCAACGGCTTGCCATTCGGCTTGTTAAGCTGGTCAATGAACCGACCGTGCGAATTGAAAACGTTGATCTTGCCGTCGCCGAAATTGCCAATGAGGATGTCGTCGCTGAAATCGCCGAAGGCGAAGGACGCCCGCGCGACGCCCCAAGGCGAATTGAGCGTCCCCCGGCTAGCGAAGCGGCTTTGCAAATGTCCGTCGGTGTCGAACACATCGACAAAGCCGCGGCCTGGACCCGCCGCGTCGTCATGCATTGCTGCGTTCTGCTTTGCATAGGTCACAAAGAGATTGCCATTGATATTTTGGATACCGAACGGCGCAAAGTGGGGCGGAATATCCGGGTCGATAAACCCTCCGTCAGTCGTCGCGGTTGTGAATAAGCCGCCAGGGGTACTCGGCGCCCCGAACACGTCGATCGTGCGGGCACGGAAATTGGTCGCAAAGAGGAAAAAACCATTCACGTTGACGCCGTAAGCGAGGCCCTTGTAGACGGCGCCACTCGCGGAATTGTCGACGGCAAGGACGGCGTTGTCAGCGGGATTAAGCCCCCCGGCCCAGGCGGAAATCGTTCCGTCCTCAGTGTCGAAGATAAATGCGGCCTGGATGCCCTTGGGGTTCGCCGCCGACACGCTGCCGGGGACGACAAAGGCAGTCGATGGGTTCCAGATGATGCCGGTCGGCGCAGCGGGCGTCGGGTTCGGCGGACTGTTCGGGTTGACAGTTTTACAGGCGGTAGGAGGCACGCTGCCTCCGGGGAGCGGGATCGAAACCTGGAGTGCTACCTTCGTGCCGTCGCCATTGTAAAGCGTTGAACAACCTGTGGCATTGTCGGCGATCCAGAAGGGACTGCCGGCAGGAGAAAACGCGACGCCCCATGCATTCTGCAAGACTGGATCGATTACTTTGCCGCTGAGGGCGGCAATATCGGAGACGAGTCGGGTAACAACATAGGCGTTTTGCTGTGCATCGGCGCGGCTGGTCGTCGCGGCAATGATAGCGACGGCAATTACGGCCGAAGAGCCGAAACGCCGACCGAATGGCTTGATCATGCTTGTCCCTCCCTCCGGTTGACTGAACGCCTGCTGGCGCAAGCATCCGTCGCCATGAGATAAGCTATCCCCACATCCCTAGGACGCAGAAAGCAGCGTTTTATTCCGCGAGCAGATGCGAGAAAACTCAGCCGGGTCTTCCCGGCGCTCGCCGCAAGATAGGCCTCGACGTCCTCGGCGCGCTCGCGCGGCAGCTGGCCGTCGATGCGGGCATGCAGGTCGTCCTCTTCTACAGGCCGACCCAGCGGCGTCAATTGACTCTCCTCAGCTCCGCGTCGCGGCGGCGCTGGTCCCGATCTACGTCTCCGTTCGTATAGTGCAGCAGCCTCTCGCGGCCGCGCGAAAGGCGAGACATCACTGTCCCGATCGGTACGCCCAGCACGCGCGCGGCCTCTCCATAAGAAGGATCCTCGACCCCGATCAGTAGCGCCACCGACCGTTGCTCCTCGGGCAATGCCGCAAAGGCAAGGAGCAAATCACGGAGCGCCAGTGCCCAATCCTGACCGCCATCGACCCCAGGAGCTCGTCTCGGCCACTTCCAATAGCGCATCCGCTACGCTGCGGCGCCGCTGACGGTGCTTCATCGGTCAGAAATCGGTTGTAGAGGATCGTGTATAGCCAGCCCCGCACACATCGCCTTCCGCCCGGCGCAGGTGCCACCGGGAAACCGCGCGTTCGAGGCAGTCCTGGACGAGATCGTCGGCGGCCTGGCGGTCGCCGCGTCGCAGGGTGCAGGCAAAGCAGCTCAAACCAGGTTATGTGCTCTTCGATCAGCGAGGCTCGATCGCGCATTGCTATTCCGAGCCGACAGTGAGAACGAAATCGACGAGCGCCTCAAGGCGGATCCGTGGACCCGGTCTGGTATCCTCTCGACCTCACGGATTGCACGTTGGAACCTACGGCTCGGCGAGGTGGGGTAGAAAGTTCGCATGACTCGCCGCTGGAGGGGAATGGATTCGAACTTTCAGTTCCGCACGAGACAGGGAGCGGTTTCGAGGTTTCGTCCGAGTTTTGGACCGATCGATGTCGGCGCGGCGGTATGATCCGAGCAGCGTCGGTCTCGGCCAGATCAATAGAGAGGTTTCGACGGCTCGAGGAGCGCACTCGCCGCCGAATGAAGGCGCCCGCGCTCTCGGCGGGGCATCGCGGAACTGAAAGTTTGCGAACTTTCGGTTCCGGAACGGCTCGACGGGTTTTACCAAGGGGATGCACCGCGCCCGCGTACTGCAAGTTCGACTCCATCCCTCCAGCGGTGAGTCACGCGAACTTCTGTATTGCGCCGCTGGCCCGTCCCGATCTCGACGCAGGCCGCGCCGCCACCGATGATACGACGAGTTCCGCGACCGCGCCGACCTCGACGAGTACTTCCGAACCGAACCATACTGCGTCAACGGCACCCATCAGCACATCGAGCTCTACGACTCGACGGGCTCGCCTCAACCGGCAAGGAGGGACGACGATGAAGCTCTACAATCATTCCCAGGCGCCGAACCCGCGCCGAGTACGCATCTTCATGGCCGAGAAGGGCATCAGCCTGCCGATGGAGGAGATCGACCTGATGGCCGGCAAGAACCGGGCGCCGGAGTTTCTGGCGAAGAACCCGTCGGGCGGGCTGCCGGTGCTGGAGCTCGACGACGGCGGCTGCATCGCCGAATCGGTGGCGATCTGCCGCTATCTCGAAGGGCAGCACCCCGAGCCCAATCTGATGGGCCGCAACCCGCGCGAGCAGGCCGAGATCGAGATGTGGAACCGGCGCATGGAGCTGGAGCTGTTCGGGTCGATCGGCCAGACCGTCCGCAACACCCACCCGATGTTCAAGGAACGGCTGCGGCAATTCCCCGAATACGGCGAGGCGCAGCGCGCCGTCGTGCAGCAGCGGCTGGAGCGGATGGACAAGGAGCTGGCCGGGCGGCAGTTCGTCGCCGGCGACCGGTACACGATCGCCGACATCACCGCCGTGGTTGCGATCGACATCGCCGGCCGCATGGCGAACATCACGATCCCGCCGGCGCTCGCCAATCTGAACCGCTGGTATCAGGCGGTGTCGAGCCGGCCGAGCGCCAAGGCGTGACCGTGGACCTGGCGCCGAGCCGTATCCTGCCGCAGGACGGCGCGCTGGGCCCCGGCGTGTTCGAATCCGCTTTCCTCCAGCACAGGGTCAAAAAACCGTGCTCTTCGGGTCGGGGGGTCGGGCCAGGGCAGATCGGGTGATGGCGCGCAGCGCCTCGGGATAACACGGCCCGAACCGTTTGCATCGAAAAAGCGGTTGATCCCACTAAACGGCCTGTAAACCAGCCGGAACATCGACATGCGCGACGACGGTACGCGCCAGAACCCGGCCGAGCGCCTGCGATAGCGGCAGCCGATCGAGGTGGCCGGGTCGCTCCGCCGGCTGTGGACCCGTCCCAAGCAACCGGGCGCGTCAAAAGGCGCGACAGCCAGCTTCACCGCGCCCGCGTACTAGAAGTTCGAATCCAGTCCCCTCCAGCGGAGAGTCAACGAACTTTTGGTTCCTAAGCGGCAGAGCCCCCAGATACAGACCGTTCGCGTCCGGTCCGGGATCACTATGATGTCGGCCACCAAGCCTGACCCCATCGATTCTCAATACGACATCGTGGTGGGCGACGCGGCGGACTGGCAGCTGCCCGCATTCTCGGCATGACGCGGGCGCTGGCGAAGGAACTCGGCCCAACGATCGCCATCAACGCGATCTGCCCCGGCGTGATCGAAACCGAGCTCGGCAACTCGCTGACGAAGGCGCGCGGGCCGGAACTGATGAAAGGCATCGCGCTCGGCCGGCTCGGCACGCCCACGGATGTCGGCGAGCTCGTCGCGTTCCTGGCGACCGTCGAGCCGAACTTCATGACCGGCCAGGCGTTCGTGATCGACGGATTCCAGTGGGTGATCTGACGCTACGCCATTTTGTCCAACGGCCAGATCGGGCGGCGGACTTTCTTGTACTCTCCCTGACTGAGGATCACGCTGCCCAGGCCGCCCCCGTTGACGGTGATGACCTCACGGCCGATCGGTTCGAAGGCGGCGCGGAAATGGTGGTTCGACTTCACCGCTACCGTCGACTTGCGCGTGGGATCGCAACCGAGCGAGGTCCCACAGCGCCTGGTCGATCGCCTCGCCGAACCCGTGCGGAAGCGCGCGGTTGTTGCCGCCGCGCGGGCGCAGCACGCGGTGGATTATCCCCATCGGCGGCTGGCCGCGCAGGCCTGGGAGCGCTTCCTGGCGGAAGGTGCGCTCCAGTTCGCTGCGGTCCGGCAACGGATGGAACAGATGCAGCATGAAGCCAAGGCCGGTGCGGCCATCGTCGGTGTGCAATTCGAGCGCGGCGGCATAGCAGGAATCGGCGCGCACCTGGCTGTCGCCGATGATGCGGTCACGGCGGAATGAAAAGCGGGTGATGGTGAAGTCGCGGATCGTGGTCATGAATGTTACCCCGGCGTCAGTATGATGCGCAGATCGGCCGCCTTGTCGATGGCGTCCTTCGTGTAGTGCATCGGCACGTAGTCGCCGGCCGCCCAGATCGGCGCCAGGTCGGCATAGTGCGGCGACCGCGGATCGCCCGACTGGCCGGGCGCATTGATACATCGGCTGTTGTCCCAGTTGCCGACATCGACCACCATCCGGAACGAGGCGCCCGAGGTGACGCGAAAGTCGGAGAGCCGGTAGCCGGCGTTCATAGGCGTCTGGCTGGAGCCTCCCTTCGGCAGGGGGCCAACGTCGGGGAGGCCTTTCGCGACGGTTGCGAGCGGGTGCTCGAAGTAGCCGTGGTGCAGCTTGCCCCAGGCCCATTGCTTCGGATCGTCGCCCATGCGTTTGCGGCAGTCGGCCATGGCGGCGCCCAGCGTGCGGGCGAGAATGTCTTCGCCGTTGGGCACGCGTTGCGCTTCCAGTAACTCGAGCAGTGTTTCGGTATCGCCGGGCACGAGCAGCGCGCGCACCGCGGGGCTGGGCGCCAGCGCGTCTAACAGCGCCGGACGGAGGTGCTTTACCCACCAGACCTCGGAGAGTGCGGCGGCGGCGCTGTCGCGGGAGAGGTGAAAATCCCAGCCGCGCAAGAGGTCGAGCGCGCGCGCGGCGTCGCCGGTGCCCTGCATGCCCGCGATAAGCTTGTTGAGCCGATGCGCGGGAATGGAGAAATCGTCAGCCTGCAACTGCATCGATTGCTCGAGCGTGTGCTTCGGCTGGGTGTCGAGCACCTCGTGGATGCGGCGCGTGCGCGACCATTCGGCCCACTCGAAGCCGAGCTCTTTCCCGAGCACGGGGTGCCCGTCGGGGATGTTCATTTCGTTGGCGGTGGCGAAGTAGCCTTTCGCGGGATTGACCTCCTGGGGCAGCTCTTCGAAACGCGTGAAGCCCGCCCATTCGTAGCGGCCGTCGCCGGGCACGGGCAGCAGCCCGTCCCAGTTCGGCCGCACCGGCGCGCGGCCGGCGACGAACCAGGCTGTGTTGCCGTCGCTGTCGGCATAGACGTGGTTCAGCGACGGCGCGACCCAGCCGCGCAACGCCTCGGCGTAGTCCTGCGGCGACTTCGCGCTGATGCAGGAGATGCTGGTGAAGTAGGCGGAGGCGCCGGGTTCGGACCAGACCGAGCGGATGGCGAAAGCGCGGTGCTTCGCGGCGTCTTTGTAAATCACGGGGCCATGGCGTGTTAGCCTGAGTGTCACCTCCTGGTCGGGCGCGCCCTTTACCGGGATTTTCTCGCGTATGACCTTCATCCGCTCCCAGCCACTGCCATACCGATACTGGTCTGCATCGTCCGGTTTCGTTTCGTAGACGTAGAGGTCTTCTTGATCCATCGGGAAGATGGTGACGCCGAATGCGGCCTTGCCATTGTGGCCGATGGTGAAGCCGGGCTGGATCGGCTCGGCAGCGCCAATCGCGTCGATGCCTGGGCCGGTCAGATGGACGATCATGCGCAGCGAGGGCAGCGCGTGCGCGCGATGCGGGTCGCTGCCGAGGATCGGCCTGCCTGTTGCGGTCCGGCTTCCGGAAATCGTCCAGTTGTTGGAGCCCTCGGCATAGACGTCGCCAAGGTCATCGACTTTTTTCCATTTCCACGCATCTGCGAGCCTGGCGGTCATACGCTCGGGGCTGAAATCCAGCCGAACGGTCGCGAGCTTAAACACGTCGAGCACATTCGGCGGAATGTCATCGAGGTTTAGCCCGTCCGGCACCTTCGCCGTGTGTTCGGGCAGAAGTGAGCGGCGGATCGTATCGGTTTGCATATCCGCCTTCGCCGCGACCTGCGCGCGCAACACTTCCGAGAGCGCATTGCGCACCAGCGCGTGGCTTCGGATGCGCAGCGCATCCTCGGTGTTCCAGCGCTGTGGCTTCGTGCCCATGGCGGCGAACTCGGGCGGCAGCAGGTCGGGCTGATGCTCGGTGAGCGCGATCCAGGCGTTGATTCCTTCGACGAAGGCTTCGACGATGGCGCGCGTTTCCGGATTGCCGTACGCGTTCCATTCGGCCTCCATGTCGCCGCGATAGAGGAACAGCCGCGCCGCGCGGTCCTGCGCGAGGAAGCCGGGCCCGAAGTCGGCGGCAAGCAAACCGAGACCGCGCTTGCGCCAGAGATCCATCTGCCAGAGCCGGTCGCGCGCGGCGTTCAGTCCCTGGAGGAAAAACACGTCATGCCGCGTGCGGGCGCGGATGTGCGGAATGCCCCAGCGATCGACGACGATTTCCCCTGGTTCGTTCAGGCCGGGAATCCGGTGTTCGATCGTTTGCGGCGTAGCCATCAGTGCGTTCCTCGTGGTGCTTGCTGCGAGAGTTCCACGCCGCGCGGCAATGGACAACCCGGCGGAGCGGATGCTTCCTATGCGCCGCTCAAAACGGGAGAAACGACATGGCGAACGTTGCGATCGTGACCGGCGGCGCGCGCGGCATCGAGTTCGACTCTGCCGGGTTCAAAGAACAACTGCTCCAACAGTATCCGCATTTGAAGGAGCGCGAGCCATGACCAACATCTTCATGGAGGGAGAATGGGCAGTACGGCGGATGACGCCGAGTGGCTCTTGCGAATGGTCGAAGAGGCCCACCAGCCCTTCGTTGCTAGACCCTATCCCGGAGACATCGCAACCGAATGAGTTGGCAAAAGTTGCAGGTTGCACCCCATGATCTGGCCCGCATCGCCGGCTACGGATCGACCGCCTGGCAGAGCGGAGACGGGTTGCGGGCGGTTACCTACGCGCTGATCCTGCTGCTGATCGGCGGTGGCGTTGAGTGGCTCTATTGGTGTTATGCCGGGCGCGCGCGGCGGGCGATCGCCGAGGCGGCGATGGCGGGAAGCGATCACGCAGTACCGGCGCCGCGCGGCGCGGTTGCTCTGTCCGCCCGCCGCGCCGTGCTCGAGGCGTGTGGTTGCGTGCTTTTCGCCGTCAGCATCGTCGCGGCCTCCTTGGCCTTTACCTGGCCTACTGGCCTGCAGGAGACTGTCGTTGGTATCGCCCTGCTTGTGGCGGCAACAAGACTGACCGCTATCGCGGTTCGCGTATTGCTGGCGCCAGATTGCCCGCGACTACGGCTGCTGCCTCTGGATGATGCGACGGCGTGGCAGGTTCGGCGTATCGCCGTCGGCTTGGCCGCATTCGTGGCCGGCGGATCGTCATTGCGCAGTCTATGCGATGGGCCCTTAGCGGCGCCCGGACTCGGCTTCATTGTGAGCCTCGTTGCCGGGCTGGGGATCTTCGGGTTCGCGCTGGGCGGAATCCGGTTGTGGTCTGCCGGGCTCAACATCATCGAGCGCCGCCGGGTCGTGCCAGGTGCGTCGACCGTGCTGCCATTTCTAGCGACTGCCGCGGTGGTCGCCGGCGTTGGGTTCACACTGCTCGGCGCGTCCCAGTTCGCGGCGAGCATCGCGATAGGATTTGCCGCCGCCGTCGCGGCGCACACAACACGGACGCTTATCGACATCTTTACGGCCGAGCGGGCACCGGGAACGCAAGCCGAGGATGTGGGTCGACCCGGCGTCTATCGGCCTGTGCTGCGGCGAATGGCACTGCTGATCGTGATCGGCTCCGCCCTCGCTGCGCTCGCCGTCGAGTGGGGCGCCTCGGTGCAGGATTTGTGGCGGTCGAAAGGCGTCGGCCGGCTGCTCGGAGGTGGGCTCGAGGTCACCATCGTGGTGCTGCTGGCCGATCTGGCTTGGTTATCGGCGAAGACGGCTATCGACCGCCGCGTCCTTGTCCTCGCTGCCAGTCCGCCGGAAGCCTGCTCCGACGAACCCTCGGATCCCGGAACCCGGCTGGCGACCTTGGTTCCGCTGTTACGCAAGGCTGTACTCATCGTGATCGTCGCTGCTGCGGCCTTAGTCTCTCTATCCTCGCTCGGCATCGACATTGCGCCGCTACTGGCCGGCGCCGGGGTCGTTGGCGTCGCGATTGGATTCGGCACGCAGACCCTAGTGCGCGATATCGTCTCCGGCATTTTTTATTTGCTGGAGGACGCCTTCCGGGTCGGTGAGTACGTTGAGTTCGGGC
>Ga0306926_10005793_pt1 | contig 13220 bp, 12 predicted proteins | sample flu12Cox44000178_FD_203759 | JGI IMG/M metagenome (GOLD analysis project Ga0306926, IMG submission 203759) | Lab enrichment of tropical soil microbial communities from Luquillo Experimental Forest, Puerto Rico - flux8day.12C.oxic.44.000.178 (v2)... | ecosystem: Environmental > Terrestrial >... | reverse complement strand
ACTCGATGCAGACGAACTCTTCGTTCAGCTCAAGCTGCTCTACCAGAGACTGGCGCAATGCGCCATCATCGTCGACGATCAGAATCCTACGCCCAGCCATCATGACAATTCCCGCGGCGCGGCGTTGCGGCGCTATGGTTATGCGCGAAGCCGGACTACCACATCCCCACCGAGCCGGGTCAGCCTATACGATCCGCGCCCCAGCCTCTAGCCGGTGGCATCATCACGGCGGATCGAGCGCCGCCAAGCGATCGAATGCCCTTTCCCAAGTTACCATGGCCTGCGGCCAATCCGGCAGCCGAGCACCGGCGGTGCGCGACCCCGTAGCCAGCTGCGCGGCGAGCGCGGGCTGGGCAATCACCCGCCGCAGAGCCCGGGCCAGCGCCGCCGGATCGCCCGGCGGCACGAGAAGCCCGGCGTGAGGCGACACCGTTTCGGGGATCGCTCCAGCTGTCGTCGCGATCACCGGCAGGCCATGCGCCATCGCCTCCGCATAGACCATGCCGTAGCCTTCATGGAAAGACGGCAGGACGAACGCATCGGCCGCTCGATAGGCCTGTGCGACAAGCCGCGGCGGAATCTCGCCGGCAAGCGTGATGCGCCGGCCAAGACCGACGGTCCGTATCCGGCGATGTACCGCCCGCGCGGTCGCCGGATCGCGTTCGAGCGATCCGACGCAGGTGAGGCTCCAATCGAGATCGCGAATTCGCGCCAGCGCCGCGACGAGAAGCTCGTGGCCTTTGCGCGGGAGGAGGTTCGCCACACAGAGCAGCGCCCGCACCGGGAAGCGCCGCGGCCCCGATGGGCGGGCCGGCTTCATCGTGCCGGGAGGGACAACGGCGATCCGCTCCGGCGAGATGCCGTAGCCCGCGACCGCAGCGGCAGTTCCCCGGCTCGGACAAAGGACGCCGCGAACCCGCGAAAGCAGCGCCGCCTCGATCTCGGCGGCCCGCTTCGCGGCGGCCGGTAACAATCCGGTCTCCTGCGCCAGCGGGCCATGGATGAACGCAATCAGCCGCAGGCGGCGCGCTTGCACGATCATCAGCTCTGCGTGGTGGGCGAGTGCCAGGCCGTCGACAACGGTCGCAGTCTCATCGGGGAGTGCGGCGAGGGGCGCGATGTCCGCTCGCTGCGACAGCTCGATGACGCGCACCACTCGGCCGTGCCCACGCAACCCCTCGACGATGCGCCGATCGAACAGATATCCGCCGGTCAGCTGGTCGAGCTGGCCGGGAACAACAAACGCGATTTCGTCATCCGAGCGGCGCATCGAACGCGGCCCAGGCGACCGGGTTCTCGCGCAGCACCACGCGCAGGCTGTGCATCGCTGCGGCGTCGGTCGGGGCGAGTGCGCCGTCGCGAATGCGGCGTGTGATTCGCCGATGGATCTCGCCGGCGAGGAACTCGGTGGTGGTGTTGCGGCCGCGGAATTCCGGCAGCTCATCGAGATTGCGGTAATCGAGGTCGGCGAGCACGGCCTTCAACAGGTCGAGCGCGCGGCCGATGTCGCAAACGATGCCGTCGGCGTCGAGCGTCTCCCGGCGCAGCTCGGTCTCGACCACAAAGGTCGCGCCGTGCAGCTGCTGCGCCGGTCCAAAGACGGCGCCGACGAGGCTGTGGGCGATCATGATGTGATGGCTCACGGTGACGCTGTACATGGCCGGGCTCTCCTCCTTCAGTCGTAACGCACGGTGTGGCAGAGCCCACCCGCCGACGACGTCGCGAGCCGCGCCATCAGCTCGGGCAAGGCGAAGAAGTCGGTTTCGCCGGACAGCAGCAGGTCGAAGACCGGATCGCGCAACAGCGAGAGGGCAAGGGCGAGCCGTCGCCGGCGCGACCAGCGCGCTCGGCGGTCGGGCGGGACAGAGCCCACCTGAGACGAGCGCAAGGACAGCCGGCGAGAGTGAAAGGCGCCGCCGAGCGCCAACGGCACGACCCGCGTCCCGTACCAGCTCATCTCGAGCACCGTCGCCTCGAAACCGGCGATGGCGAGCGCCGTGGCCAGCCCGTCGGGCTTGCCGCTGGCGTGGATCACCAGGTCGGCTTCGCCGCGTGCCTGATGCGGCGCCGCGAAACGGCAGCCCAGGGCGCGTGCCAGCTCGGCCCGGCCCAGATCGATGTCGATCAGCTCGACCTCGGCACCCGGCAGCCGCGCCGCGAGCGCCGCCACGAGCGAGCCGACGACGCCGGCGCCAACGACGGCGATCCGATCCCCCGGACCGGTCCCACCATCCCAGAGGCCGTTGATCGCGGTTTCCATGTTGCCGGCGAAAGTCGCGCGCCGATCCGGCACATCGTCGGGGATGGCGAGGGCAGCATCCTGCGGGACGATGAAGCGGTCCTGATGGGGATGGAGGCAGAAGACACGGCGGCCGCACAATTCGGCGGAACCATCCTCGACGATCCCGGCCACCGCATAGCCGTATTTGACGGGTGCGGGAAACTCACCCTCCTGGAATGGGCAGCGCATTCGCTGCCATTCGCTCTGCGGCACTTCCCCGCGAAAGACCAGCGTTTCGGTACCCCTGCTGATGGCGCTGGCGCGGGCACGGACCAACAGCTCGCCCGCCACCAGCGACCGCAACCGCTGGGCTCTGATCTCGCCCCGGCCTGGTGCCGCGACCCAAAACGCGCGCGCCTCATCCATTCGCGGAATAATCCCGAGATCCGCGGAGTCTGAGGCGCGGGCGCTTGTTGACTAGCTCCCGAGTGGGCACGATCGCCAGATACACCGAACCCGCGCCGATGTCGATCCACGCCGCTCCGCTGCCGTCTCCTTCGCTGGCGCTGATGCGCGAGGCGCGTGTTGTATTCGCCCGCTCCCTCGGGTTCGCCGCTGCGGCGACCTTGCTGCTTGTCCTCGGCGGCATATTGCAAACCCTGCCGGCGATGGCCGGGCTGATATTGTTCGCTGGGCTGGTCTTCGCCTCCGCACGCCGGCTCGCCGGCAATCATCCCCATGCCCGCCTCGGTGCGGCGAACCGCATCACCCTGGCGCGGGCCGGGGTGGCCTGCCTGATGGCCGGTCGGGCCCTCGATCCGGCGCCACTCGGGATGGCGGAACGCTGGGTGCTGGTCGGCCTCGCCGGTGCTGCGCTGCTGCTCGACGGCAGCGATGGCTGGGCCGCTCGCCGCCAGGGGCTCGCTTCGGCCTTTGGCGCGCGCTTCGACATGGAGACCGACGCGTTCGCGATCGCGGTGCTGGCGGTCACCGCGGTCAAAGTGGGTGCCGTTCCGTGCTGGGTGCTGGCGATCGGCGCGATGCGCTATTTCTCTCTCGGCGCCCGACGCCTGTTCCCGGTGCTGCGCCGCCCGCTACCGGCACACCCGTTCGCCGATCGCCGGCGCAAGACGATCGCTGTCGTGCAGAGCCTAGCTCTGCTCTGTGCGCTCGTCCCGGCGACACCCCCGGGCTGGGCCGCGGCGGCGTGCGCGGCCGCGCTCGGCCTGCTCACCTATTCCTTTGCCGCCGATATCGTCATGCAGCGGCGGGCGCCACGGAGCGACAGGCGAATTAGGTGGCTGGCGCTCGGGCCGCCACCTATGATGAGCGGCAGCAAGGAGAAGAGGGTGCCTCAATCCAGGAGTTCCATGGCCGCGCGGGGCGACGCTGCGACGGCGCCGGCAAGGCTCGGGCAGGCCATCAGCGCGCTACGCCGGGGCGAGCCGGTGCTGATCCGCGATGATCTGATCAGCGTGCTCGCCGTTGCCGCCGAGCTCGTCAACGATGACAACTTCCGGCGCCTGCGCGAGATTTCCCGCGCGCCGGCGCGCGTCGTGCTGACGCGTCGGCGGGCGGTGGCGCTCGGCCTGGCGCCGCGCGAGGAATTGTCGGGCGCCTTGACGATCTCGGTGGCGCCCGAGATGCCGGCCGCGGTGATCCGCAATCTCGCCGACCCGGCGGCCTCGCTCGGCGCCGAGCCGCCCGGTTTCGGTCCGGCGGCGCTCCCCGCCAAAGGCGGGGCGCTCGCCGCGGTCGCCCTGGCGAAGCTCGCGGCATTGCTGCCGGCGGCCCTGGTGCTGCGCATCGGCGCCGCCGAAGCGGCACTCCTAGCGCGGCGCGGCGACATCGGGTCGATCGAAGCCGGTGCGGTGTTCAGCCGGCATGCGGCGGAAGCCGGGCTCGAGCGGGTCACCGAGGCGCGGGTTCCGCTCGCCGAGGCGGAAAACGCCCGGCTGATCGCCTTCCGCCCGCGCGACGGCGGCACTGAGCACCTGGCGATCCTGATCGGCGCGCCCGACCCGGCGACCCCGGTGCTGGTGCGGCTGCATTCGGAATGCTTTACCGGCGATCTGCTCGCCAGCCTGCGCTGCGATTGCGGCGACCAGCTGCGCGGTGCCATCGCCGCCATCGCGCGCGCCGGCGACGGGGTGCTGCTCTATCTGGCGCAGGAGGGGCGCGGCATCGGGCTGATCAACAAGCTGCGGGCCTACCGGCTGCAGGATGCCGGGTTCGACACGCTCGACGCCAACGAGCAGCTGGGCTTCGACGCAGACGAGCGGGTCTATCTGCCGGCCGCCGAGATGCTGCGCCAGCTCGGCTTTGGCACGGTGCGCCTGTTGACCAACAACCCGGACAAGGTGGCAGCACTCGAGCGCTACGGCATCCATGTCGCCGAACGGGTGCCGCATGTCTTCCCGTCAAACGGCCACAACGAGCGCTACCTGCGCACCAAGGCGACGCGCAGCGGCCATTTGCTCTAGCCTGCGTGCGTCGAGGTTCCCGGTTAAACCGGGAAAATTCCCGCACATAACGGGCGGCAGCTCGGGGTTTCCGTGTGAAATCTTTGATCTACCAGATAGTTAGAGAACGGTTGCGTAGCGATTTTCTGCCGCGAAACCGGGACTTTGCGCCCAATCAAATTCCCGGATAACGCCCGCAACCGGGAAATAACCGGGAACAGGCCCGCGGGTTTCGTCGTAGGCTCTTGCCAACCCTAGCCTCGATCTCAGCATACGCCGAGATTGCGGCGTGGGTATGATCCGCCGCGAGGCCTGACGCTGACCACCGGCGACCGCGACGGGCCGCACATTCTTTGCGATCTTGCGGAACGCCGAAAAGCATGACCAGCCGGGAAAACACCGTTTTTCCGGTGAATGTGAGCGTCGCGGCCGGGCCGAAATCGTTGGTAATGGCAGCGACAGACATATCCGCGTCGCTCGCAGCGGCGGCCGCCATCCTGTTATGATCTGGTTCGGCATGCCGGGCTGTTGATGCCGATCGAGCGCAAGAGCGTGGAACCGATGGCGATGATCGCACTGGCCCAGGTCGCGGCGAAACATCAATCATTGCTGCATTTTGTCGGGAACGCGCCGTGGTCGGACGCGGCGATGCTGGCCAAAGTAGGCGAGCTGGTGCTGCATCATGCTCGAATTACTGATCTTGAGGCGGCCTAATCTGCGCTTGCTTGTGAGATCGTCACCAATCCCGCCGACGCCGGCAACATCTGCCAGTCCGACACACTCCCTGATGGGAATCTGGCTGCGGTCGCTGTTTCTTCGGCGGCCACAAAAATCGGAGAATCTCTGCCGGGAGGGAAGCCGGCCGCCGCTGATAATTTCCTGCAGAAACAGCAAGAAACTGCAAAGCGAGACGAGCGTCGATTCTAAAAGACCAATCGGTCTCGGGACTACCGTCCGGTCCGCAGTCGTTGCGAACAGCTGATTTCAGCGCGTTCGATCACGTCCGAGACCGGCAAAAGGAATGGATCACGCGACTTGGCCGCACCGGCAGCCCCGCAGGCGTCCCCCAACGTCAAAAATCCGTCCAAATAACATTTTCTTGCGTGCAAATGATTGGGCGAACCTATGTTGGTTGCGCCGGGAAAGACCGGTATGTGCGCCCGTAGGGCGTTGGGAGACTAAGGAGAAAGTAGTAGATGACCGTGTTGGAGCAGATCGGACAGGACAAGCAGCGGATAGCCGAACGGCTGGCGCGGCTCGAGGCCGAACGGGCAAAGCTCAGCAATCAACTCGCCGAGTTCGAAGTTGCCGAACGGGCGCTCGGCCGCTTTGGCGGGAAGAAGGTTGCCGCCGCGAAGCCGAAGAAGGGACCTGCAAAAACCCCGACGGCCGCCAAAAAGCCGGATGCGCAAGCTCGCCGGCAAGCGCCGGCGGCGTCGCTCAGCGAGGCCACTTTGCGAGCCGTCAAGGCGCACGCCAAGGGGGCCAGCGCCGATGACCTCCGCAAATATCTCTCGCGGAAATTTGGGCTGACGGTCCGGCCGAACCACCTCGGCAATGCGCTGTCACGCCACCGCCGTGCCGGCCGGCTTGAAAACCGCGACGCGCGCTGGTTTGCCTCGCTATCGGTGTAGCCGGCCGACCACAGCAGAAAACCGACATGGTTCAACCATGAGGTGAGATTGCTGTAGACTTGCTGCAGGTACAGCAAGCGCGCGATCGGTGGCACAATCGTCGATTGATGATTGGAGCGACGCGAGGTGCCGCCGATGACCTTTGAGACGAAAAAGATCGGCGCGGCACCCGACGCCGTCGCACCGGACGGCTCGGAGGTTCGTCTGCTGGGCTCGTTGGCCCGCGGCAGTATGGCCGCCTTCCGGCTGAGGCCCGGGGCGGTGTCGCGGGCGGTCGCACATCGCACCGTCGAGGAGATCTGGTGTTTCACCGGAGGACGCGGGCGGGTGTGGCGCAAGCTCGGCGACCGCGAGGAGATCGTCGATGTCACTCCGGGCGTCTCGATCACTATCCCGACCGGCACGCATTTCCAATTCCGCTGCGACGGCGACGAGCCGCTCGAAGCGGTCGCGGTCACGATGCCGCCCTGGCCCGGCGCCGAGGAAGCCTTCACCGTTGCGGGAATCTGGGAGCCGATCGTCTGAGCGACGGCGATAGGCGTTTTCGGCATCGCCGAACCGGTGGGGAAGGCATACAATCCGCCAGCAAGACCGCGGCCGAGAATTAGGAGGAAATCGTGGCGAACCAGCTGATCTCCTGTGACGACCATATGGATCTCGGGCAATTGCCGGCGGATTTATGGCTGACACGGCTGCCGGCCGCGTTGCGCGATCGGGCGCCGCGCATCGAGGAGCGCGACGGCCAAGCGATGTGGATCTGCGACGGCAAGGTCTGGGGCAGCTGGGGTGGCAAGCCGCCCGCGACCGGCAACCAGCGGCCGGTCAAGCCGCTCTATAACTCGTTCGACCGGGCCGGGATTTACGACCAGAGCCAGCGCCGGCCGGCGGTCGCCGAATTGCGGCTCGCCGACATGGATCGCGACGGTGTCCGGACGCAGGTGATCTTTGGTCCGATCTTTCAGATTTCGACCGATGACCCGAAGCTGCGGGTTGCCTGTTACCGCGTCTACAACGACTGGCTGTTGGATTTTTGCAAGGCGGCTCCCGATCGGCTCCTCGGCGTGCCGATGCTGCCCGAAACCCCCGAGGGCGCAACCGAGGAACTGTTGCGTCTTGCCGCCAAAGGCGGGGTGAAGCAGGTCACGCTGATGATCGCCAACATCAATCCCAAGCTCGACGACCGGGCTTGGGAGAAGCTGTGGACGGCGCTCGAGGAGACCGGGATCATCCTTTCCTGGCACATCACGGTATTCGGCAATCGCGACCCGCGTGCCGCCGGCAAGGCGGCGAGCGTGTTCGAGAACACCAAATTCTTTATGGCCAATTTCCTTGAGCCGTTTGTCGACCTGTTTGCCTGGGGCATCCTCGAACGCCACCCCAAGCTCAAAATCGTCATCGCCGAGGGTGGGACCGGCTGGCTGCCATGGCTCGTGCAGGAGCTCGACTACCGCCACTGGCGGCTGTGGGAAGCCAAGGAGTTTTGGGCCGACAAGGGCGGCGCCGAGCTCGAAACCAAACCCAGCGAATTGTTCAAACGGCAGATTTGGGCGACCTTTCAGGAAGACTACGCCGCGATGTCGTTGATCCCGTTCTTTGGCGAGGGTCATCTGCTGTGGGCTTCCGACTATCCGCACCCGGATGGCGTCTGGCCCAATTCGCGGGCGGCGATCGAGCGGCAGATGGCGGGCCTCTCCGCCGAGATGCGGCAAACGCTGACGCATGACAACGCCGCGCGTCTCTACGGGCTGAACTGAGGGCGCGGGGCAGCGATGGACCAGCCGGCAGCGGCCGAGCGGCACCGCCGATGAAGAACACGGCGCCGCCGCATACCGGCCGCCATTTTCTGCAGATCCCCGGCCCGACCAATGTGCCGGACCGGGTGTTGCAGGCGATCGCGATGCCGACGATCGACCATCGCGGGCCGGAATTCGGGCTCCTCGGGCAGGAGATCGTGGCCGGCATGAGGCGGGTCTTTCAGACCGAGGACAATGTCGTGATCTACCCGTCGTCCGGTACCGGGGCGTGGGAGGCCGCGCTTTGCAACAGCCTGTCGCCGGGTGACCGCGTGCTGATGTTCGAGACCGGGCATTTCGCGACCTTGTGGCGTCAGATGGCGACACGGCTCGGGCTCGAGATCGATTTTGTGGCCGGCGACTGGCGGCACGGCGCCGACCCGGCGCTGGTCGAGGAAAAGCTCGCCGCCGACCGGGAGTACGCGGTGAAGGCGGTGTGCGTCGTGCACAACGAGACCTCGACCGGGGTGACGAGCCGCATCGCCGAGATCCGCGAGGCGATCGACCGCATCCGTCACCCGGCGCTCTTCATGGTCGACACGATCTCCTCGCTCGCCTCGATCGACTATCGCCACGACGACTGGAAGGTCGACGTCACCGTCGCCGGCTCGCAGAAGGGGCTGATGCTGCCGCCCGGCCTCGGTTTCAACGCGGTTTCGCAAAAGGCAATGGCGGCGCACAAGACCGCACGGCTGCCGCGCTCCTATTGGGATTGGGAGGCAATGCTCGAAACCGGGCGCACCGGCTTCTTTCCCTACACGCCGGCGACCAATCTGCTCTACGGGCTCCGCGAATCCCTAAAGATGCTTCTCGATGAAGAGGGGCTTGCTGCGGTGTTCCACCGCCACGCCCGCCACGCCGAGGCGACCCGGCGTGCCGTCGCCGCCTGGGGGCTCGAAACCGTTTGCGCCGATGCGCGCGAGCACTCCAACTCCTTGACCGCGGCCTTCGTGCCTGACGGGTTCGACGCCGACCGGCTGCGTGAGATCATCCTCGAGGCGTTTGACATGTCGCTCGGCACCGGTCTCGGCCGGCTCCGCGGCAAAATCTTCCGCATCGGCCATCTTGGCCATTTCAATGACCTGATGCTGTGCGGCACTTTGGCCGGGGTCGAGATGGGGCTGCACCGGGCCGGCATCCCGCACCGCCCGGGCGGGATGACGGCGGCGCTCGAATTTCTCGGCTCGGTGCTGCCCGAATAATCCGGCGACACCGGCGCCGCCTTGCCCTACCCGGCCTCGGTACCAACCAGGCTGAGGCGCGTGCAAAAGTAATCCAGGGCGTCGGCGAGGGTCGCCGAGACGCGCAGCCGCTGCCTTCCGCTTTGCACGGTGAACTCGGCCGGGCGCGCCGGCCCCGGCGCCGATTTGACGATGCGGTAGAGCGGCGCCTCGTGGGTGTGACGAAACACCGAGAACAGCGCCATTCCGTCACGATGATCGATTGCGTAGTCGCGCCAGACGCCGCGCGCCACGTGCCGGCTATAGACGCCGAGAAGCTGGTTCAACTCGAAACGCGTAAAGTACACCGTTCGGTGTTTTGTCCGATAATCGCCGAAGGCGAACACCGTCGCACTATTCCGGCTCATCGCTGCCCATCGTCATTTGCCGCCGTAATCTAGTGTTGACGATTTCGCGGCTGGCGTCCAGCCGTCTGAGCCGCGGCAGAGGAGCGCTGACGGTTGCCTGACGACGCCCTCCGATTGCCTCCGTTGCCGCGAGGCGGTATGGTGAGGGTGGTTTTTGGCGAGCGCCGTTCGGGGCTTTCGTGAGTGACATCTTCCGCGAGATCGACGAAGAGCTCCGGCGCGACAACCTGCTCAAGCTGTGGTCGCGTTACGGACGCTACATCATCGCCATCGCCGTGTTCGCGATCGTCGTCGCCGGTGGCATCGTCGCCTGGCGGGACCATCAGCGCTCCGAGCGCCAGGCGCAATCCGCCCGTTACGCCGGGGCGCTGACCCTCGCCCGCGCCGGAAAGGAGGCCGACGCCGTCAAGGTGTTCGCGGCGGTCGCTCGCGAGGGTGGCGGCTATGCCAGGTTGGCATCCTTCGAGGAGGCTGCCTTGCTGGCGAAATCGGGGGACCGCGAGGCCGCCGCCGCGGCATACGACCGCATCGCCGCTTCGAGCGAATTCGATCCCGACCTGCGTGGGCTCGCCGTGCTGCTCTCGGTTCTTCAGCGGATGCCGGAAGCCGATCCTCACGCGACGATCGATCGCCTTGCGCCGTTGACCGCGAGCGGCAACCCGTGGCGCCCCTCGGCGCTCGAGCTGACCGCCCTCGCCCGGCTCAAATTGCAGGACAAAGCCGGTGCGCTCGACCTTTTCAAGAGCCTCGCCGACGACCCGTCAACACCGCAGAGCCTGCGCGCCCGTGCCGCCGAGATGGCGACTGCCCTCGCCTCCTAGTCTGTACGCGATACCGGGGATGATCCGACCAGGCATACCGATGTTGGTGCTGGTCTCGACGCTGCTCGCGGCGTGCGGCTGGTTCGACAGCAAAAAGCAGCCGTTATCCGGCGAGCGGATTCCCGTGCTCAGCCTCGATCGCCAGCTCGAGCCTGATACCGATCTCGCCAAGATCGCCGTCACCTTGCCGGCGCCGGTGGTCAACCCCGACTGGCCCGAGCCCGGTGGCTATCCAAACCACGCGATGCAGCACCTCTCGCTCCCGGAAAAACTCACCCGGGTGTGGAGCAGGAGCACCGGTGAGGGTGCCTCGCGCTACTCGCGGGTCTTGTCCCACCCGGTCGTCGAAAAGGGGCGCATTTATGCGATGGACGGCTCGGCTCAGGTCGGCGCCTATGATGCCGCAACGGGAGATCGCATCTGGCAGGTCGATCTCAAGCCTGAGGACGAGCGCGGCACCTCGTTCGGCGGCGGTGTCGCGTTCTGGAACGACCGGCTGTACGCGTCGACCGGCTATGCACAGGTTTTGGCGCTCGACCCGGCAGATGGAAAGATAATCTGGAAGAGCAATGTCGGCGCCCCGATTCGCAGCGGGCCCACGGTGTCCGACGGCCGGGTCTTCGTGGTTACCGTGGACAACGAGCTCGTCGTCCTCGCCGCGGATGACGGCCGGCGGCTGTGGGTGCACAACGGGATCCCGGAGACGGCGAGCCTGCTCGGCAGCGCCAGCCCGGCGGTCGAAGGCGAGGTTGTCGTGGTCGCCTATTCTTCCGGCGAGCTCTACGCGCTCACTGTCGAGACCGGGAGGCCGCTATGGTCCGACAATCTCGCCTCCACGACCAGCCTGGATGCAGTCTCCACTCTCGCCGATATCCGCGGATGGCCGGTGATCGACCGGGGCCGGGTCTATGCCGCCAGTCATAGTGGAAGAATGGCAGCGATCGATCTCAGAAGCGGCGAGCGCGCCTGGGAGCAGGAGCTCGGCAGCACTCATAGCTTGTGGGTGGCCGGGGACTATGTCTACGTCCTGTCGAACGATAACGAGCTGTTCTGCCTGACGCGGAACGAGGGCAAGGTCCGGTGGGTGCGCCTCCTCCCGAGCTATCAGAACGAGAAGAAGAGAAAGGATCCGATGACCTGGGCAGGCCCGGTGCTCGGGGGCGACAGGCTGATCGTGCTCTCCTCCGACGGCGGCGCCCTATCGATATCCCCCTATACCGGCGAGCCGCTCGGTCGTGACGAGTTGTCGTCCGGCGGATATCACGCGCCGGTGATCGCCGACAACTCTCTCTACGTGTTGACCGACGACGCCGAGCTGTCGGCGTATCGTTGATCGGATCGCCGGCGCACGATCACCCTGATGGGCTTTGCGGTCGCCATTTTGGGACGACCGAATGTCGGCAAGTCGACGCTCTTCAACCGGCTCGTCGGGAGACGGATGGCTCTCGTCGACAACACCCCGGGGCTGACCCGCGACCGCCGCGAGGGGGAAGGCCGGATTGCCGATCTCGGCTTTCGCGTCATCGACACGGCCGGTCTCGAAGAGGCCGCACCGACCTCGCTCGAGGGACGGATGCGGGCGCACACCGAGCGGGCGCTCGACTTGGCCGACGTAGCCCTGCTCGTCATCGATGCACGCGAGGGGATCACCGAAGCCGACCGCCATTTTGCCGGCTGGCTGCGGCGCAGCGGCAAGCCCGTCGTGCTCGTCGCCAACAAGACCGAGGGTCGGGCAACCCTTCCCGGAGTCGGGGAGGCCTACCGGCTCGGCTTGGGCGACCCGGTGCCGATCTCGGCCGAACACGGCGAGGGTCTGGCCGAGCTTTATGAGCGGCTGCGACCATTCGCCGCCGAGCCGTCTTTCGACGAGCTCCCGGCTGCCCATGAGAAACCGCTGCAGCTCGCCATCGTCGGCCGCCCCAATGTCGGAAAATCCACCCTTGCCAACCGCCTGATCGGCGAAGACCGGCTGTTGACCGGCCCCGAGGCAGGAATCACCCGCGATGCGATCGCCGTCGACTGGATGTGGGCCGGCCGCCCGATCAGGCTCGTCGATACCGCCGGCCTGCGCCGCAGACCGCGGGTCGAGGGTGTGCTCGAGCGGCTGTCGGTCGGAGATGCATTACGCGCCATCCGCTTCGCGGAGACCGTGGTTCTGGTGCTCGACGCCTTGCAGCCTTTCGAGCGCCAGGATCTGACGATCGCCCGGCTCGTGGCCGACGAGGGGCGCGCGATTGTGTTGGCGGCGAGCAAGTGGGACCTCGTCGGCGAGCCGGCATCGGTTCTGCAGCATTTGCGCGACCGCGCTTCGATATCCCTCCCCCAGCTGCAAGGCGTTGCGCTGGTTCCGGTGTCGGGAACCACCGGTCGCGGGATCGATGCGCTGATGAAGGCTGTCTTCGCGGCCGACGAGGTGTGGAACCGGCGGGTCGCGACCGCGGACCTCAATCGCTGGCTCGTTGCAGTCCAAGAGCGCCACCCTCCACCGCTCGTCGACGGGCGCCGATTGCGACTGCGCTACATCACCCAGGTCAACACCCGGCCGCCGAGCTTTGCGCTCTTTGCCTCGCGGCCAGGAGAGCTCCCCGATGCCTACCGGCGTTACCTGATCAATGCGCTGCGTCAGGACTTCGGCTTCCCCGGCACCCCGATTCGGCTGATGCTGCGGAAGGGGAGGAACCCCTACGACACCCGCTGATCG
>Ga0306926_10005788_pt1 | contig 13223 bp, 17 predicted proteins | sample flu12Cox44000178_FD_203759 | JGI IMG/M metagenome (GOLD analysis project Ga0306926, IMG submission 203759) | Lab enrichment of tropical soil microbial communities from Luquillo Experimental Forest, Puerto Rico - flux8day.12C.oxic.44.000.178 (v2)... | ecosystem: Environmental > Terrestrial >... | reverse complement strand
CGAGGAGCATGAACCCGATCCCATCCCGAACTCGGCCGTTAAACTCCTCAGCGCCAATGGTACTATGGCTCAAGCCCTGGGAGAGTAGGTCGCTGCCAGGCCTGCCAAGGACAAGGCCTCTCCTCTTTACATGTCACGATTCAAAACGCCGCCTCCCATTCGGGAGGCGGCGTTTTTTTTGCGCATCGTAGGGCGGGTGGCCCGCCGGCGCGGCCGAAAGAGCGCTTGCGCCGCCCTCATGGATGGACAAACGGCAGGCCAGGTGCTCCCTTCATGGCCCGTTCATTTCACAGTTCCTGCCTGATTTTGCCGGTATGCTTGACCAGATCCGCAAGTTTCCGTCAGGAGGCGTCCATGTGCGCGTATGTCCGATCCGCTATCACCGCCCTGAGTATTACCTGTCTTGCGGCACTATCCGCCCTGCCATCGGCGGGTGGCGCACTGGCGCAGAGTCAGACGAGCCCGCCGGGGCAGGCGGCACCCCTGCAGCTGCCCGCGCTGAAGCAGCTCGCGCTGACCGACAAGCAGATCGAGGCCGTGATCGCTACGCAGAAGGAAATGAATCCGATCACCGACAAGCTGCCGGAGAACGCGCCCGCCGATCAGAAGATCATCACCCAGCTCGAGGCGATCGCCAAGAAGCACGGCTTCGCCAGCTATGACGAGTACAACGTCGTCATCGACAATATCAGCCTGGTGCTCGGCGCCATCGATCCCGTGAGCAAGAAATACGTGGGCTCGGAGGCCGTCATCAAGGGTCAGATCGCCCAGGTCGAGGCAGACAAGAAGATGTCCGCCGAAGACAGGCAGCAGGCGCTCAACGATCTCAACCTGGCGCTGAAGATGCCGGCACCAGTGATCGAGAACAAGGGCAACATCGATCTCGTCATCAAATACTACGACAAGCTCGACGCCGTGATGGGCGAGGACCAAAACTGAAGGTCGTAGTTGTCATTGCGAGCGGAGCGTAGCAATCAGGCCGCCGGCGATTACCGTGAGCTGGCGAACGCCGCTTCCATCACCTTGCGAGTCCTCACGGCATCGCTGCCGGCGTCGAACTCGACATCGCTCCAGCGCACAAGGGCGCCATGGGAAATGTCGTGCTTCAGCTTCATGCGATGGGCAAGCCCGATCGGCAGCGCGCCGGCTTTGAGGCTCGCTTGCGCCAGCATCAGCTTGCCCCACACCGTATAGCCGCCTTCGCCGTCCAGCATTTCGCCGGCGCGCAAGTCGCGCTTGGCAACGGCAACGACATCGCCGCGAAAGCCCTCAGGCTGTCCGGTCGGCTCGTTGCGCAGCGCCGCCGACAGGATCGAAACGTTCAGCTCCAGCCCGATCAGATGATAGGGCTTGTACATCGCGGCAAAGCGTCCACTCGAATCGGTCTTCAACCCGTACTGCCTGAAACAATCGGCGGCATAGTCGTTCGGTGCTTCCAGGACGGCATAGACGCCCCAGCGCAGGTCACGAAACACCGGCCGTCCGTCGCGCTCCAGCGACGACACCACTTCCACGACGCCGGATTTTTCAAGCACACCGCCCAGAGCGCGCGGGCGCATCACATGCGGCAGGTCATCGACCCCGCAAGGCGGAAACAACAATCCACCGGTGGGAACGTCGAGGCCGGTGGCGTTGGCGATGGCCGCCATCTCGATCGCGGATTTGGTGCCGTCGAGAAAGGAGTTGAACATTTGCGGATTCATGCCGGCCGATTGCGCTTCGCTGGCGGTGAGCCCGTAATGTTGCCAGACGCCGTCGGGCGTCACGTCGTGATAGGCAGGGAGATATTTGGTGCCTTTGCCTGCGGCGACCACACGAAAGCCGGTTGCCCGCGCCCAGTCGACGATTTCCGCGGTCAGGGCGGGCTGGTCGCCATAGGCGAGCGAATAGACAACGCCCGCCTTGCGCGCCTCCTCCGCAAGCAGCGGCCCGGCCAGCACGTCGGCCTCGACATTGACCATCACGATATGCTTGCCGGCACCGATTGCCGCGCGGGCATGGCGAATGCCGACGGCCGGATTGCCGGTCGCCTCGACGATGACCTCGATGTTATCAGATGTTGCCTTGGCGGCATCGGCGGTGAACGTCGTGGCCTCAATCCGCGCCTCGTCCCAGCCCACGGTCTTGCAGGCTTCACTGGCACGCTGCGGATCGAGATCGACGATGACGGGGACCTCCAGTCCCCTCACGTGCGGTACCTGCGCCAGGAACATCGAGCCGAATTTTCCGGCGCCGATCAGCGCGACGCGGACGGGCTTGTTGGCGGCGTGGCGGGCCTGGAGCAGGCGGAAGAGGTTCATGATCGGTAGCACCACCCTGTCTGTCCGTCATGGCCGGGCTCGTCCCGGCCATCCACGTCTTTGCTGCGTTGTGATCGGACGTGGATGCCCGGCACAGGGCCGGGCATGACGCGTCTTGGTATGTTTGGTCCTGGCTACTCTGCGGCCTCGCGGTGGGCGCGGGCAAGCCGCAATAGCGCGTCGTCGTCGACGGTCCTGATCGGCGCGAAGTCGCGGTGAGCGATGTAGTCGGGCCGGGTGGGGTTACGGATGTAGTTCGAGACCGCGTTCAGCGTGAGATAGACGATCTTGCGCGGGTAAGGCGTGATGTTGCCGGCCGAGCCGTGCACCAGGTTGCCGTGAAACATCAGCATGCCGCCGCCCTTGCCGGTCGGCGCAACGATGCCGCCCTGCTGCACCAGCCGTGTGACGGTCGCCTCGTCCAGCGTCCACAGCGGATAGGACGTGGTGGAGAGATCGTGTGACGCCTGGAGGTCGCCGGCCGTCTGGCTGCGCGGCACCAGCATCAACGGACCGTTGATCGGCATCACCTCGTCGAGGAAGATTGCGATATTCATCGCGCGCGGCTCCGGCATTCCGTCATCGCGCTTCCAGGTGCCGTAGTCCTGGTGCCATTGCCAGACGTCGCCGGTAAAAGCCGCCTTGGCATTGATCTTGAACTGATGCATGTAGACCTTCTCGCCGAAGATCTGTTCGATCGGCTCGATCATGCGCGGATGGGCGCCGAGCACGCCAAACGCCTCGTTGTAGAGATGGGCGGCAAAGGCGGTGCGCGGCGCGCCGCTTTTCTCGCGCCAGACCTCCGGCCGGTTGGCGTCGTAGATGGCCACAGCCTCGCGCGCCAGGAAATCGACCTCCTCCTGGCTGAACAACTCGGGAAGAAACAGCCAGCCTTCGCGGTTGAAATGATCGATCTGCTGCTGGGTCAGTTTCATGATTTCCTCCTGGAAGTTCTTCGACCGGCTCACTTTGCCTTGCCGAGCTTGGTCAGCATCCGTGTGCTTTGGCTGAGACTAGCAGGCGGGGAAGCGAAAATCACCCCGCGAGATGCTCCATCACGATGCGGCAAAACTCCTCGGGCGCCTGCTCGAACATCCAGTGGCGGCAGCCCGGAATCAGCACGGTTTTCGCGCCGGCAACCTCCGGAGCGAGTGCCCGCGTGATCGAAGGCAGATATCCGTCGGTATCGGCGCCGCCGACGAAAAGCGTCGGTGCTTGAATCGCCCGCGCGTCGGCCTTGGAATACGGTTTGCGATTTTCGTGAAGCTGTCCGATCAAAGTCAACGCATTGTCGCGCAACTGCTGCTTGGCCGCGGAGGGAAGGCGCCGCCATGCGCCATCGCCGTCGATTCCGTCGAAGAAGTTTTGCAGCGCGCCCTCGATGTCGCCGGACTTGACCATCACGGAGGACTTGCCGACCCTCAACGAAAGCGCCGATGGCGTGCCGGGCTTCGCGCTCGGGTCGAGCGAGACATCGAGGTCGCCGCCGGGTTCCGCCAGCACGAGCCGGCGCACCAACTCGGGCCGCGCCTGGGCTACCCGAAATGAAATGTGCCCGCCACGAGAATGGCCCATCAGGTCGACTGGTCTCCGATCGACCTGCTCGATGAAGCCGATCACATCGGCGACATGCTGGGCCATCCGGTAATCGTCGCCGACACCGTCCCAATGCTCGGGGAAGAAGTGCCTGAGGCTGACCGAAATCACGCGGTGCTTTTTCGACAGCGGTCCGAGCACGGCATACCAGGTGCGGAAATCGCCGAGTGTGCCGTGTACGCAGACCAAAGGCCGACCCTTTCCCAATTCAAGATAGGGCATGTCGTATCCGTTGACGTGAAGGGTCTGCATGGCAGGTCTCGCAGGCGGCTAATCAAGAAGGGAAAGCGATCATTTCACGGAATGCGCCGCATGCCCAGTTCGCTGCCGGTTTTGCCAGTAGCGTGACTTGACACATAGTAATTCGTGGCATAGGAATACGAGGTATAGCCAAGCTGAGCAGGAGGTTCACATGCCAGTCGCCAAAGTCTATGTGCCAGAGGGCATTCTCACGCCGGAGCAGAAGCGCGAGATCGTCAAGGGGATTCACGACGTCATTGTCGGGGTGGAAAAAAGGCCGGCGGACTCGCCGACCTATGTGGTGATCAACGAGATCCCGGGATGTGATTGGGGCCTGACCGGCACCGTCTACCGCACCTGATCACAATCCTCATCATCGCGAGAATGGAACATGAACATGAACAAAGAGCCGAACAAGGACCTCGACGCACATGATGGCGCCGCACTAAATCGCCGGGCTGTGCTGATGACGGCGGCGGTCGCCGCAAGCGCCGCGGCAGGCATCGCGCCGGCACTGGCGGATACGCCTCCTGCAGCCGGCTTCGGTGCGCCGCTGGTCGAGCTTCACGTCCCTGCCGGAGTACTTACGCTCGAGCAGAAGGCGGCCATGATCAAGGGCATGACCGATGTCGTTTCCAACGCGATGAAGCTCGCGCCGGGGCCGACGACCCGGTATTTCGCGCAAGTCATCGAAACCGCTGAAGGGGGATTTGGCGTCGACGGCAAGGTTTTCGTGCTGCGAGCGAAATAGCCCCGAGCGGACCCCGGCCACCCACGTTGCCGAGCGGCTTGACAGCCTCTGTGCACAGGCCTAGTCATCCAAGGTATGGAAGGCGAAATGCTCAAGGGGCACCTCGACATGATCGTGCTCGCCGCGCTGGCGGCGGGCTCGGCCCATGGCTATGCGGTGATCCAGGAGATCAAACGGCGAAGCGGCGGTGCGTTCGATCTTCCCGAGGGCACGATCTATCCGGCGCTGCATCGGCTCGAACAGGCAGGCCTGCTCTCGGGGCGCTGGACCACCGCTGATTCTGGCAGGCGGCGGCGGGTCTATACCCTGACCAAAGCGGGCAACCGCGCGCTCGCAGACCGGCACGCGGTCTGGAAGCAATTTTCGGATGCGATCGCAGGTCTGCTCGCCGGGAGCCGGCCGCGCGAGAATCCGGCATGATCCAGAATTATCTCGCACAGCTGGCGCGCGAGCTCGATTTCGATCGATCGCTGTCCCGCTGTGTACTGGAAGAAGTCGAGGACCATCTGTGCGAAGCCGTTGCCGCCAACTCGGCAGGGAATGACAGCGAAGCGCAGCGGCAGGTGATCGCAAATTTCGGTAATGTCCGCGCCATAGCTTCCGAATTCGTCGTTGTCTCCCTGGCAAGGCAGAGCAGACGAGCCGGCGTCGCCGCACTTCTCGTCATCGTCAGCGTCTTCATTGCGATGAAGGCCCGCGTCGCCTGGTATGCGGCCACGCAGTGGGCGATCTGCGAAGACATGAGGGCTGTCGGCAGCCTTGTCGGCCTGATTGACCGCTACGCCTTTTTGTCGTCGCTGGTCGTTGGGCTCGGCGCCTGGTTCTACATCCGAAGCGGCCCGATCCCCTCAGCCTTCGATCCGGCCTATCGTCGGCAGCTCCGCCACTTCTTTCTGTTATGCGGCGCAGCCGCGGCCGCGCTGGTCGTCTCCGTCATCAGCGACGCGGTGTTGACGGCATTGCAACTGCAGGGAACGGACCTTTCCGCGGAGTTTCTGGTACCGATCCTGTCGATGGCGATCGAAATCGCATGCGTCGGGATTCTGGTCTCCCGCATCCGCGGCGTTACGCTGCGCGCCGCCTCCTTGACGCAAACGTGACCGAGCTCGCGACCGGTCGCACTTTGTTCAACCTGCCAGAAATTCCAGAACGATTTTGCAATATGTCTGCGGCGATTGCTCGAACATCGGGTGCGTGGCACCGGCGATCATCTCGGTCCGCGAATTGGGCACGTGTGACGCCAGCGTGTGCAGCACCTTCGGCAGCAGGCCCTTGGTCTTGGCGCCGCCGATAAAGAGCGTCGGCGCCCGGATCGCTTCCGCGTCCGCCTTCGAGAATGGCGGGCGATTGTCGCGGACCTGACCAATCAGCGTGATGGCGTTGTCACGCAGGAGCTGTTTCGACATTGCCGGAACGCGGTCCCAGATGCCCGGTCCTTCCAGCGCATCCATGAAGAAGGCGAGCCCACCGTCGACGTGGCCGCCGGCGATCTTCTCCGCAGCCACCTTGAAGCGCTGCGCCAGCTGCGATGGCCCGCCCTGGTATTCGGGATCGAGCGTTGCGTCGAGCTCGCCGCCCGGCTCGGCAGGATCAGCTTGCGCACCAAATCCGGCCGTCGCTGCGCAACGCGAAAGGAGATGTGCCCACCGCGGGAATGACCCATCAGATCGGCCGGTCCCACACCGAGTTTTTCGATGAAGGCAATGACATCCTGGACGTGCTGGGCGATCGAATAGGTATCGCCGACCCCATCCCAATGTTCGGGGAAGAAGTGCCGCAGGCTTACCCCGATGACGCGGCGCCTTGCAGAGAGCGGGCCGATCACCGCACCCCAGATGCGGAAGTCGCTGAGCGAGCCGTGCACGCAGACCAAAGGCGGCCCCTTCCCAACGTCGAGATAGGCCATGTCATATCCGTTGACGTGAAGGGTTTGCATGAAGGGCTCGGCTTGCTTGGTTCCCGCAATCCTGAGGGCAGGGTGTATGAAGACAGAGTTGCAGCGTGACGGTTGTGCAGGATTGCCGGAATCCGGGTGGATCGCAACTATTTCCAAGCATAGATTTTGCCTCGAACGCATGATGGGGCACAGGTTTTGGAGCCGACCATGAGCAACCAGCATTTTGCCCTGTTCGATACCGCGATCGGTGTTTGCGGGATCGAATGGGGACCGCGCGGCATCAATGGCGTGCAACTGCCGATGGGTAGTGAGGAGAAGACGCGCGCCCGTATTCGCCAGCGCCACGCCGATATCATCGAGTACAAGCCGACCGCCGAGGTGCAAGGCGCGATCGACCGGATCGTCGACCTGCTCGACGGCAAGGCGGACGATCTCGCCGACATCGCGCTCGATCTCGACGACGTGCCGGCGTTCAACCGCGGCGTCTATGACATTGCGCGCACGATCCCGCCCGGCAAGACCATGACCTACGGCGACATTGCCAAGCGGCTCGGTGGCCTGGAGCTGGCGCGCGACGTTGGCCAGGCGCTGGGTCGGAATCCTTGTCCGATCGTGGTGCCGTGTCATCGCGTGCTCGCCGCGGGCAACAAGCCGGGCGGCTTCTCCGCCAGAGGCGGGGTCGAGACGAAACTGAAAATGCTCGAAATCGAAGGCGCGATCGTCAACCACACACCGAGCCTGTTCGATTCCTAAACCGCCACGCAGGCAAATCCATTGCCCTTGCGGCGAATCTTCCCCGTCGAGGGCGACGGAAAGTGCGCGGTACAGCAGATGGTGTCGGTGTCGCAATAGCGTTCCAGGAAATTGCGCCTGGTCGTTGCGGCTTGCGCCGGATCGACGTCGAATTTCGGCGACAGCTCAGGATAGAGGGTCTGCAGCGGAGTGTGCATGAGGTCGCCGGAGAACACGGCGCTGTCGAAGGTCTTGCCGAACGCAAAGGCGACATGCCCCGGCGTATGGCCTGGGGTGGGAACGATGCGCGCGTGGTCGCCGATGCTAAAATCGTTCTTCACGACCTCGCACCTCTTCGCCTCGACCACCGGCAGCACGCTGTCGACAAAGGCCGGCACGGCGGCTTTGGCGTTCTGCGCGGTCCAATGCTCGAACTCGGTTGAACCAAAGACGTAACGCGCCTTCGGAAAGGTCGGCACCCAGCGCCCGTTCTCCAGCCGCGTGTTCCAGCCGACATGGTCGGGATGCAGGTGCGTGCACATCACGAAGTCGATGTCGGCAACCGAGAAGCCCGCGGCCTTCAGCCCGCCAATATAGGTGTCGTCGGTCTTCATGTGCCATTTCGCACGCGTCGGCCGCGCCTTGTCATTGCCGATGCAGGTGTCAACCAGGATGGTGTGATGCGGCGTCTCGATGACGTAGGATTGAAAGCACAGGATCAGCGTGTCCTCGTGGTCGAGCGCCTTCGCATCTCTCATCCATCCCCGGTTCTCGGCAAGACGCTCCCCGGTCAAATCGGGAAACATCTCCAGCGCCGGCAGGAAAGAAGTCTCCTGCTCGACGATACGGTGGATCGTGAGGTCGCCGATGGTGAATTTGAGGCTCATTGCAGGGGTCCAGTGCCCACTTTCCGAAGTTCGTGTCACGTCTCAGCGCCCACCCTTTCACGAACTTCGGAAAGTTATGGGCACTGGCAAATCTATGATTCTAGTGCCGCTTTTCTATTTGAAGTTCCTGAACAGAATTTGCCGCTTGTGCTGCAGGAACTTCAAATAGGCGGCACTAGTGAATGTCAGGCTGGCGGCGGGAGCGAGATCTTCACCGAAGACCGCTCCAGCATTTTCTGGTGGAAGGCGTCGAGCTTCGGATAGGCCTTGCGCCAGCCGCAATCGGCAAAACGGAAATCGGCATAGCCGAGCACGCAGACAAGGGCGATCTGCGCCACAGTGAGCGGCCCCGACAGCACGTCATCACGCGCGGCGAAACGCGCCATGCCGTTCCAGGCGCGGCTCCAGTGGTCGTCGGACCACGTCTTCCAGCGCAGGTTTTCCGGCCGCGTCAAATTTTCGTAGCGGCAAAGCAGCATCGAATCGAGCATGCCCTGCAGCAGCGAGTGGTCGGTCTTCACCCGCCATTTTGCCGCACCAGATGCGGGAATCAGCTTGCCGCCGCCGGCGAGCTCGTCGAGATATTCGACGATCACATAGGAATCGGCGATGACCTCGCCATTGTCGAGGATCAGCACCGGCAGTTTCTTCACCGGGTTGATCTTCGAATATTCGTCGTTCGGTGTGCCCGGCGCGACCGTCACCGGCGTGAACTCGATCCTGTCGATCAGGCCAAGTTCGATTGCGGCAATGCGCACCTTTCGCGCGAACGGGGAAGCGGGGGAGAAGGTGAGTTTCATTCAAGTGCCTCCGGTTTTTCGCACGTCGTGGCCGCGTTAGCGCGGCATCATCAGGCCGCGACAATCTGCTGGCGCTGCTCGCCGAGACCCTCGATGCCAAGCGTTACGACGTCGCCGACGTTGAGGAATTGCGGCGGCTTCATGCCGCTTGCGACACCGGGCGGCGTGCCTGTCGTGACGATGTCGCCAGGCATCAGCGTCAGAAATTGCGAGACATAGGAGATGCATTTGGCCATCGGAAAGATCATGGTCGAGGTCGACCCGGTCTGCCTTCGCTTGCCATTGACGTCGAGCCACATCGAGAGCTTCTGCACATCGGCGATTTCGTCCCTGGTGACCAGCCACGGGCCGAGCGGACCGAACGTGTCGTGCGACTTGCCCTTGGTCCACTGTCCCAGCCGCTCGGTCTGGAAGTTGCGCTCGGAGACGTCGTTGCAGATGCAGTAACCGGCGACATGATTGAGCGCGTCCGCCTCGGAGACGTATTTGGCACGGCTGCCGATGATTGCCGCGATCTCGACCTCCCAGTCGAGCTTGGTCGAGCCGCGCGGCTTCTCGACCGCATCATGCGGGCCCGACAGCGCCGTGTTGGCTTTCAGGAAGAAGATCGGCTCGGACGGAATCTGGGCGCCCGTCTCCTTGGCATGGTCGGCGTAGTTCAGCCCTATGGCGACGAATTTGGAGATGCCGGTCACGGGCGCGCCCAGCCGCGGTTTGCCCGCCACGGCGGGGAGGGAGGCGGGGTCGATAGAGGCGAGTTTTTTCAGCGAGGCTGGCGAATAGGCGTTGCCGTCGAGGTCCTTGATATGTGCCGAGAGGTCGCGCAACTGGCCGGATTTATCGATCAGGCCGGGCTTTTCCGCGCCCTTTTCGCCGTAACGAACAAGCTTCATTTTTGTCACTCCCTGGAAAGGTTGTTGCTTGGGATGCTTCATGGAACAGCGGGGAGCGAAATTCAACCGCCCGCGCGCATTGCTGGCCTGCTAAACCATGAATTTGAAGGCGTCCCCGTCCCGCCTGATATGTCCACCGTCATAGTGGCCTCCGATCACAAGTGCGGGCCGGTCGGCAAAACGCGAAAACAATTGCCGTCGCGTCACCGCCGACTGGACGGGGTCAGAATCCACGGTTGAAGACCAGTCCAAATGCGCCATCTGGCAGGGGTGGTGGGCAACGTCCCCGGTGAGCAGGCCCTCCTCGCCGTCGGAGGCGATGTGAACGCTCATATGGCCGGGGCTATGGCCGGGGGTGGGGATCATGGTGATCTCCTCCGTCACCCTCGCGTCGCTTGCGATCAATTCGGCCTTGCCGGCATCCATGATCGGCTTCACCGAATCGTTGAAGACAGCGACCTGGCTCGGCTCCTCGCTGTGGTCGCGCCAGTGCACATATTCGGTCCTGCCGAACAAATAGCGCGCATTGGCAAAGGTCGGCACCCATCGGGTCCCGACCAGCCGGGTGTTCCAGCCGACGTGGTCGACATGCAGATGCGTGCACAGGACGGTGTCGATGCTATCGGGCGGAAAGCCGGCCGTGGTCAGCGTTTCCAGGAACGGGCCGTCGCGGTTGTTCCAGGTTGGAATACCACGCCCCTCTTTGTCGTTGCCAAGCCCGGTATCGACCACGATGCGGCGCTTCGGCGTCTCCACCACCAGCGAGTGGATCGACATCTTGAGGCGGCCTTCCTCGGTCGCGAAATGCGGGATCAGCCAGGGTAGCTTGCAGATTTCCTCCTTGCTCGCGAGCGGCAGGATGAAGCGCGTCGAGCCTATGGTTTCGAGTTCGACGACCTTGGTGATTTTGACCTTGCCAATCTTCCACTGCATGTTTCCTCGCTGATTACCGGGCGCAATCGACGATGACGGTGCCGAGCTTGTCGCCCTTCTCGACCGCAAGATGCGCGCTAGCGGTGTCCTCGAGAGCGAATTGGCCGGCGATATTGTGGAGGCGCACGTCTGCTGCGAGCCACTTGGTGATGTCGGCCTGGGCTGCGGACAGCAGCGGCGGCGGCAGCGCGAACAGCACCAGCGTGCGCAACGCGATGCACCTCTCCATCAGCTCGCGCATCGGCACGACCGGCGTGCGGTTGCCATTGGTGGCATAGACCGCGACGGTCGAATTCATCGCCATCAACTTCAGGGTAGTTCCGATGTTACTACCGAAGTCCACCTCTACGACGCGATCCACGCCGTGCCCGCTGGTGAATTCCCGGACCCTGGCCGCGACGTCATCGGTCCGGTAATTGATGACGAGGTCGGCGCCGGCAAGATGCGCTTGTTCGGCCTTCGCATCCGAGCTCACGGTCGCAATCACCCGCCCGCCGCCCCATTTTGCAAGCTGCACCGCATAGTGTCCGACCGCGCCTGCGCCGCCGGTGACCAACACCGTTTTCCCGGTGATTGCTCCATCGCAAAACAGGCAGCACCACGCGGTCATGCAGGGAATGCCAAGCGTTGCACCTTGCGCAAATGAGAGATGATCCGCCAGCGGCGTAACCAGATGCTCGGCGAGCGCGATGTATTCCGCAGCCGTGCCGAAGGCCCTGCCGTTGCGCTGACCGTTGAACAGCCAGACGCGCTGGCCCGGCTTGAACCGCGTCACACCGGCGCCGATCTGATCGACGATGCCGGCCCCGTCGCTGTTGGGGATCACGCGTGGGAACTCGATTCCCCGATAGGTGCCACCGCGGCGATAGACATCGGCCGGGTTGACGCCGGACGCCTCGAGCCGAATGCGCACCTCGCCTGCGCCGGCCGAAGGCGCCGGCATTTCGCCTGAGGTCAAGACCTCGGCGGCGGGACCCGTGCGCTCGTACCAGACCGCCCTCATGCGGCGGCCCGCTACAGCGTGCCCGGAAAGGCGCCGCCGTCGAGCAGGATGTTCTGCCCCGTGATGAAGCCGGCCTTGGCTCCGCACAGGAACGCGCAGAACAGCCCGAACTCTTCGGGGTCGCCGAAGCGGCCGGATGGATTTTGCTTGGCGCGCTCGGCGAGCATCTGGTCGGGCGTGATACCGCGCTTGTCGGCCTCGGCCTTGGCGGTGCCGCGCAGGCGGTCGGTTGCGAACGGACCCGGCAGCAGTCCGTTGATGGTGACGTTGTTGATCACGGTCTTGCGCGCGATGCCGGCGACAAAGCCGGTCAGCCCTGCGCGTGCGCCGTTGGAGAGCCCGAGAATCTCGATTGGCGCCTTCACGGCGGCCGAGGTGATGTTGACGATCCGGCCAAACTTGCGCGCCATCATGCCGTCGACGGTGGCCTTGATCAGCTCGATCGGGGTCAGCATGTTGGCATCGATCGCCTTGATCCAGTCGTCGCGGGTCCAGTTGCGGAAATCGCCGGGCGGCGGACCGCCGGCGTTGTTCACCAGGATATCCGGGTCGGGACAGGCTTTCAGCGCGGCCTCGCGGCCCGCCGGCGTGGTGATGTCGCCGACCACCTCGGTCACCGTCACGCCAGGAGACATTTTGCGGATGTCGTCGGCGGTCTTTTTCAACGCCTCCGCGCCACGCGCGGTGAGCGTGACGTGCACGCCTTCATTGGCCAGTGCGATCGCACAGGCGCGTCCCAATCCCTTGCTTGATGCGCAGACGATGGCGCGGCGGCCCTTGATGCCCAGATCCACTGTTTCGCTCCCTTGGATAGCAGGTTTTTGCCGGGCCGGACTTTAGCCAACCTTGGCGGGCCTGATAAGGGCGTGCGCCCCGTCAAAATGCATGGCGGGCCGCAATTAGATGTGCCGCTCGTGCTTGAGGCGGTCGATCGTGGCGGTGAGCTCCGGCGGCAGCGCGCGGAAGCCCCTTTGCCCCGCGGCGGAGAAAATGGGCCGCAATTGCGAGTCCTGGAGAAAGGCGGGCTGGCGATAGGAGGGGATGATCCGGTCGAACACCAGCACGATCGAGGTTGCGACCAGGCCGACGCGAACCGCGCCGAGCGCGGCGCCGCCGAGCCGGTCGACCAGGCCGATATCGGTGCCGATTGCCTCGTCGATGGGGATGCGCGCGAGCTTGCCCAGCACCATG
>Ga0306926_10005785_pt1 | contig 13227 bp, 15 predicted proteins | sample flu12Cox44000178_FD_203759 | JGI IMG/M metagenome (GOLD analysis project Ga0306926, IMG submission 203759) | Lab enrichment of tropical soil microbial communities from Luquillo Experimental Forest, Puerto Rico - flux8day.12C.oxic.44.000.178 (v2)... | ecosystem: Environmental > Terrestrial >... | reverse complement strand
GGACGGAAAGCTGCTGGTCGCAGTCGATGATCAGGAACCGATGTTGTTCGTGATCGAAACGGCAACATTGGAGATCGTGAAGCGTTTGCCGCTCGCTGATGTCCCGGAACCGGGGCAAATAGCCCGCTACAGCCCGGACGGGCTCCTGCTCCTGGTAACGAGCATGCGGAGCAATACGGCGACCTTGATCGATGCGTCCTTCAGCCACCAAACCACCTTGGCGGTGGGGAGACAGCCAATGGACGGGGCGTTTTGTGGGGACGAACTTCTCGTTGCTTGTCAGGGCGACGGCACCATCTACAGCATCGACCTGAACGCCCGACAAGTATCTCGGCCATTTGCGGCGGGTATCGGTTGCGAGACGGTGGCGTTCTTTTGATTGAAAGCGCGAGCCAGTGGCGCCCAATCGCGTGACCGCTAAAAGATTCGCGTCGGCACGCCACTGACGGCGTATAACGTTCGCAGGCCGTCACGCCGACGGGGACTCGTCTCCTAGCCAACAGGCGTGGTTCGCCGGACCCGCTTCGACTTGCAAGGTTGCGTGCCCGATTCCGAACCGCTTTGCCAGCTCCCGCGCTGTGTCGTGCAAGAGTCGATCGTCCAGGCTCGCTCCCGGGCGCACGAGATGGGCGGTGAGAGCCGTTTCCGTGGTGCTCATCGCCCAGATGTGCAGGTCATGCACCTCGCTCACCCCGGGGAGAGTGTACAGATAGGCCCGGACATCGTCCTGGTTGATCCCGCGAGGAACCGCATCGAGCGCAAGGTTTGTGGCATCTCGCGCGAGCCCCCAGCCGCTAAGCAGCACGGCAAACGCGATGGCAAAACTAACGACCGGATCGAACCAAAAGTACCCCGTCCACATCGTGAGGACGGCCGCGATGACGACGCCAAACGAGATCCCGGCGTCCGCTGCCATGTGCAGGAACGCGCCTTTGATATTCATGTCGCGGTGCCGATTGCGCATGAAGAGCAATGCGGTTGTAGCATTGACCACAATGCCAATCGCCGCCACCCAGATGACGATCCTGGTTGCCACTGGCTCGGCTCGATGCAGCCGACCGATGGCCTCGACGATAATGCCGCCGGTCGCGACCAGCAGAAGCGCGGCGTTGCCCAACGCCGCCAGAATGGATGCTCGCCGATAGCCATAGGTGTGGCGCGCGGTCGGACGAGCCTTCCCAAGCCACGCGGCGCCCCACGCGAGCAGTAAACCGACAACGTCAGAGAAGTTGTGTGCAGCGTCCGCCATCAGGGCGAGCGAGTTGGCGAGATACCCAAAACCCACCTCGGCCAATACAACGAAGACGTTGAGAGCGACCGCGATCGCAAAGGCACCCTCAAAACGGGCGGGCGAATGGCTGCAGCCAAGGTCGCCGTGAGGGTGATGTTCGTGTGCGTGGTGATCGTGTGCCATGCCGAACGTTACCTCACGGATCCATCTTGGGGATGCGCGTTGCCCAACCCGTGGCCATGCGGGTCTTACGGTCGCCGCCACGGCGGACGATAACGTCCTATCACGCTCCGGGGCGCCAGCGGGCACGCTGCGTTCCGAATGCGGGTGCCGACCGTGATCTCCCAATTCTGCCAGACGATCCGCGTCCATTGCCCAATGGCAACGGCGTCGAGGCAGCGGACGTGAGAATAGACTTGCGCGGCCCACGCGATGCCGGCAGCCTGTCCCGCGATACCATTGCCGCGTAGGCAGGACCAAATCGGAACAGCGGCCGGCTGAATACGGAGAGTGACGATGAAACTTGGTATCACGTTGCCTTTGATCGACCTCCAAGGAGATCCCGCGACGGTGCGGGATTTTGCCCAGGCCGCTGAGGCCACAGGCTATCACCATCTTGGCGCCCCCGATCACGTGCTCGGCGTCAACGTTGACAGCCGTCCAGACTGGGGGGCGCGCAACACGTCAAAGGATTTCTTCCACGATCCGTTCGTCTTGTTTGGATTTCTCAGCGGTTGCACCAAGTCGATCGAGTTCTCGACTCAGGTGTTGATTCTGCCACAACGGCAGACGGTGCTCGTCGCCAAACAAGCTGCCTCGCTCGACGTGCTGTCCGGGGGACGCTTTCGACTAGGCGTCGGCGTCGGTTGGAACCCGGTCGAATATGTTGGGCTCAACGAAAACTTTAACAATCGCGGCAAGCGCTCCGAGGAACAGATACAGGTCATGAGGGCGCTGTGGGCCGCCCCACACGTCAACTTTAAAGGTCAATGGCATACGATTGATGACGCTGGCATTAACCCCTTGCCGACCCAGCGAATGATTCCGCTCTGGTTCGGCGGGCACGCGGACGTGACATTGCGGCGCATCGCTAAGTGGGGCGACGGTTGGATGATGCTTGCTTATCCCGCAGGTGATCAGGCCATGCTCGAGTTCGCGAAGCTGCGTGCCTACGTCGAACAAGCCGGCCGGGATCCCAGTGCGGTCGGGGTCGAAGTATGGGTCTCCACGGCTGAAGGCGGCCCCACCGAGTGGCGCGAAGAGCTGGCATTTTGGAGAGCAGCGGGCGTCACGCACGTTACGCTCAACAGTGCCTATGGACGCCCGCCGCATCGACGCATCGCGGGCAAAACGATGAGAGATCACCTTGAGGCGATGAAGCAATATCATGCCGCGGTCGCAGACTTGCTGTGACGGTCTCCGAGACGCGGACAGCTGCCGAGACCGCATTGGAAGCTCACCGGGAGAATGCCATGCACCCTCGCATCGGGTACCTATTGCCGACACGGCAACCGAATCCGGTCCAACGCATTGATTCTTCTAGCTTTGATTTTACAAGGCTGCCGCACAGATAGGCAGAATCCTTAAAAAATCCGGCGCGCTTGTAAAATGCAATCCGCAACCTGCAAGACGCAAAAAAGGCCTCGGCCGGCATAGCTTGAATCGCCTGAGGCTTGGCGTTCCCTGATGAAGCGGGCCGCTCCGTCCCTCCCTCCGTGGCCGACGCTCGGGGTCGGATTGAAGTAGTCACGCGTAGTAGGCCTTGATCGTCATGTGCCCATTTGATCGCGGTGAGCCCGGAGCGCCCAGCGGGTGCGCGACGAGAGACAACTCGCCCCCGGCGCGGCCCTTCTTTACGACGTCGGACGCAATGGTCGGGGAAGCCGATGCTCTTCCGTACTAATGTGAATGAGGTGAGGTAGACGGTAGATGTCGACGATGGGATACGCCTCTCCTCTGGGTGCTCCCCGATGTGCTATGAGGTCCGTTCGCACTTGGCGTTGAAGAAGGATGCGCCGATTCCACGCGATGTCCAAACAGCAGGCCGCGTGCTTAACTTGCCAATCCTCGGTGGACTGCACCACCGGTACATCCGAGTTTGAGTTTTCGACAAGGACAGGTCGCCGAACTCATAGACGACAACTGGCGTCTTGTCGTTTCCCGGGTCCTGGTGTGGCCTGTGTTGGGCTTTCGAGCCGCGAACGTTGGATATCTCGCCAAAAGCACAACGACCGCGGTGCTGGCCGCGGTGCGATTGTCGAAATTCACTTGTCGTCACTGAGGACTCGGCCATATTTCGTCGCGTCCCGACATATCCATTAACGTCTCATAAAATTCACTATTCACACTCAAGAGAGGGCCGCCGGTGTAATTTTTGTCGCTAAACGGCAGACGATCCCATTCGCTCCCGTACTTACTCCCAGATACTACCCCAATAAACACCCAAGAAGAGAGCTGCCTGGTCATGACGGCACCACCGGAACTTCCAGGTCCTGATTTGCAATTGATCCCTATGCCAAAACTAGATGGCAGTGATTGTCCGCCGTTGCTCATGTTCCAGATATAACCGACCAGACAATCGGCAATTGTTGGCGAACTTGGATGCACGTTGGAAGCATTTCGAAAGTTGTTGCTTTGTGCTGCCAGAAGGGTCACGTTAAAGGCGGTCGGCGATTTCAAAGATATGGCTCCAGTTGTACACGGCTCGTACGCGGCAGGTTCATATGGCATCACCTCGGTGACCGGCTGTTGAAGGCGAGCGATCGCCCAATCGATGTCAAATTGAGTATCGTCACACCGCCAACTTTGGCTCACTCTTGCCGTATCTTGCAAAATGCGAATCTTTCTTCCACGAGAGCCGTTGGACTCTATCACTTGAAAGTAACTGTCGCTTAGCTCACAGTGAGCGGGCACGCACTTTCCATCGATCTTCTCGCGAAAGCTATGGGCCGCACCAACTACAATATCGTTGCGAGCGACAATAGAAGCTGATTGCCGGTCACCATCACCACAGATCAAATACCCAGACGCAGAAAATCGCCTGTGCAGTTCGCTGAAATCTCCATCTAGTTTTCGGGCCGCATATTCCTTGTAGGTCAGACGTGTGTCCACAAGTCCGTCAACGTTTTCCAAGGACGTCGAAGCTACCAGAATTGCAGCGACCATGATCTCGCGCACTTTTGAATACCCCCCTCGACGTTGCGTGGAAAAAAAGTGAAACCATAGTCGCCGCCCCAATAGCTGAGCGCGTAGTCGATCGCCGCTACCAGCGGGACGAGAACAACGATATCGGTTAGTCTCCTCTTGAGCGCATCCATCAGCGGCAGCTCCTAAGCCTGGCGGATATCAAAACGCTGCTGGCGCTCGTTCCCCGGGTCTCCGCCTAGTTGACTTAGATCGCCCCGATCCACTCGATCACCTCGGGGTGAAGGGCAAGTTGGTCGACTTGTACACCTTTAAGGGCATGAGCAAGGCAAAATGTGAACAGCGATTACGCCGCCATGGCCCCGGGCAAGCGCCTTGTGGGCGGCATGCCCGTCTACCTCGGCCGCGGTAGGCAAATCGCGCAAACGAAAGATTTTGAGTGGCGGCGCCGCCCTGCACTTGCTTGGGAGCTCAAAGATACGGGCTGCCTTGAAGCCGCGTCGGCTCCAACGCAGAATACGAGCATGTCACGAACCCTAAAGATCCCACAACCAATTTCGACCTACGGGCAAAACCCGCTGCAGGCGACCCTGATTGGCGTCGCAAATTACTCTCGCTAGAACTTCCTGATAATGGCCTCCTTATACAGGGTCGCCTGATAAAAATCAGGGCCGGTTACTGTGAACTCAATCGTCCCATCGTGAATGGGGCAATGCACTTCCCCGCGATAGCTTGCGTGGTCTCCCGCGACGATCTCGATGCTTCCATCGGAAGCCACGCTGCGATTCTGGTCGAAGTCCGCATCGCGTAATGCCAACTTGGCGCGCCGTATGCACGAATCCGTTGACAAATTGGCCGTCTGCCAAGCGCTACTTGTGCATCCGATCAGGGGCAGTCCGCTGAGAAGTAGAACGAGTCGCAGGGCAAACGCGCGAATACGCATTGACTTCTCCTCCGGCTCAACCCGGCCACTTCGCCCTCGGCTCTGGAGCGATCTTCGGTTCCGGACGTGCGTTATCGCTCCCGTCCGTTGTCGTCGCGGAACACTGCAGAGATGTGATCGATGGGATTGTCCGAGGTGGCCAACGAGACAGCACTTTCGTCGCTGCCATCTGTCTGGTAGAGCAGCTGGAACTTCGTCCGCGCATCAGTCTGGATAACGTCGAGCCGGTTGATCGGATCCGTTTTGACCAGTTTGGCCGGGGGAGGGCTGTGCGGCGCTGCAGCCGTCGCGGGGCTCGTAGCAACAAGGGGTTTCGGCGGAGGGACATCCTCCCGGTTCCACCAGCCGCCGCCGAGGGCTTGATAGAGAGCCACCACGTCGGCCAAGCGGGCAGCTCTCGCTTGGACCACCGCAATCACGGCCTGTTGATAGGCCATCTCGGCGGCCAGCAGAAGCAGCACGTTGGCGTAGCCAGTCTGCATCTGCTGGCGCGAGAGATCCAGGGAGATCTTCGCGGCGTGCTCCCATTCCGCCGCTGCTTTCAGGGCGTTCGCGTCCTCCCGGAGCGCGTGCAGCTGGTCGGCGACGTTCTGCAGCGCACTGATTACCGTGCTGCGATACGTTGCCGCCGCCTGGTCATACGCATCCTCAGCGGCGCGCTTCAGATGTAGCAAGGTGAACCCATCGAAGACAGGTTGAGTCACGCTCCCGGCCAGGGTCCAGAACCCATTGGCGGGCGATATCAGGCCGGGGAGCGCTTGTCCGATGTATCCACCTGTGGCAGTCATTGTGACGTCCGGCAGCATATTGGCCACCGCGACGCCGATCTGGGCACTCGCAGAATGCAAAAGCTCCTCCGACGAACGCACATCGGGGCGTTGTTCGATGAGCTTGGACGGCAGACTGACCGGCAGATCTCGCGGCAGATGCAGAGTCGCGAGGTCGAACCTCTCTGGCGGTTCCTCGCTTGGAAAGCGGCCAGTGAGGGCAGTCAGGAGATCCCGCTGCTGGGCCAACTGTTTCTGCAATGGGGGCAGTGTGGCGCGCACCTGTGCTAGCTGGGCTTCCTGGACCGCGACATCGATTCGGTTTGCATAGCCTGTGTCGAATTGCTTGCGCAAAATGCCGAGCATGTCGGAATTGATATCGATGATCTTGTGCGTCGCGGCGATCTGGTCGCGCAGCGACGCCTCCTGGACCGCTGCTGCCACCACGTTCGAGGTCAGGGTGAGATAGGCAGCTTCAACTAGGAACCGCTGCGACTCCGCCTGCGCCTGCAGCGACTCGACCGTCCTTCGATTGAGGCCCCACAAGTCAAATGTATAGGATATGAGCCCCTGGGCGGTATGCAAATTGAAGGTGGAAACCCCTGGAATCGGCTCGTTTCCCACAACGCTTTGCGCAATCTGCTCCCGCATCGGTGTATAGTTGGCTTGAATCAGCGGAAAATACTTGCCCTCCTGCGCGTGAACGTTTTCGCTGGCTTGCCGCAATGCCGCCATGGCCGAATCCAGGGTGGGATTGGCTTTGAGTGATCGGTCAATGAGCGCATTGAGTCCACGCGACCTGAAGAGCGTCCACCACTTGCCCGGAATATCCATTTCTTGCACAAACCGCTGCGATTCGCCGCCCGCCACGTCCGCCGACGTCGTTCGCGTCGTCAGTGGTTGTCGGGTGTATCGATCAACTTGCGGCGGGTCAGGACGCGTGAAATCAGGACCGACCGCACAGCCCACAACCAGGGTGGCGGCCGTCAACGTGACCGCAGTTCCGAACAAACGCTTTGCGTACATACCGTGCGCCCTAAGACGATCGAAGGGGATAAACGCCTTGGACGAGCTCCTTGGACCCAAGTCTTGCATCCTTAGCTCGAGCATTAACCGATTCGCAAGGAATGGTCGACTGCGGAAGTTGTGGCGTTTCAGCATTCAACAAGACGATAACCGACCTAAACTCCCGCACCACCCGAGGTCGGTGAGGACGCGGCTCGATCCTCTCCCGCAGATCGCGAACCAGGATGCTGAGACATCTGAGGTTACGATGATTGGTCAATGGTCCCCAAAGGTCTTCGAGCAGACGGTGGCCCGTGACAACATTGTCGGTGCGGTCGGCAAGAATTCCAAGCAACCGATATTCGGCGGGCGTCAGTTCAACCTGATCCCCATCGATATATACGACGCAAGCCTCAACGTCTATGGAAAGAGAGCCGACGGAGATCCCAGGTTTGCCGGCGGATGGGCGCAAATAGTTTTGTATCGCCAAGCGGGAGCGCATCAGGAGATCATCCGACTCGAAGGGCTTGACGAGATAATCGTCGCCGCTACGCCTCAGAAGGTAACCCTGTCGGCGACGTTTGATCGCCCTGACAGGATGATGACCGGGACTTTTCGATGAGGATCGCAGATGGTCAAGGACCTGGACACCGGACATGTCCGCGAGATCGACATCGAGGGTGACGAGGGCAGGTGAATAGCAGGCCGTCGATTTAAGCCCATCCACCCCGTTTTTGGCTTCGTAAGCGTCGAAACCAGCGAACTCGAATTTCTCACGGATCAGTCATCGGAGTTCGGCATTGTCGTCGATAACAAGCGCGGTAGACGGCACGCTGACCGAATGTATCCTATCGTCCGTCCGTTGCATGGTTTGCATAGTTTGCGGTCCCCGGCCAAATAGGATGGTCGCTGCGCCAGGCTTTCGAGGGCATAGTAGAACGATTGGATTACACTGGCCTGAATTTGCCAATGCCGGCGATTGAGGGATTCAACTGCGAGTCGAAGCAGTGGATGGCGGGGAAAGGCTCCGGTGACAGTGGCGAGACGCATACTTCGGCGAGTTGGGAGTTTCGGCGCTCTTGCGCGGGCTTTCGCGAACCAAGGCCGAGGCGGGTCCAGAGGCTCGCATTCAGGTTCACGTAAGGCTTGTGTGCTAGTCATGGGTGGAGCGAGCAGTCAGAGCTCATAATACCTGCAACGGCGGGGACGCAGCGTAATCATGAAACTGTCGGTCGTGCCTCTGGCGGTTACAATACTTCCCAGCATCGCCCTCGCGGGAGGCATAGGGGAAGTTCGCCGCTCGTACAATTTTAACGTACCGGACTGCTCCGAATGCTCGAGAGTTCATGCTGAGCAGTCCAGAGGATGTCATGACGTGACACCGCATCGTGCCATGACGTTGTGCGTGCGCAAGGCCTCACAAGTCGCTGGAAACTGCAGGCTCATCTGCAGATATTATGATTGGCGTAGCGCCTGGTGGGGAAATACCGATCCATGACGAGTTAGCGAAATTCCGTTCCTCCAACACCCAGAGCTGTCCAAGCCTCGAGCGTACCGAAATTCATCGCGCCCCATGGTCGCCAGATGGTCATTCTCGGGGAGAGTTCGGTGCCAGTCACAGCCGCCCATCCGCGTGCCGTGTCCTGTGAAACAACGGCTTGGGAAGGCCAGCCAAAGATTTTCTTATGTCTGTTGTCAAGGGGGCCGTGCGAGAAGCCTTGCGCCGCAGGGGAGCGGCCGGATCGATACACAAGAGACGACCGCCGGCGTGACCTCTGGGGCCGGGCGGCTCAATTGCGGCGCCGACAACTCGATAGACACTCGCTTTGGCGGGCCAAATCGGCATCCCACAGACGATTAAACCGAACAATAATGCTAGGAAAATCATTTTGAATCGTCCGTTTTCCGGCGCGCGTCAGCCGCGCGACCAGGGCCCCGGCGACATTGTTAGGAACACCATTAGTCTTCCCAGCTATCGGGAGCGGCCGCGTCTTTGTCTGAATATATTCGGTATTGGCTTCCATTGGGGCCAGGGCCGGATATGGCTCAGGCCGCGGGCACAGGCGCGGACGCATCGAAACGTGCGGGCGGAGACCCGCGTGATGCCGACCGTTTGGAGCTAACGGAAAGGCAGAAGAAAGTCGAAGCAGTCTCCGGGTACATCTTTCCGATCGAGATGCGATCGGTCGGTGCCATCGACTTCAGTGAAGACATGACTGTTTGCCCCGTATCGGGGTCGAACCATCCACTTGTTTACCGGTATCGGTGGCGATGTGAAGAGGGGCCAAACGCTGTTCACGATCGACAGCCCCGACTTGCTGCAAGCTGAATCGACCGAAAGCGACAGCCTCGCCTTGCATGTTGACCAAAAGGTCAATGTCAACGTGGCGGCTTTTCCGGACCAGGTGTTTGAAGGAAGGATCCCTACCGTCGGCTCGATGGTCGATCCGAATACGCGTCGGGTGCTGGTGCGCTCCGAAGTTGCCGATCCGAAGCACGAACGGCGAGCTGTTTTTCTCCGCGGCGCTCATTTCTTGGCTCATTGGCCACGGGTGTGAGCGCTAGTTGAGGAATGCAGATCTGCGCGAGCGCGCCACTGGGGCAACTCGATCGCTCGCCAACGGAACGAGGGTGGCGGGCGTCAGACCAGCGATGCTGGCGGTCGTATCCAAAGCGCCCAAAACGCCTTTTTTGCCGATGACGATGCGAAATATGTACAGCTTCCTGATATGCGAGAGCTTGATCTCGGCGGCGCGAGCGATTGTCGATCGCAGAAACTAGCGTTTCCCTTTCTGTAGTCATTTCAGCCGCAACCGCCCCGGCCATAGAGGTCAGGGCTATTCAATTCTCTCTACATGAAGCGCAACGGACGCAGAGCACGGAGCTTCCTAAGGGTGACGCGATAACCTGTGTTGCTAACGTTCTCGATTGTTGAAGCGCAAAATAGTAATAGCAAACGATTCCAGGCGAGCGAAGATCCGAGGCTTGCGAATGCAGCTAGCGTGTTCGCGGAAGCTTCCATCGCGGACAAATCAGTCTGCCACGCCGTGGGATCAGCTGGCCCCCCTCAGGGCGCTGGACAGCCGGACGTGTTGGGGCTCAAATGACGGACGCATCAACGACTAAATGAGAGGGAGAAGCGTGATGTCGAAGGTTCTAAGCACGACAGCGGCGATCATCGCTTTGAATTGTGCCACTCTTGGTACAACAATGGGCTTTGCGCAAGCTGGGGTTTGCGCCGATCAAATCACACAATTGCGACGGGCGGCGCAGATTGGTCACCGACCAACGCCGGGTTACGCTCAGTTGATGTTCTTCGCTGACCTGATACGCGCCGAGGCTATGGACGCGGAAGGAAATGAGGAAGCGTGCCTGCCGGCAGTGACCAGTGCGATGCAATATTTAATCGTACATGAGGCTAACGCGCAGTGATCAGGGAGTAGATTCGTTGGTCATCAACCCGAAGCGTTCGCGCCAATACAGGTAAACAGGCAGCTCGAGTGCCGCATTGGCACCGGCTGCCATTCGGTCAGTGACAAGGATCGCGCTAGGGATGCCCATTGCTGGGCACCCTTCGCACAGATCCGGACAGGCCCGCTTCGAGCACTAAATGTGGCCCGCCACATTTTATGCTAGGCCGTGAACCCATAAACGTGCCGCGCGGACGCTTGTCAGAGTCCGCTGTGTCCGGGATAGCCGACGTATTGTTGCGCGGCAGCGAAACGACGCGATGGGCCAAATACGGACATCATCAATAGGTCAGCGAGTGCGGAAGGTCCCGTCTAACCTCTTGTGGCGACGACTTCGAGATACTCGGCTTCGATGACGGTCGTGCCATCGGTGGCTTTGTTGTGCTGGGCATAGAGATCCTCCAGGTCACGCCGAAGCGCGGCCTGTCCGACCTCGGAAAGACCAGCGAACGCTCTCAAAGTCGGCCCATAATAAAGCCGATAAAATTCGACCGTTTCCGAAATCGAGAATGGAAATTTCAGCTGAGCCAAGTGTCGCCTGATCCTGATATCGGTCGCATCACTGCTGAAGCGCTCGCGAACCGTGGTTTCGTCGCCCCATAGCAGAGGACTGGGCACGTCGGCGGGCGGGCTGACATGCTTGCTGGTGACCTTGAACAGTTCGCCGATAAAGCCGGTCGGGGTCCAGTTGGCCATCGCGATATGACCGCCGGGCCGGCAGACTCTACCGAGTTCGCTTGCGGCGACGTCAGGCCGGGGTGCAAACATGGCGCCGAACATGCTGACGACAAGGTCAAACGCGCGGACTCCATATGGCAGGGCTTCAGCGTCACCTTCCTCGAATGCGACATTTACCTGCTCTCTGGCTGCGCGCGAGCGAGCCTCGTCGAGCAAGTTGGGCGCGATGTCGATTCCGATGACGATCGCGCCCGCCTTCGCTGCGGGAATGGATAGGTTGCCGTTTCCGCAAGCGACATCCAGCACGCGCGAGTGACGTTTGAGTTGCTGGCGATGGATAAATTCATTGGCCGTGCGTTCCGTGACCCTGGCAATCCGCCCATAGTCGCCTACCGCCCAGGTCGCCTTGATATGGGCTTTCAGCGCCTCGGTATCGACAGCCTGTTGAACGGTCATGGTTGATATCCTCGGTCGCCCCGCCGCTGCTCGCGGTCAGGTTCTTCTGATGCGACGAGGTTGGCCGCTGGTGACCCGCTTCGACAATCCGCGGCGCGTCTCCGCTATCCATTTTACGCCCATAACCTAATTTTTAGGTCCAATCCGGCCTGTATTGGGCGGCTTGTGGTAGTATGATTGCCGACGAAAGGCTGGCCAATGTCCGTTCAACCGGTTCCGCGCGACGTGAAAAAGCCATCGACCTGCTCCGGGCCGACCTCGGGCGCGGCTGGAAAGTCGACGACCTGACCCGACTTTGCCAGGTTCCACTGCGCACCCTTTTCTGATCGCCGCGGCCCCCCGGATCACAGAGTCAAACGGACTCGATCAGGCGTTTGCCAAGCGTCGACCCGCGCTACGTCTGCGGCAAGCTTTTTTGGGTCGATTGAGGCGTGTTCGGTCGAATACGACCTGACCGCAATAATGGATGGCATACTGCGCCTCGGCGACCGGAGGCATCCGCTCTTGAACTAGCGCCGCGGCTGTCTTGACTCTCTTTGAAAGGCATCAATAAAAGGCACAGAAGCTTGCCGGGATTCGCAGCGAACCGTCTGCCGGACAGATCTTTGCGACAGTAGCGACGTTGGCAGTCACTCTGGAAATTACAGCCGTCATCCAAAGCTGGTGCAATACCGATCGGGGCAGGCCCGGAGCGCCGTGATCGAATAGCCAGGTTCGCGTTCGACGACGGCAACATGAGCTCGCGCTGCCTAGTCGGGATCGCAAGCGGCCGCCGACGTAATCTCTACGACGACGAGCGCTACGGCTCAGAGAGTTACCGGACAAACGCAACGCGGCATTTGGTGCCATCGGTGCGCACGTCGAAGCCCCCCGGGTTGGAGGGCTCAATTGTACGTGGCTCGATATACAAAATTTACTATCAAAGGCCGCCAAAGTCATCAAAGCGAGGCATAGGACTTTGAGCCCTCACCATTGATTGCACTGGATCGTATTGCCTATCTGACGGCACGTGGTGTGCTGCGTAGGCAGGTTGAAGCCCCACCAGCGCTGGCGTTGCTGCGCTATGGCTGCTTGCAGATTGGCACAATCGACCACCGACATCCACGGGTGTTGCTTGTGGCAGGCCATCGCTTCGGCCTCGAGCCGCGGGCACAGGAACCACGCCCCGACAATCACGTAGGCAATGCGCCAGTTGCGCTGTTGCTTGCGCGGGTCGGGCGGTGAGAGCAGCCAACCAATCCACTTGGTCGTGACCACAAAGCAGGCGAGCACAAGGGCCGGCAACACATGACTATCGTGAAGCATGCTTCAGTCCTCCATAGCTTTATCAAATAAGATAACTATCGCTCAGACTTAACGGCAGCTCAACGGGAGCTGTCTGGGCAACACGGCCAAAAAGGTTGCAGAGCCTCGTACATCGCCAGCGGAGGCGTCGATCGCGACAATAAATCGCGATCCGTGCGGATTTCGCAGGCCATGGAGCGGAAAGGGCTCGCGCGACGGGTCCTCCACCGGGCACTGGCGTGCCATGGA
>Ga0306926_10005784_pt1 | contig 13227 bp, 5 predicted proteins | sample flu12Cox44000178_FD_203759 | JGI IMG/M metagenome (GOLD analysis project Ga0306926, IMG submission 203759) | Lab enrichment of tropical soil microbial communities from Luquillo Experimental Forest, Puerto Rico - flux8day.12C.oxic.44.000.178 (v2)... | ecosystem: Environmental > Terrestrial > Soil... | reverse complement strand
GTGGGGGCGGCGAAGGTGTAGGCGGCGGAAGCGGCACGGGCGGTAGCGGTGGAACAGGTTCGGGTCCCGGAGGCGGTGGTTACGGAGGGGGCGGAGGTGTCGGCGCGGGGGGAGGAACGGGTTCGGGCGGAGCAGGCGGAGCGGGAGGTGGCGCAGGGTCGGAGCCCGGGAAGTGGCTGACGGCGTCGGCGATGCTGCGCGGTGCGGTGATCGGCGGCGGGCCGGGAGGATTAGGCGTCGGCGGAGGAGCGGGCGCCGGAGAATTCTCGGTCGCGGAAGACGAAGTGCGATCGATGATTGGGCTGTTCGCGCAGTTGGGGAAATCGCGGAAAGACCCGGACAGCCGAATGGATCAGGCAACATTTCAATCGAGATTATCGTCGCTGCCGGTGCGCGCGCAGTACACCTTGCAGCAGGCGCTGGCGGGATTGGCGGCGCAAGCGCCGATGGACAAGCCGGACAAGCCGATGTTGCTCAAGTTGGCGGAACACGTAGCCATCCGGTTCGCGCTGGACAGTTACGAGCGCGGGGAATTGCGCGTCAACGCAGTGAAACAGTTGCTGGACCGCATGAACGCGGAGATCGAAGCGCTGCGAAAGATTTTGGGGCAGCAAGAAGAGACGATGGCCAGCGCGGGAATCCAGATGCAGTCGTACACGGAATTGCTGGACCAGGAGTTCTGGCTGCAGGTACCGGAAGAAAACAAGAAGGAAGTGCTGACGTCCGACGAAGCGTGGTGCGTACCCCCGCGGAATGTGAGGGCGTTCCTGGAGGAGATGTTGCGGCGGGGTGAGTTGAAGACAGTAAACGAGATTCTGACGAAGTATGCCGCTTGCGTGACGCTGGACGCTCCGGAAGCGCGACGAACGACGGCGATTGGGTTGTCGGACCTCGCGGAGTTTTACGGTAGCGGGGACGGCAGCCAGTTGATCGACGTCATCCAGCGGCTGGGAAATCAGCTGGGCGTGGAACGGGAAATGGAGTTGCAGACGCTGATCGGCGCGGCGTTTGTGCGCATGAGCCAGGAAGCAGGCGCGAAACGGTTTTATCCGGCGATGCAGCAGGCACTGGCGTCCCTGGACGGCGTGGAGGCGGTACGACCCGGATCGACAAACAGCTTGCGGCAGAGAATCGGAGCCGAGGAGCGCATACCAGAATTCGTGGAAGACACGATGCGCTCGGGTCATATCCCGGACGGCTTGCAGGATATTCTGGCACTGATGCCGAAGGCGTCGTTGCACTATGCGACGAACCGGTTTGCGAATTGCGGATTCCGCGAGGATTGCGAGTTGCTGGGACTGCTGGTGAGCGGGTTGGGCGAGGAAGCGATACAGCGGCTGATCGAAACGCTGCATACGGCTCCGGCGACGGAAGCGACGGAAGTGATCGGGTTGCTGAGCCAATTGGCCCCCGACCAGGTGGAGAGGTTGTTGCCGGAACGGCTGGCGCAGTGGCCGCGGGCGTCGCACGACCGTGCGTTGCGGCAGCTCTGCTCGGCGCCGTCGGCGGCGCGCGGGCGGTTGCTGATGCAGGTGTATGACTCGCTCGATCCGTTGATCCGGCCGCTGGCACTGGACGAAATGGGTATGAGCGGATATTTGGGATGCATCCCGAAGCTGGTGGACTTGTCGCGGGACGACAGCACGCCGGGATTTACACGGATCAAGGCGATCGAAGCAGCGGGAAGATTGCGGGCGAGCGCGGCAAGTCCGATTTTGCAGCAGGTGCTGGAAGCGAAGCAGGTGTGGCGGTGGGCGTATCCGTCGGAGCTGCGGATCGCCGCAGCGCAGGCGCTGCAGAAAATCGAACCGACGATGGCGATGGAAAAGATAGCCGCGAGCGGGCTGGACCGGAAGGACCTGGTGCTCGAACCGCTCGATCCGGAAGCAGCAGCGCCGGTGATCCGGCAGAGGCGATACGCGCGGCTGAAGCTGACGAAACACGTGCCCGCGGTGACGACAAATTTGAGAGAAAGCTTGCGGCTGAACATCGCGGAACTGAACATGGGCGGCGGAATAGGATCGGCCGACCGGCACTTGGCGCCGGGATCGCTGCTGAGCTTGAAGATTTCGCATGGCGTGCGGAATATCCGGGCGCAGGCGATTGTGCGCGGGGCGCGGCCGCAGGCGATGGCGTTCGAATTCGCGGAAATGGATCTCGATGAAAGGGCGAAGCTGCGGAAGTTGCTGCTGGAATTGGGCGGATTGCCGCAGCCGTCGAATATTAGCAATCGCAGCCGGCGGCAGAGCCGGGTGGCGTTGACGAGGTGAGGGGAAAGAGTGGTTCCTGCCTGGGACGAGAGCCAGAAGTCCAAAATTAGCAGTTAAAAGCAAAAATTGAAGGGAGATTTTCACTCCGCGGATACCATCTATCTGCCGCAGGCGTCTTCGGAAGGACGGGTGTGTGCGATGAAAATGGTGCGGAGGAACGGGGTTGAATTAGAGGGAATTAACGGAAGGGGCAGCCGTACGGAGGTGCAGGAGGAGACTGGCCGAATGGCGGAATGACGAGGGGGTCACATGGGACGACTGTACCATTGTGAGATGAGGTGTCGGGTCCTAACGTACTAGACAGGGTGTCCTAAGGAACTAACGGCGAGTCCTATGGACGATGCGCAGGTACGCATAGGGATGAAAACCGATCCAACGACAACGGCCGGCCGAGTGTTCGTACGAAGCCTGAATATCCTACTGAAGTTTGCGCGGTTGTACGGGTACGACCACGTGCGAACGACGGAGCAGTTGAAGGTGGCATGGGAAGAGTTGAGTACGGCGATCCCGGAAGGAAGCGAAGGTGGATTGCTGCTGGGAGCGACGGGCGCACAGTTGCTGCTGGATGGCGTGCCACTGGAGGGCGCGCCGGCGGAGAAACAGTTCGCGCAGTTGCTGAGCGCGGCGGGTCTGGCGAGCATCCAGTTTCATCCGTGCGTGACGGAAGACGAGCTGGGGAATTTTGTACGAGCATTTCCGACCGGTAAGTCCAAACCGGCCGAGCTTGTACAACAATTGAAAGCCGCGATAGGGGACGCGCGGGGAATTCACGTGAATGAAGTCTGTTTCGTGGCGACGGATGCGCGGCTGAAGGATGCAAGCATGGCAGCGCAGATTGCGGCGGCATCGCTCGGCGAGAATCAGGACTCGTTCAAGAAGATGCTGAACGATCCACAGAAGCTGCTGGAATTGATTGCCGCAGCGGAAGGATCGAAATCCGGCGGGAAGGGAGCGGGCGAGGGAAGCGGGGAAGGTGTGGGGGGAGACGGGAGCGGGTTTGGCGTGGGTGTGGCAGGAGACGGAGCCGCCGGGGGAGTCGGATCAGCGACCGGGGGATACGGAACCGGCGTTGCGGGTGGCGGGAGCGGTGGGGCTGGGAATGGTGTCGGAACCGGGAATGGCGCGGGTCGCGGCGGGCTGGGTGGAGTGGGAACTGGGACGAGTGGCGGGAGTGGAACGGGGACGGGACGAGGGGTGGGTGGAAATGGCGGCGGCACCGGAATAGGGATTGGACGGGCAACGGGTGGGGTAACTAGCCAAAGCTACGGAAACGGCATCGTGCCGACGGACGATGAAATTTTGGCGATTTTGCGAGCGCTGGTGACGTTTGGAAAAGTGGGCACGGGGGATAATCCGGCTGCGGCGACCATGGAATTGCAGGACCAGGTGAAGCAAATGCCGGGTCATTCGCAGGAATTGCTGCGGTCGGCGCTGGCGAACATGGCGGAGCAGGGAAAAGACAAGAAACTGGATCAGGGGATGCTGCTGCAGTTGGCGGAGCATTTGTCGATCCGCTTTGCGCTGGAACAGTTTGCGCGCGGAGAAGTGAAAGTGAACGCGGTACGGCAGATGCTGGACCGCATGAACCAGGAAATCGAGGCGCTGCGAAAAATTCTCGGGCAACACGAAGACCGCATGACGGACGCCGGGATGCTGGTGGAGTCGCACCGGGAGATTCTGGACCGGCAATTCTGGGCCAGCGTGCCGGAAAGCGCGAAAAGGGAAGTATTGCTGTCGAGCGAAGCGTGGTGCATCCCGCCGAAGAACGTACAGTCGTACGTAGCGGAACTGATTGCACACGGGGACATCGCGGAGGCGATCAGCATTCTGCAGAATTACGCGCGGTGCGCGGACAGCGAAGAGCCGGACGCGCGGAGACGCGCGGCGACCGGATTGTCGGAACTGGCGGAGTTGTACGCGCAGGCGGATCCAAGATTGTTGGCAGAAGCGCTACGGCACGTGGGCATCCGGTTGAGTGTGGAGCAGGATCAGGAACTGCAGGCGTTGGTGAGCGCGGCGTTCGTGCGATTGAGCCAGGAAGCGGCGGCGAAGCGGTGTTTCGCGGCGATGGCCCAGGCGCTGGATTTGCTGGCAGGGGTGGAAACGCAGCGGCCGGGAATCGTAAAGACGCTGCGCGCAAAGATGGTGATCGAAGAGCGGGTGCCGGAGTTTGTGGACGAGGCGCTGCGCGCGAGGCAAATTTCGGCGGGGTTGACGGGGGTCCTCAAGCAACTGCCGCAATTGTCCATGGAACAGTTGGCAATACGGTTTAGCCGCTGCCAATTCCGCGATGATCTGGAGACCGTGGCGAACCTGGCGCAGGACCTCGGCGAAGAGGCGGCGCAGTATTTGCGGAGCACCGTGCGGGGAGGCGTACACGCAGAAGCAGTGGAAATGGTGGGGCTGCTGGTGAGGCTGGATCCCATCGCCGCGCAGGTGTTTCTGCCCGTTCGAATCAAGGAATTTCCGAGGGCCGCGCAGGACCGCATGGTGAGGCAGATCGCGGGGTGCGGCGGAGCGGGGCGGTGCCGGATTTTGCTGGCGGTGCTGGATCACGTGGATCCCCTGGTGATGCCGCTGGTAGTGGACGAAATCGGAATGACCGGAGACCGCGAGGCGTTGGGGCGACTGCTGAACTTGGCGGAAGGGGATTTGCCGGCGGGGGCGGCTCCGTATTTGCGGGTGAAGGCGATTGAAGCGCTGGGGAGATTGAAGGCGCCGGAATCGACGAATGCGTTAAAGAGAATTCTGGAAGCGCGGAAACTGTTCAGCTGGGTGAATCCGCAGGAATTGCGGATCGCGGCGGTACAGGCGCTGGAGGCGCTCGATGCGCCGTGGGTGGCGGATTATCTGCCGGTAAGCGGGATTGAACGGGAGGAGTTGAAGCTGGCTCCGCTGGACGTGCCGCACTATTCGAAATTCGTGAGGAATCGCAGACACGCGCGGATCCGGCTGCAAAAACCGGTATCGGCGGTGAGTACGAATCTGAAGCAGAATTGCCGGCTGGACATTAAGACGGCGAGCTTGAACGGCGGAGTGGCGTCGACGAATATGCACCTGGCGCCGGGGACGCAAGTACAGTTGCGAATGCAGGTGGGCTTGCGAAATGTTCAAGCGACGGCACTGATGAGAGATTATCGGGCGCAGGACATGGCCTTCGAAATTGTGGATATGAGCCTGGACGAACGCGCGAAATTCCGGCGGATTCTGTTGGAGAACTTGAGCAAGAGGAATGGGGCGGCGGAAAAGTAGGTGTGCAGTCGGGAGGAAAGTCCGAGACTTGAAAGTGGTCAATCGGTAACTATTCGCTAGTACTACACCGAAGTACCTTCGTTGGATTTACGGTCCGCTAGATTTACAGCTAATTTACGGTGCATAACGAAGAACGCGTTTTCGGCGCCGCCCCGAGAGGCCGAGACGACTTCGTGCGGGTGTGCGTTTGCGAAAGAACAATCGAAGGTCGCTCCAGAGGCTCTTGTGCGCGATTGCGTGCGGAATCGGCGCGCGAGGACCGGTTTGCGCGCAGGTCAGCTATCCGGAGAATTCGCGGTACACCGTGGAACGACTGGCCGACCAGTATGGGCTGGGGGCCGTGACGGTAACGGCGATGGGCCAGGACAGTCAAGGGTATTTGTGGATCGGAACGCAGACGGGCTTATACCGCTACGACGGAGCGCGGGCCGAGAAGATGAGTGAAGTGGAAGGGCTCATCGGCCACTACATTCTGGACCTGGTTATCGCACCGGACGGAACGCCGTGGTTCGCCGGGAACCACGGAGTGGCGCACTACAAGAATGAACAGTTCGAAAGCTTGAGAATTCCGGCGTCAGCGATGCCGCTCGGAAACGGCACGCAGTTGATGGCGGTGGATGGCAAGGGAACAGTGTTCGTGGCGTTGTTCAAGCATGGACTCCTGCGGGTGAGTGCTGCACCAGGGGCGCAAGCACAGGTGTTGTGCGAAGCGGACGGAATCGATGAGACAGTACTGGGCGTGACGAGAGCGGACGACGATTCGATCTGGTTCACTTTCGGAACGAAGCTGGCGCACCTGGAAGCCGCGGGAACCAAGGTGGAAGTGGATCCGGGGATTCGCATACCGAGTGAAAGGGTAGCGGCGCTTCAATGGGATAAGGAGAATACGCTTTGGCTGCGGACCGCGACCGGATTAGCGCGCCTGGATCCGGAGAATCACAAGATCGCAATCGAGCGGGTAGCGATCGGTCCGGCGGACGATGTGGAAGGTCGGCTGACGCTCGACCGGCGGGGACGCTTGCTGGTGCCGTCGACGACGGGATTGTACTGGCAGCGGGAAAGCGGTTGGACGGTCATCACCGACGAGCAGGGGATATCGAGTAACGACATTCAGTTCGCGATGGAAGATCGCGAAGGGACCTTGTGGGTAGGCGGGTCGGGAACGGGGCTGGATCGTTTGCCGGGAGTGCGGGAATGGTCGGCGTGGACAAGGGCGGAAGGACTGCCGGACAACACGGTGTGGGCGACACAGCGGGATCGAAGAGGGCGGCTGTGGGTGAGCACGGCGCACGGGCTTGGCGTGTGGGATGGGCGGAAGAACGCTTGGCGGAAAATGCCATTGCAGGCGCGGCAACTGCAGGTGGCGGAAGACGGCGCAATCTGGGCGATGACCGTCACGGGCGCGATCGTGAGGATCGACCCGGAGAGTTTCCAGACGACGATGCACGGAAGTTATCACGGAAGAACGTTTCAAGCGGAAGTGGTGTCGCCGGGGGGAGAAATCTGGGCGGCGACGCGCGACCGCATCGTGAGGTTCGGCTCGGGTGGAGCGCAAGGTGAGCCGAAGGATGTGCCGCTGCCGCTGGGAGAGGGGACGGATGTGTTGTACCTGGCGTTTGCCCCGGACGCAGCGCTGTGGGCGGCGGGAACGGGTGTGGTGTATCGGTATGACGGAAAAAACTGGAGAAGCTGGACGACGAAAGATGGGCTGGCGGGGCAGCAGATCACAAGCATGGCGGCGCTGAGCGAGTCGGAAGCGTGGGTCGCGTATAACGACGTGGTCGAAGTGACGCGGATCAAGCTGGACGAGAAGGGGCGAGCAAAGTGCGATCATTTTCCATGGGATTGGTTGATCGTCGGGCGAGACACGAAGAACCGGATTTGGTTTGACGGACCGGATGGACTGGCAGTCGTGTCCGGAACGGGGAAATTGCAAAGGTTGTCGCACGCGGACGGACTGGTGTGGGACGACGTAAGCCCGTGGACCGGAGTGCGGGAAGAGAAGGACGGAAGCTACATGATCGCGACGTCGCGAGGAATGTCGCGATACACGCCGGAAGAAAGCCAGGCACGGGCCAAAGCGCCAACCAACGTCGCGTTAACGTCCGTGGCGGTGGGGGGAGTGCAGCGACAGGTGAGAGAGTTTGCACGAGTGAAATCGTCGGAAGGATCGCTGACGGTCCGGTTTACGCCGATGGTGCTGAGAAACGCCGAAGGAGTGGCGTGTCAGTATCAGTTGAGGGGACTGGAGAAACAGGTTACCACTACTAAGTTGCGCGAAGTGCAATTCGGAGGATTGCCAGCGGGGAAATACGAATTTTGGGTGATCTGCGACAGTGCGGGGAGCGCGGAAGGAGCGAAGGCGGCGACGTACCGATTCGAAGTGCTGCCGAACTTCTGGCAGACGTGGTGGGCGCAAGGGATTGGAGCAGTGTGGCTGCTCGGAGGGCTGTGGGTGGTAGTGGTGTTGCGAACACGGCGGCTGAACCGGCGGAAGGAAGAGTTGGAGCAGGCGGTGGCGGAGCGCAACGCGGAGCTGATGCGGAAGAACCAGGAGTTAAAGGACATTTCGCTGACGGATCCGCTGACGGGAACCAGGAACCGCCGATACTTTTACGAAACGATCGAGAAAGATATCGCGCAGGCTATGCGCTCACATTTGAAGACGGTGAATGCGCCGCCAGGGTTGCGGCAGGAACTGATTTTTGTGCTGGTAGATATTGACCGGTTCAAGCGGGTGAATGACGAACTGGGCCACGATGCGGGAGACCGGTTGCTGCGAGAAGTGGCGAAGCGCATTGCGTCGGTAATGCGTCGTTCGGACGATCTGGTGCGATGGGGTGGGGAAGAGTTTTTGCTGGTGTGCCGGACGACGGACCGGATAAGTGCCAGGCACTTGTGCAACCGGGTGTTGGAAGCGGTGCGGGAGTTGCCGTTTGATGTGGGGAATGGCGTGGAGATTCACAAGACGTGCTCGATCGGATGGGCACCGTATCCATGGCTGAAGGACGGAGTGGGCATGTTGTCGATGAACAACGTGATCGAATTGGCCGACAAAGCGCTGTACCTTGCGAAGCGCGAGGGACGGAACCGGGGGTACGGATTGCTGCCGACGGAAAATGCACGCGGGTCGAGAGAAAGTCTGTCGATCGAGAATTTGCGGGCTTGCCCGCCGGATCTGGTGCAGATTGTGTAGTGGTTGCGTGCCGGCTAGCTGGACTTCGGTTGTCGCGCGGACCAGAAATCGGCGGAAGTCTGTACCGGAACGATTTCGAAGTGGACCAGGTCGGACCAACGGGCGGTCCAGAGATTAAGAGCGTCGAGATGGGGAGCTTCCATCAGCTGGAAGCAACGAGAGCCGGACGATTCCATCCAGCTGTGGACGTAGATGACCTCGTCGGGAAGCATACGGCCGGAACGCTCGAAGCGAGCACCGACGGCAGAGAGTTGATCGGGCGTGAAATGTTCGATGACCATGAAAAGCATGAAAGAAGTGTAACCTAGGGACAGCAGGGCGCGTTCATGTGGGGGGCAGCCCACGCTCAAAACGGTACAAGAGATGAAGGCGGCGTAAAGCCTCCCTGCAGCCATCCACAGGCGGCCCGTGGGTACTGACGGCGGTCGCCCGGGCATTATCATTACGGTAAACTACGGGGTCGGCGGATTGCATGCGAATCGCGGTAGTTTCAGACATCCACGGAAACTTGACGGCGCTGGAAGCCGTGTTGGCGGATTTGAAGCTGACCTCGCCGGATCTGATTTTTCATGGCGGTGATCTGGGGTACGGAGGTGCGCGGCCGGCGGAAGTGGTAGACCGGATTGTGGAGCTGGGATGGCCGGGAGTTTGCGGGAACACGGACGAGATGTTGTGGGCGCCGGAAGAGCTGCAGAAGTTTGCCGAGAAATCGCCAACATTTCAGTGGATGTTCAGCGCGATTCAGGACATTGCGCCGGAGGTGGCCGCACGGCTGGGCGAGGACCGGATGCGCTGGCTGAAGGCGTTGCCGTGCGCGCAGAGGCTCTCGAGTATGGCGCTGGTGCACGCGAGTCCAAGCGATTTGTGGAGAGCGCCGCTCCCGGACGCGAGCAACGAGGAATTGTGTGAGGTATTCGGCGGACTGGAAACGCCAATGGTGGTGTATGCGCACATTCACCGGCCGTTTGTGCGGGAGATGGCGACGATGACGGTGGCCAATACGGGGAGCGTGAGTTTGTCGTATGACGGGGACCTGCGGGCGTCATATTTGATCATCGACCAGACGAGGGTTTCGGCGGACGAGCCGAAGGTGTGGATCCGGCGTGTGGAGTACGACCTGGAGCCGGAGGCGCGGGAGTTGCTGCGATCCGGATTGCCGCATGCCGAGTGGTTGTGCCGGATGTTGCGCGGGGGTGGAATAGCGGCGAGCGCGTAAGGAAGAGCAGAAGAGTAGCCCGGTAGAAGTGAGGAAAAGTAAAACCCGCCGCTGGAAACGCGGCGGCAGCGACGAATACCTGTAAGCAGTGAAGAGTGCAGGTATACGGTTCAAACCGGAAGTGAGAGCGTGGCGATTCTTGGCGCACATACACCCAACAAGATAGAATAAAGACAAGTATAGATACGAAGAGGCGATACAGGTATACACGCGTACAGATGGCAGGATGCAGCGGGCGCAAAGCCCATCGACGCACCGAATTAAAGAAGGATAGTTAAAGAGAATCCATGGAAGCAGCACAGATACTGGATCGTGTAGTCGCGAAGTTTATCGGGACCAAGCACGAGCGCGACATCAAGAAGATGCAACCGGTGGTCGCGGAGATCAACGCGCGCGAAACGGAAGTGCGCGCGCTGAGCGACGAACAGTTGAAGGAACGGTTTGCGGTGCTGAAGACGCAGGTGCAGGAGCGGCTGAAGGATAGCGATCCGGCGGAGGCTTCGTACAAAGAGGAATCGGCCCAGGCGCTGGAGCCGGTGATTGTGCCGGCGTTCGCGCTGGTGCGGGAGGCGGGACGGCGCTTCCTGAACATGAGGCATTTTGATGTGCAACTGATCGGCGGAATGGTGCTGAACTCCGGCCGGATCGCGGAGATGAAGACGGGCGAAGGGAAAACGCTGGTGGCGACGTTGCCAGCGGCGTTGAACGCGCTGGTGGGACGCGGCGTGCACATCGTGACGGTGAACGACTACCTGGCGCGGCGCGACGCGGAGTGGATGAGCGCCATCTATAAGGGGCTGGGGCTGACCGTCGGCGTGATTGTCCACGACCTGGACGACAATCAACGGCGCGAGGCGTACGCGGCGGATATCACCTACGGAACGAACAACGAGTTTGGGTTCGATTACCTGCGCGACAACATGAAGTACGACTTGGCGAGTTGCGTGCAACGGGGCCACCAGTTTGCGATCGTGGACGAAGTGGACTCGATCCTGATCGACGAGGCGCGGACGCCGTTGATTATTTCGGGGCCGTCGGAAGAATCGACGGACAAGTATTTCAAGATTGACAAGATCATTCCTAAACTGATCAAGGAAATCGATTACACGCTCGACGAGAAGCACCGGCAGGCGACGCTGACGGAAGAAGGATTTAATAAGTGCGAGCGACTGCTCGGGATTACGAATTTGTCGGATATCGGGAACGTGGAATTGATGCACCACGTGTACCAGGCGCTGCGCGCGCACACGCTGTACAAGCTGGATGTGGATTACGTGGTGAAAGACGGGGAAGTGATCATTGTCGACGAATTTACCGGGCGACAGATGCCGGGGCGGCGGTGGTCGGACGGGTTGCACCAGGCGGTGGAAGCGAAGGAAGGCGTGAAGATCGAGCGGGAAAACCAGACGCTAGCAACGATTACGTTCCAGAACTATTTCCGCATGTACAAGAAGCTGTCGGGGATGACCGGTACGGCAGAGACCGAAGCGGCGGAATTCAGCAAGATTTATAACCTGGATGTGGTGGTGGTCCCTACAAACCGCGCCCTGATTCGCATCGAGAACGCCGATGTGGTGTACCGCACGGAGAAAGAAAAATTTGAAGCGGTGGTGAGCGGGATTTTGCAGGAAGACGATACCGTGGCGAACGGCATACGGCACTTTCACGAGCGCGGGCAGCCCGTGCTGGTGGGCACCATCTCGATTGAGAAGTCGGAGACGATAGCGGAGTTACTGAAGAAGGCGGGCATTCCGCACCAGGTGTTGAACGCGAAGCAGCACGAGCGGGAATCGCGGATCGTGGCGCAAGCCGGACGGAAGGGCGCGGTGACGGTGGCGACAAACATGGCCGGACGCGGGACGGACATTTTGTTGGGGGGCAATCCGGAATTTTTGACGCGTGAACATTTTTTGAAGAACAAATTGGCCATGCCCTATGCGGCGGCGCCTGCGGTGATTGGCGCGGATGGCCCGAATGGAGATGCGCCACAGGTGAATGTGCCGATGGTGCTGTTCCAGCACGAAGGAAAGATTTTCCAGGTGCCGCAGGAGCAGTGGAAGCCGGTGTACGACCAATTTGCGGAACAGTGCAAATCGGAGCATGACGAGGTGGTGGCACTCGGCGGATTGCACATTTTGGGAACGGAACGGCACGAGGCGCGGCGTATCGACAACCAACTGCGTGGGCGTGCGGGGCGGCAAGGCGACCCGGGGTCGTCCCGATTCTTTTTGTCGCTGGAAGACGATTTGATGCGGATTTTCGGCGGGGAGCGCGTGAAGCAGTTGATGTACCGGCTGGGGATGACCGAAGGCGTGCCGATCGAATCGCGGCTGATTTCGAGCCGGATTGAGAATGCGCAGAAATCGGTGGAAGCGCAAAACTTTGACGCGCGCAAACATTTGCTGGAATACGACGACGTAATGAACAAGCAGCGCGAAACGATCTACGGCATACGCAGGTCGGCGCTGGAGGGGAAAGATCAGCGGGATTACGTGCTGGGGATTGCCGAGGATGTGGCGCGGGAAATCGTGCAGACCTATTGCCCGCGAGAACAGCATCCCGGTCAATGGAACACGGCACAATTTCTGGCGGAAGTACACACGCAGAATGGGATCGATGCGAAGACCGCGGGCGCAGACCCGACGACGCTCAATCATGATGAGCTGGCCGACGCGTTGGTGGAAGCGATCAAGAACCGGTACGCGGAGAAGGAGAAGCAGTTCGGTTCGGAGCTGCTGCGTTGGCTGGAGCGGCGGATCATTCTAGATGTTGTTGATACCCAGTGGAAGGATCACCTGCTGTCGCTCGACCACCTGCGGGAAGGGATTGGGCTGCGCGGGTACGGGCAGAAGGATCCGCTGGTGGAGTTCAAGAAGGAAGCGTTCGTGCTGTTTGAAGACATGATGGCGCGGATCGACAACGAAACGATCCGGTATTTGTTCCACGTGCAGGTTCAGCAGGGCCCGCCGCCGCAACAGCAACAACCGCCGCAACCAGTGGCTCGGCAAGCTGCACCGAGTGCGGGTGCGGCAGCGGCCGTGGCGAGCGCGGCAGCACGAGCGGAGGAAGCGCCGCAGCGGTTGCCGGATTTTGCGCGGGCGCTCGAGCGCAAGCAGGAACGGCAGCAGAAGGATTTGCAGTATCAGACGGGGCCGGCGCAGGCTGAAGCGCCGAAGCCGGTGCGTGCGGGGGCCAAGGTCGGCCGGAACGATCCTTGCCCTTGCGGGTCGGGGAAGAAATATAAGAAGTGCCATGGGGCGAACGGGTAGGACGAGTGGAAGGGCGCAAGAGGA
>Ga0306926_10005782_pt1 | contig 13228 bp, 12 predicted proteins | sample flu12Cox44000178_FD_203759 | JGI IMG/M metagenome (GOLD analysis project Ga0306926, IMG submission 203759) | Lab enrichment of tropical soil microbial communities from Luquillo Experimental Forest, Puerto Rico - flux8day.12C.oxic.44.000.178 (v2)... | ecosystem: Environmental > Terrestrial >... | reverse complement strand
CCCCGCGGCTCAATGATCTCGCCGATCGCCAGCCCGTCGACGACGATGCGGGCGGCCAGCGGCCAGTCCCCGGCCTGTACGGCGTGCCGCACCGCCTCGGTCAGCGAGCCGCTCCGCTCGTACCACCGGGCAGCCCGCCGGTGCAGGACGGCCACCCGGCCCGGGTGCTCGCGCCGCAGCTTGAGCCACAGCACCTCGACGAACAGCGGGTGGTAGCGATACCACCCGCTCCCGGCGGGCTGGATGAACGCGTTCGCGCGGGCCAGGGCCGGCAGGATCTGGCCCGCCTGCTCATAACCGGCCAGCTCGCGGGCGGCGTCGGCGCTGACCTGCTCCAGGATGCAGGTGCTCAGCAGGACGTCCCGGACCCTGGGCGGCTGGGCGTTGAGGACCTCCTCGACCAGGTAGCTGGTCACGGCGCTCTCCTCGGCGGCCAGTTCCTTGACGAACTGGTCCGGGTCGGGATGGGAGGCCATGGACAGCGCGGCCAGGCGGATCCCGGCCGCCCAGCCCTCGGTCCGCCGAGTGAGGCACTCCAGCGCGCCGGCCGACAGCGCGACGCCGTGCTGGGCCAGGACCTGGCCGGCTTCGGCGATGCTGAACGCCAGGTCGCCGGCCCGGATCTCGGCCAGCTGGCCGGCCAGCCGGTAGCGGTGCAACGGCAGCAGCGGATCCATCCGCGAGGACACCACCAGGCGCAGCCCGGGCCCGCTGTTCCGCAGCACGTAGTCCAGCCCGTCCAGCACCCTCGGATCGGCCAGTAGGTGCAGGTCATCGAGCGCCAGCGTCACCGCCGGGTCGGCGGCCGCCAGGGGCACCTGGACCCGGCGGCGGTGCTGGTGGTGGCCGTCATCGCCGGTGAGGCCGGCGGCCTGGCCGGCTACGCCATCGGCCGCCGCTGGGGCCGCCGGCTGCTGGAGCGACCCGGCCGCTATCAGCAGCGCCGGGAGAAGGTGATGCAGCGCGGCGAGCGGCTGTATGCCCGGTGGGGCTGGCTGGCGGTGTTCGTCACCCCGGCCATCGTCTCGGGCACGGCCAAGATGCGGCCGGCTCAGTTCGCCGTCTGGAATTTCGTGGACTCGGCCTTGTGGTCGGTGTCGGTGGCGGCCAGCGCCTACGGCGTGGCCAGGCTGGCCACCGGCCACCACACCGCGCACGACATCACCATCCTCGTCATCGGGCTCGTCGCCGGAACCCTCGTCACCATCGTCGCCATCCGCCGCCACCGACGGCGGGCGGCCCAGCCTGCCCACGCCTCCGCGAACGGCGCGGTCAGGTAACGGACTGGGGCGAGGACCAGGCCGCCTCCCCCTGCGTGCTGGCCGCTGGCGGCCTCAGTCCGCGGGCAGTGGCCTGCCCTGATACTGCGGGCTCGCGCTGCTCTTGGCGATGGCGTGCATGACCAGGGCGATGAGTACCTTTTTGACGGATTCCTGCTGCCGCGCGTCACAGAGCACCACGGGCGTGTCCGGGTCGAGGTCCAGGGCGATCCGGACATCTTCCGGCTGGTAGCTCGGGGCGCCGTCGAAGCAGTTGACCGCGACGAGGAACGGTGTGACGCGGTGCTCGAAGTAGTCGACCGCGGCGAAACAGTCGCCCAGTCGCCGGGTGTCGGCGAGCACCACCGCCCCGACCGCGCCGTAGGCCAGCTCGTCCCAGATGAACCAGAAGCGTTCCTGCCCGGGCGTACCGAAAAGGTACAGCCTCAGGTCGGCGCGGAAGGTTATCCGGCCGAAGTCCATCGCCACCGTGGTGGTGGTCTTGCGATCCGCGCCGCTGGTGTCGTCGATGCCGATGCCCCGGTCGCTGAGCACCTCCTCGGTGCGCAGCGGGCGGATCTCGCTGATCGCGCCGACCAGGGTGGTCTTGCCCACCCCGAACCCCCCCGCGATCAGTATCTTGGCCGTGGCGGGCATTACTTCCGCCTCGACCGTGTCAGAGTGCCATGAGTGCATTCAGCACGTCCCTCAGTAGACGCTCCGTGGTTGCCGCGTCCCGCTGAATGGTGACCACCCGGAGCGCCCCGTACTCGCGCAGGTCGCTGAGCAGCACGCGGATCACCCCCACCGGGAGGTCGGTGTCAGTGGCCAGATCCACCACCGTTATGGGCTGACGGCAGTGGCTCAGGACCCGCCGGTGCTCGCGGTTGAGCCGCGCATCGGCGGGAAGCTGCGGATCGGCCACGGCCGCGACCACGTCGATCAACCCGACGTACGCCCCGGAAGCGGGCATCGTGCGGCCCTTCGTGACGGCATACGGCCGCACGACCGGTCCTGCCTCCCGGTCGAGCCACCTGTCCCTGGGCGCGCTCATGCGCTCAGCCCACGGCCGTCTCGTGATCGGCCTGCCGCGGCGCTGCGGTCAGGTACACGCCCATCCGCCGCACCAGCTTGGCCATCTCATAGCCCATGACGCCCAGGTTGGCGTCGGCCGAGGCGAGCACGGTTAGGCAGGTGCCCTGCCCCGCCGCCATCACGAACAAGAACGCGGAATCCATCTCGATGATGGTCTGCCGCACCTCTCCCCCGGTGACCTGCTGTGCGGCCCCGCGAGCCAGGCTGTGCAGGCCGGCGGTCAGTGCCGACAGGTGGTCTGCTTCTTCCCGGCTCATGTTCTGCGACGTCGCCACGACCAGGCCGTCCCGGGACAGGACCAGCGCCTGGCGGATGTTCGCGACACCGGAAACCAGGTTGTCGAGCAGCCAGCCGAGTTGCTCCCCGCTGCTGTTCGTCGGAGTCATGATTTCCCCTCCCGGTCGTTCGGTTCGACTTCCTCGCCTGACGCATCTCCCGGCCCCCCGCCGAGGTGATGCCCCGCAGGGCTGGCGTCGGGGCTGTCCAGGTCGTCGACGCGGCCGCGCAGCCATCCGTCTTGCAGCTCGGATAGCCGGCTGCCGGTCTGCTCAGGCGCACGTGCCGGCGACCCGGCCACTTCGGGCGAGGAAAGGGGAGGTGAGAAGCGCTGGGAGGCGCTGGGCTGACCGCGCAGCTGCGGGACGAGGCTGGCCATGCGGACGCGCCGCGGCAAGCCCAGGTGCGTCCCGTCCGCCGCGCCGTCCGCGGGCCGGGCGGCCCCGGGACCGGCGGCCTCGGCCGGCTCGCTGACTCCCGCAGACCCGGTGGGGCCGACTGGTTCGCTGGACTCGCGGGGCTCGGGAGACCGCGCGGGCCCGGCGAATCCCGCAGGCTTCGCGGATCCGATGGCCGGGACCGCCGCCGTCGGCGATCCGGGCGGCACTGGCGCAGGACCAGGCGCCGGCCTTCCGGGCTGGCCCGGTACCGCCGGCGGCAGCGCCGGGAACGCCGGGCCCGCCAGCGGCGGCGCTGGCCCTGCGGTCAGCTCGGTCCCTGTGGCCCCGCGGTCTTCCGGCGGGGGGGCCGAGGCCACGAGCCGGTGCCGGCCTGTCATTCCGAACGCCGGACCCTGCCCCCCGTTCCCGGCCGGCGCGGCTTTGCCCGCCGAACCGTTAGCGGCCGCCGTCGGCAGCTCGCTGATACCGCCGGATCCCAGCCAGTCGCCGGTTCCGTGCTCGGGCACGATGATCTCCCGGGGGAGCAGCACGATGGCCGTGATCCCGCCGTAGTCCGACGGCCGCAGCGTCACGCTGATCCCGTGCCTGGCGGCCAGCCGGCCGGCCACGAACAGGCCCAGCTGGTCGCTATTGGCCAGGTCGAACTCGGGCGGGCTGGCCAGGCGCTCGTTGATGGCGGCTATTGCGTCAGGAGTCAGGCCAAGACCGCGATCCTCGATATCCACCGCGAAGCCGCGGCCGACGACGCCACCGGTGATCGTCACCCGGGTATTCGGCGGGGAGAAGGCTGTGGCGTTCTCGATCAGTTCGGCCATCAGGTGGATGACGTCGTTCACCGCGGTCCCGGCCACGGCGTCGGCGGAGTCGATGATCACATCCACCCGGGTGTAGTCCTCGACCTCCGCGACCGCCGCCTGCAGCACGTCGGCTACCGGCACCGGGTCGCGCCAGCCCCGGCCAGGCGTAGCCCCGGCCAGGATCAGCAGGCTCTCGGCGTGCCGCCGCATGCGGGTAGTCAGGTGGTCCAGGCGGAACAAGTCCGACAGCACGGCCGGATCGGCGGCCGCCCGCTCCATGGTGTCGAGCAGGCCGAGCTGCCGGTGCAGCAGCGATTGGTTCCGCAAGGACAGGCTGACGAAGACCTTGTTGATGCCCTTGCGCAGGCTGGCCTGGCCGACGGCGGCCTCCACCGCGGTGTGTTGCACGGTGGAGAAGGCCTGCGCGACGTTCGCGGTCTCGGTGATCTTGCCCGGCTTCAGCGGCGGGGACTCCTCCTCGATGTCCACGTCCTCGCCGCGGTGCAGCCGCTCGACCAGCCGCGGCAGCCGCTCGTTAGCCATCTGCCTGGCGCTCTGATACAAGTCGGTGAGCTCGACCCGCAACCTGCGCCCGAATCGGATCATGACGAAGACGGACGCGGCCACTGCAACCAGGCCCAGACCGCCGGCCAGGGCGAGCGCGGTCACCGTGCTGTCCCGCAGGTGCGCCGACTGCGCGCTCAGCGCGGCGCCGATCGGCCGCTCGCTCGCGATCGTCTGCGCCTGGAACGCCTGGGCGGTGGCCTGGAAGACTGCGGGATTTACCGGTATCGGCTGGCCGGCCGGGCTGGCCTCGATCTGGTTTTCGGTGGCTTGGAGATTGCGGTAGGCGGGCGAATCGTATATCCGCGTGAACACGGCCGCCATGGCCGGGTTAGCCAGCGAGAACATGTTGCCGACCTCGAGGTTCTGCTGGCCGACCAGCTGCGCGAAAAGCACCCGTTCGGGCTGCGTCATCAGGCGGCCCCTGGCGAGCGCCGCCTCGATCAGCGTAACCGCGCCGCCGGTGAACTCCTGTCCCCGCGCCTCGGCGATGGCCGACTGCGTCATCAGGCTGAGCTCGGGATCGGCCGGCGGCGAGGAGATGCTGAAGAACTCGAATTCGGCGGTGCTGATGGCGCTGTAGGCGTTGAACGCGCTCACCGTGTTGTCCGCCCCGGAATCGACCGCCGCGCGTATCCGGCCCAGGCCGGACAGGTCGGCGAGGAAGATGTTCATCCGCGTTATCGCCGAGGCGTCCAGCAGCCCGCGGACCGCCAGGATCGAGCGGCGGACCTGCGGGGTGGACCGGTCGGTGTTGTGACGCGCGGCCGCCAGTTCCGCGCGCAGGAGGGGCGACCGGCGGTCACCTCCCAGCCAGATGAGGGTGATCGCGCGCTCGACCGGGAGCGCCTCCTCCAGCGAGGTGACACTGGGGAAAATCGTGGTCTCGACCGTGTTGTAGTGCTGGTACCGGATGACGTTGCCGAGAGCGACGCTGGCGGTGAAAACCCATAGCGCCGCCAGGGACAGCAACGGGATCAGCAGCAGGCTGACCAGCGTCAACCGCGCGGACCTCGTGCGGGGCGGTGGCGGGTCGGCGGCCATGGCACCTCCGGGCAGTACTCGGCGGACGGGCAGGCCCGGAACTCAAGCGCCCAGAGAGGCAACCCGGAACGGGTCGCCCAGACGGGCAGCGCACGCCATAGGGTGCACTGCACGCTAATCGTCCACCTGCATGCGCCCCCCAGCGCCCTTCATCTCCCCGCGGTGAGCTGAGACGAGGAAATGCCGGTGCCCGGTCCTGTCAGCTTGAACCCGGCCTCTTTGTTCCTATCAGGTTCCTGCATGTTCTTTGGGAACCTTCTGCAAACCGGGTCCAAAATTGTGCCGATGCGTCATCCCGGCCAGGCTCGCCTCCCGCCCGAGTACCCCGGACCTGAGCGCGCTCAACCAGAACCGGCTCGCGGTCTGCCGCGTGAACCGTCAGCGTCACCCTGCGTCGGATTCTGCCCTGGTGAAGCAGGCTTTACGTGAGGTTCCGCTGGCGGATCAGCCCTACGCTTAGACCGGGGAACTGAAGGGGTTCCCGGTAAGCGACGGAGCGGATCATGGCCGTGAGCGAGGACGGGGGCCCTGACAGCCAGGTCCCGGGGGTCAGTGGCGATCAGGCTGGTGTCTCAGTTACGCCGGCCCCCGCGCGACCAGGCGCTGCGAAGCACCACGTGCTCCGCGATCAGGAGCGATGGCTGCTGGATCAGGAGCGGCGCCTGGTCGATATGGAGTCCCACGCCGTCGAGTGGGTGCGGGCTACCACGGCGGGAACCTTCTGGTCCAGGCTGAACGCCGTCGATTTCATGAACAGCTCCATGCAGTTCGCCGCGCTCGCGGTGCTGTGCCTGTTTCCCTTCCTGATTACCGTTTCGGCCGAGACCGGAGGTGACGCGCGACACGCCCTGATCGCCCGCCTGGGTCTGAATGAGCAGGCCGCCCGCGACGTCGACGTGCTGATGTCTTCGGGAAGCCACACGGTGAAGGATCTGAGCATCCTGGGGGTAGCGCTGGTGCTGCTGGGGGCGCTGGGCATGGCCTCCACGCTGCAGGTGTGGTACCAGCGCGTCTACGACCAGCCGCCGGCCCGCAAGTGGACCAGGCAGCTGGCCAACCGGCTTTTGTGACTGGGTGGCTTGCTGGGCTACCTCACCGCCCAGGATTTCGCCTGGACCCAGTTGAAGCAGGTCGGCGCGGCCCGGGTGACCACCTACATCGCCACGTTCATCCTCGCCGCGGCCTTCTACTGGTGGACCCCCCACGTCCTGCTGCTGGGCAGGATTACCTGGCGCCGGCTCTTCCCCGCCGCCATCGCCACGGCGGTGTCGGTGACTGGTCTCGGCGTGTTTTCGGCCCTGTTGTTCTCCGGGCAGATCGTGTCCAGTGACGCGGACTACGGGCCGATCGGTGTGGTGATGGTGTTGTTGTCGTATCTGATCGGGCTGGCCGTCTGCCTGCACCTGGGCGCTGTGGCGGGTCGCACGTGGAACGAGCGCGGTTCGCAGCCGCGTGCCGATGCCGAAGAACTTCCCGCTGCCGTAGATGGGTGAGCAAACGGACCCTGGACACCCCGTGTCGCTTCGGCGGCATGGTGCGATGAGACGGCCCGGGGCAGGAGGTGGCCTGCTATGAGTCTGTCCGAATACGGCGTCATGTTCGTGCTGGTCGTGATCATGGGCGCCGGGATACCGGGCCCGGGTGATGCCTCGCTGATCGCGGCGGGCGCGCTGGCGGGGGAGGGCAAGCTCAACATCTGGATCGTGCTGGTCACGGCCGGGGTCGCCTGGCTGCTCGGTTCGGTCATCGGATTCGTGATCGGCGCCCACGGGGGACGCCCGCTGCTCGACCACCCCGGGCGCCTGGAGAAAAGGCGCCGCAAACTGCTGGCCAAGGGCGACCGCGCCTTCGGCCGGTACACCTTCGTGGCGTCCGCGACGTTGCCGGCCTTCGTGTCCGGGATCTTCCACGTGCGATTCTGGCTGTTCATGCTGGGAGCGATGGCCGCCGGCGTCTTCTGGATCGGGATCTACGTCGGGATCTCGTACCTGCTGGGCGAGGAGATCGCCAAGCTGGTGGGGAAGATCGGCACGAAGGCGCTGATCGGCGTGATCACCCTGGTCGTCGTGGGGCTGTTGATCAGGGCCGGGTTGTCGAGGTGGCGCGCCAAACGCCAGGCACGACTGGCCGGGCAGGACCCGCCCAAGGTTGAAGCCGCGCAGGGCTGAACAGGAGCCTCCTCGGCGAACAGGCTGACGCTGGTAAACCAGGTCACGCCGCCCGCGAACCGGGGCTGGCGTGAGAGCATGCTCCCATCACGCCAGCCCGGCAAGATCAAGAGTGTAGGTAGCTGTCTACAAAAGTGCAGGTGAACCGGCAAGCACGTCCGCAAGGCGGTTTGATGCCGCGGGCAAAGACCAGCGAAGACCTCGCCGGCGCCCCCTGCGGTGACCAGCACAAATGCCGTCAGTCCACGCGTTGCCCGCAGAAGTTCCGGGAAAGCCCAGCGCCTGAACAGCGGCCAGTTCGTTATCCCTGCGTGACCTATGAATGCCGGGCAACCGGGTTCTACGCGGGCACTGACTGGGCGACGTCTGCGTCAGTTCCCTGCTTGGCTAGTGTCTGCGCCGTTTCCGCCTGGCGGATGGCGGCCGACCTCATGGAGCGCGAGGTCCAGCGTTCGGTGCATCCCAGCGTGTCCCGGCAGTACCAGCGCACGTCCTGGCAGGCGTCGCCGCCATCGGCCACCATCTGGTCGGCAGGCAAGCGAATGCCGCACATCCAGCAGGACCTGACCGGGGCCCGTTCTCCCCACGGCGGGACCGGGCGCTGCTGATGGATCATCATCTGTTCCCCTCGTCAAGCCTCGGCATCGGCAGTGGCCGCGGCGCCGGTAGCAGGGCGGTTCACCGGCGCGGCCGCCTGCGATCAGGCCAGCCGGCCGCAGCGAGCACCGCCTGCCGCCGACGGGCGGCTGATCTGCCCGGTCAGCGCGGCGCCGCCGCGCTGCCCTTCCCCTCACCGGGCTGGATTCACCCGTCTGTGCGTTCCCTGGTCTCACGCTCCCGAGCCCAAATAACAGTCAGATAAATCTGCGATAAATATTCGGCCTACTTCCGAGCCATTACGGCGTGGCATGTGGACAACTTCAGTCTTTCATTTATGCACAGGATGCGAATGCCGTTGCCCCAGGTAACCACCCTGCTTCCGGCCGGGGACGCCACCGCAATCCCCAGCATTTCCCCCGGTGCGCACAGGCCCACTACCTTTTTGCACAAGTCATCCACAGGCTCATGCACAGAAGAGGCGTCAGTGGCTTCTGGCCGGGCTCGCGGGTGGCCTCGCCATCGGCATCCCGGCCCGATGCCGCTGCCGGCGGAGCCCTGACCTTGACCCACAGCAAGATGACCCAGCACCGATGAGCGAGCCGTGTGCCGGCCGGGCCTGCCGCGTATGGTGTCGGCATGCCCTGGGCTGGTCTTCCGCAGCTCAAAGCCGCGCTGCCGCGGATGGCGGTGCTGGCCGGGATCTGGGCGGGGCTTACCGGGCTTCTGCTGGCTGCTGGCGCGGTCGTGATCCATTCTGCGGCGATCACGCATTTCGACCAGCACATCACGCGCGTGGTAGTGGAGTCGCGGACGGCGCCGCTCAACTCCGCCATGAAGGCCATGACCTGGCTCGGCTCGTGGATCGCGATCGTGGTCGCGGCTGTGGCCGTCGCCTTGCTGGTGTGGACCAGGCGGCTGCCGGTGCTGGCCTTCATCGTGGCCGTGCTGGCGTGGGCGGGCGAGACCGGCGGCGTGCAGATCGGCAAGCATGTGCTCGCACGCGAGCGGCCTCCGGAGGCCATCCGGCTGGTTCATGCCCACGGCTGGTCCTTCCCCTCCGGCCACGCCGCGGCGGCATGTCTGGCGTTCACGGTTTTGGCCTGGTGCCTGGCTGCGCTGGGCGGCCACCGGGCGGTTCGGATAGCGGGCTGGCTGGTCGCCGGGCTGGCCATCGCGGCGACCGCATTCTCCCGGGTGGAACTAGGCGTGCACTGGACAACCGATGTGATCGCCAGCATCGTGTTCGTGGCCTGCTGGCTGACGGCCATTGCGGTAGTGTTCGGCGGCCGCCTCCGCCAGCCAGCACCGATCCGTGATCAGGCCGCCGACGCTGAGCCCCTGCCGCGTCAGGGTGAGACTCAGCGTTAACCGGCACCGGCTCGACGTCAGGGCTGGCGCATCTTGCTGGCCAGGTCCTTCGACGGCGCCGAGCGCACCATCCGCCTGGTGCTCTTCACCGCGCGGGCCTGGCGCTTGGCCTTGTGCTCCAGCTGGTGCATCTCCCGCTGGACCGCCCGCTTATTCACCGCCACCAGGTGCTGCATCGTGCTGGCCGTGTTCTCCTGGCCCAGCCGCCGCAGCGCTCCTACCACGATCGCGGCCACGGCCACCCGTTCGTAGAAGCGGCGGTTGCGCAGCACGTGGCCCACCACGCCCAGCCCGACCAGCCCCAGCGCCGCCCGGCCCTCAAAGCCGGAATCTCCCGGCTGCGCCGCCGAGCCGCTGCCCGCCGCGGTGATGGCCACCGCTGCCCTCCCGGCACCCTGTCCTGATCTTGCCATGCCGCCTCACCACCCCAAGCCCGCGCTCACTGTCCAGCGTCCCGCAGATGACCTTCCCCGGCATCACCCCCCGCGGGGTGATCCAGAAGTCGCCCGGCCAGGAGCCGCTGTACTTCCGCTCGATCTCGCGGGCCCGGCCCAGCGCTTGGCGGGCCTGGTCGGCCCGGCGCCTGTGTTCGGGGTTTCCGGGGTCGCGGAAGGCAAGCCCGTCCTGGGTCCGGGTACTCGCGTTCCTCCAGGCGCCGCTCGCGCTCGCCGGCCTGGCGTCCGCTGCGCCCGGGAACCGGAGCATCTCCCCCGGCCGCTGTCGCCTGCGCACGGGCCATGCCTCAAGGATGCACCTCGGCTACCAGTAACGGCCGGCTACTCCCGGTACGGCCAAGTGGTGGCCTCGTGGGCACTGCCGGCCGCGCCCTGTCCTCGCTTCCTATCCGGCGGCTCCGTGGCCGATGACGTGCGCATGCGCGTGTTCGTGCAGGGCCTTCTCGTCTTCGTGGGTGACCGGCTTGAGGTCGAACACCACCTTCTTCACCGTTCCGGTGAACGCGTAGGGGGCCTTGTCTTCGTAGGCCAGGTCGACGACGAGGCCGTTGTCGCGGCCGATGTCCATGCCCGCGTAGCTGGAGAAGGCAATCGGCACGGTGTGCGGCATCTTGCCCTCGCCGATGACCTTGCCGTTGGCCCACAAGGTCACGGTGCCGCTGGTGCCGGGTTTGGCCTCGTCCGCAGTGAAGAGCATTTTCACGCTGACGTCTCCGGCTGGGATCTTTTCCGCCGATGTCTGCTTGTAGGTTTCCACGCCGAGGAAGGAGTAGGTGTGGTTCAGCATCCCGTTGCCGTCGACCCACAGCCCGAATCCGCCGATGAAGTCGGCGTTGGCGACGATGACACCTTCCGCGCCGCCCTCCGGCACCTCGAGCTCGGCCTCGATGGCGTAGGACCGGCCGTAGACGCGCGGCACCATGCCGCGCTGCACGTTCTGGACATCCCCGGCGAAGGTGAACCGCGTGATGGTGGGCAGCGGCGGCAGGTTGCCGAACAGCACGCTCATGCCGCCGAGCAGTGGCAGCACCCGGTTGCTCTCGGCCTCGGCCCACCACAGTTCCTGCAGCTCTTTGAGCTTGTCTGGGTGCTGCGCGGCCAGGTCGCGGGCCTGTGAGAAGTCGTCGGGCAGGTAGTACAGCTCCCAGACGTCTTTCTCGGGGTCATAGGCACCGGGGGCGAACCGCATGAGGGTCTGCGGCGAGAAGTCCCAGGGGGCCCGGTCCAGTTTCGCGCAGGCCCACCAGCCGTCTTTGTAGATGGCGCGGCTGCCGAACATCTCGAAGTACTGCACCGTATGCCGTTCCTCCGCGTGCGGGTCGGCGAAGGTAGGCAGGAAGCTGGTGCCGTCCATCGGCTCCTGGCCGATCCCGTCGACGGTGCTGGGCTCGGGCAGGCCCGCGGCCTCCAGGACGGTGGGGGCGATGTCGATGCAGTGGGTGAACTGGGTGCGCACCTCGGGGCTGGCGCTGATCCGGTCCGGCCAGGCCACCACCATCGGGTCGCGCGCCCCGCCCAGGTGACTGGACAGCTGCTTGCCCCACTGGAACGGGGTGTTCCCGGCGTGCGCCCAGGCCGCGGCGTAGTGCGGGGCAGTGTGGTCGCCGCCCAGGGCCTCGATGCCGCCGTACTGTTCGATGAGCCGCAGCTGCTGCTCAGGGTCGAGCACCAGCGCGTTGAGGAAGGTCATCTCGTTGAACGAGCCGGTGATGGTGCCCTCCATGCTGGCGCCGTTGTCCCCCCAGATGTAGAAGATCAGCGTGTTGCTCAGGTCGCCCAGGCCCTCGATGGCATCGAGCAGCCGGCCGACGTTCCAGTCGGCGTTCTCGCAGAACCCGGCGAACACCTCCATCTGCCGGGCGTACAGCTTCTTCTCCGCGTCGTTCAGCGTGTCCCAGGCCGGGAATATCTCCGGCCGTTTCGTCAGCTCGGTGTCCGGCGGGATGATCCCGAGCCGCTTCTGCCGCTCGAAGGTCTGCTCGCGGAGCTGGTCCCAGCCGCCGTCGAACCTGCCCCGGTACCGGTCGGCCCAGGCCTTGGCCACGTGGTGCGGCGCGTGCGCGCAGCCGGTGGAGTAGTACATGAACCAGGGTTTGTGCGCGTCCTGCGCCCGGACGCCGTGCAGCCACCGGACGGCCTGGTCGGTGAGGTCGTCGGGGAAGTAATACGGCGCGCCGTCCTGGCCGTCCTGGACACCGAGGGTCGAGTTGTCCTGGGTGATGATGGGGTCGTACTGGCCGGCCGCGCCGGACAGGAACCCCCACCAGTGATCGAAACCCCACGCCTGCGGCCAGCGGTCGAACGGGCCCGCGGGACCCTGGACATTGTCGGGGGTCAGGTGCCACTTGCCGAACCCGCCGGTGACGTAGCCGTTCTCCTGCAGGATCCGCGGCAGGCCCGCGCAGCTGCGAGGCCGTGCGGCGGTGTACCCGGGGAACGGGCCAGGGTACTCGGCGATCGACCCGAATCCCACCCGGTGGTGGTTACGGCCGGTCAGCAGCGCAGCCCGGGTTGGCGAGCACACCGCGGTCACGTGGAACCGGTTGTAGGTGAGCCCCATCTGCTGCACGCGGGTCAGGTTCGGGGTAGCGATCGGGCCGCCGAACGTGTCCGGGCCGCCGAACCCGGCGTCGTCGATGAGCACGACCAGCACGTTCGGAGCGCCGTCCGGCGCCTGCGGGCCGGGGATCATCGACCAGTCAGCGACCGACTGGTCGAGCGTGCGGCCCATCGTCCCGCCGAAGCTGCGGTCGGGGATGGGCAGTACCGTGCGGTCCGGGCTGAACTTGCCCGCCGCCCTGGCCAGGGCGGCCTTGAGCTCCCCGATGCTGCCCGAGTCCATCGGGGCGACCGACTTCGCGGACGACCCCGCGAGCGCCTGCTCGGCCGCGAGCCGGTCCTCGCCGTCGACCACGGTGACGACGACCGCGGTACCCGGCTGGAGCTTGTCGCCGAGGCCCTCCTCGATGCCGCTGTCCACCTTGTGCTTGGCGAACATGCCGGTCAGCGCGCCGGCCGCCGCGCCCACCGCCACCGACGCGAGCATCGGCGGCGAGAACAGGCCCACCACCAGGCCAACACCGCCTCCCCAGCCCAGGCCCTTGCGGCCCAGATGGTCACCGGTGTGCGTCACCCGGACCTGGCCGTCGGCATCGTGCTCCACCAGGATCACGCCCTGCGACCTGACCGTCTTGTCCTTGA
>Ga0306926_10005781_pt1 | contig 13230 bp, 16 predicted proteins | sample flu12Cox44000178_FD_203759 | JGI IMG/M metagenome (GOLD analysis project Ga0306926, IMG submission 203759) | Lab enrichment of tropical soil microbial communities from Luquillo Experimental Forest, Puerto Rico - flux8day.12C.oxic.44.000.178 (v2)... | ecosystem: Environmental > Terrestrial >... | reverse complement strand
TCGCGAGCGAGGATTGCTTCGGAGCTCACGCTCGTCGCAATGACGGGAAAACCGGATCGTCCTGGTGGTCCAATTCCAACATTCGCGTCCCGTTTCGGAGGCATATTTGCGAATGTTAGAATTACAGGACCACCAGCAAATATGGGCTCTTAGTGGAGTTTTGGATTTGACATTCGCTTTGTTACCCCGCGGTCAGCACGGTAGCGAATGTCAAATCCACTCCACTAGAACGGACTGACCGAAAAATAGCGCAGCCACAGATCGGTGTAGCCGCCCTTTTCCCATAGCCGGAACAGCGCCCAGTTCAGCGCCTGCCGCAGCAAGTCATTGCCCTTGCGCACGGCAATGCCGATGCCCTCACCGAAATAGCGGCTTTCAACGAAGGGGCCGCCCGAAAAGGCGCAGCACTCCGCCGAATCGGTGCCATTGATCCAGAACGCCAGCGAAATCGCGTCGCCGAAAATGAAATCGATCTCGCCGCGCCGCAGCGCCGCGCGCAGGGCGTCGTCGTTCGGAAAAGCGTGCAATTCGGCGTCCGTGAACATCGCCTTCAGATAGGCCTCATGCGAAGTGCCGGCGATGACGCCGACCTTCCTGCCTTCAAGATATTCGGGGCGGATTTCGCGCATCACGCCGTCACGGCGTGACACGAAGCGTGCCGGTGCCCGGTAATAGGGATCGCTGAAGTCGACGCGGGCTCGCAATTGCGGCGTCACCGCGAGCGAGGCGATGATGGCATCGCCTCGGTTGCTTGCGAGCGCATCGATCAGCGTCTCGAAACGTCGCATCTGGATCGTGCATGTGGCCTTGATCTCGTCGCAGATCATCCGCGCCAGATCGACGTTGAACCCGGCAGGATTGCCGTCGGGGCCTGTGAAATTGAACGGCGGATAATCGGTCTCGGTCAAAAACCGGATCACCGTGATGCGCGACAGGTCGGGCCGGTCGGGCCGCCGCCGCGGATCCCAGAAGCCGGGGACAGCCTGGGGCGCCGCCTCCACGCCCGGCCTGGCGGCCGTGCCCTGGTTTGGAGGGTTTTGGGCGTGGGCCGCACCGACGCCCAGCAGAAGTGCAAAACATATCGCCGGCAGAACAGCGCCCGTTCGCAGCGGCACGCCGATCGGCCTTCGGGGGTTTTTCTCGACAAAGAAGGTTTTATTGAAATGCATTACCCGCGGGCTTTTCCTGAACAATGATGGATGGCCTTATAGAGCATCCGGCCGGTCGAGCGAACATGGTTTGGCCTGAAACCGCGGATCGCGGCTTGTGCCCTAAAGATGCGGCTTGTGCCCTAAAGATAACGCCGGAGGTCGGCAGCCGCCTCTTCCGGCTTGCGGTTGAGATTGAAGGGTGCCACGAACTTGCCGTCGCGATCCATCAAATAGATCAGCGCGGTGTGGTCCATGGTGTAGTCGCCGTCCTTGAGCGGAACCTTCCTGGCGTAGACCCGATACTGCGAAAGCACTTTTGCGATCTGGTCGGGATTGCCGGTAAGGCCCTTGAGGCGCGGATCGAAGCTCGACAAATAGTCTTTCATCGCCGCCGCGCTGTCGCGCTCGGGGTCAACCGAAATGTAATAGGCATTGATGCGGTCGGCGTCCTTGCCCATCGCCCGCAGCACCTCGGAAATCTCGAACAGCGTCGTCGGACATACGTCCGGGCAATGGGTGAAGCCGAAAAAGATCAGCGTGGGATGGCCCTGCATCGATTTCTCGGTCACGGTCTGACCGCTCTGGTCGGTGAGCTGGAACGGGCCGCCGATCGCAGCCGGGGCGGCCACATGTCGCAAGCCGCCGAGAGCCCACAGCATCAAGACAAGGCCAACGATCAGGCTTCCGGCGAATGCTCCGACAATGACCAGCGGACGGGTGGTCCGATCCATCACGAAATTCCCTGTTGCTTGTCAGAAGCAGGCAAAGATGCCGGAGGCGATCATTTCGAAAAAGACAGCCGTCCCATAATGAAACCACAGCACCAGTGCGCCAAACAAAATGGCTGAGCCGAGTCCCGCCGCCCCAGCCACGACCCCGCCCGCAAGCTTGCGCGCAGGTTGCGAGCTTGCACGCATCGGGTGCGCCGTGGAAAGGGGGTAAGCCATCTCGACCATCTGACCGAAGGAGCCGGAGGCGGTTTCGAGCACCGTCTGCCGACCTGCTCCGCTCAGATAAGGCCAGTCGCGCAGGCGGGCAAGCGCTACTGCAATGAAGTCATGCCGATTTGATTGGCGCGTCTGGTGCTCCGATTCCGAAGTTCGCAAGCATTCGCGGCACCTCTTATGCGAACTTCGGAATCAAAGGAGCACCAGAAAGGTAGATTTTTTCTAGTGGAGTTTTGGATTTGACATTCGCTTGAGAGCGCACGGTAAAGCGGGCAGCGAATGTCAAATCCACTCCACTAGCGCCGCCTATTTGAAGTACCTGCACCACGAGCCGCGAATTCTATACAGGAACTTCAAATAGAAAAGCGGCACTAGAATCAATATATTTGCTAGTGCCCATGACTTTCCGAAGTTCGTGAAAGTGGGCGCCGCGATGTAACACGAACTTCGGAAAGTGAGCACTAGCGCTGGGCGGAAGCCCGGGCATCGAGAAAGCACGGGTGGTACATGCTCATCAGCTCCTTGCCGCGCAGGTAGATCATGCGCGACGTCAGCCCGCCGCGAGCATTGATCCATCGCTTCACCTGCGGCGGATACATCGAATAGAGCATGTGGGTCGCTTCGGGATTGGTGATGGCGCGCCCGTCTTCGTCGAGATCCCACGCGGCGTGGAATCCGAGGGCGGCGTGAGAAGTGACGCAAATCTTGTTGTGGGGAATAGCACCGAGCACGATGGTGCAGGCCGACGCGCACAACCCGTCGATGATCACCATCTCGCCCGAACTGCGTACTTCCTGGTACCTGTCAACGTAAGTGCCGATCCGGCCGCCGCGATCCTCCCCAATACGTACGACCGCATGGCTCGCCCCCATGCCCGCCAGCAACAAAACCGCAGCGAGCACAACCGTGATGAACTTCATTCCCCAGCCCCAGTCCAAATCTGTCAGAACCGAATCCGAATGCTTTGCGTGATGCGCGGTAGTCAGCGTGTTGCTAGACGACAATTTTGTCCAGATGTGAGGCGAAGCCCAAATCAGATTCAATAAAAGTGTTGCCGGCAGGCTGCACCCCTGTCCCCGGCTCCCCGGCTGAAACATGCCTTCTGGTGGGCCAATGGCCCATTTGCCGTTGACCGCGCCCGATGCCACGCGTTCAATATTTCCCAAAAAACAAGGGAAAAACGATGGCTGAGCAAGCTGACGTCATCGTGGTCGGCGGGGGCCTTTCGGGTCTCGTCGCGGCCACCGAAATTGCCGATGCCGGCAAACGCGTCATCATGGTCGAGCAGGAGGGCGAACAGAACCTGGGCGGCCAAGCGTTTTGGTCGTTTGGCGGGCTTTTTCTGGTCAATTCCCCCGAACAGCGCCGGCTCGGCATCAAGGACAGTTACGACCTGGCACTTCAGGACTGGATCGGATCGGCAGGCTTCGACCGCGACGAGGATCTCTGGCCGCGGCGTTGGGCGGAGGCCTATGTGGGCTTTGCGGCCGGGGAGAAACGCACCTGGTTGCGGGCCATGGGGCATCGGCTGTTTCCGGTGGTCGGCTGGGCCGAGCGTGGCGGTTACGATGCGATGAGCCATGGCAACTCGGTGCCACGTTTTCACGTCACCTGGGGCACGGGCCCGGGCATCGTCGAGCCGTTCGAGCGGCGGGCGCACGAAGCCTCTACGAACGGCCGGCTCATCTTCAAATTCCGCCACCGAGTCGATGCGCTGTTGAGCACAAATGGCGTCGTCAACGGCATCAGCGGTTCGATCCTCGAGCCCGACCAGGTCGAGCGGGGAAAGAGCAGTTCGCGAAAGATTGTTGGTGACTTCACGCTGCATGCGCAGGCTGTGATCGTCGCTTCAGGCGGCATCGGCGGCAACCACGATCTGGTGCGGCAGAACTGGCCCAAGCGACTCGGTCAAGCGCCCGGGCACATGATCTCCGGCGTGCCCGAACACGTCGACGGCCGAATGATAGGCATCATTGAGGCTGCGGGCGCACGGCTGATCAACCGTGACCGCATGTGGCACTATGTCGAGGGCGTGCAGAACTGGTCGCCGATCTGGCCGCGCCACGGCATTCGCATCCTGCCCGGACCGTCGTCGATGTGGTTCGACGCCAACGGCCGTCGCCTGCCTTCGCCGCTGTTTCCCGGATCCGACACGCTCGGCCAGCTCGAATACATCATGTCGACCGGCCATGACTATTCGTGGTTCGTGCTGACCCAAAGCATCATCAAGAAGGAGTTCGCGCTATCGGGCTCCGAACAGAATCCCGATCTCACCGGCAAGAGCTGGAGCATGACGGTCAGGCGCGCCACCAACAAGGGCGCACCCGCGCCGGTCGAAGCCTTCAAGGCCAAAGGCGTCGATTTCATCGTGCGCGAAAAGCTCGATGACCTCGTCGATGCCATGAATGCTCTTGTCGGCAACAACCTCCTGAAAATCGAAATTCTGCAGGCGCAGATCGAGGCGCGCGATCGCGAGATCGCCAACGCCTATGCCAAGGACACGCAGGTGCTCAACATCCACAACGCGCGCCGCTATATCGGCGACCGCCTGATCCGCACCGCCGCGCCGCACCGCATACTCGATCCCACCCACGGCCCGCTGATCGCGGTGAAGCTCAATATCCTGACGCGCAAGACGCTCGGCGGATTCCAGACCGATCTCGATTCCCGCGTGTTCGGCCAGGACGGCAAAATCATGCCCGGGCTTTACGCCGTGGGTGAAGCGGCGGGCTTCGGCGGCGGCGGCATGCACGGCTATCGCTCGCTGGAAGGCACGTTTCTTGGCGGCTGCCTGTTCTCGGGCCGCAATGCCGGGCGCGCCGCGGCGAAAGCTGTCGCGTGACCGCCGATTCCCGCATCAGGATTCGGCGGCCAGAGAACCTGGCGACGAGCGCGCGGACGCGCCAAGAGCACGATCTGAGAAAATGGGAACCGGTCTTTCGAAAGACATCATGATCCAGCGATAATCGCAACGACATCCAGAGGGAGAACAATATGAGCATTCAGCGTTTCGAGATCGGGCCACGCATGAGCCAGGTCGTCGTCCATGGCGACACCATCTATCTCGCCGGTATCGTGGCCAATGCGACAGCCGGAGAAAGCGTGACCAAGCAGACGCAGGAGGTGCTCTCGATCATCGACGCTCACCTCAAAAAGGCGGGAAGCGACAAATCGAAATTGCTTTCCGCAACGATCTACCTAACCGACATGAAGACTTTTCCCGAAATGAATGGCGTGTGGGACGCCTGGGTTTCGCCGGGCAATACGCCGGCGCGCGCGACGGTAGAGGTCAAACTCGCCGCGCCCAAATATAACGTCGAGATCATGGTGACTGCGGCGCGATAGCGGCTGCGGCACAGGCACTCAGCCATTTCCCGAGCCCGGCCCATCAACCTGCAATGGTTGACGGCCCGGTAAGGCGACACGGTATGCCATTTTTCCGTTTCCGGGTCCGCAAGGCGGTCTCCCGACTTGTGGGATTACCGATTAACCAAAAGCAATATCGGCCGACTTTCCGGGAACCTGTCCGGCTCTGCTGCATCCAATGTCTCGACAATCCGGTATGATCGGACCCGCGAGATCACCATGGCCTACGCACAAGCACCGCAAATCAGTCCCGATGGCGCCGGCGACGCCGAACTGGTCCGCCGCGCCCGCGACCGCGACGAAGCGGCAATCCGCGCAATCATACGATCGAACAATCGCAGGCTTTATCGGCTTGCCCGTGGCATCCTGCGCAACGACAGCGAGGCGGAGGACGTCGTCCAGGAGACCTACGTCCGTGCATTCACCCACCTGGACAATTTTCGGGGCGGCTCTAGTTTCGGAACATGGCTCGGGCGCATCGCCATCAATGAGGCGTTGGGACGGTTGCGGCGCCGGCGCGCGCGCGTTGAGACGTCGTTGGAACCGGAACTCCTCAACGCAGAGATCATCCCGTTCCCCGTCCCGACCGCGTCCGACCCGGAAAAGACCATGGCACAGCGTCAGATTCAGAATGTCGTCGAGCAGGCGATCGATGAACTTCCCGAACCGTTCCGGATCGTGTTCATGACACGCGTGGTCGAAGGAATGAACGTCGAGGAAACCGCCGAGATTCTCGGATTGAAGCCGGAGACCGTGAAAACGCGGCTGCACCGCGCCCGCGCCGCGCTGCGCGAGAATGTGGAAAAGAAGATCGGACCGGTCGTGATGGAGGCGTTTCCATTCGCCGGCAAGCGGTGCGAACGCCTGACCGAGGCAGTTTTGAGACGGTTGGGACTGCCCGCGTAATTTCTTGGGAACCTTTCACTTCGCGCACCATCCAACGCCTGTGCAATCAACAATGCCGAGCGGCTTTGCCCCGGCGCACAGGAGGACCAAGCCATGTTCGTTAGATTGAGCGCGGCCATTGCCGCCATCAGCCTGTTGGGCGGTGCCGCCCTTGCGCAAGGCGCCAAACCAACCGATCCGCAAATCGCCCATATCGCCTACACCGCCGGCCAGATCGATATCGCGGCGGCCAAGCAGGCGCTTTCGAAAGCCAGCAACAAGGACGTCAAGACCTTCGCACAGGACATGGTGCGCGACCATGAGGCGGTGAACAAGCAGGCGCTTGATCTGGTGAAGAAACTCAACGTGACACCACAAGACAACGACACCAGCAAGACATTGTCGAAGAACGCCGCCGAAAAGATCGCCGAACTCGACAAGCTCAACGGCGCAGCTTTCGACAAGGCCTATGTCGCCAATGAAGTTGCGTATCACAAGGCGGTCAATTCCGCGCTTGAGAAGACGCTGATTCCCTCGGCGAACAATGCGGAACTGAAGAGCCTGTTGCAGACCGGCCTGAAGATCTTTCAGGGCCACGAGCAGCACGCCGAACACGTCGCCGCTGAGTTGAAATAAGGAGCTTGGCATGAGGTCGGGACGGATTCTCCCAATCGCCGCCGCGCTGCTGCTGGGCGCGTCCGTCTCGGCGCGGGCGGCGACGATTCAAATCTCGATGGAAAATCTCGAAATCATGCCGGCGGAAGCCTCAGTAAGAGTCGGCGACACCATCGAATGGATCAACAAGGACGTTTTGGCCCATACCGCCACGGCGCGGAACGGCGACTTCGATGTGATGTTGCCGCCGAAGAAGACCGGCACACTCGTGGTGAAGAAGGCCGGCACGTTCGAATATTATTGCCGCTTCCATCCGAACATGAAGGCGACGCTGACGGTCGCACCATAGCCGGCTTGTGCTGGCGAGGCGTAACGCATCAGAGCCGTCGCGGCCGTTCGCCGATCTGCGAAGGCGCGACCGATCAGGTCGCCCCTCCAGCCGTAAGCCGGCACGCGCCGACAATCCGGCCATCGGGCCCTTCGAGCACGACCGCGACGTCCTGGCCTTCCGGGAAACGCTCACTGATGTGCATCGGCGTGCCGGACCACTGCCCGACCGTACGCATCGAGCGGACGACATTGGCTTCGATCAGGGTGCGGCCCGAGTTCTCGCCGCGTCCGATCGCCGTGGTGTGTTCGTGGTCAAAGCCGATCAGCAAAATGTTGCCGCTGCCCGTGCCGGCCCCGACCTCGATCGAGACCTGTTCGCCATTTTTCGTCACGCTGACGGAAGCCGCGGTGCGGCTGTTGCGCCGTGCGTTCTCGATCGCGGCACCGACCTGTCCGCGAGCCGAGCCGACCATGCTGGCGGCGCCATCGACCACGATCTCCGGCGTATAGGATCCATCGCCGAAGCGGCGGCCGTAGACGTCCTGGCGACGGGTGGCAGCTTCAAGCGAGAACGGATCCCTCCAGCCCAGGCGGTCCCAATAGGTGACATGGAAGGCAAGCGCCAGAACATCGCGCCGCTGCTTCGACAACTCGTTCAGATACGCATTCGCCGGAGGACAGGACGAACATCCCTGCGAGGTGAACAGCTCGACGACGACCGGCCGCTCGGCGGCAAGAGCCGCGGCAGGAGACAATCCGGCGATCAAGGCAAGTGAAATGGCAAAGCGCGAGAACATGCGATCCTCCTTTTGGTCGATTCACGTTCTTCGTTTGCCGCAGCTTATTGTTACGCCGGGGCAAAGGCTTGCCGGCGGCGTGGATCACGCGGACTCTTGATTTTCCAAAGGAGGTCTAACGACGAGGATCGGGTTCGCATTTGCCGAAAAAACGGCGAGGTTTGGCAGCCGGCGAAGGCAATCGAACCCCCTGTGCAGCTTGGGAAGCTCTACTGTCATCAACTAGAACAAGAGCTTAGGCGGCAAGCCGGCAGAGCGGCGCCAAAGCCGATCAAAGGTTCTTGGAGCCCTGCGGCTTGCGGTGTCCGACAATGGTCACGATCCGCGGGCTTTGCAGATCTAGCTGGGGCACAAGGACATTCAACATACGGTTAGGTGCGGGAGCGCTCCGGCTGGATCGGTTCAAGAAAGTTTGGCGATGAACGTCGAGTCACGCTCGAAGGTTCAAGCATTGCTCTGAAGATGATGATCGGCAGGTAAAACAAAAGCATGGCAATTTTCCTCCATACCGAACAACACCCGGTTTTCAGCACCCGTTCCCGAAATAAACAGCCGAGTTCCCTGGAACGCCCTGATCGCTTATCCGACTACCGAGACGAATGTCTCACGTTCTTTCGCCATCGACCCCGGCTTGAGGGAAGATCTGATCGCGAAACAGAAACATCCCAAAGCCGAACAGCGATGCACACGCCGAGACGAAAAGCACGACCTTGGCAACCTCGGTCATGTCCATGTTGAGAATCCCCCATGCCCAATCGTTCTCTAGCAGCTTGGCGACTGCGCGGGCGCTAATCGTGTATCGGTCCACAAGAAATAGAGCTGTCCATTCTGCAACACGCGGAACAGGCCTTGTTGTTGCGCCCGCCGATGGCCATCGAACACAGGCTCGATCGCATGGAATAGGCCGTCGACGTCCTGGAGATCTCGCGGTTGAACTGAGACCTCGGTAAAAAAGCGCGACCGTGGCTATCGGTGGCGCCGTCAATGTTCAATTTTAATTTAAGCGACAAACACGTTTAGGGAGAGCAGCTTCCATCTCTGACCCGTTTCAGGAGGAGCGCATGAGCAAATCTGCGATCCGACTTATGACACTGGCGATTTGTGCGACTTCGTTGGTGGTGGTCCCGATGGCCGAACCAGCCAAGGCCGAGTCGAGCAGCAAGAAGCACAAAAGGCATGTTCAGAGGCATGTCCAAAGGGGTCCGGGCTTCAATGGCTACTGGTATGCCGGTCAAGCGTGGCCCGTGACGAGGCCGACGTCAGGTCCGGTCTGCCCGGGCGTTGGCCGTAGCTTCGAGTGCAAGGTATGGCCGCCTCCCTTCGACGAAGACCCCGATCGAAAAACTTCAGGCTCGGATGCCGGCGGTTAAACGGATCTATCGGGCGTGCGCGGGTGTTGGCAAGCTAGCCAGCCTGAGACTCCGCTATGCGACGCTAGATAGGTGGAGCGGGCGAAGGGAATCGAACCCTCGTATGCAGCTTGGGAAGCTGCCGTTCTGCCATTGAACTACGCCCGCGCGGGACATCCTGATTAGCCGAGACCGCGTGGTCCGCCAAGCGGTCATCTTGACCGAATCTCGATTTTCGAGCCGCGGCCATTTGTGGCGGCGCCATGATTGCCGTCGGGCACGCACTTACGGCTGGGTGGGCGTACACCATTTTCGACACGCGATTGGCCGGCGTGGCAACGCCCTGCCCTGGCATCAGGACCCTGTTCGATGTCCTGCTTCCGGTTGCTCCGCCGCGCCTGTCCGGCTAATTTTCCCCGATGATGAGAACGCCCCTGCTGCAACGCCGGCTGATTTCGGCGTCCGACTTCCGTTGCACGGCCGGACCGGACGACAAGCCGTTCGTCGAGCAGTATCGCTGTCATTCGGTTTCCTATGTGCGCAAGGGCAGCTTCGGTTGCTGCAGCCGCGGCCGGACCTTCGACCTGGTGACCGGGTCGATCCTGGTCGGCTATCCCGGCGATGAATATCTCTGCACCCACGATCACGTCTGCGGCGACGAGTGCCTGTCGTTCTTCTTGGCTCCCGAACTCCTCGAAAGCATCGGGGACGATCCGGCCATCTGGCGCGTCGGCGCCGCGCCGCCATTGCCCGAATTGATGGTGCTCGGAGAGCTTGCGCAAGCCTCGGCCGACGGCCGCAGCGACATCGGCCTCGACGAGATCGGTCAGTTGTTCGCCAGCCGCTTCGTCGAGGTGGTCTCAGGGCGGTCGCGCGAGGTAGCCCAACCGAGCGCGCGGGATCGCCGCCGCGCCGTTGAAACGGCGCTCTGGATCGAGGCCAATTCGCAACGCCAGATCGATCTGGACGATGCCGCCGATCAGGCCGGTGTCAGCCCCTTCCATTTCCTGCGCCAGTTTTCGAGCGTGCTCGGCGTTACACCGCACCAATATCTGGTGCGTTCCCGTCTCAGGCATGCGGCGCGGCTGCTCGCCAGCGAGGACATCCCGGTTACCGATATCGCCTACGATGTCGGATTTGGCGATCTTTCCAATTTCGTGCGCACCTTCCATCGTGCCGCGGGCGTCTCCCCGCGGTCGTTCCGCGAAACCGCACGCGGGAACCGCAAGATTTTCCAAGATCGCGCTGCCCTGCACTGAGTAGGGTGTCTCCATCCTGCGCGGCCGTTCGACGCGCTACTGAACGGAGACACTCATGTACGACCATATCGGAATCAAAGTCGGCAATCTCGATGCCAGCGTTCGCTTCTACACCGCAGCGCTGGCGCCACTTGGCTATGTGCTGTGCTCGCGCGATGAGAATGGCGCGGGGTTCGGCCCAAAGGGCGAGCCGGCCCTGTGGCTCTATCGGCACAACGGAAGCAACGGCGGCGCCCACATCGCGTTCCGCGCAGGCGAACACGCCGCGATCCGGAAATTTCATGCCGAAGGCATGAGGGCCGGCGGACGGGACAATGGCGGAGCGGGCCTTCGGGCCGATTACAGCCCGACCTATTTCGCCGCCTTCCTGATCGATCCCGATGGCAACAACGTCGAGGCGGTGTGCACCTGAGGGAGAACATCGATGGCTTCCATCCAGCGGGAATTTTTGATCGAGGCGCACCCCGACGAAGTCTGGTCGGCGGTGCGCGACTTCGGCGCGGTCGACCGGCGGCTCGCGCCCGGTTTCGTGATCGAGGCGCATCTCGATGGCGACGCGCGCATCGTGACCTTCCACAACGGCACAACGGCGCGCGAGCCCCTGGTCGATTGCGACGAGGCGCGGCGACGGCTGGTCTATGCGGTAATCAGCGAGCGCGTCCGACACTACAACGCATCGGTGCAAGTGTTCCCTGATGGTGAATTGCGGACCCGCGTGAGCTGGATCGTGGACGTCTTGCCCAACGAAATCGCGCCCTATATCGCAACCCAGATGGATCTCGCCGTGCTTGCCATGAAGAAGGCGCTCGCAAGCGCTCGCGCGCCTCAGTCCGCGACGATCGCGCTCTAGTCGACCACGCCGGAAAGGGCCGGGCGAGGCGACGCCATCCTGCTGTCCCCTGGTCCCCATCGCGTCAGAATGACGCTTGAAGTCGACAGCACGCCGAGCAGCACCATCGAGCTTGCTGCCAGCACAAAGAAATTCGCCGCGCTCGCACCATGGGTCGACATCCACCAGCCGCCGATGGCGATGAACAGGAGCCGGGCACTCTGCGCCAACACCGGCCCGAGCACCCTGGCCGCCCCTTGCGAAGAAAAATACATCGATAGCGCGAGCCCAATGCGATCCAAAGTGTACTTTAATTTGCCTTGGAAAGTGGAGCGGGAAGCCGCCACGCATTATCGGACCGCCCAATTTCATCATCCAGCCCTAGAGCCCGCGTCCCAGGACGCGGCTGTCAAAGTTTAGGACGTGTGCACCTGTGATGTCCGCTTTCGGGGGTAGAGCGGACCTCCGGTTATGATCGCCGAATGTCTGCTTATGACCCATCTGAGACATAGACCGGGTGGGAAATTTCGCAGCGCAGCGAACCCTGACATGATCCTAGCCATTGCTGTATGCTGCGAGGGGTTCTGGCTGGGGCAAAGAATGCAGTTCGATGTAATGAAACGTCGCGAGTTCATCACGCTGCTCGGTGGCAGCGCGGCCACGTGGCCCTTGGCGGCGCGCGCGCAGGAACCGGGGCGCACTTATCGCGTCGGCGGCTTGACCATTGGTCCGCGCACTGCGCCGTATTTTGTCGCGATGTTCGATACACTTCGGCGCGATGGCTTCATCGAGGGCCAAAACCTCACCATCGATTGGCTCCAATACGGGCCGCGCATTGATCTTGTTTCGGAATTCGCGGCGGAGCTTGTCAAGGCCAATGTCGATATCATTTATGCGACCGGCGATATCGCCATTCGCGCGGCACAGCAGGCGACGACGACGATTCCGATCCTCGGGGTTACCGACGATATGGTCGGCTCGGGACTGGTGAAATCGCTGGCTCGGCCCGGCGGCAATACGACGGGCATCAGCATCCTCGCGACCGAGCTTGATGGCAAGCGACTGGAAATCCTGATCGAGGCAGTGCCCGGACTGCGCCGTATAGCGGCCCTTGCTGATTCCAACACGACCGCGTCGCTGCAGCTTCAGGCACTGCAGGACGCTGCGCGCGTGCGCAATGTCGAACTGTCTATTCATCGGGTCGCCAGACCCGAGGACATCCCGGCAGCCGTCGATGCGGCGAAGGCGTCGGGCGCCCAAGCGCTGAATGCTTTGTCGTCACCCCTGATGTACGGCACTCGCAAGATTATCATGCAACGTGTCGCGGAGCTGCGTCTGCCAGCCATCTATCAATTTCCAGAAGAGGCGGTGGAGGGCGGCTTTGCCGCCTACGGCCCGCGTCTCATCCGAATCTATGGAGAGCTGACGGCCCAGCAGTTCGTTAAGCTCCTACAGGGCGCAAAGCCTGCCGACCTACCGATCGTGCAACCGACTAAGTTCGAGCTGGTGATCAACCTCAAGACCGCTAAGGCACTCGGCATCGAGGTGCCTCCGACGCTGCTCGGACGCGCCGACGAGGTGATCGAATGATGGCGCTCTTTGTTGCAGCGCATGAGTCCGCAGTTGATGCTGTGGACGGCTCCTCCACCCGGCACGCGAGTGCCATGGATTTGGGAGCTGCTAGGGCTCCCACGATCTGGAG
>Ga0306926_10005778_pt1 | contig 13236 bp, 10 predicted proteins | sample flu12Cox44000178_FD_203759 | JGI IMG/M metagenome (GOLD analysis project Ga0306926, IMG submission 203759) | Lab enrichment of tropical soil microbial communities from Luquillo Experimental Forest, Puerto Rico - flux8day.12C.oxic.44.000.178 (v2)... | ecosystem: Environmental > Terrestrial >... | reverse complement strand
TCGCGTCGGTCACATCGCCATAATGCAGCTGGAAGGAAACACCCGCCTCGTGCGGATCATGAATCAGGTGATCGAGGCGCTCGGTATTGAAGGATGACGAACGGCGCTTCACGCCATGGACCACGTAGCCCTTGGACAGAAGAAATTCGGCGAGGTAGGCGCCATCCTGCCCGGTCGCGCCGGTGATGAGGGCCACCTTGCCTGACGATCCAGCCATTATTGCACCCCCCGGCATACCGCCGTTCGTTCAGCGCTGGGAATTGTTCGCGCTCCCTTAAACGACATCTGACATGGCGCCAGATCGACGTCTGCGCGCTTCTGGGGACATAGCTTAGCCTTCTCCACCGCGCTCGGCTAAAGGCCGCGAGGGCGCGAACGAGTACAACAGCCAGACTAGCGCCCCAGGTAGCGAAGCGGCCGCAAAGGCAAGACCGAAGCAAACCGAGAAGAGCAACGCCTTTTCTGGCGCAACGCCGTGATGGCCAAGCAGCGAGATGACAGCAAGCTCTCGTAGGCCCCAGCCGCCGACCGAGATTGGGACTAGCGTCACGCCGATCACAATTGTGAACAATACCGCCGCGTCGGGAACCGGGAGCACGAGACCCTGCGCCCGTCCCAACGACCAAACAACGAGGATGGTGAGAACGTGGATGAAACATCCAAGGCCAAGGATCACGGGGCCCTTCGGCCCGAGAAGCACGCGACGGGCGTCCGCGGCCAGCGTTGCGAGCCAACGTGAATAACGCCACCGAGCGAGTGGCTCAACCATTTTCGGTGTAAACCAGAGACCGAGCGCGCCAGTGAGGAGCAGCGCACCGTATACGAGGAGCACCACGTCGCGATATCCGCCGAGGGCGGCGAGACCCGAGGGCAAGAGTAGGATGAAAAAACCCAGCGCGATCAATAGGCCCACTCCTACCCCTCGATCGATCACGACGCTTGTCACCGCGTTGCGCCAGTCATAGCCAAGCCGAACCAGTAACCAGGCGCGTACCCCCTCCCCAGCCACGCTAGGCAAGACCTGGGAGAAGAACGCACCGACGGCGGTCACAGCAATCACGACGGCACGCGTGATCCACTTACGCGCCGCCAGCGCATCTATGATATTGCGCCAACGCAAGCCCAAGACGGGGACCTCCAGCATGGCCACCAGGGAGGCGAATGCGACCCAGCGAAAATCCAACAGGCGAATCGAAGACAAGACTTGGCTCAAATCGATTTGTCGCAAGACATACCAAAAACACGCGGCGGTCACGAGAAGCTTCACCGCGAAGATTACAGCTTTTTTGCCCCCGCCACCGGCCGGCGGGCTGGTCGTCTCACGATCGCTGGTCACATTGGTGCTCACAATTTGCTGGTGACCCAACATTCCCCGACCGCAGCAATAGGTCCCTCAGCATCACTAGGAGGGTCGTCTTTGTGGGATCGTAATGGCCGAAGGAAACGCAAAGTTCAAGCGTTGAATCGCCAATGGCCAAGGATGCCCTGGCGCTCATGCGCGCCAGGCGCAAATCGAGGCCGACGCGCGCCATCGCCCTTGCTGGTATGACGGTCCGACGAGAACCTGCAGACCGAGTGAGGCCGCCGCGCGGGGTTTGACCGCGCTCATTTTGTCCAGGAGGACCACCGACGAATTCGGTTCACGAGGCGTTTCGGGTGTGACTTTGTAAATCGGTGAATGTGTGTATTTGGGGAACTCGTGTCGACGGCGCGACGCAGACAGGGCCAGGACGGAGAGCCTGTGTTTGATCCTCATAAATTCTGGATCTTGCCGACCGACCGCTATCTGACGCTCTCGGCTTGGGAGGAAAAAGATGCAGAGCTCGGGCTCGCGAAGCCGAGAGGCCGGCCGTCGACCCACGACTACATGCGCCATGGCACTCTCACGTTGTTTGCCGCTCTCGACGTTCTGGAAGGCAAGGGTTGTATCCACCCTCATATTCCAACATGGCAAGGCCATTCTCATTGATGCCAACTGGTTCTTGCTTCGACCTTGAGAAACCACCTCGGCACGAGATATGTAGTAGCTGTCGGCCTCCCTGGTCATCCCGATCTAGTCTAGTCCGGGAATGCCTGGCAGCTGGCCAACGTTCGCGGGCCGTGACGCCTTCGTAGGCAGTAAGAAGGGAGGCTTTTGATTTCTCTTGATCCACGTGTGTCGATCTACTCGCTGCGCCCTGCTATAGATCGGGCCGAGGACTGGCCGGAATGAAAAATAGGAGTCCCAGTGTGATTTCTTACGCTCATAACTTCGAAGACGTCATGCTTGCTCGCGTTTTCAGCGGTCGTACCGATGGCTTCTATGTTGATGTGGGAGCAGGTGATCCCGTGGCCTTGAGCGTGACCAAATGGTTTTACGATCTCGGCTGGAGCGGAATAAACATCGAACCGAATAGATCGCTTTTCAAAAAGCTTTCTGCTGATCGCTCGCGCGACGTCAATCTCGACTGCGGAGCTGGTGCGTCGCGCAAAAGCGCACAGTTTATGGAAATGCCAATTCCTGAGCTTTCATCCTTCGATTCACGAGTCCATGCGCGCGCCAGAGGGCAGAAGATTTTCGGCACAACGCGGACGGTTCGCGTGCTGCCTCTGACGGAAATTCTCGATCAATATGCCGGCGAGCGGCACATCGATTTCCTCAAAATCGACGTTGAAGGATGGGAGCGGGAGGTTCTGTGTGGGTTGGATCTGGAAAAGTATCGGCCCACCGTAATCTTGGTCGAATCCACCTGGCCGGAGACGCGTATAGAGTCACAATCGGAATGGGAGGACGACCTCATCGCGGCACGGTACACCTTTGTTTATTTTGACGGCATCAACAGGTTTTATTTGGCTAACGAACACTTACATCTGAAAGAAAACCTTGTACTTCCACCAAACATTTTCGACGACATACAGCCCGCTGCACTCGTCCAAATGGAATCCGAATTAAGACATTATCAAGCCGAGCGTTCCGCGGACATCAACAGATTAAACGAACCATTGAAGGTGTCGGAAACTGGTCGTCAAGCCCGCCTTGACCTAGTCAACAGATTGAACGACGACATAATCAACAGATTGGTCAGCCTTGAGAACGCGACACAGCACATAATCAACAGATTGACGAGCCTTGAGAATGCGATACAGGTCCACAAGTTTAGCACACGGCTCGGTCTAGTGCAGCAATACCCACCAACGGAATTGGAGGTGCCGGCCTCATATTATGCTGAGATTCCGCCGCCGAATGCGCCACGTATAGCCATTGTGACGCCTTCGTTGAATCATGCGGCATATTTGGAGCAAGCAATCGACAGCATTCTCGGACAAGAATATCCAAACTTGGCCTATTTCGTACAGGATGGGGTTTCGAAGGACGGCAGCGTCGATATCCTAAACTCCTACAATAGTCAGCTCGCTTGGCGCAGCGAGCCCGACACCGGCCAGGCAAATGCCATCAATCGAGCGTTCGAGAAAGTCAATGGCGACATCATGGCCTACATCAATAGCGACGACTTGCTGTTGCCAGGAACATTGAGCTATGTCGCTCGCTTCTTTCAGCGGAATCCGAAAGTGGACGTGGTCTATGGCCATCGCATCTGCATCGACAGAGACGGCTCGGAGATTGGTCGCTGGATACTGCCGCAGCACGACTTGGAGGCGGTCAAATGGGCTGATTTTATTCCGCAGGAGACGATGTTTTGGCGACGGCGAGTATGGGATGCGGTAGGGCCGTTCGACGAAAGCTTCCATTATGCGCTTGATTGGGATTTTATTCTGCGAGCCCAAGCGCAAGGGTTCCGGTTCAGGCGTTTGCCTCGATTCCTCGCCTGCTTTCGCGTCCATGTTGAGCAGAAAACGCTCGCACTAAAGCAAGTAGGCCAGCAGGAATGCGACATATTACGAAAGAGATCTTTCGGCACCGTTCCCACCCGCGTTGAAATAAACAATGGATTACGCAGGTATATGCGGCGCCATGTTGCACTTCACATTGTTTCGCGATTGGAGCAGCGGTGGTCCAGGTACAGGAGGCAGCTGGTTAGGGTCACGTTTCCGGTAAGAACGATGATCCGCAATGAGGATGCAAAGACGCTTTCTTGGAATGCCAAAGATGCAGATTAATGAACGCAGAAAGCTCCGAATTTCGACAGTGGCAATTGACGGCCCGTCTTCCGCATGAACTGTGCTCGGCTAGGCTGCTCTTGAAGAAAGGATGGCCGGATTTGAAGAAGTCAGGTTCGGACCGGAATTCGGTCCACGCGCGTCACGCAGCTGCACATTGACGGCGCTCTGGACGATGTACTGCGGTCGGCGGCGCACCTCGTTATATATTCGTCCGACATATTCACCCAAAACGCCAATCGCCGTGAGTTGTACGCCGCCAATGAAAAGGACCAGTACCGTGATCGTGGGAATGCCCATGGGGTAGTCATCCCCATGGATGATCTTGAGCGCGATAACCACTACGATCGCGGCCGCGCTGAACAGCGCGATGCTGAACCCTGTCCACATCATGAACTGCAGAGGAAAAGTCGAGAAGCCGAATAGACCATTGAATGCAATTTTGAGGGAGCCAAGATAACGATTGTAGTTACCCCGCCCGGCGTGCCGCGCTTGTCGCTCGTATTCGATTTCTGTTTGTGGAAATCCAACAAGCGAGACGAGCCCGCGCAAGAAGCCGTGTGATTCGCTCAGACAGCGCAACTCCTCGACGACGCGGCGACTCATGATACGGAAATCGCCGGTATTGGGTGGTATCGAGACCTCCGCCACCTCGTGGATCATCTTGTACCCGATTGCCGAGATAGCTCTTTTGATCAAGGTCTCCCCTTCGCGGCTACGGCGGCGCGCCGTGACGACGTCGAATCCCTCCTCCGCTTTCTGCAGCATAGTCTCAATCAGCTCCGGAGGGTCCTGCAGGTCGACGTCGATGACCGCGCACCACTCCCCACTACAATTGAGTATGCCGGCAATGGTGGCCGCCGGCTGGCCGAAACGGCGGCTGAAGACCAAGAGACCTATAGAGTCATTCTTGGCAGCCTCTTCCCGGATGATAATCTCCGTCCGATCGGGTGACGGGTCGAGGGAAAAGATGATCTCATACTCGCCTATACGTTGAAGGGCTGGCACGAGGCGTGCGAGAAAAGGACGAATGTTTGCTTCCTCTCTATAGACCGGCACCACGACCGATATGCGCGGTGTACCCCGTTCCCTCATTTGTCCTTGATCGCTCTTTCTGTGTCACACGAGGCTCAATCCAGCCCCGCGCGCGGCCACTGTAGAAGAATCTGGTTATCGCGTTAGTTTGAATCTGGTAGCACTCTCTCCTCCTGGGGTTAACTACACCAATAACGTCTCAGGCGCAGATAGTCAAACATTCCCCCGGCCTCTTCGGCCGCCGACGAGTATGCGTTGCACATTGAAGCTTTCCGCAGAACCCGCAGCGCTGAGCGGTCAGCGGTCCCAACCTCACAACCATCGCTCGATTATCACCGTGCGTGTCGCGTTGTGCTTCTGAAAGCGTCGGGTTCTGCTTGGCAAGCCCGGCCAATTTCGCTAACTGTGCTTGACGTTGCTGAGGCTCATTCCGCCGCGCTCGTAAAAGGTTACGATGGCAAGAACTGCGACACCTCAAATCATCTTGCCTTCGCCGAACAGCGTGAATGCGGCCGAGCAGGCAGTATGGGCCGGCCAGGCATTCGTCGTCGGGACAGCAACCGAGCGGATCTTGTCGTATCCGGTACGGGAGTCCGGTTGGAACGACGGTATTGCGCGTTTTCATCGGCAAGAAGCTGCCAGCGATCATTTTATTGACATCGCCTCGCGCGCCCACGCGATGAAGGAAGTCAAGCGGTCAATTGTGCAAACGCCCTCGGTGATCCTGGAGATTGGATGTGCAGCGGGACTTTTTTTGCGCGAGCTCCTTCAGCAATTGCCCGGGCATGTCACCATCGGTTCCGATTATACGCTAGACACCTTGCAGGAAGTCGGTTCAAACATACCGTCTGTTCCACTCCTTCGGTTCGATCTGAGTCAATGTCCGCTACCTGACGGCTTCGCCGATGTTGTGGTTCTGTTAAATGTTTTGGAACACATCGAAGATGATGAAAGCGCAGTGGCCCATCTTTTCCGAATCTTGCGACCCGGTGGTGTTGCCATCATCGAGGTTCCGGCGAAAGCTGCGCTCTTCGATATCTATGATCGCGTGCTTATGCACTTTCGACGCTACGATATGCACCGACTGACGCGACTTTTCCGCGAGGCCGGCTTCGCGATCGAACGTCGCTCGCATCTCGGCTTTTTCCTATTTCCAGCCTTCTATTTTTCGAAGCGTCTCAACCAGGTACGCTATCCGGCTCGACCCGATGTGGATGAAATGAGGATCGTATCCAGAATGATCTCCACCACACGATCGAGCTCTTTGATGCGCTACGTCATGGCTGCAGAGAGTGCGTTGCGCCAACACGTCTATCTGCCCGTCGGCATTCGCTGCCTCGTGACCTGCCGAAAATGCGTCAGCAGGTGAGTTGCTCACATAGCATCCGAAGTGAGCGCAGGGTCCAACCACAACCATGGTGTCGTGGGCCCGTCGAGTTAGGCGACGCCAATATGTTGAACGGCATCCGAAAGGTCCTTTGCTACAATTGCCGCCGGAGTATTACGGACGTCTGTGTGCGCATTTTTCACCAAAATTGCGCGCACACCTGCTGCACGAGCACAGGCGACATCGGTTTCCCGGTCCCCGATCATCCAAGATCGCGCTAGATCAAGATCAAGTTGGGCGGCAGCGATGAAGAGATTGTACGGACCTGGCTTGCGGTCGAGCGAAGGCCCGCTGAAATGCGGCACTACCCCATCGGGATGCCCATACGAATAGAACGCCGCATCGAATCGCACGCCCTCGCCGGCCAGCAATTCGACAAACCGCTCATGTGCAAGCCAAAGGGCGCGAAGGCCAGTTTTGCCCTTGGCGTAAGCCGCCTGATTCGAGATCAGCACAAGTGCGTAGCCCGCTTCGGCAAGGCGGTGGGCGGCTGCTGCAGCGCCTGGGATCAGGCGCACATCCTCTGGCCGGAGGGGCGCCTCCCATTCGCCAGTTTGGGCATAGAAGATTTCTTCAACTAGCACCCCGTCCCGGTCGAGAAAGACGGCAGGTCGGCTCACCGGACGGATTCCCACTTCATTTCGCTGGCAAGCAGTTTCGGGTGACTCACCATCCCATGCCATACGACAGCCTGAAACGCTTCAGTGTGGGGCGTTACAGTCGCCGGGTTCACGGTCGGGACGACAACGCATGCGTCGGCTACTTGTCGGGTATACCCGCCATCGCGGCCGACGATTCCGATAACCCGAGCGCCGACCGCTTTCGCGAGCTTGAGCGCCTCCACGATGTTGGCTGAGATGTTCTTCTCCGCATTGCCGCCACCGACTGAGAACACGAGAACAGCATCATCCTTGCGGATCCTGCTACCGCGCAACCAGTTGGAATAAGCTGTGCTCCAGCCATCATCGTTGACCCGGGCGGTAAGGTTGTCGGTCGGGGCGTAAGCTTCGATACCGCAGATCTTGCGAAAGTCGTTAACCGCGTGCCCGGCATGGCCGGCGCCACCCCCCACGCCGAGAATGAACAGCCTTCCGCCGCGTGCGCGAGCTTCGACCAGAATGTCGATCATTCTGTCGACTTCCATCTGATCTATCCCCTTGGCCACCGCGGCAACTTCTTCATAGTAGCTGTTTGTGTAGTCGCTGACACTCATTGCAGTTCCCTTCAAATAAGTGTCCGTTTGAGCAAGCCCTTCGGGCGTGCCAATTTCATAAAACCGACGAGTGACCTCGTAGCCGGCAAGCCGGCCGTCCGCCGCTAGTTTCGCATACACGTCCGCGAGATCGAAGGATAAGTTGGCATTCCAATCGGAGAACACGTTGTCAGAGAGGATGCCCAGACCATAGTCGATGTAACGCATGTCCGAAGTTGGTGCGCACTTGTCATATCGCACCACTCGCGCACCGTCGAATAGCGCGTTACTCGTGTCCCAGCGGCCCTCGTTGCGTAACACGGTCATTAGCGCCGGGGCCCTACTTCGCCGAAACGCGAGCAGGATCGGGGCAAATGCAACATCAAGATAGGTATCGCCATAGAGTACGAAGAATGTTTCCCCCAGCAAAGGGAGCGCACGCCGCAGCGCGCCACCAGTGCCCATGAGCATCGGGCCGTCGAAACTGTAAGCGACGTCTAATCCGAATTGCCGTCCATCGCTGACAAAATCGCGAATCATCTCGCCCAGATGGGCCACACACAGGACCACGTGGTCAATGCCCTCCCGCCGGAGTAGCCGCAGCTGATGGACAATAAAGGGCTCGCCGGCCACCGACACTAGGGCCTTGGGCAATGTGGCGGTATGTGGGTGAAGCCGCGTCGCAAGTCCCCCCGCGAGGATCGCGACCGAGGGCATGGGATTTGAAACCATCTCTACTGCGCCAGAACCTTTGTGCCTTCAAAATCAAAGTGGAACCGAACCTCAGGCAAACCGGCCTCGCGCATGGCGTGCCGCAGCCGCACCTTGTCCTCAGCGTAGAACATGAGAAAGCCGCCCCCACCCGCGCCGATCAGTTTGCCGCCAATCGCCCCGTTCTTCAGGGCAAGATTGTACCACTCGTCAATACGCGAGTTCGACATGTCGCCCGAGCGCTTACGCTTGTGCTCCCAGTGCTCGTGCATCAACCGACCAAAGCCTGTCATGTCTCCCTTCTCCAGTGCAGCTTTGCTGCGAAGGCCGAGATCTTTCACGTAGTGGAGGTTGTCGATCATTGCGCTATCTCGCCCCTTCGTGCGGGAGTCCTGATCGCGGAGAATCTTCGAAGCAGATCGCGAGAAGCCGGTGAAGAGCAGCAGCAGATTATCCTCCAAGCCGCAGCGAATCTCTTCATCGACCGCGAGCGGCGTTGCTTCGACCGTACCATCCTTGCGGAAAGTGAAACAGGTAATTCCTCCAAACGCGGCGATATACTGATCCTGTTTCCCGACCGGCTCGCCTAGCTTCTCTATTTCGACGAAGCAAGCCTGCTCGGCCAACTCGCGTGGATGAATGATGCCACGGGCATGTGCATGCAGCGCACGCAGAAGCGCGGTGGTGAAGCTGCCCGAGGAACCAAGACCGGTTCCTGCCGGAATATCGGCAAGTGTTGTAATTTCAATTTGCGGCATTCCAAAATCAAATAGCTTCAGAGACTCGCGAACAATAGGATGCTGAACGTCCTCGATCGTATCCACATGCTCGATCTTCGAGTACTTGAGATAGACACCTGACACGAACGGCTTGATTACTGTCACGTACACGAACTTATCAATAGCGGCCGCGATCAGGAATCCATCGTGATCGCGATAGTAGGATGGGAGGTCAGTACCGCCGCCTCCTAACGTGATCCGCAGCGGACTACGAACTATGATCATGTGCGGGTAACCTCGTTGGCCCTGCGGGCGCCGTCACACTGCAGGGAATGCAGACGAATTTGTCAATTGCCGCAGCGATCAGGAATACCTCGTGTTTGTGATAATAGGACGCCACGTCGACGCCGCCGTCGCCCAGCGTGATCCGCACCGGGCTCGGCAGTACGATGGTCACGAGGCCGCGTAGACTCGTTCGACGATGCGCAGGACCGCCAGGGCATCTGCGAGACCCGGTGCCGGTTCTCGATCAAGACGGATATCCTCGATGAGCTCGGTGAGCTCGACGGCCCAGGAATCGTCTTCCATCGGATATTCGCAGATCGTGGTCTCTGGCGGCCCCATGCCGGGACGCATGCGGTAAAATGCCACGCGCTCTGGCCCATAGCTACCACCAAGGCCGCTGATGTCCAGCTTGCCTTGCCGACCGTAAATCTCAAGCGAGAACGTGTTCTTCCACTCGGTGCAGCTGACGTGCAGGAATGCAGTCTTGCGTTCCGCCGTCCTCAGCAGCATGAAGCAGTTATCGTCGACCGGCATGTCCCAATAGAACGTTTCCGCAACTCCCTGGACGGTCACGAAGTCGCCGAGAAACCACCGTGCGAGATCGATCAGGTGCGGGCCTTGATCCATAAGCTCACCCCCGCCGGAGCGAGCAGGATCGGCACGCCACTCGCGCTCGTAACCGAGTCGCCCCCCATGGCCATAGCGGCCGCGTACGAACATAAGCTCGCCAAGCGCACCGGCATCGACGAGCTCGCGGGCCTTGCGCAGCGCGCGATGAAAGCGATGATTGAAGCCCACCCGGACCTTGACGTTCGCGCGCCGCGCCGCCGCCAGGATCGGCTCGACATCGGATGGACGCCGACCCGCCGGCTTCTCGACCAGAACGTGCCGGCCGCTCGCGGCGGCAGCCGCCGCGATCTCAGCCAGTGAGTCATGGGGCGTGGCAACGATCACAATATCGCAGCCTGCCCGCGCCAAGAGCTCGCGCCAATCCGTAAACGCAACGCACTCTGTAGCCAAGGCTGCAACCGCGTCCGCCCGGTCGCGATCGACGTCCGCGCAAGCAATGAGCTGAGCGCGCGACATCGCGCCGGCGCGCCGCTGGCCGACGAGGCCACAGCCGACGATCGCCACGCGCGGCAGGGCCTCAGTCATTTGTCGCCCCAGGAGAAGCCGCGGTCTCGGCCGGTGATGCGTCGCAGCTTGTAAACGTCGCTCGAGTCGAGTTCCGCAAGGTGCTTCGGCCATTGTGCCCAGTCGTCCCACAAGGCGCTGATGAGTCGTCCGGTGATGCCGTCGCTCGCCGACGACGCGAGGAACACGGCAAGATCAGCGCCGTGGGTCAAAGCAACGCCACCATCCTGCTTTTGCCGCACGGCGCGCGCGTAGAACTCTGCCCCAACCTTGTCCGGGCCTGCGGCCAGTACTTCGTCAAGCAGGCGCGTGTTGAGCGCGCCGGGCGCGATCGCGTTCACATCAATGCGGTTATTCTTGCATTCTTCCGCCACCGTCTCGGTGAGCCGAGCCATGGCAGCCTTTGCCGCCGCGTAGGCGCTGATGCGGGGCAGTGGATTCGTGGCGCCGCCGCCCGACAGCTGGATGATCTTGCCATGGCCCTGCGCCTTGAAGTGTGGCAGCACGGCGCGCATCGGGATGACGGAGCCGAAAAGATTGATCTCGATGGCCCGGGCCCATTCGGTCCAGTCTGTATCCTCGAGCAGACCGAATGGGCCGTAAACGCCAGCATTGTTGACCAGGACATGGAGGCCACCGAGCTCGTCGACAGCCTGCCGCACGGTCATGTCGACCGCCGATTGGTCGGTCACGTCGGTCGACCGCCAGCGTACTATTTGCTCATCGTCGGCAAGCCCGCGCAGCTCGCGACTGGTCCCCTCGAGCTCAGTCGCCTCACGCGCACACACCATAATTGAGGCTCCGGCTCTTACAAATGCGCGGGCGATCTCTCGGCCGAGCCCGCGACTTCCACCGGTGATGAGGGCGACGCGGCCGGCGAGCGGCTTTGATGTGGGCGGCATGTTGGTTCCGGTCAGCCGGCCGTCCAAGGCAGGCCGACAGCTGCATACGCAATGCCTGGACGATGCTGCAAGGTCGCGGCGAGGAACCACCCCGCATCGACGACCGTGGGCGTCGCCATGGTGGCAACGATATCGGGCCAAGGAAGCTCACGAAATTGCGGCCAAGGCGTTGCGAGCACCATAGCGTCCGCTTCTGCGACCGCCAGCGAAGGTGAGGAGGCGAGCGCGAAGCGCCCACATAGTTCAAGTGGCAGTTCGCGGATCGCCGGATCAAAGGCCGTGACGGTTGCTCCGCGGGCCTGCAGAGCAAGCGCGAGCTCGACCGCACTTGAGCGCCGTAGCGTATCCGTACACGGCTTGTAGGTCAGGCCCAGGATGGCGATGCGCCGACCTTCGAGCGATCCGAGCCGCTCCTCGAGCTTACGCAGGGCCCACCCGCGGTGACGGTCGTTGCTCTCGCGCACTGCAGGTATCAGTGTGGCCGGCGCGCCGAGGTCACGGCCGAGTGCTGCCAGCGTGGCAACGTCGCGAGCGAGGGTTCCGCCAGCGAATGGCCCCCCGGGAGACAGGTAGGCGCGCGGCCCGATCCGCTCCTCGCTCTTGAGGCCGCGCTCGACCTCCTTAGCATCCGCTCCGACCATCTCGCAGAGGGTCGCAACCTCGTTCATGAACGCGACCGAGGTCGCCAGGAACGCATTGATAGCGTGCTTGGTCATTTCTGCGGCCTCGAGGCCCATGAATACGATCTCGGTCGTAAATGGCACCCACAAAGCTGTGATCTTGTCGCGATCGCGCTCCGACTGCAGGCCGACCACCACGCGATCAGGCTGGGTGAAGGCTACGATGGCGTTTCCGAGCCGCAGATTTTCCGGGCTATACGCGAAAGTGGCGCCCTCCCCGGCATCGGCCGCGAGCCGCCTAGTCGTTCCGACCGGAAGCTGAGACGAGACGAGCACCAGGCATCCATCGGGCAAGTGCCGCAGGACCGACTTCACTGGCTCCACCACATTGGAGACTTGCGGAACGTCGTTCTCGTCGACCGGCGTGTCGAACGTAACCCATACCAGGTGAGCGCCGGCAAGCGCATCCGCCGCATTAGCCGTGAATCGCAGCCTCCCGGCAGCCAGCCCCTCGGCGATCAAATCCGTGAGGCCCGGCTCGAAGATCGGCGGCTCGCCCTGCTGCAATCGCCCGATCACTGCTGCATCAGGATCGAGCCCGATCACGTCGTGCCCGGCGCGCGCAAGGCACGCAGAGGTGACGCAACCCAGATGCCACAGGCCGAGCACACACACCCGCATTTACCGGTTCCTCATTTCCCTCAGGTGCGTCGGCCGAGCACCCAGCGATTCTGCGCAAGCCATGCGATCGTGCGCAAGATTCCCTCTTGGATCCCCAGCCGCGCACGCCAGCCAAGCGCGTGGATTCGCCGCACGTCAAGATGGATGAACGGATTGTCGCCGACCCAGCCGCGGTCGCCACCCGCATAGATGCGCTTCGGTGCCAAGCCAAGATAATCGCAGATCCAGCCGATCGAATCGTCGACCGTGCAGTACTCATCAGTGCCCAGGTTGAAGATGTTTACATTCCCTCGTGCATGTGTTGTCGCCAGTAGCATAGCGTCGATGCAATCTTGCACGTAGAGATAGGATTTGCGCTGGCGTCCATCGCCGAGAACGGGAAGTTTTTCCGGATCGGCGAGCAGCTTCTTGTAGAAATCGAACACGTGCCCGTGGGTATAACGCTCCCCGACAATCGACACGAACCGGAAAA
>Ga0306926_10005777_pt1 | contig 13237 bp, 11 predicted proteins | sample flu12Cox44000178_FD_203759 | JGI IMG/M metagenome (GOLD analysis project Ga0306926, IMG submission 203759) | Lab enrichment of tropical soil microbial communities from Luquillo Experimental Forest, Puerto Rico - flux8day.12C.oxic.44.000.178 (v2)... | ecosystem: Environmental > Terrestrial >... | reverse complement strand
CAATTTCCTGTCGATGTCGAACTGGACATTGAGAGGACCGAATTCTCTCCTGGGGTACGCCGCATGCAGGCTCTGGTGGGCCAGCAGTCTCCCTTCGATGATGGCCGCGAGCAGCTGAAAGTTCTGGCTGGAATCGAAGTGACTACCAAATCCGTCGAGCGTACAGCGGAGACGATCGGAAGTGATATCGCCCAACGGGAACAACAAGAGATCCAGAGCGCGATGCAGTTGGATCTGCCCATCCTTGTCGGCGAGCCCATTCCCATCTTGTATGTGCAAATGGACGGGACCGGAGTCCCGGTGGTGAAGAAAGAGACCGCGGGTCGGCAAGGCAAGACCGAGGGCCAACCCGCTCATACGCGGGAGGCCAAGTTGGGATGTGTATTCACGCAAACCACCTGGGACAAGGAAGGCTTCGCCATCCGCGACCCGGATTCCACGACCTACACCGGGGCCATTGAAACGGCAGAAGAGTTTGGCAAGCGCATCTATCGGGAAGCGCTAAAACGAGGTTGGCGCTTGGCGAAAAAGAAGGTGGTTATCGGTGACGGTGCGGAATGGATCTGGGCTCTGGTCGCCGAACACTTTCCGGATGCGATGCAGATTGTCGATCTCTACCATGCCCGCCAGCATCTCTGGGAGGTAGCGCGACAGCTGTTATCCTCATGAGGACGTCAAACAGAAAGCTTGGATGAAGGTTCACCAGAAGCGTCTCCTGGACAAGGGAAAAATCGAAAAACTGGTAAGTGTGCTGCGGGCCATCGAAACCAGCAATTTCCAAATGACCGAGAAGCTTCGCACCGAGGCCGATTACTTCGAAAGAAATGCAGAGCGCATGCGCTATCCCAAGTTTCGTCGCCAGCACTTGTTTGTTGGCTCGGGTGTGATCGAAGCTGGATGCAAGACAGTGATTGGTTCACGACTGAAACAGTCAGGAATGTTCTGGACCGTGCGGGGAGCCAACGCGATCTTGGCGTTGCGCTGCTCTCATCTCAACGGCCGCTTTGAGGATTATTGGGAAGGGCGTCGCGAGGCTCGGGCGGCTTGACTTCCACTTCTAGGTCGCGCGCCCGCTGCTAGCGGGCTCGTGTGCGCCGCAATGCAAAGGGGCTATTTCGCCAAGTCACGAATCCAGACGGTTTTGGCATTGGTGAACTCGCGAATGCCGTAGGGCCCAAGCTCACGGCCATGGCCGGAAGCCTTTACGCCGCCGAAAGGGACGCGGGGGTCGGAGGCCACCATCTGATTGATGAACACCATGCCGGACTCGAGATCGTTGATGAAGCGTTCGCGCTCGCGCGGATCGTTTGTCCAGGCGCTGGCGCCAAGGCCGAAGCGGCTGTCATTGGCGATGGCGATGGCTTCGTCGATACTCTTCACACGAAAGATGCTGGCGACAGGGCCGAAGAATTCTTCGCGATAGGCGGGGGAATCTTTGGGGATGTGAGTGAGAACGGTTGGTGGATAGAAATTCCCTTGGCCGGCCAGTGGTTTGCCGCCCACGAGTAACTTGGCGCCGGCTTGAACCGTTTTCTGGACGTCGCGGTCGATGTCTTTTACGGCGTCGGGCGTGGCGAGAGGGCCGACGTCGGTTTTCGGGTCGAAGGGGTCGCCGAGCTTGAGAGCTTGCATGCGATTGACGAATTCTTTCTCGAAAGCGTCCGCGATTTGCTCGTGGACGATGAAGCGCTTGGCCGCGATGCAAGACTGGCCATTGTTGATGACGCGCGCTTTGACCGCGATGGAGGCGGCTTCCTCGAGGTTGGCGCTAGGCATGACGATGAAGGGATCGCTGCCACCCAGCTCGAGAACGACTTTCTTGATGCGCTTGGCAGCGGAAACGCCAACCTGAATGCCGGCTTGTTCACTGCCGGTGAGGGTGGCGGCGGCAACCCTCGGATCTTCGAGGATGCGGTCGACTTGAGAGGCCGAAATGAGGAGGGTTTGGAAGACACCGTCAGGAAAACCAGCGCGACAGAGGATCTCCTCAATCTTCAGCGCGCATTGGGGAACATTCGAGGCGTGTTTGAGCAAGCCGACATTGCCGGCCATCAGCCCGGGCGCGATGAAACGAAAAACCTGCCAGAAAGGGAAGTTCCAGGGCATGACAGCCAGGACGATGCCGAGGGGTTGGTAATGGATGTAGCTCTTGGAGGCGTTGGTTTCGATGATTTCATCGGCAATGAATTTTTCGGCGTGCTCGGCGTAATAGCGGCAGGCGGTGGCACACTTTTCGGCCTCGGCAACCGCGGAACCGAGTGTCTTGCCCATCTCGAGGGTCATGAGGCGGCCGAGAGAGTCTTTTTCGGCGACCAGGATATCGCCGGCTTTGTTCATCCACCGAGCACGATCAGCGAAGGACGTCTTGCGGAAACTCCGGAAGGAGTCTGCGGCTTTGGAAATTTTTTCATCGACCTGGGCATCGGTGAGCGGCTCAAATTTTTTGACAAGTTCACCCGTAGCAGGATTGGCGGTGGCGATGGGCATAGCAGAAGCTCCCTGTAAGAGTTACGCAAAAAGCTGCTTTTGTCTTGGGAGTGACATTGTATTCCGAAACCTTACTTTTTTGCAGTAAAGATTTTGCGAAGACACAGTAGGAATAGCCTGCTCGGAATTCTGCCGCGTGCGGACCGATCATTCTTGACGATGCAGGAGGGTCGTCACCTCTACAAGTAACGGCAAGCAGATTCAGGAACTATTGAATGTGGCGAAACGCGCCGATGCCCTATCGGCCAGGTTCTTGAGCGACCAGTTTCACCTGCGCCGGCCAGCAAGAGAGGGAAACAATGCCATCTGGTTATCACCGCCGAGGTCCGCTGTTCGCGGGGCGCGGATGTGTCTCCCTTTCGAGGGCACGGGTCGCAAGAGACTGCTGGAGATGCAAGAGTCATTTTCGCCCAGTGCGCGGCTTCTCTTTTTCGTCGAGAGGTTCGCACCAACTCGGGATGGCTCGTTGCGGTTTGCTCGAGGGTTCCCCCGCTGGAGAACGTTGTTCCAGGTCAGAATCGGGCTTATCGTCGCGTGGCGCCACTGGAGCGGTTGAAGCCTGATCGTCAGAGACATAGTCTGAGCGGTTGTCCTTGCGCTTGCGGGTCTGAAAATATTTCTGGAGCAACTCCCGGACGCGAAGACGGGCTTTGTGCAATTGAGATTTCGAAGTTCCTGCAGCATAACCGAGCATAGCGGCAACCTCCCTGTGTTCGTAACCGTGGAGGTCGTGCAGTAACAGGGCCGTACGAAATCCACGAGATAGTTTTGAAACAGCAGTTTGAAGAATCATGCCGTCAGCAGTGGCTTCAAGCAGGCGGTCGGGCATTCCGAATTCCTCGCGCATCCGGCGATTTTCGCCGCCGGACTCCACCGCTTCCTCAAGCGATGTTTCCTTTATCCGTCGTTTGCAGACACTCATAAGCACGGTGTTGCGGGTGACCTGGTGAAGCCAGGTTGTGAACGTAGATCGTCCGCGAAAATCGCCGATTCCTCGAAGGACGGCTAGAAACGTTTCCTGAGTCAGGTCCTCCGCTTGAATCGGGTCCTTAACCATGCGAAGACAGAGTCCGTAGACTCGTTTACGGTGGCGGCGGTAGAGAAACTCAAACGCGGCGGCGTTGCCTTGCGGGGCCAGGCGTAGCGCTTCGCCTTCTAACAAACAATTCGAATCCTGTCGCATTAAGTGTTGCCCATCCTTCTTTCTGTGAGATCCCAAGTGTTTGTAATCCGAGATCCGTGGGATTAGCTAGACTGACGGCACCTGTGGGCGGGAAGTAGATGGTAAACCGATCGTCAAAACGAGACTGTAAGACACGTCGAGAGAAGAGAAGCAGTTGGCCCGCCAGATTGACATCCTAAACGTAAGCGTCTTTTGTATCGCCACTTACGCAGAGAGCTGAACTCGCAAAAGCCAAAACGACTCGTACTAGTTCGTGTAAATTGTGCATGCTTGGGCATCAATGTAAAAAAGAAGCTTGTACGGAACGTGTCGTTGCGATCGAGCTTGCGCACGAGATCGGCGCGAATCGACCACGATGTGATCTTTGGCGTCTTCGACTTCTTGCGCGAGCAGCCCAATAGCAAACGTGGTCCAAATTACGACGGACTATGGCATCAGGCAGTGGCAAAAGTGAATTATCGTGCGATCCGCAGGAGCATAAGACCGATAGGACGATGATCCGAATGCTGGAGGGAGATCTGTGACCGTCATCGACTGGCTGTTCGATTCGGATCCGTCGATACGCTGGCAAGTGATGCGGGACCTGACCGGTGCGCCCACAAGGGAGGTCGCGGCCGAGCGCGCGCGGGTCGCCACTGAGGGCCTGGGGGCCCGGCTACTCGCCCTCCAGGCAGACGACGGCCGGTGGGGTAGCGCGGCATGGAACCGCGGGTGGAACTCCACTATGCACGTCCTCATGCTGCTGCGGGACCTGGGTCTGGATCCTGCGGGCGACCAAGCGCGCCGGGCGGTGGGCATCGTTCGCGACCGGGTGACGTTGCAGGGATGTGGCCCGCAAGAATGTGACGGCAATGCCTTCTTTGAAGGCGAGGTCGAGCCGTGCATCAACGGGCAGGTCGCGGTGGTCGGCGCCTATTTCGGCCAATCCCCAGCCCTCAGGCGGGGGAGGATGTCAAATCTTGGCAGTGGGGATACTCAGCTCAATCTCTGTGCCACAATTGAGCTTGCTCCATACTTCCAGCTTGCCGCCTACAACTTTGGCCCTTTCCTGCATTCCGTTCAGGCCCCAGTGTCCAGCGCGGCCTTTGTCCGTCGCAATCTGTGAGCTCATGCCCTTCCCATCATCGCGAATGCGCACCCGCAACTGCCCTTCGTCATATTGGATCTCCGCTTCGATCCGCCGCGCCTGGGCATGCCGGAAGGCGTTGCGGAGGGCTTCACCAGCAATCCGGTAGACTTCATCACGAAGAATCGGGTCCAGGTCTTGCGGCGCGCCTGCCACCTGTACTTCAAAAACTGGACGGTTCTTGTCGGTTCTATCGGCCGCGAGTTGTTCTCCCAGAGTACTGAGTGCCGCCGCGAGATCATTGTTGACTTCTGTCGTCGGAGAGCGCAGCCCCTGCAAGGCGTCGCGGCCCTCCTTGATGGCTCGAGCCGCTTCTTCGATAGCGCCTTCGAGTTTTTCCTTGGCTTCCTCCGGACGATCGGGCAGCACGTTAATGGTAGCTTGAAAGCGAAGCAAAACTCCCTGAAAACTCTGCAGTAGAGTATCGTGCAGCTCCCGTGCGATTCTCGTGCGCCCGGTCACTCGTTCTTCCAGACGAAGTTGCAGAATGCGTCGCGCTATAGCCCAGCCAAAGAATGCGGCGATTAAAAACGTGGCGATCGCGGTAGCTGGCACGAAAAGCAGGATTTTACGCTGCAACGTCCTCATGTTTGTAACGGTATAGGGCAGCTCTTCGCTGACGTCCTGGTCGATGCTCTTGACCAGGTCTGAAGTCAGGGCTTCCACGGGTTTTAAATCATTGTCCAGGCGAAGACGAACAGCCTCCCAGTCGCCTAACGTAGCCAAGGCGGTGATGTCCGCGAGTTGTGCCGGTAGGGTGATGTCGATTGCGTCCAGAACTGGCAGAAATGCTGGTTCTACACGGGCTCCACGCGGGAAAAGGGCGAGGGCACTCCTTGTTTGTTGAGTCTGTTCAAGGAGTGCCGCTCGCAACGGCCTCGCTTCGGCTGCCAGGCCGTGGGCATCCTTGGACTGTGCGAGTTCGTCCAGCCGCTGATGAAATGAACGCAGACCTTCCTGAAGACGCAAAACCGCAATCAGTTGCTGACTTACACTGGTTAGACGATCTGTTTGCAGGTGCGCCGCATGAAACTGCCAGATGAGGAGGCCGTTCCCACCCAAGATGACGGTCATTAAGAGAACAAACGTAAGCGTCAGACCCGGACCAATGCTGGGATTCTTGAGGTCTGGTGACTTCATTCGATCTCACTTAAAAACATCTTCCGGCGCATTTCTGCAATCATAAAACGCAACGGCCGAATACAACCATCCCGCTAGTATAGGATTTACTTCGTCGTCTTGGGAGGGCCGGTGCCGAAACCTGTTATTTGGATGAGTATCTTTTCGAGGTTAGCCGTGGCTTCCCGCGGGCCACTCTGTCCAGTCAACACCGAATGCACGGCGGCAATGTAAGCTCGGGCGACTTGATCATACTTTTCACCAACCACGGCGGAGGGGCGGCTGACGATACCGCTCTTCGGTGAACCGGGCATCTCAGAAGAGTTGTGGGGATCCGACAGCGACGGCAGATTAGAGACTCGGGGCTGTGCAGGCAGGTTGGCCGAAGCTTGTTCCTGTTGGTTCGAGCGGATTTCCTCGCGAATCAGGAAGCGAACAAGTTCGACAGCCTCTTCACGTTTGACCGATTGTCGGGATACCGCTATGCCTGACCCTCCCAGAGTGCCGGCCTGCCCTCCCGGCCCACCCGGCATGCTCGCAAAACCAGCCGTGCTGACCGGCAGCGAGCTTCGTGTATGGATCAGGTGAAACTCCCTGCTCGGCGTAATCGTGGTGCCTGCCCAGACACGGCTAAAAGCGGCTCCTCCGGCGTCAAAAATATTCATGGAATCGAGTTCGCGATACGCCAAGACGCTGGGGGGCGAGATCCAGCCAATCCAGCGTTTGGCCCGTTGCCAGGAGCGAATCGCCGCCGGATTATTCACGCTGATTGTCCGATCGTTTTCGATTATCTGTCCCCCTCCTTCGGCCACCAGCCATTCCAAGGCGTTGCAAGTCAAAGCTTCGGCGGCCGCGCCTTGCCAGACGTAGCCCCAGAAATCTTTCTTACCTTTGGCCCGCTCGCCTGCCTGGATTCGCTGGGCCATGCTCTCAAGTTCATCCCAGGTCCTTGGAGGATGATCATAGCCGTAGTCGCGAAGAAGGTCGGTTCGATATTGCAGAGACCCTACCTGTACCGCATAAGGCACAGCCACAACCTTGCCATTCACGGTGTAACCGGGCAGCAATTGTGGCTCGAGCGAGGAGATTTCAGTCGCCATGTAAGGTCGCAGATCGATGAGATCGCCTTCCAGAACCCCGGACCAGATCAAATCGAGTCCCAGAACATCGGGACCGGAGCTACCCTCCTGTAGAAGCTTGCGCGAAAGATCCAATTGGTCGAGGGTACTTTCAGGAACGGGAAGATTCTTAAGGTGAATGCCGGTCTCCTGCGTGAAGCGCTGCAATAGAGGCGCCGCTGACGATGACTCGATGGATTGAGACAACCACCCCAGTCGGAAGTAGTTCAAGGTTACCTGCTCCCTTGGGGGCTGCCGGCAGGCACCCAATGTCATCGCAAGCAAGAAAATCCACGCGTTCCTTCGACTCCCCAAAATCCTACTTTTCTTCTTCGCGCATCGATCTCCGCTTCCAAGGTTTGGCCATGCACTCAATGAAGATTCTCCGATCTTGCAGTTCCCTCTGAACTTTGGGAATCTCTGTTTTTAGAACTCCCTTCGCATGAGTCGAATGAAACCGCCATTATTGGGGTGAGTCTTCACCAATGGCTCCAACAAGGTCCTTGTTCTATATATGCCAGGCTTGTACAAATGGCAACAAACACCATTTTTCTGTGTCTGCGTTGTATCACCGTTGCGGTCAGTCAGCATTTTTCAGATTTTTGTGATCGGTAGCAAGAAGCTCCGAATTGTGCCCCACGGAATAGCAAAGGCCGACATTGTACGACCGCGCTGGATCGCTCGGAGGAAACCTGGCCTGTCACGACCGCGACATGAAAAGGACGAATACATCGGTCGAACGCACGACGATCGAAGGTGTATCATCGGTGCCTGTAAGTTCAAGTGGGGTTTTGCGATCAAGGCGCTAGCGACAGGAGATCCAGCCATGACGGCGAGGCTGCCGGAAGGGAAATGCGAAGGCCTCTCAGATGATGGCAAGTTCATCCTGCTGCGCCAGGTGCACCGTTCGTGCAACCCGTTGCCGCCGAGAGGACAGGGGCGAGCTGCAACGGAAGGGGTTGTGCGGGTCGGTGGTCGAGTTCAATGAAGATCATTGGCGCAGGGTGGATTTTGCTGCTTTCGCTGGCTGTGGGTTGTACGAGGAAACCTTCGCCTGAACCGCCCACGGTCACGTTTCTCGATATTGAGTACGACGCACCTGAACGTTTGCCTGGATTAGGTCAAGACCTCCAGGCCTTCACACGAGAAACAAGAATCCAGGTCAAGCGACTTCCTCGCCCGGATGGTTCTCTGAGGCAACTGGCCTTGTGGCGTGAGTTACTTCAGAAAGGCGGCGCAACGCCAGACGTGTACGGCATCGATGTCATTTGGTCCGGAATATTCAACCAGTATCTGATGGATCTAAAACCGTACTTCACCCCCGAACTTTCCTCACAATATCCAGTGGTGCTCGCAAGCTATACGTTGGGTGATAAAGTCGTGGCTATACCACGTCACGCCTACGTGGGCGTCTTACTTTATCGGTCGGACCTTCTGCGAAAGTACGGATATCCTGGACCGCCTAAAACATGGGATGAACTCGAAGCCATGGCCGCGCGGATTCAAGCGGGTGAGCGCGCCAAAGGTCATAAAGACTTTTGGGGTTACGTGTGGGAAGGAGGTATGAACGAAGATTTGACCTGCTCGGGTTTGGAATGGCAGATAAGCGAAGGCGGCGGACGCATTATTGAAGAAGACGGAACGATCAGCGTAAACAACCCAATAGCCATCCGGACTTGGCAACGCGCAGCGCGCTGGGTGGGTTCCATTTCACCACCTGGTGTGGTGGCCTACGAGAAGTGGGACGCCGATAACAGGTGGAACTCCGGAAAAGCAGCCTTCCTTCGGGGTTGGGCGTCGGACTATAGCCTGATCAAATTCCACGACCTTCCAGAAGACGCGGCGCAATTTGGCATAACCAGCCTTCCGGCGGGCCGCGTCGGGAGTGCCAATGCGTTGGGTGGAAATGGTCTGGCGGTTTCCCGAACCTCTGGGCATTCGCGGGAAGCACTGGAGCTGATCCGCTTTCTCCTTCGCCGGGATGCCGAACTGCTCCAGTCAATGGAGCAGGCAGAGGCCCCCAAGGAACGGGTGCTTTACGAATTGCCGGAAATCCTACAACCGTACCCCCAGCTTGCCAAATTGGGGGAACACCGAGGCCGTGTGGTGGCGCGTCCATCGATCGTGGCCGGCGAGAAATACGAGAAAGTCTCGAGAGCGTATATCGCCGCGCTGCATTCGGTGCTGACAGGTGAAAAGAGTGCGCCAGTGGCAGCAGCAGAGTTAGAGAATGAATTGGTTCAAATCACTGGCTTCAAGCCCGGACCACCCCCGAAGCAAGGGTCACAGCTCGGTGCTAAGGCTCTCTGAGCAGATGGACCGGACCTCTTTCCGCAGGTTTCGACCCGGGGCCATAGGCGTGTGAGTCAGGGCCTCGCGTAGTTTGAAATGAACGAACGGGAGCGACGGGTGACGGTCGTGAAACTTGCCAGATGGGCGAAAGAAGCGAGCGAGAGCAACTTTCACCTGGACCGTCTTAATATCGGTCCTCGCCTGACACTTTGCTTTCTCTCCATCATATTGGCGCTTCTGCTCGGAAATGCGGTCCTGCTTTGGCAATTCCACCAGGCGCGAGCCCAAGCCGAGCGCCTAGGGGGTGTGGACCAAGAGCTGATTGCCGTGCTGCAGACGCATATCAGTCTCATGTCGTTTTATGAGCGGCTGGACGCGCTCGCGCATTCTGAAAGCACGGACGATCTGCTAAACGAGGCGGAAACTATTCGTAACGCCCTGCTGCAAAACAGCCGGCGCACCAGAAATGCTCTCAGCGAGTTGCCGCCGCAGGTCCAAATTGACCCGGCACTGCTGCCGACCCTTTTGACCATTCAGGACACGCTACCGGCGGAGCTCGAAGGCATCATCGCCCTCGCGCAATCGAGAGACTGGGAGGCGGTGCGGCTGCGCTTAAGCAATCAGGTGCGGCCATTGGAATCGAGGAGTGAGCAGCTGGTCGAGAACATTGACCGCGAGGTCGGCAAGGAGCGAGCCCAAGCCGTCTTGAATATAACGGGGGTGCAAAGGAAGATTCTCATCATTGTGCCGATAACGGCAATGTTGACGCTTTTGTTCGCGGCTTTCCTTGGCTTGGCCGTCACGCGCAGCATCACTCAGCCACTCCGGCGGTTGATGCAAGGCTCCAGGGCTTTGGCGAGAGGTGAGTTCGGCCACCGGGTCCCGGCTGGCGGAAATGATGAAATCGGCCGGCTTGGGAACGTCTTCAACGACATGATTGTAAGACTCCAAGAACTCTACCGCGAGTTACAGAGAAAGGAGTCATACCTTGCCGAGGCTCAACTATTGAGCCATACGGGCAGCTGGGGCTGGGATGTTTCGAGCGGAAAGATTCACTGGTCGCTCGAGACCTTTCGGATATTTGAATACGCGCTTGGGAGCGAGCCCACCATCGAAGGGGTGATCGAGCGAACGCACCCGGAAGACAGGTCGAGTGTGCAGCAACTCGTGGGGCGCGTCTCCCGCGAGCGGGAAGCGTTCGATTTTGAGCATAGGTTGCTCATGCCTGACGGGTCGGTCAAATATTTGCACGTAGTAGGCCGTCCCTCAACCGACGTGTTGGATCGCTTCGAGCTTCTGGGCGCAGTCACGGACATCACTGAGCGCAAGCGCGCGGAAGCGGCGCTGCAGCGAAGCAGCGAGGAGCTGGCTGCACAAAGGGCACAGCTCGAGGAGCTTTTCGAACAAGCACCCGAAGGCATCGCTCTTCTCGACGTGGAAGACCGCGTGTTGCGCATTAACAGTGAGTTCACCAGGATCTTCGGCTACGCGCCCGAGGAAGCGATTGGACGGGCCATTAATGATCTCATTGCGCCCGACGAGCTCCGCCACGAAGCAGAGGAATACACGAAGCGCCTACTTCACGGAAAGGCAGTGAATGCTGAAACAATCCGCCGCCGAAAAGACGGCACCCGTGTTCACGTTTCACTGCTGGCCGTCCCCATCTCCGTGCCGGGCGGGCAGATCGCGGAATATGCCATCTATCGCGATATGACGGAGCGCAAGATGGTTGAAGGCGAGCTGGCGAAGCAGAGAGCTCACCTCGATGAACTCTTCGAGACGATACCGGAAGCGATTGCACTGGTGGATTTGAGGGACGTGATCGTTCGTGTGAATCCGGAATTCTCGAAGATTTTCGGGTATTCAAGCGGCGAGGCCGTCGGACGCCCGCTCAACGAGTTGGTTGCCCCCGGGGAACTTCGCAAAGAAGCCGAAGAGTTCACCAAGCTGGTCACGCGACGCGGCGAGACGTTGAATGTTGAAACCATTCGAGGGCGGAAAGATGGCTCGCGCTTTCCGGTCTCGATCCTCGGTGTACCGGTCGCAATTTCCGGAAGCCAGGTCGCCGAGTACGCGATTTATCGCGACATTACCGAACGTAAGCGCGCGGAGGAGGAACTTCAGCAGCTTGTTGATTCCGTTCCGCAGGTGATCGTGGTGCTCGGACCCGACGGCAAATGGATTCATGCAAATCGAGTCGCGCAGGAATACACCGGCCTGACGCTTGATGAGTATCGATCAATGGACGTGATCGGCAGAGTCATTCATCCCGACGATGCGGAGAAGGTGCGAGCGGAACGGAAGCTGGGATTGTCCGGGAGCAGCCCCTTTGAACAAGAGGCCAGATTGCTCGGAAAGGATGGCGTCTATCGATGGTTCCTGTTTCGTTTCAGTCCCCTGGTAGAAGGAGGCCGCGTCAAAAGATGGTACGGGACCGCCACCGAAATTGAGTCGCGGAAAAAGCAGGAAGAGCGGGTCCGTCAGGAAAATGTGCTACTCGAAGACCGTAGCCGAATTGCCCAGGAACTCCACGACACTCTTCTGCAGAGCTTCCTGGGCGCCTCAATGCAGCTCGACGCGGCCATGAAGAACCTGCCGTCCGGTTCGCCAGTCAAGCCAAAGTTGGAGCAGGTTCTTGAGCTCATGGAGCAGGGCATAGAGGAAGGCCGGGCCACGATTCAGGGTCTGCGTTCGTCCGACTCCCGCCCCTGGGACCTGGTTCTGGCGCTGTCCGGGGTTCAACAGGAACTCGGGGTGCCGTCCGATATCGACTTTCGCGTCAGCGTCGAAGGCCGCGAGCAACCACTGCGACCAGACATCCGGCAGGAGATTTACCGCATTGGTAAAGAGGCGCTGGTCAATGCGTTTTGTCATTCCGGAGCGAAGCGGGTCGATTGCGAACTTGAATACACCGATTCGGGCTTGCGCATGCGGGTTCGCGACAACGGACGCGGAATCGATCCTCAAGTGCTCGACGCGGGGCGCGAGGGACACTGGGGGCTCCGAGGCATGCGCGAGCGAGCCACGAGAATTGGCGCCGTACTCAAAATCTCGACTAGCGCAGCTGTCGGGACGGAGGTCCAATTGTCCATCCCAAGCCGTGCTGCGTTCACGCTATCACCGAGCGATCACCCTTCGTGAAGGATTGGTCTTGTTAGCTCGCACAGCAGCGTTCGGAGAACGCCTCACCTACATGTGCGATGCGGCTCGATCACGCACTATGACGGCGTTTTACGCGCAGTTGGGCCAGTGAGCGAGCGAGAGACGCGTTGACGGAAGCGACCTCCGCAGAAGAGATCTTTTCGCGGAGGCGCGCCGCCGCGCGTTGGCGTGCTTCTTCGGCTTTTGCTTCGTCGATGTTCTCGGTGGCAACCGCCATGTCGGTCACGATGGCCAGGCGGTCGCCCGTGACTTCGACAAGTCCCTCGCCCACGGCCAGGAAGCGGACTTGCCCGTTTTTCCGCACAATCAGCTCGTCGGGCAGCAATTGCGTGATCAGCCGGACATGGTGAGGATCCCCATCTGTCCTTCCACGCCGGGTAGCGTGACCATGTCGACGTCTTACGAGTAAACCGTGGCTTGCGGCGTCACGATTTCCAATTTTATGGTGTCTGCCATTTTTGCATCTGTGTTGCGTTAGGGCGTTCCTTAACGCGAAACGTTATTTGATTTCCTCAATCGGGCCCTTCATGTAGAAGTTGCCTTCTGGTACGTCGTCGTGCTTGCCGTCGAGGATTTCCTTGAAGCCGCGGACCGTGTCCGCCAGGGGAACCTGTTTGCCCGGGTGGCCGGTAAACACCTGCGCCACGCTGAACGGCTGACTCAGGAAGCGCTGAATCTTGCGCGCTCGCAACACCGTTAGATACTTATAGGGTCCGAAGCGAGAATTTTGTTCCTATAGTGTGCTTGTTT
>Ga0306926_10005774_pt1 | contig 13239 bp, 9 predicted proteins | sample flu12Cox44000178_FD_203759 | JGI IMG/M metagenome (GOLD analysis project Ga0306926, IMG submission 203759) | Lab enrichment of tropical soil microbial communities from Luquillo Experimental Forest, Puerto Rico - flux8day.12C.oxic.44.000.178 (v2)... | ecosystem: Environmental > Terrestrial > Soil... | reverse complement strand
CCGCTCACGATATCCATGTGCGGATAGCCCGCCTGCTCGGCCCCGCGGCGCACCGCCTCGACCAGCTCCTTGGCGAACGGCGACGGGGGGAAGTACCAGATCTGCTCGATCTTCACCTCCAGCCGATGGCGCTTGGCGATGTCGGCCGCGGCGGCGCGCATCTCGGCGTCCATTTTCGTGAGCTCGCCGTCGTCGGGATGGCGGAAGTCGACCGTCATGAACACCTGGCCGGGAATGGTGTTGCGCGACTGCGGCTTGCTCTCGATCACGCCGACGGTCGAACGCCCGTTGGGCCGGTTGCCGATCTTGCGCGCCGCCACGATCAGCTCGGCCGCGCCAACCAGCGCATCGCGCCGGCCCTCCATGGGCGTGGTGCCGGCGTGGCTTTCCATGCCGGTCCAGGTGATCTCGTACCAGCGCTGGCCTTGCGCGCCAGTAACCACGCCGATGGTCTTGTTCTCGCGCTCGAGGATCGGACCCTGCTCGATATGCGCCTCGAAGAAGGCGCCGACCTTGCGCCCGCCGACCTGTTCCTTGCCGTCATAGCCGATCTTCTTCAGCGCCTCGCCGAAGCTCACGCCGTCGCGGTCCTTGATGGCCAGCGCATAGTCGAGTTCGAAGGCGCCGCCGAACACGCCCGATGCCACCATGGCCGGCGCGAAGCGGCAGCCTTCCTCGTTGGTCCATACCGCGACCTCGATCGGCGCCTCGGTGACATAGTTCGAATCGTGCAGCACGCGCAGCACTTCGAGGCCCGCCATCACGCCATAGGCGCCGTCGAACTTGCCCCCGGTCGGCTGAGTGTCGAGATGACTGCCGGTCATGATCGGCGGCTTGGCCGAATCGCGGCCCTCGCGGCGGGCGAACACGTTGCCGACCTTGTCGACCTTGATGGTGCAGCCCGCCTCCTTGGCCCAGCGCACGAACAGATCGCGCCCCTGGCGGTCGAGGTCGGTGAGCGCGATACGGCACACGCCGCCCTTCTCGGTGCCGCCGATCTTCGCCAGCTCCATCAGGCTCGACCACAGCCGGTCGGCATCGATGCGAAGGTTGGGACGGTCGGCGGCGGCCATGGAAGCTCCTCAAGAAGCGGATGCGAAACGTAGCACGCCGCTGCAGTAGCGCACTTTCGGCAAAGGCGGTACTGCTCGGCCATGCTGCCACTCTCCGACACGCTTGTTCTCGACCTCACGCAGGCCATCGCCGGCCCCACCGCCGGCCAGATCCTGGGCGACATGGGCGCCGACGTGATCAAGGTCGAGCCCCTGCAGGGCGAGCATTTCCGCCCGCAGTTCGGCGGCGCCTGGGTGCCGTCGATGAACCGCAACAAGCGCGGGCTGGCGCTCGATCTGCGCACTGCCGGCGGCCGCGAGGTGCTGATGCGATTGGTGCGCAAAGCCGACGTGTTCATGGAGGCGTTCACTCCGGGCGTGATCGACAAGCTGGGTTTTAGCTGGGATGTCGTGTCGAAGGAGAATCCGCGGCTGATCTATGCCTCGATCTCGGGCTATGGCCAGACCGGCCCCTACGCGGGCCGCGCGGGTTACGATCCCTGCATCCAGGCCGAGGTCGGCATGATCGAGGCGACTGGCCCGATGGGCGGCGAGATGTGCCGGGTCGGCACCGCGCCGGTCGACTATTCGACCGGCCTGGCGTGCGCCGGCGGCATCGCCTTCGCCCTGCTGGCGCGCCACAAGACCGGCAAGGGCCAGCGGCTCGATCTCTCGCTGTTCGACGTCGGCATGCACCTGATGGGCCATTGGATCACCAACTATGGCCTGAAGGGCGAGAACCCGGTGCGCATGGGCACGGGCAATTCCTTCATCTTCCCGTTGCGCGTCTTTCCGACGAAAACGCAGGGCGTGTTCATCGCCTGCACCACCGATGCCTTCTGGCGCACCTTCTGCACCGCTCTCGGCCGCAAGGACTGGCTGGACGACCCGCGCTTCGCCACCAACGAGGGCCGCGTCGAGCATCGACCGATCCTCGAGCCGATGATCGAGGCCTTCTTCCTGAAGCACACCGCGCAGGAGTTTTTGGACAAGCTGATCCCGGCCGGCATGGCGTGCGCCGCCGCCTACAAGGTGAGCGACGCGATGGCCAATCCACACACCAAGGCGCGCGGCGCGGTGATCGAGGTCGACTATCCCGGCATCGGCCCGGTGAAGTCGGCGGCCAATCCGATCAAACTCTCCGATGCGGCCGTCGAGATGCGGCGCAAGGCGCCGGGCGTCGGCGAGCACACCGTCGAGATCATGCACGAGGTCGGCTTCAGCGACGCCGAGATCGCGGCCCTGCGCGACGCCAAGGCGATTGGCTTGCCATAAGGGGCGGCACACCATGAAGATCGTCTACTCCGACAAGCATGCCGTCCACGACCCGCAGACCTTCATCGTCCGCGGCGTCAAGCAGCGCAGCGCCGAGCAGCCCGAGCGCGCCACGCGGCTCTTGGCGGCGGCCAAGTCGGCCGGCCACGACATCCACGGGCCGAAATCCTACGGCACGGCGCCGGCCGCGGCCGTGCATACGCCGCAATATCTCGACTTCCTGCAGACCGCGTCGCGCGACTGGGCGAAGCTGCCGAACGCCTCGGCCGAGGTCATACCCAACGTCCATCCGGCGCGTTATCCCGCGACCTATCCGCGGGCGCTGGCCGGCCGCGCCGGTTGGCACCAGGTCGATACCTCCTGCCCGATCGGTCCCGGCACGTGGGACGCGGCGCTGGCGGCGAGCGAAGTCGCCACGACCGCGACCGACATGGTGCTGGCGGGCGAGCGCCAGGCCTACGCGCTCTGCCGGCCGCCCGGCCATCACGCCTTCGCCGACATGGCGGGCGGCTTCTGCTTTTTGAACAACAGCGCCATCGCCGCGCAACGCCTGCGCGGCCAGCACGAGCGCGTCGCCGTGCTCGATGTCGACGTCCATCACGGCAACGGCACGCAGGGCATCTTTTATGAGCGCAACGACGTGCTCACGGTCTCGATCCACGGCGATCCCGCCGACTACTATCCCTACTTCTGGGGGCACGCCCATGAGACCGGCGCGGGCGCAGGGACCGGCTACAACCTCAACCTGCCGCAGCCGCTCGGTTCGCCCGACGCGGTCTGGCTGGCCGCCGGCGACAAGGCTCTGGCGCGCATCCGTGAATTCGCCCCCACCGCGCTGGTCGTGGCGCTCGGCCTCGATGCCAGCGAGAGCGATCCGCTGCAGGGCCTGAAGGTAACGGGCGCGGGCTTCCACGCCATGGCAAAGAAGGTCGCGGGCCTTGGCCTGCCGACGGTGCTGGTGCAGGAAGGCGGCTATCTCAGCGACGATTTGGGTCGCAATCTGGTGCAGTTCCTCGCTGGCTTCGAGGACGGCCGCAAGTAAAGTCGAGGCCTCAACGGGAGGAGCGACATGGCGCGAACCGGTGCCGACCTGGTCATCGAGACCCTGCAAGCGGCAGGCATCAAGCGCATCTACGGCGTGGCCGGCGATTCGCTGAACGGCATCACCGATTCACTGCGCCGGACCAAGACCATCGACTGGGTGCATATGCGCCACGAGGAAGCCGGCGCTTTCGCCGCCGGCGCCGAGGCGCACCTCACCGGCGAGCTCGCGGTGTGCGCCGGCAGCTGCGGTCCGGGCAACCTGCATCTGATCAACGGCCTGTTCGACTGCCATCGCAGCCGCGTGCCGGTGCTGGCGATCGCCGCCCACATCCCGAGCGTCGAGATCGGCGGGTCCTACTTCCAGGAGACCCATCCCGAGCAGCTGTTCGCCGAATGCTCGCACTATGTCGAGCTGGTCTCCAACATCGACCATCTGCCGCGCATCCTCGAGAAGGCGATCCGCATCGCCGTCGCCGAGCGCGGCGTCGCCGTGGTGGTGATCCCGGGCGACATCGCCCTGCAATCGACCGACGCCCAGGCGCCAAGCTGGGTGGCGCCCAAGCCCGCCGTGGTGCGGCCGAGCGACGGCGAGCTCGATGCGCTGGCGGCGCTGCTCAACGCCGGCAAGCGGGTCGCCATGATGTGCGGCGCGGGCTGCGCCAGCGCCCATACCCAGGTGGTCGAGCTCGCCAAGACCGTGGGCGCGCCGATCATCCATTCGCTGCGCGGCAAGGAGCACGTCGAGTACGACAACGATTTCGACGTCGGCATGACCGGCCTGATCGGCTTCGCCTCGGGCTACGCCGCGATGAAGGAGTGCGACACGCTGCTGCTGGTCGGCACCGATTTCCCTTATCGCCAGTTCTATCCCGAGAAGGCGAAGATCGCCCAGATCGACATCCGCCCGGAAAGCCTGGGCAACCGCACCCATATCGACATCGGCGTACTGGGCGACGTCAAGACGACGATCACCGCGCTGCTGCCCAAGCTCAAGCCGAAGGGCGACTGGGCGTTCCTGCAGGCCGCCCGTGAGCACTACAAGAAGGCGCGCGCCGATCTCGACAAACTCGCCGAGAACAAGCCGGGCAGCGGCCGGATCCATCCGCAATATGTCTCGCGGCTGGTGAGCGAACTCGCCGCCGATGACGCGATCTTCACCTGCGACGTCGGCACGCCGACCGTGTGGGCGGCGCGCTACCTCAAGATGAACGGCAAGCGCCGGCTGATCGGCTCGTTCAACCACGGCTCGATGGCCAACGCCATGCTGCAGGCGATCGGCGCCCAGGCCTCGCACAAGGGTCGCCAGGTGATCTCGATGTCAGGCGACGGCGGCTTCACTATGATGATGGGCGACTTCGTGACGCTCACCCAACTCGACCTGCCGGTGAAGGTGATCGTGCTCAACAACGGCACCCTGGGCTTCGTCGAGCTCGAGATGAAGGCCTCGGGCTTCGTCGATACAGCCGTCGCACTCAAGAACCCCAACTTCGCGGCGATGGCCGAGGGCATGGGCATCAAGGCGATCCGCGTAGAAGATCCGCACAGGCTCGAGACGGCGATGCGCGAGGTGCTGGCCCACAAAGGGCCGGCGCTGCTCGACGTGGTGAGCGCGCGTCAGGAGCTGGTCATGCCGCCCAAGGCGACCTTCGAACAGGCCACCAAGTTCGGCCTGTTCACGCTGAAGGCGGTGATGGACGGCCGCGCCGCCCAGCTGGTCGACCTCGCCCGCACCAACCTGCGGGTCTAGGCGCTAGCTCTTCTTCTGGTGCGGGCTCCCGAGATAGGGAAAGACCCGGAGCGTGTCGGTATGCGGACTGAGCCCGCTGGCCGGGCACTCACCTTTGGTCAGGAAGGCCAGGCGAAAGTCGATCACGTCGTCGGTCAAGACACGGCCGTTGGGATATTTCGCCGGCTTCCGGGGATCGAAGCCCAACATGTCGGGCAGGATGGCGTGATCGTCGATCGCCGCGATTGCCTCCTCGCGCGTGTAATTGCCGGTATGTCCCATCAGATGGATGAACATCTCCAGCCAGCGGCTGCGGTCGTTGACCGGCTCGGCGGCGTTGTATTCCTCCTTGGTGTCGTCGGTGTTGAAAAAGCTCGAGACGGACGGATGGCCGGCACGATCGACATGGAGCAGCTTGCCGTCGCGGCGCAGGCTGCAGCGGCCCCACACGCGGACGGCCTGGCCGCCGAGCTCGCTGGTCGGCAACTCGACCACCGTCGAGAACACGTTGGCCTCGGTGTTCGAATCGACGCCGGTCCAGGGCGACTTGCCGGGGGTGAGGTGCGGCTCGGTGAAGTTCCGCTTGCCGCGGATGTCGAACAGATTCTTGATGCCGTCGAAGTCGAAGAAGAAGGCATCGCTGCGCGTGCCCCAGAAGAAGGTGTAGTCGCCGGACTTGACGATGTTCGGCTCACGGCCGAACGACACCGCGGCGTCGGAGACGATCTCGGTCCCCACGGCCTCCGGCGAGCGCGACTCGGCGCCCTTGGCGAGATAGACGCTGGCGCTCTGCTTGCCGTCCTTCACCGGCGAGAACGCATAGGTGAAGGCGATGTCGGTCAGGCAGTCGCCATCGGTGTCGATGTTGACGCGGTAGAGGGCATCCGGGTGGAAGCCGTCGGCCGCCGGATTGGCGTTGAGGATGATCGCCGTGCGCGCGGGATCGGCCGGCGACTGGAAGGCATAAAGATCGCAAAGGTCGAGTCTTTGATCGCCCATCGGTGGGCCGAGGCTCAATCCGGTGAAATGGTTCGACATGCGTCCCTCCGTGTTCAGCACCTCACAGATTTGCAGTTCAAGGTTGCAGGTTGACGACACTCACTCCAGCGCACTCCGGTCAGCCGCCGCCCTCGCCGCCGACGGCGATCACCGTCAGCTTGTCGGGCAGGCTTTGCTTGGCAACTTCGATCGTCGGCGCGTCGGGCCAGATGAACTCGGGCTCGAGCGGCGCCAGCAGGCCCATGAAGCGGTCGAGCTGGTAGCGGCCCCAGTAGTGCATCGGCAGCACGATCTTGGGCTCGATCTGCTTGATCACGTCGACCATCAGGGGCTGGCCCATGGTGAAGGAGCCGTCGATCGGCACCATCAGCACGTCGATGCGGCCGAGCTCTTCGAGATGTTCGGGCGTCAGCCGGTGGTGCAGGTGGCCCAAATGGGCGATGCAGAGGTCCTGGACGGCATAGATGAAGATCGAGTTGCCGTTGATGCGCGTCTCACCGCCGTACCAGGCGCGCGCATTGGTCGGCACGTTCCACACCCGCATGTCCTTCAGCGTGACGTCGTGATGGGCCTCGCTCTCGCCGGGCTTGCTCGGCCAGCCGGGCAGCACATAGGTGATGCCTTCCTCGGGCACGTCCGTGAAGTGCGTCGAGTGCGCATTGTTCATGGTGACGATGTCGGGCTTGCGGCCGAAGCCGTTGACGCCGTTGTAGTCGGTGATCGCGCGCACGCCCTGCGGCGTGTCGATCTGGTAGCTGGAATGGCCGAGGAAGGTGATGACGGCGCGGCTACCCGACGGATCGGCTGCCAGCTGCACGCCGTCGAGCGAGGCGAGCTGCGTGCCGGGTCCCAATCTTTCCACCAGGTTCTTCGAGCATTTCGCCAGCGCTGGCCCGGCCAGCACGGCAAAAGCGGCGGCGAGCAGGGCAAGAACCGGAAAGCGGTGGACCACGCGAAGCCTCCCTCAAGCAGCCGATGATGCGTCGGCCGCTCCGGCCCTCGCAAGCACCGTGCCGCGTCAGTCTTCCTCGGCCGCCTGCTCGAGACGCGCGAGGTCGAGGATGCTGATCTGGCGGCGGCTCACTTCCAGGAGTTTCTCCGACTCCATCCGGTTGAATTCGCGCGTCACCGCTTCGCGGTGCGAGCCGATGCGGGCGGCGATGTCGTAGTGCGTCGGCGCCGGCTTGATGACGATCATCTTGCCCTGGCGCTCGCCGGTGCTGGCCAAGCGCACCAGCTCGCGGCGCAGCCGCTCGCTGACCGACAGCGCGCTCACCTCGAACACCCGCTCCGACATGTTGCGGATCTTGACGACCAGCAGCTCGACCAGCTTGGTCGCCACGATGCCGTTGCCACGCAACAGCTCGAAGAACGCCTTGGCCGGCATGCGGGACACCACGCAATCGGTCTGCGCCGACACCGCCGACGAGCGCGGCCGGCCGTCGATCGCCGAGAACTCGCCGAAGATCGCGCCGGCGGAGAATTCGGAATAGATGACCTCGCGGCCTTTGGGGCTGACGCTGTTGGCGCGCACCGTGCCCGCCAGGATGAAGAAGACGTCGGTGGTGGGATCCTGCTCGCCCAGGATGTGCGCGTTCTTCTCGTAGGTCCGGGTCGAGCAGCTCTCGGCGATGCGCGCCAGTTCGGCATCGCCCAGCTCTTCGAACAAGGAGATCACGCGCAGGTTCGAGGATGGTCGCGCTTGCATCAGTCGGTCCCCCCTCAGGAACTCATTCTCACACTGTGCGAATTACCACTGAATGAGGCGTTCGCCACGCCCAATGTCCGCCCGCCTGAAACACAAGAAACGCGAGGGGAATGATCGTGTGTTTTGGGGCGGTGCATGGAGGGGTACATGAATACCATCACCCTGATCGACGTGATCGTCTTGGTGCTGGCGTATGTCGGGCTGAGCGTGGCTTGCATGCTCATCCGGTGGCTGATCGGGCTGCCGTATCGCGGTGATCCTATTCAGGAGAGCCGCGAGAGGATTTGGCGCGGTTGGTAACACACGCCGCCACAAGATGTGGTGTGGGACTAACGTTCTTACGCAACGTTAGGTAAAGCGAAAAATGGCGGCCTTCGTTGACTCTTTCGGGTCAGGGATTTAGAACAAATAGAGAACATCCCTGACCTGACAAGCCTGACGAGGGGGCGATGCCAGCCATTTCCCCAAATACCTTTGCTCCCCCTGTCGCCAACGACAGGGGGCTCCCAGTTCCGGCGGAATTGCGCGAGCAGGTCCGCCGCCTGGAGCGCGCCCACAGCGCCCAACGGGCGGGCCAAGCCGCCCGGCCGCTGGGCCTGCCGGCGATCGATGCCCTGCTGCCCGACGGCGGATTGCTGACCGGCGCGCTGCACGAAATCGAGGCCGGCCCGACGCCGTCCGGCCGCGTCGCCGCGCATGACGGTGCGGCCCTGGGCTTTGCCGCTTTCCTGATGAGTCGCTTTGGCCGCGGCACGATCCTGTGGTGCCGCCAGCCCTCCGACGCGCCCCCTTACGCCCCGGCCCTGTCCGCCTGGATCGATCCGGCGCGCCTCTTAATGGTCACAGCCCGGCGCGAGGAGGATCTGTTCTGGGCGATGGAGGAAGGGCTGCGCTGCCCCGGCATCGCCGTGGTGGTGGGAGAAACCCGCGCCGCCGATCCCACCGCCGGCCGCCGCCTGTCGCTCGCCGCCGAGAAGAGCGGCGTGCCCGCCCTGCTGCTGCGTCCGCAGCCTGGGCCGCCGCAAAGCGTGTGCGCCACGCGCTGGCGCGTCGCCTCGGCGCCGTCGCCGTCGACGCCGGGCCTCGCCGATCTCGGCGGCCCGCGCTGGCGGATCGATCTCAGGCGCAACCGCTTCGGCACGCCGTCGGCCGCTGAAATTCCATCCTGGCTCGTGGAGTGGAACGATGAAACGCATTGTCTCTCTCTGGTTCCCCAAGCTGTCGACGGATCGACTGGCGCGGAGTGGGCAGAAAGACTGGCGGGCTAGGGCCGCCGCCACTGTCGTCTGGCTCGACAGCTGTCCGAGACTCGCGGCCGTCAACAGTCACGCCCGCGCTGCCGGTCTCAGCACCTATATGCGGCTGGCCGATGCCCGCACCTTGGTGCCCGACCTCGTCACCACCGCGGTCGAGCCGCAGGCCGACCGACGCCTGATCGAGACCCTGGCCAGCTGGTGCGACCGCTATACGCCGTGGGTGGCGATCGATCCCTTGGGCGCGGCGATCGCCGAAGAAAGCCCAAATGGAGATACGTCTGCGTGCAGCGCCGGCGGCTTCGGCGGCGATGCCGGGCTGCTGCTCGACGTCACCGGCTGCGGCCATCTGTTCGGCAAGGACGAAGCGGGCGAGCGCGCCCTGCTCGCTGATCTGGTCGAGCGGCTCGCACGCCACGACTTCACCTGCCGCGCCGCCATGGCCGACACCGCGGGTGCTGCCTGGGCGCTGGCGCGCTACGCCGAGAAGCAGGCCGACCTCTTCTGCCCGCGCAACGGCCAGCGCACCGCGCTCGCCACCCTGCCGGTCGATGGGCTGAGACTCGACAAGACGATCCTGGAAACCTTCCTGAAGCTCGGCTTGCGCCGCATCGGCGATCTCTATCCCTTGCCGCGCGCACCCCTGGCCCGCCGGTTCGGCGATCTGCCGCTCACCCGCATCGACCAGGCGCTGGGCAGGATCGATGAGCCGATCGAGCCGCGCCGTCCGCCGCCCGCCTTCCGCACGCGGATGGCCTTCGCCGAGCCGATCGGCCGGCCCGAGGACATCGCCGCCGCCACCAGCCGCCTGCTGGCGGCGCTGTGCACCCAGCTCGAACAGGCGAGCGTCGGTGCGCGCAAGCTCGAGATCGCTCTCTATCGCGTCGACGGCTCGGTCGATCGCACGGCCATCGGCACCAGCCGGCCCAATCGCGACAATCCGAAGCTTATGAAGCTGTTCGAGGAGAAGCTGGGCGAGCTCGATCCCGGCTTTGGCGTCGAGCTGATGATCCTGGCCGCCCCCGAGGTCGAGAGCTGGACCGGCGCGCAGGAGACGCTGCCCGAGACGGCGGCAGCCGGCCATCCGTTGGGCGAGGACGGCACGATTGATCTCGCCGACCGGCTGGCGCTGAGGCTCGGCCAGGAGAATGTCGTGCGGCTGGCGCCGCGTGACAGCCATTTGCCCGAGCGCGTGCAGACGATGGCGCCGCTGTCCGCCCAGACCGTGCCGGAAGGCGCCTGGCAGCGGCTGGCGTCGATGAAGGGCGCGCGGCCGACACGGCTGTTGCAGCGACCCGAACCGGTCGATGTGCTGGCGCTGTTGCCCGACGATCCGCCGCGCCAGTTCCAGTGGCGCCGTCACGCCCACAAGGTGATGAAGGTCGAGGGACCCGAGCGCATCGCCGACGAATGGTGGCGGCCGCGCTCGAACGGCCGCGTCATGCCCGCCAACATCATCCCGCCGGTGCGCGACTATTACCGTGTCGAGGACGACGATGGCGGCCGCTTCTGGCTGTTCCGCGACGGCTCGACCAACTCAGCTAAGTGGTTCCTCCATGGGTTCTGCGCATGACCACCCCCCATTATTTTCCCATTATTTTATTCAACGATCACTTTTGGTAACCGGCCGTGCGCTACGCCGAGCTTCAGGTCACCACCAACTACAGCTTCCTGCGCAGCGGCTCGCATCCGGGCGAGCTGGTCTATCGCGCCATCGAGCTCGGCCACAACGCCATCGGCATTGCCGACCGCAACACGCTGGCCGGCGTGGTGCGCGCCTATGCAGCGATCAAGGAATTCTACGAGGACACCGCGATCCCGCGGGAAAGCTGGATCAAGCTTTTAGTGGGGGCGCGGCTCGAGACGCGCGACGGCTATTCGCTGATCGCCTATCCGATGGATCTCGACGGCTACAAGCGGCTGTCGCGGATGCTGACCCAGGGCAATCGCCGCGCCGCCAAGGGCGAATGCGACCTCACCTTCGACGACCTCGCGCAGTTCTCCGAAGGCCTGCTTGCCATCGTCCTGCCGCCGCGCAAGGTCGACGATCCCGCCTTCCACGAGCGCCTGCGCCGGCTGGCGCGGCTGTTCGGCGACCGCTGCTATCTCGCGGGCTCCGTGCTGTTCCGCGGCGACGATGCCAGGCGGCTCGCCTATCTCGACAATCTTGCCGCCCGGATGAAGGTGCACCTGGTCGCCACCAACGACGTGCACTACCACGTCGCCGACCGGCGGGCGCTGCAGGACGTGGTCACCGCCATCCGCCTCACCTGCACGGTCGAGGACCTGGGCTTCCGCCGATTCGCCTCGGCCGAGCGCCATCTCAAGGCGCCGGAGGAGATGGCGCGGCTGTTCCGCCGGCACCCGCACGCCATCGACCGTATCCAGGAGATCGTCGAGCGCTGCAACTTCTCGCTCGACCAGCTCACCTACCAATATCCGGTCATGTACGAGGGCGGCGAGACGCCGATGCAGAAGCTCGAGCGGCTGACCTGGCAAGGCGCCAAGGGACGCTATCCGGAGGGCCTCCCGGACAAGATCACCGCCACGATCAAGCGCGAGTTCGACCTGATCGAGCGCAAGAAGATCGCCCCCTACTTCCTCACCGTGCACGAGATCGTGACTCAGGCCCGCAAGATGGGAATCTTCTGCCAGGGTCGTGGCTCGGCCGCCAACTCGACCGTCTGTTACTGCCTCGGCATCACCGAGGTGAATCCCGACAAGATCGAAGTCCTGTTCGAGCGCTTCCTGTCCAATGAGCGCAACGAACCGCCCGACATCGACGTCGATTTCGAGCACGAGCGGCGCGAGGAAGTGATCCAGTGGATTTACACGGAAAAGAGTCGCGAGCGGGCCGCTCTTGCCGCCACGGTGATCGCCTATCGCAGCCGCAGCGCCATCCGCGACGTCGGCAAGGCGCTCGGGCTGTCGCCCGACACCCTGGGCGTGATGGCCGACACGGTCTGGGGCATGGGGTCGGGCGGCGTCGATGTCCGGCACGTGCGTGACGCCGGCCTCGACCCCAACGACCCGCGGCTGCGGCTGGCCCTGGAACTGTCGGCCACCCTGTGCGGCTTCCCGCGCCATCTCTCCCAACATGTCGGCGGTTTCGTGCTGACCGACGACCGGCTCGACGAGCTGATCCCGATCCAGAACGCGGCAATGGAAGACCGCACCGTCGTCGAATGGGACAAGGACGATCTCGACACCCTCGGCATCTACAAGGTCGATGTGCTGGGGCTCGGCATGCTGACGGCCCTGCGCAAGAGCTTCGCCCTGATCGAGCAGCATTACGGCAAGCGTCCGTCGCTCGACATGCCTGCGGACGATGAGAAAGTCTACGACATGCTGTGCAAGGCCGACTCGGTCGGCGTGTTCCAGGTCGAGAGCCGGGCGCAGATGTCGATGCTGCCGCGGCTCCAGCCGCGCGATTACTACGACCTGGTGGTCGAGGTGGCGATCGTGCGGCCGGGGCCGATTCAGGGTGGCATGGTGCATCCCTACCTGAAGAACCGCGCCAAGAACCCGGAGGAGATCGACTATCCCGGCAAGCTCAAGAGCGTCCTCAAGCGGACCTTGGGCGTGCCGCTGTTCCAGGAGCAGGCGATGCAGATGGCGATCGTCGCCGCGGGCTTCAGCCCGGCCAAGGCCGACAAGCTCCGGCGCGCCATGGCGACCTTCCGCCGCTCGGGCACGATCCACAAGCTCAAGGACGATTTCATCAACGGCATGCTCGGCAACGACTACGAGCGCGAGTTCGCCGAGCGCTGCTTCAAGCAGATCGAGGGTTTCGGCGAGTACGGCTTCCCCGAAAGCCATGCCGCGAGCTTCGCCATCCTGGTCTACGTCTCGTCGTGGGTGAAATGGTACTTCCCCGAAGCCTTTTGCGCCGCGCTCCTCAACGCGCAACCGATGGGCTTCTATGCGCCGGCCCAGCTGGTGCGCGACGCGCGCGAGCACAAGGTCGAGGTGCGGCCGCCCGACATCAACGCCAGCGACTGGGATTGCACGCTGGAGCCCCCCACCCAACCCTCCCCCGCAGGGGGAGGGCCAGGGAGGGGGAAGTGCGCCTTACGCTTGGGCTTCCGCCAGGTCACGGGACTGGCCGAAGACGACATGAAGCGCTTCGTCGAGCGGCGCACGACTCCCTATCGCGATCCGGCCGACGTGTGGCGGCGCGGC